>JAEEGL013555943.1_pt1 | contig 11163 bp, 12 predicted proteins | sample 9134231 | NCBI WGS metagenome assembly JAEEGL01 (sample SAMN16246548, study PRJNA631951) | gut metagenome | biome: gut microbiome; feature: rumen; material: fiber-attached | host: Bos | place: Iran: Karaj | collected 2018-10
AATAATAACTTCAGCCTCTTTTTCTTTAGCAAAATCAACTAACAGTCCTTCAAAGCTTTCAACCCTAACGTTGTCTAAATTGTCAGTCAATTCCTTTATCATACTAACACGTTCAGAGGTGGAAAACAACGGATTTTTTTGTTTGTTGTTTAGCACTCCTACTATCAATTCATCGCATAATTTGCTAGCTCTAGTGATGATATCTAAGTGTCCGTAAGTAATTGGGTCAAAGCTTCCAGGATATATTGCACGTTTCATTTTACGCCTTCTTCAAAAAAATGTGTTTATTAGTTTTATATAGCTTTTCCTTTGTGATTTCAAATCCAAAATCTGCTACATAATCAAATCCAGTTTCTAAGCTTGCTTCAACAATGATAAGAGTATCTTCGGTGATGAAGCTTTTATCTTTTAACTGGTTTAGTACGGCCTTTTCGATTTCTTTGTTATATGGTGGATCCATGAAAACTATATCGAATGGTCCATGACTATTCAAGCTATTTAAAGCAGCTGAGACCTCCATTTTAAGAACCTTACTGCTGTCTTCTAATCTAGCTTTTGCAATGTTTTTTTCTATGCAATTAATTGCATTTTTATCTTTTTCAACGAATACTGCTTCCATTGCACCACGGCTGAGGGCCTCGATGCCCATCTGACCGCTACCAGCAAATAAATCTAAAAAATAAGCATCTGGTACATCAAAGGCAATCATATTGAATAATGTTTCTTTGATGCGGTCTTGAGTAGGTCTGGTGTCCATTCCTTCAGGTGCAAGAAGCTGCATTCCTCTGTTATTTCCAGAAATAACTCTCAATTATTTTATTCCTCGTATTTAAGCAGACATTGTGATAAAAACAAAAGAGCTTCATTAGCGGCTTTCCTTCTTACTGATGTTCTGTCTCCGGATAAATGTAGTTCTTTTACATCACACTTATCCTTGTAAGCGCAAGCTATATATACAAGACCAACAGGCTTTGTAGGAGAACCACCCCCAGGACCAGCGATGCCAGTTGAAGCTATGCCAAAATCAGCATTGGCTCTTTTCCTAACGCCCTTTGCCATCTCTGTTGCGGTTTCTACACTAACTGCTCCATGTGCCATAAGCGTTTCATCTAAAACACCTAGGTTTTTCATTTTTGCTTCGTTTGAATAGGTAACATACCCTTCATTAAAGCAATCTGAAGCTCCAGGCACATCCACAATAGTGCTTGCAATTAGACCACCTGTACAAGATTCAGCTGTTGCAACAGTTAAATTAAGCGCTGAAAGCTTTGCAACAATATCACAAGTATTCATTTTTAGTTTTGCTCCTTAAGAACATCCACATTTTGATAGATGTAAATCACAAGGGAAAGTACAGTCATAATAGTTGCGATTACAACAAATAATGTTCCAAGGAACTGCCACCAGCCCCAAGAGAAGTTTGCTACAAGGATGATAATCATAATCATCTGTGTAACAGTCTTGAACTTTCCGAAGATATTTGCCGCAATAACGATTCCGTTTTCAGCTGCAATAAGTCTGAAGCCTGAAATAATGAACTCTCTAGCAACTATAATAATTACAACCCAAGCTGGAAGCTGTCCAGTCTGAATAAGACAAATCATAGCTGAGCAAACTAAAAGCTTATCTGCAAGTGGGTCCATAAACTTTCCGAAGTTTGTAACCAGATTGTATTTACGGGCGATTTTTCCATCAGCCATATCAGTTAATGATGCTGCGATGAAAATTAAATCAGCAATAATTCTAAGGGCTGTAACCTCAGGATTAATTAAAAGGAATAATACAAAAAATGGAATTAATATTACTCTGATAAGTGTTAATTTGTTTGGTAAATTCATGACACTACATCTCCTATCAAATCATATTCATCAAAACTTGTAACTTTTACATCAACGAACTGACCAGAAGTAAGCTCAGTATCGCTGTTTACAAAGATAAAGCCATCTACAGATGGTGTGTCTCTATAGGTTCTACCTATAAATACTCCATCCTCAGGAAGTTTTCCTTCGATGAAGACTCTAAGTGTACGACCAATATAAGCTTCATTGTTTGAAAGAGAAATATCTTTCTGACAAAGCATTACTTCATCTTCCCACTTTTTCTTAAGCTCTTCATCCACTTGATTATCCCATGTGGCTGCAACAGTGCCTTCCTCCTTGGAGTAAGCAAAAGCTCCCAGTCTATCAAAGGACATATCTTTAATGAATTGTAAAAGCTCCCTATGCATTTCTTCTGTTTCGCCAGGAAAGCCACAGATAAGTGTTGTTCTAAGTGATATATCAGGCATTGCCTTTCTTAGTTTATCTGCAATGGCCATAATATCGGCTTTATTAGTCTTACGTGCCATTTTCTTAAGAATGTCATCATTACAATGCTGTATAGGCATATCAATATAATGACAAATCTTTGGCTCAGAAGCCATACACTCTATAAGCTCATCGGTAATTTCCTCAGGATAAGCATAAAGTATTCTAATCCATTCAAAACCGTCAATTTTGCAAAGCTCATGAAGTAAATCAGGAAGACACTTTTTGCCATATATATCTATGCCGTATACTGTAGTCTCCTGAGCAACCAAAATAAGCTCTTTAACGCCACCCTCAGCAAGCTGTTTAGCTTCCGCTAAAAGCTTTTCCATTGGCACTGAACGGTAGTTACCTCTAAGGAATGGAATGATGCAATATGTACAACGTTTATTACATCCTTCTGCAATCTTGAGATAAGCATAATGGCCACCTGTTGTCAAAACACGGCGACCATCTCTTGGCAAACCAACTAAATCCTTTTTAAAAACTGGTTTTTCACCGTTTTTCTCTAAGACAATGTTGATTGCATTTAAGAGCTCATCGTAAGAATTAGTGCCGATAATAGCATCTACCTCTGGAAGCTGCTCAAGAATTTCATCAGTGAAACGCTGGGCAAGGCAACCAGTAACAATAAGACCTTTAAGACGGCCTGTTTCTTTGTAAGCTCCTAAATCAATAATATTTTGTATGCTTTCTTCCATAGCATCAGCAATGAAAGAACAAGTATTAACAACTATAATGTCTGCTTCTTCCTCGCTGTCGCATATGCTAAAGCCGTTATCCATAAGGTCTCCAAGCATATGCTCTGAATCAACAAGGTTTTTATCGCAGCCTAAAGAAACAAATAAAACATTCATAAATTAGTTGTTTGTATCCTCGTTTTTAATCTGAATAGCACCTTCGTTTAACTCATCAACAGCAATTGAAAGTGGCTTTTCGCCCTTTGTGTACTTAACAAGTGGCTCAGCACCGTCGATAATCTGACGTGCACGCTTTGCTGTTGCAGCAACGATTGTATAACGTGAGTTTACAACTGGCTCCTCGCCTACCTCTACGTTCTCATTTACCTTTTCCATAAGTTCTACATAAGATGGATGTATCATAATTATTTACTCCTTTCAAACATCTTTAATTCTTCTTGCATTTCTTTGATTGCAGAGTTGTTTCTTTCTACTTTGTAGTGCTCTGCCTGAATTATATTATGAACCTGATCTACAGCCTTCTCTAAGGAATCATTAATTATCAGGTAATCATACTTATCCATGTTAAGAGATTCCTTGCATGAAATAGCAAGTCTTTCTCTAATAACTTCTGGGGTCTCTGTACCTCTGCCAACGAGTCGCTTTTCTAGCTCCTTAGCAGATGGTGGCATTGTAAATAAAAGTAATGCATCAGGATACATTTCCTTTACCTGAAGAGCTCCCTGGATTTCTATCTCTAAGATAACGTCTTTCTTTTGCTCAATAAGCTTTTCAACGTAGGCTCTAGGTGTGCCGTATGAATTGCCGTTAAAGGTAGCATACTCTAGAAGTTCATTATTTTCTATCATTGAATCGAATTCTTCTCTAGTTTTAAAGAAGTATTCTCTTCCGTCCATTTCTCCTTCTCTCATGCCTCTGGTTGTGGCTGAAATAGAAAGATTATAGTCGTTAGGATGAGCCTCTAACAGGTGTTTCATGATTGTTCCTTTACCAGCTCCCGAAAAGCCAGATAGAACAATAACAAGACCCTTATCACTTATCATTATCAATGTCCTCCTTCAGCGAATTATCGCTAATTCTATTTGCAATTGTATCAGGCATTAGTGCAGATAAAACCACATGTTCATCGCATATTATCACACATCTGGTCCGACGCCCCTGAGTGGCATCGATTATGTTGCCCTTTTCTTTTGCGTTTGCAACAATCCTTTTGGCTGGTGCCGAGTCGGAGGTGATCATTGATACAATTTTATTGCTGTTTATAATGTTTCCAAAACCTATATTAATAAAAGACATATTATTCTATATTTTGAATCTGTTCTCTAACCTTTTCAATCAGTGTCTTAAGTGTAATGCCAATATCAGCAATCTCTACATCTGTAGATTTTGAAAGGATTGTATTGGCCTCTCTATTAAGCTCCTGAGCTAAGAAATCAAGCTTTCGACCAACTTCCTTATCAAGATCAAAGACACTTCTTGTTTCAGCAACATGGCTCTTTAAACGAACCATTTCTTCGTCGATGCAAACCTTATCAGCATACATTGTAACTTCCTGGGCTATGCGGCTTTCATCGATTTTAGTATCTTCTAACAATTCGTGTATCTTTGCGGTGATTCGATTTCTGTATTCTTCGATGATGATTGGACTGCGCTTTTCAAGCTTATCAACTAGCACAATCATCTCATCCATTTTTGAAATAAGGTCCTTTTCAAGACGCTGACCTTCTGTAATGCGGGACTGAACAAACTGTTCTACACACTGTGAAAGTGCCTCAAAAACAAGCTCCTTGAGGCTATCTTCATCAGAATCCGTTTCTTCAAGCTCTATTACATCTGGAAGGCGAACAATATTGCTGGCCTTCATGTCGTTGTCGACTCCAAGCTTAGAAGCCATAGCTGTTATAGAGTCTAAGTATTTCTGCGCCATAGCATCGTTAATAGATACCTGATAGCAGGCATCTGAATGCTCGTTTAAAGTGATATAAACGTCTACTTTTCCTCTAAAAATACTTTCTGAGATTTTGTTTCGAACTGAACTCTCTAGGAAGTTGAGCTTCTTAGGAAGTTTGATGCTCAAGTCTAAGTATCTGTGGTTTACCGATTTCATTTCGATGGTAACACGGGCTTCAGAATTTTCTGCAAAACCCTTACCATAACCTGTCATGCTACGAACCATGTGAGTCTCCTTACTTTTAGTATTTTAGCAAAGTCATCCACAATTACACAGTTGTAAATAATTATAATTAAATGTATTATGATAGTCAATAAAGAAAGGACTAAACTTATGGCACTAGATGGCATTTCCATCCATGCTTTAGTGGATGAATTTAACGAATTATTACTAGGGGGAAAAATCAATAAAATCTCTCAGCCAGAACGTGAAGAGCTACTAATTACAGTTAATACTACTTCTGGAAATAAGCGCTTACTTATTTCAGCAAACGCTTCTCTCCCATTTATGTATATTACAGAGGATAATAAGCCTTCTCCTGCTACTGCACCAGGCTTTTGCATGTTGCTTAGAAAGCATATTGGAGCCGGACGAATTGTAGAAATTTCTCAAATGGGACTAGAGCGTGCAGTTTGCTTTAAAATTCAGCATTTAAATGAAATGGGCGATATTACCTTTAAAAATTTATATGTAGAAATCATGGGAAAGCATTCTAATATCATATTCTGCAATGAGGATAATATGATTTTAGATTCTATAAAACATGTTCCATCTTCTGTTAGTTCTGTCAGAGAAGTTCTCCCAGGCAGGGATTATTTCATTCCTCCTCAGGAAGGAAAAATTAATCCTTTTGATTGCACTGAGGATTATTTTAAAAATACAGTTTTAAAGAAAAGCTCAAGCCTTTACAAGGCTATCATGTCTTCATTTGTAGGCTTTAGTCCTACTATCACAAATGAGGTATGTTACAGAGCTATGATTGATTCAGATTCTGCCTGTGCATCATTATTCGATGAACATAAAGACAGATTATACCAGGCATTTACTGGACTTCTTAAGGATATTAAAAATAAGTCTTATATATTTAACATTGTAATAGATAATGCCACAGAAAAACCTGTAGAATATGCTCCTATCGCCCTTACAATGTATTCAGATTTTAAGGCAGATACTTATGAATCTATGTCGCAGGTTTTAGTTCAGTTTTATGCAAAACGAAACGCATATACGAATATAAGACAAAAATCCTCTGATCTAAGAAAGATTATCACAAATCACATTGAAAGAGCCTCTAAAAAGCTTGATTTGCAGTTAAAGCAGCAAAAGGATACATTAAAAAGAGAAAAATACAAGATTTATGGAGAGCTTCTTCATACCTACGGCTACGAGGCAAAGCCAAATGATAAATCTATTACTGTTATAAATTACTATGACAACAGTGAGCTTACTATCCCACTTGACCCAGATTTATCAGCTTCAGAAAATGCGAAAAAGTATTTTGATAAATATGCTAAATTAAAAAGAACTGCAGAAGCACTTGATACTTATATTGAGCAGTCAAAACAGGAACTTGAACTTCTTCAGTCTATAGAGGCTTCTCTTAATATAGCTGAAAACGAAACAGATTTAGCAGATATTAGAAAAGAGCTTTCTGATCACGGCTTTATTAAAAAGCATGCTGGCTCTAAAAAAGAAAAATCAAAGAAAAGCAAGCCTCTTCATTTTGTGGATGATAACGGATTTCACATTTATGTGGGCAAGAATAACTACCAAAATGATGAGCTTACCTTTAAGTTTGCCACTGGAAATGATTGGTGGTTCCACACAAAAAAAATTCATGGTAGCCACGTTATTGTAAAAACAGAAGGCAAGGAATTGCCTGATAGTACATATGAATACGCAGCTGAACTAGCAGCTTATTATTCTTCTGGAAGAGATTCTGATAAGGTGGAAATTGATTATCTCCAGAAAAAGAACGTAAAAAAGCCCGCTAGCGCTGTAGCAGGCTTTGTAGTATATTATACAAACTATTCTCTGGTGGCTACGCCAACATTAGAGCACGTAAAACTGGTTAGTCAGGAATGAGTTCATAGTGGATCTCAGCTTAGGATGATTACTTAAGTCGGGGTCCACTTTTATTATGTCGTCCACATCCTGTGATGCCATTTCTAACTCATCTGCATCCTGATAAATATCCGCAACCTTAAAGCTAAATTCTCCACTTTGACGAACACCAAACATATCTCCTGGACCTCTGAGTTTAAGGTCTTCTCGCGCGATATAGAATCCATCATTAGATTTTAGCATGATGTTTAATCTATCGGAGTCTTTTCCATTTCCACTATTCATTAAAATACAATAGCTTTGTGCGTCTGACCGTCCAACTCGACCTCTAAGCTGATGTAGCGCTGCAAGACCAAATCTATTGGCATTTTCAATCATGATTACTGTAGCATTTGGTACATTAACCCCTACCTCAACTACAGTAGTTGAAACCAAAATGTCTATCTTACGGTTCGCAAAATCTACCATTACTGCATTTTTATCTGCCGGTTTCATTTTTCCATGTAAAACACCAATGGAGTATTTATCTTTAAAGATTTCACCTAGTTTTTTACTGTAATCTAATACATTTTGTGCTTCAGTTGTTTCTGAAGCCTCTACCAATGGGCAGATAATATAAGCCTGATGACCCTTTTGGATTTCATCTGTAAGGAACTTATAGGCTGACTTTCGCATGCTTTCTTTAATGACACATGTCTTTATTGGCAATCTATTGGCAGGAAGCTGCTTGATAGCTGAAACATGCATATTTCCGTACAGAATCATAGCAAGTGTTCTAGGTATTGGTGTAGCAGACATAACCAGGATGTGAGGATGCTCTCCCTTTGAGGAAAGCTTATCCCTTTGGGCTACACCAAACCTATGCTGCTCGTCTGTGATTACTAAGGATAAATTTTGAAATGTGCGGCCATCAGAAATAAGTGCATGGGTGCCAACTATAATACAGTTTGGATTTTCATCCACTATTCTTTGCATGGCTTTCTTTTCAGAAACCTTCATAGAACCTGTAAATAAGGCTACTGGAATATTTAAGCCGCTATCCTTTGACCACTTACTAAAGCTTTCGAAATGTTGCTTTGCAAGGACTTCAGTTGGTGCCATAATAGCTGACTGATATCCTGATAGGGCTACATCAAGCATTGCAAGAAAAGCTACGATGGTCTTACCGCTGCCTACATCACCCTGAATAAGTCGTTGGGTAACGTATGGTCCAGCTACATCAGATTCAATTTCCTTTACAACTTTGTTTTGGTCATCAGTTAATGCAAAAGGAAGGGACCTGCTAAAAGTATCAGTTTCATCATGATGACAAATATTAAACTCATTTGGGTATGAAACACTTTCATTTTCCTGTAGCCTTGAGTTTAAAATAAAGAAAAACATTTCTTCGTAGGCTAAACGTTTTCTAGCCTTTACAAGAATGTCAAAGTTCTCAGGAAAATGATATGAGCTTATTGCTTTATCATAAGCTAGAAGGTTATTTTTTTCTTCTAATTCATGTGGAATACGCTCATTATCTAGCTTACAGCTTGCTAAAGCAGCCTTTACAGCCTTTTGTACCATTGTGTTTCTCAAGCCCTTTGTAAGGGGATAAATAGGCTGAATTTCCTGTCTTAAGGCCTCGTACTTATCCAACTCAAAAATTTGAGGCTGAGACATTTTGAATTTGCCATTTTCAAAAAGCAATCTTCCGTAGAATATATATACCTTTCCTGGATCAAAGGTGCTCTTTAGGTAATTAGAGTTAAACCATACTAATTCTACAGGTATATCATCGCAATAAGCTGTTGCAGTTAAAATATCCATTCTACTTTTTGACTTAAAGGCTCTTGGACTATTTTTTATGCGCCCGCTAAAGCTTATTAATGAATTGACACTATCATTATTTGGAGAAGACAGTTCAGGATATATTAAATAAGTTCTTGGAAAAAAAAGGAGTATATCCTCAATGGTATATACTCCTAACTTATTTAATAATTTAGTTGTCTTCTCTCCGATTCCTTTTATGGTATCTACCGGTGATAACAACTCCATATTTTACTCCACAGAAACGATGTAAGCGTATACAGCCTGGCCACCTTCAGAAATTTCAACCTCTAGATCAGGGTACTTTTCCTGAACCTTTGCGCCAAGGGCTTCAGCCTTTGCCTGGTCGCTTCCTTCGCCCCAATAGATTGAGACTACAGAAGAATCTTCAGAAACCATTTCATCAATCATTTCATTAAATGCAACTGTGATATCAGCATTTACAGATAATAGACCCTTATCTCCCATGCCCATCCAGTCTTCTTTTCTGATTTCCTTGCCATCAATGTTTGTGTCACGTACTGCATAAGTAACCTGACCAGTCTTAACATTAGCAATTTCCTCAGTCATAGCAGCTTCGTTTTCTTCAACACTAGCATCAGCTGCGAAAGAAATAAGAGCTGTAATACCCTGTGGGATAGTCTTTGTAGGAATAACTACAATCTTTTTGTCCTCACAGATAGCTGCAGCTTGGTTTGCTGCAAGAATAATGTTTTTATTGTTTGGTAATACAAATACAGTCTTTGCGTTAACCTTTTCAACAGCGCTTAAAATATCATCAGTACTTGGGTTCATTGTCTGACCACCTGGAATCATGTAGTCACAACCAAGCTCTGTAAAGATATTTGTAAGACCTTCGCCAGTAGCGATAGAAACAAATCCCATCTCCTTTGCTGGCTCAGTGAATGCTGGCTTTTCTTCTTCCTTCTTTTCCTCAATAACTGGCTTATCAGAACCCTCTTCTGTGATTGTAACATCACTAACTGTTCCAACTGAAAGCTTTTCAAGTTTAGCCTTAAGTTCCTTTAATTGATATGAAGCAAGAGGAGCCTCTGATTCTACTGTAAATTCTACAGTATAAACAGCCTTTTTAACCTCAGGTTTAACAACTTCTGTTGCTACTGTGTAATCAATTTCCTTGCCAATAAGAGCGTTATATGCACCTTCTAATACACATACAAGCCCCTGTCCGCCTGAATCTACAACGCCTGCCTGCTTTAATACTGGAAGCATATCAGGAGTCTTTGCAAGTACAGCCTTTGCTTCTGCAATAACTGCCTCAGAAAACTCAACAATATCAGTTGTCTTTGTAGCCATTTCAGCAGCCTTATCAGCTGCACCCTTTGCTACAGTAAGGATTGTACCTTCCTTTGGCTGCATAACAGCTTTATATGCTGTCTTGCAAGCTTTATCAAAAGCTTCTGCTAAAATCTCAACATTAACCTCATCGTAGTTAGACATTATCTTTGTAAGTCCACGGAAAAGCTGAGAAAGAATAACTCCGGAATTTCCTCTGGCACCTCTTAAAGAGCCAGAAGAAATTGCTTTTGCAACTGTCTTCATGTCTGCATTATCTAAAGCTGAAACAGCATTAGCTGCTGACATAATAGTCATCGTCATATTTGTACCTGTATCACCATCGGGAACAGGGAATACGTTTAATTCATTAATCAATTCCTTTTGGGACTCAAGGTTCTTAGCACCCGCAAGGAACATCTTTGCAAGCAAAGACGCATCGATAGTTTGGATCTCCACTTAAAACTTCCTCCTTAGTCTATAACTCTTACGCCTTCAACAAAAATATTAATTGTGTCTACTGTAAGACCTGTAAAAGACGATACCTTATATTTTACAGTTTCAATGAGGTTCTCAGCTACCGCTGCTATGCTAACACCGTATGAAACAATAACATGAAAATCTAATGAAATAGTGTTGTCTTCAGCGACTGTAACACTGATTCCATGATTCAAATAATCTTTCTTTAATAATTTAACTAAGCCGTCTTTCATATTTACGGCAGCCATTCCTACAATACCGAAGCACTCTACAGCAACCGATCCAGCATAGGTCGCAATTACATCTGTGTCAATAACAATCTTACCAAGCTCTGTTTCCATTTGACCTTGCATATTGTACCTCCAAAATTCGCATAGTTTTTCATAATATGAATCATATTATATACTAAAGCAAAAATAAAAGCCACCCTTTCGAGTGACTTTCAATATCGTGTCATGTAAGATTAAGCACGCTCAACCTTGCCAGAACGTAAACAAGAAGTACATACATATAACTTCTTAGGTGTTCCATTCACATTACACTTAACGGACTTCACATT
>JAEEGL013745628.1_pt1 | contig 11163 bp, 3 predicted proteins | sample 9134231 | NCBI WGS metagenome assembly JAEEGL01 (sample SAMN16246548, study PRJNA631951) | gut metagenome | biome: gut microbiome; feature: rumen; material: fiber-attached | host: Bos | place: Iran: Karaj | collected 2018-10
CTGGAGCGCGCCTCGCGCGCTTCAGGCTACGTACGCGACAGCGTATTTTCGCTTTACAGGAAACTTCGCCAAAGTTGAAACGAGGTTGAAAAGAACCTCAAATAGAAAGCGGGATACGAAGTCGCGCTACGTGGTAAATCCACGTGGCGTGTCTTCTTTCATGTTTTCTATTGGGCGTTTGGCGATGCCTCCTGTAAGACATGGATTCAAGGCACGCCACTTTCCTTTTCCGCGCCGGAGCGGCGGGCCTCAATCGGTAGGCGTGGAGGAGAGGAATCATACTTATGGTAAAAGAGAAGCTCAATTTGTCGAAAGACACTATTGACGTTATCGGTGAGGGTCTAGTGGCACCCAATACCTCCGACGAACCGCTTAGGTACTATTTTGGATCACATATGCCCACGTTGGTCAAATGGGACAAGATTGTGCAAACGATTCCACTTCCTGATTTGACTGACGTGGCCACCAAAATTGAAAAATGTCAGGAAAACAACGATATTGACATCGCCGAGGTTGAAAATAGGCTTAAGTTAATTCCTGATGGCTTTGCATACATCGATTGGGAAGAAATTCAAGTCGCACTTCCTGAGGACAAGATACTACTGATTTTTCAAATCCCTATTGTTGCATTTTGCATAGAAGAAGATAAATCGAACACATGGAATCCAATATCCATTGAATTCAGGGAGGTCATCGTAAAATTGCTCACGGAAATTGGATATGTACATGACAATGTAAAACTTTATGGGAAAAAGCCGAAAAAACAGTTTAGCTTCTATCGCCCAGAAAACTATCCGCGCGACAAAGACCAGTTGCAAGAATGGTGGTTGCAATCCATCAGTAAACATGGATTAAGTAGCCTACAGAAAGTTATGCCATTGGAGCCTGCGAAGGGAAAACCATGAAGATTGTTTTCGCTTTTTGTCAGAATTTCGCCTAAGTATGCGTATATGTAAGTAGAAGGACATGGTGTGCATGCCAAAACCTCAAGGATGTCTCGCATGAATAAGCAAAAAATCATCTTTTTCGCAGCGGCAATTTCGGCTACTATCGCAGCCGACCAAATAGGTGCAGCCGTCGTGAACATTACGCAGGGCTCGACATCAGGCTACACGATGACGGACGGGAACACATACGTCATTCAAAACTCGGTTTCATTCAACAGATCCACTTCTGGTGAAAGTGGCATGACTGTCGCGGAGGGGGCCACAGTTGTACTATATGTTCCGCAAGGGGTGTTTCTCACCGCAAAAGGTGGGGCCGGCAGCGGCCAGACAGGAGGCGGAGCCGGCATACGTGTTCCAGAAACTGCCACGCTTGTCATCACAGGAGAAGGCGTCGTAAGTGCAACAGGCGGCAAGGCCGGCAATGGAACAAATGGTGCAAACGGAGGCGATGGAGAAGCTTGGGCGTATTGGCCTATGGGGTCAACAAAGCCACCGGTAATTGGAGGAACTGGCGGTTCGGGTGGTTCCGGCGGATTGGGCGGTGGTGGTGCTGGAGCTGGGATAGGAGGATCTGGTGGATTGGGGGGTGGTTCAGGAGGCAGGGCCGGAAAAGACGGCCAAACGATGGGGACAGTTTACATTCTTGGATCGATGGTAGTTCGCGCTTATAGTGGCAGCATTGGATCAAGCGGGACAAGCGGTTCAGCAGGGAAAAGCGCCACGGCTACGCTTCCCGCTGGAGAATATCCTGTAAACTACAGTACCGCCAAGGGGTATGGCGGCGGTGGCGGCGGTCGTGGAATAGGGGGAGGCAGCCCGACATATGCCATAGGAGGTGGTGGTGCCGGTGGCGGAGGCGGCGAAAATGGCGGGAACGGATATGGTGGGCCAATAGGACTTTATTACGAAGATCCTGGCCCTCCTTCAAATGGCGGCAATGCCAATTCAGGTTCAGTCGGTGGCCAAGGAAAACTGTACGTGTCTTCTTCTGCTTCAATTAATGTGACTCGAACTACAAGTACTGCCACTACACATCCAGCTGTGAAATACACTATTACTTTTGACGCGAATGGTGGCTCTTTCGCCAGCTCCGTCCATTCGGCCACTGCGACGCTTGGGTGCGCATTGCCAAATTGCATACCGGCACCCTCAAAGAATTGGAGCGATTTCCTCGGATGGTCAACCGAACGAAACGGCGAGGTGCTTTGGTATGGTGCCGACGGGGATAAAAAGATTGCGTCCTATTCGATTCCTGGCAATACGACTCTTTATGCAAAATGGACTTGCAAAAAACTAACTGTCTTTTCGCAATATGGGGTGGCTTCACCTGAAACAGGACTCCACGAATGCGAACCGGGGAGCATCGTAAACGCCTCGGTAGCGCATCCGAACATGGTAGATGGCGTCCAAATCAACTTCCTTGGATGGACCGGAACCGGCAGCGTTCCGGCTAGCGGAACGGAAACAAACACAACTTTTACAATCACCCAGGATTCGACCCTTACATGGAACTGGGAGCGACTTAACCGCATAACAATACATACTTCGATGGATGTCGGGTGCGACTTTGGAACGCAATGGATTGGCAATGATCAGACGGCTTTGGCCTCGCTTGTTCTTCCCGTGAGCCGATACACATTGGTGCTGGGCGGCGACACGAATGGCGTTGCGGTTTCTGGCACAATGTTGTCAATTCCGTCTGACGCACCAAGGACAATAGAAGTCTTTGCCTATGTCTGGAATCAGGTTGTCGGTGCCATTTCCTGGGACGCCACGGAATCTCCAAATGACTGGTCCGTAGTCGCGGATTCGTCCACCGAGGATGGATATTCCTTATGTAGCGCCCACGCGGAAAAAGGAACCGTCTCGACAAACTCGGCGACAGTCACGGGATCTGGAACGCTCTCATTCGACTGGCGCATTTCTGCGAACCGGGGCGATTACGCGCGCTTGTATGTCGATGGCGTACAAAAAGCCCAAATTTCCCGTAAGCCCGAATGGTCCGCATTGGTGGTCGAAATCGAAGGGGATGGCGACCACATCGTCTCATGGGTCTATGACAGGAAGTCAACTACTCCGGCGAATGACAACGCGGCCTACATCGACAACGTGACATGGCGGCCTGTGGCTGCTGCAACGTCCACTTCGCCAATCGCAGTGCCGTATGCATGGCTTGACAAGGAAGCTCCGACGCTACTTGCAGGGAACAACGGGAACTATGAAGTCGTTGCCAATTCTACCGCCGCCAATGGCGTGAACAAGGTCTGGGAGTGCTATGTCACCGGAGTATGTCCGATAAATGCCACGGCAAGGTTTATGGCGAGTATTTCGATTGGCGAAAGTGGGCATCCGCGCATTTCATGGCATCCTGACCTCAATGACGGCGGCACAAGGCAGGAACGTGTCTATCGTATTCTTGGAGCAAAGACTCTGGACCAAGCTGTCCAATGGGCCGATGTTTCAAACATGGTTTATCCCGAGGCGGACGGCTACCGCTTCTTCAAGGTGGTCGTGGAAATGCCTCAGAGCGAAACAGAATAGAGGTGGCACATGGGAAAGTGTTGCAAGGTCGTTATGCGGTTTCTGTTTTGCCAGAGAGAAGCGTGGCAGTGGATGAAGCGTCTTGTTTTCTGGCTGATCATGCTATTCTGCATTGCAGTCGCACTGGCTGGGATCGCCAAGACAATCGACATATTTAATGTCGCGAGGCGAACAGCAGAATTGAGTGCGCCCTTCATCCCGTTAATCCCGTGGATTCTGGGTTTCGGATTGGCCGTTTACATCATACACGTGCCGGGAGTATTCAAGAAGTTGCCGGAACTTGTGGATCGCCTGGAAGAGGCTTTCGGCCTTCGGTTCAAACCCCAAGCCAGTCTTTCGGACGAGGATCGAGCTTACTTGTTCGAGATGCTGTCCTCCGCTGTTAAAGACGCCGTGAACAAAAGTGGGACGGTTGGAGAATCCGCCACTTCTTCCCAAGCACCGCAGACCGACAACGCTTCTTCGGGCGGCGCCTTGCCACCCTTGAAGTCGGAGCTGGAGAGGACAATGGATCGTCAGGCACGCATCAGGCTATGGGAGATGATCGTTCTTCAACGTCATCGTGAGAAATATGGTGGAGTTCCCTTTGACTCCAGAAAGTACAGCCCCCTTTTACGGAATCAATTCGATGATGTAATCCGTCGTAACGATGAAATCATAGCTGTGGAAGCCAAGGCAATCCGGCCGGGGCTAAGTTCCAGAGCGTCAATGGTGAGCGCCATAATGTCATGGAACAGCGCCCGAAATCGCTTTCGGGAGTTTGAACACAAGAAACTCTTGCTGGAAATACTCTTTTGCGCTGACGAGACTTTTCACGAGGTAAAAGCTCTCACCGACATTGTGCGAGACTGCCTTGGCGTCCAACAGGACATACGGGTTTATCTTTATCGTTTCAATGCGAACGACACCGTCGAGAATGTGGAGGAAATAGCATGAAAACGACACGAGTGATGTCATTCACCATACTTATTGGGACTTTATGTTCTGAGATGGCATTTTCTGCAACACAAACTATCAACGGCATCACTTGGACCTATACAGTTTCTAGTAGTAAGGCATCAGTTGGGGGAGGTTCATACTCTTCACCAGCCGTCCCCAGAGGAATTATAGGTCAAATAACCATTCCTTCTACTCTCGGCGGTTACCCGGTTACACGTGTGGCAAATAGTGCTTTCATGTACCAAAGCGGCATTACAAAACTCCAAATGCCAGATAGCATTACCAGCATCGGTGTGAATGCGTTTTGGGGGTGTTCAGGACTTACTTCCATCAAACTACCTAATAGTTTGACAAGCATAGCAGATGGTGCTTTTGGCGACCTACGGGTGACCACGGTGGATATTCCTGGGAAAGTCAAAACAATCGGAAATAGTGCTTTTGCAGGTTGTGTCAATCTTACAACCGTAAATATTCCGGGTAGTGTTACAAGCATTGGTGAATATGCCTTTGAAAATTGCTTTAGATTAACATCTGTTATAATTCCAGATAGTGTGACAAGTATTGGAAATTATGCTTTCAATAATTGTACCAATCTACAGGAAATACTACTGCCTGCACGATTTAAATCAAGCCCCTTAATCACGAAGGGCATACCTGCAAACTGCGTTGTGCGATACTATACTAAGTTGTTGGCAGTATCATCTGCTTATGGTTCGCCAGTTCCTTGTGAAGGAATGCACAACATCACTAATTCCTCGGTTACTTGTTCAGTAATGTCACCTGTCGCCGATAAAAATATACCAGATGTCTACTACATTTGCACAGGTTGGCAAGGAACCGGTTCGGCACCCGCGACAGGAACCGTTAGTTTTCCGGCTGGAGATTATCGCATACTTGCTGATACTATAAGCACTTCGTTCGCAATGACCAAAAACAGTTCAATAACTTGGATTTGGCAGACAAACGTATGGGTGTTCGCCGATGGGATGCCGCTAACATGGGATGGCCCTTTCGGGACTGAAGTATCGTGGCACAACGATATTTGCAGGGCAGAGGCTGAACATCAGAACTGCCTCCGCAGCGGTGAGATCTCTGTCGGAAACTCATCATCATTGCAAACCACTGTCATGGGGCCCGGCAGTTTGTCTTTCGACTGGTGCATCTCGGCGGACCGAGGCGACTATTGCCGTTTCCTGCTGGATGGCGTCGAGGCGAATGTCATCACGAGGTCGACGGCGTGGAATACCATCACGCTTTCAGTCCCAGCCGGAAGCCATACACTGGAATGGAAATATGAACGGAACAGCTCATCGACGACAAACGATTATGTCGCATTCCTCGACAATGTTGAGTGGATTCCCGAAGTGAGACTGACTGTGGCATCGGAATACGGGACGGCATCGCCAATGGTTGGCCAGACGCTTTTCACATATGGAGACTCGGTGGCCGCATCAGTGTCAGCACCCGAGCCGGCTGACGGGCGAAGGCAGATTCCCATTGGCTGGAGTGGTACTGGCAGCGTCCCTGTCAGCGGGACGACGACAAATGCGACTTTCATCATGGAGGAAGATTCGACGCTGGAATGGCAATGGCGGACGCAGAACCAGATTTCCGTCACAGCGACGGGCGAGGGGACTTGTGGCTTTGGGACGCAATGGGTGGACGACGGGACGACAACGACGGCCACCATCGTTCCGACCACTGTCCTTGTCTCTATTTCTCTGTCGGGCGACACGGACGGCGTTTCGCTAGACGGGACAACACTTTCAATTCCTTCCAACAAGCCAAGAAACATAGTCGTGACAATCTCGGAAATCAAATTGAACCTTGATGTCGCATCGGCATACGGAACGACAATTCCTTCGAAAGGCAGAACGGAGTGGTCGCATGGGACAATTGTCTCCGCATGCGCAACAGCGCCAGAGGAGACAAACGGGACGCGGCGCGTTTGTGCTGGATGGACTGGAACTGGAAGCGTCCCTGCGAGCGGAACTGCCGCAAGCGTCTCATTCACTATGACAAGTGATTCGTCTCTGACGTGGAACTGGCGCACGGATTATCTGATTGCGGTTGCGACGGAAGGGGCGGTTGAGGCCGACTATACAGAATCGTGGCAAAGGGCGGGGGCTTCGGTCGTTGTTCCATACCGGATTACAACCTCATATGCAGAAGTCGCAATTTCAGGGGATTCCGAGGGCGTAATACTCGATGTTGAAGCCCGAACGCTTACCATACCGGCAGACCGACCGCGTTCGGTCGTGTTGCGCACAACAAGAGCGATTTCGCTTGCAGAGGCCCTGGACGACGTCGGTCTTATCTGGGCGACAGATGACTCCACCCCATGGACTGCGCAGATAGTTGTTTCGTTTGACGAGGAAGATGCGGCAAGAAGCGCAGCAGTCACACCAGATGAAGTCAGTGCCATTGAAGCGACCTTTGTCGGCTCAGGCGAGCTCCGTTGGCGATGGAAACTCGATGTCTCAGGTGTCGCGGGGGTTGATGTTTTCCTTGATGACGATTACGGAACCCCCGTATTGATGTTTGAGGATTCTGGAACTTGGGAAGAAGCATCTCTTCAGATTTTGGGCGATGGAATGCACAAGATCAGGTTTGAGTTTTGGAATACGAGTTTATCGGAGAATGACTGCGCCTACCTTGACAGTTTCTCTTGGACGGGGGATTCGGTGGCTTCATCCCTAGCGAACGCACTTGATGCCCCAACCCTCAACTGGACGACTGATAATGGATCCATGTGGACTGTCGATAAATCAGTTGCGTTTTATGGAGGGGAGTCGGCGCGGAGCGCGAGAGTTTCTAAGTATGGCGTAAGCGGCTTGGAAACAACTGTTTTCGGCCCCGGAACTCTGACATGGCATTGGAAGCTTGACGTGGAGGGTACGTCAGGACTGGATGTCATCGTCGACGGGAATGTGGCGTCACCGGCATTTGCGTATGATGAGAGTGGTGACTGGGATGTCTCGTCCCTGACATTCAGTGACAACGCCTCTCACACAATCCGCTTTGAGTTCTGGAATGTGGATGAATTCCTAGATGACTGCGCGTATCTTGATATGATTTCATGGAGTGGCGCTTCTTGGACGCTTTCAGTCTCTGGTGTCACGACGACCTACGACGGGACTGCGAAGTCGGTAGTTGCGTCCACGAGGGTCCTGGGCGGGGCAACGCGCGTCTTGCTCTACGCGCTTGCGGAAGGTGGGCCGTATTCGGAAATAAAACCGACGTTCACGAATGTAGGAACAAACATGGTCTGGGTGATTGCGTCGGCCGAGGGGCATGAATCGCTCACGAACTGCGCCCAGGTGGTCATTCTGCCAAGGTCGCTTGAGACAGCGATGTTCGAGTCAGTCCCGGATCAGATGTTCGACGACACGGCGAAGACGCCAACACTTGTTCCTTGCGATGAATGGCGCGGAATTCTGTCACCCGATGACTATGTAGCGAGGTACGAGGACAATATCAACGCCGGAACGGCGCGGATCATCGTGGAGGGGCGAAGGAACTTCTCCGGGAGGATAACAATACCATTTGTAATAGCAAACTCGGCGGGCGCAACCGACTACACGCGGTCAATTGACCTTTACGTGGCGGGCTATACGGGAGCCAGTACGCTAGCGGATTTCCCTGTCCTCGTCAGACTCAGTCCATCCATCGCAGGCTTCCGCTACGTAGACTTCGCGGACGACAATGGTGGAGACCTTGTATTCACGGATTTTGACGGCAACGTTATTCCGCACGAAATCGACACCTGGAACACGAACGGGGAATCGCTCGTCTGGGTCAAGCTTCCCGCGATGGCGAAGAACACGGCCTTCCGCGCCTACTGGGGCCGGATGCCGGACGCGGCGAACGACCCGACCGCTGTCTGGTCGGGCTATGTCGGCGTTTGGCACATGGGCGAGGATTCCGGCAACGCCATTGACGCAACGGGCCAGGGCTATGACGGAATCCCTTCCGGAGATCTCGCCTCCGGCATGGTCGCTTACGAGAACGGTGTCGTTGGGCGGGCGCGGACCAACAAGACCGGATTTGACGGAACCGCCTACCTTTCACTAGCCAATTCGGGGTCTCTATCGCTTGGAACGGAGTTCATCGTGTCGGGTTGGTTTCTGGTGAATGGTGTGCAGAACTGCCCGCGGTTAATTTCGCGAAAGCGAAATTACACGGATGGTAATGGCTGGGAATTTGAGTTGGATTACAGGACTTCTCAATCAATGGTCGTTCGTGGGGCTTCGAAAACAACTATCACACCGTCACTTCTTGATGCGACAACTGCTTGGCATTTTATCACCGTGGTTTTCAACGGAGAGACGGCTTCTGCATATATAAACGGTGTGCTATCACTGTCGGGTTCAATTACATCCGCTACGGACAACGGGTTTCCGATTTCATTCGGGTGCAATTCCGACGGAAGCGAGACCTCGCTGAATGGCCAATATGACGAAATCCGCATTGCAAAGACGGTTCCCACGGCGGACTGGGCACTGGCGGAATATCGCTCTATGGCTGTTGCCGACTTCGTGAAGGCGAAGCCTGTTGAGAACCTCGCGGAGCCGCGCACATTCCATGTCGACGCCGCCAACGGTGACGATGCGGCGAACGGCCTTTCCTGGGCTTCCGCCCTCGCCACCATCCAGCGGGCCATCAACCTCGCCTGCACGGGCGACGAAATCCTCGTCGCGGACGGAACATATGCTCCCATCGTCTCCGGCAATCTCGGAGTGATCATTCGCTCTGTAAATGGCGCTACGGAGACCATCATCGACGGCGGCGGGACAAACCGTTGCGCAACGCTAGGAGATGCGACAAACGATGTCGTAAAGACGATACTGGCGGGATTCACGCTAAGGAATGGAACGGCCGACATTGGCGGTGGTGCCAAAGGTGGACTATTGGAAGACTGCATCATTGAAAATAACGAATCGACCTTGAATAGCGGCAATTATTGCGGAGGTGGCGCCGTTCATGCCGAGCTACATCGTTGTGTCATCCGAAACAACTATTGTTTTGACGATGGCGGCGGCGTGTCTTGCTGCCAACTTTACGACTGCCTGGTTAGCGGCAACCACTCTGAAAACAAAGGTGGCCAGGGCGGTCAAGGCGCCGGTGGCGGCATTGACAACTCAGTAGCCTTCCGTTGCACGATTGTCGGAAATACGGCGATTCGCGATCCTTCCGACAAAGGTCCCGGAGGCGCCGGTGTTTGCGAGTCGGTTCTTGTCGGATGCATCGTCTGGGGCAACTCATACACGGACGGTTCAGCAGATGAACCTTTCAAGTCCTCCGCGACCTACTCCTGTTTCGGATCTTCCGGCTCGGGCAACATCGTTGCCAATCCGCTCTTCGTGGACGCAGCGAACGGCGACTTTCGGCTTCAGGTTGGGTCGCCGTGCATCGACGCAGGATATGGGTGGGAAGAGCTGATGGGTAATACGGACCTAGATGGTCATCCTCGCTGGATTGGTGTTTCCACTGACATCGGCTGCTACGAATATGGGACGCACTATGCCTCATCGACGCAACATGTCGATTGGGCGACCGGCAACGACGCGAACGACGGTCTTTCGTGGCAAACGGCTAAGAAAACTATCCAAAATGCCGTCTACATGGCGGTAGATGGCGATATCATTCTCGTCAAACCTGGCGTATACAAAGAAACCGCTCACGGTGTTGGAGCTGTCAGCAATGACCGTGGCGTCAACGCGCAAATCATCAGCACTTCTGGACCTCTTGAGACAATAATCGACGCCGATGGGCGTCGGCGGGTGATTAAGGGAACGGCTTCGGTGACGCAGAACGACTGGGCGACACATGCGCTTACACTTGAAGGTTTCACCATTCAGAACGGACGCCACGATGGGCCTTCCGCCGCCGTGTGGTGTTACCTTCGAAATTGCATTGTTAGAGGAAATACGGCTCTCAACTATGGTTGTGTCAGCTCCGCCAGACTGGAAAACTGTCTCGTCATTGACAATGTTGTATACAACCAAAACCACTCGTCGGACACCAAACTTTTTCAAGATGTTACGCATGTCAACTGCACAATCTGCCGAAATCGATTTGAGTCTGCCACAGATTGTCCGGCATTCGATAATTGCACTGTCGTAAATAGCATCGTCTTAGGAAACACAGGTTGTGGATCTCTGTTTGCCGACAATGCAATCGTCATGCACACTTGCGCTGACGCTATAATTGCCGGAATGGGAAACATGGTGGCAACTGCGGGAGAGGTTTTTGTGGACGCGTCAAATGGCAACTACCGGCTTCGAGATGACTCGCCCTGCATTGACGCAGGTACATCAACCTGTGTGGAGAGTGGGATTGATTTGGCAGGAAGTTCGCGAATTATGGGTCCTTGTGTAGACATTGGTTGTTACGAACACCAAGCCCTTTTCGTGGAGACGCAGACAACGCCCGCGCACGTGCCGTATGTCTGGCTGCGCACCTACTACACCGAGACGCCCGACGAGTACGACGCCTACGAATCCGCCGCCAAGGAAGACGCCGCCAACGGCCTGAACACGGTCTGGGAGTGTTATGTCGCGGGAATAAGCCCCACGAATTCGACGGACGTGTTCCGCACCGTAATCTCAATTGGCGCGGACGGCGCGCCGGTCGTCGGCTGGGAACCCGACTTGAACGAGGGCGGCACGAAGCATGAGCGCGTCTATACCGTCGAGGGCAAGGAAAACCTAACGGACAAATCGTGGGCACCGAC
>JAEEGL015520186.1_pt1 | contig 11163 bp, 18 predicted proteins | sample 9134231 | NCBI WGS metagenome assembly JAEEGL01 (sample SAMN16246548, study PRJNA631951) | gut metagenome | biome: gut microbiome; feature: rumen; material: fiber-attached | host: Bos | place: Iran: Karaj | collected 2018-10
ACCGCGAGCTTCCAGCCGAGCATGCGCTGTCCGGGAAACCTCTGCGGGTGATCCTGTGCCGCTGCCTGGATGTCCTTCGGCGCGGTCGTGAAGAGGCGTCGGTCCTGGATCAGCCCCACCGCGACGCAGATCAGACCGAAGAGGGACGCCATCAGGAGGAGGGAGAGAAGGAGGGTCAACAGCATTTCCGTCTCACTTTCTCGCCGTCACCGCGAGCCACGGTTTTGACGGATGACGGTCGCTTTTGACCTCGGAGAATCCCGCCGCTTTCAGGGCGGAAGTAAGCTTTTCGGCGGTGTAGCACTTCATGCCGTCGATAATCTTCTCGAACTTTTTCCCCACTTCGTCACAGCCGTCGGATTCGTTGCAGATGAGGAAGACGCCCCCGGTCTTGAGGACGCGGCATACCTCTGCAAAGCACTTCTCGAGCCCCGGCCAGAAATAGACCGTCTCAAACGCCGTGGCAAGATCGAAGGACTCCGCCGCAAAGGGAAGGGTTTCGACGCTCGCCTGTACGACGGAACATCGTCCGGCAGCGATTTCATTTTGGTTGGTTTTCTTTGTCGTCTCGACGGACAGCGCGGAGTAGTCGAGAGCGGTGAGCTTCGCGGCCGGATATCGCTTCATGAGCGCTGCCGCGTTCCTGCCTCCCCCGCATCCGAGCTCGGCAACAGCCGATGGCGCGATCCCGCCGATGTGGGACATTCCCCAGTCCGCGAGCTTCCCGTGCCCGCTCCCGTTCATGCCGCTCACCATCAGTTTGCCGAGGAAGCCTTCGGGCTTTCGGGTCTGCGAGAAAAAGGATTTGAGAAGTCCCATGTCACTTCCTCCCGATGAGCAGGGCGGAACCGGAGAGCGCCATCCACCCGGCTTCCTTCTTCGTCATGAACTTCCCGTCCGTCGTGTCGATCAGTGAGACCTTCTCATACCCCATCTCCCGGAGCTTTTTCACGAACGCCTGCATGTCGCCGTATTTCGCCGGCGAGAAAATGTCGTGAATGGCGAAAGTCCCGCCCTTTTTCAGCGTGCGGAGGGTTTCGAGCAGATACGCCTGCCGATCCCCGGAGATGTTGTGATAGACGTAGTTGCTCGTCACCGCGTCGAAATACCCGTCCGGGAAAGCGAGTCCCGTCGCGTCGCCCTGCTCGAAGCTGACGTTGGAGACCCCCTCGGCTCTGGCGTTGTTCTCGCAGAGGGATTTCGAGAACGAGGCGTATTCCTTCCCCCAGCGGTCGATCCCGAGGAAGGAGGCGCGCGGGTTCCGCTTCGCGCAGGCGATCGTCAGGGCCCCGCTCCCGCAGCCGACGTCGAGGCAAAGCCCGCCCTCCGGAAGCTGGACGGTTTCCGCGATCCCTTCGATGATCTGCCGCGACATCTGACGCTTCCCGTCGTAGGAGAACGCGCGGTACATCAAAATCGACCAGACGGTCAAGTCGACAAACAGAACGGCCAGTGCGGCGAACAGGACGACAAGAATGGTTTTGAGTATGCCCGCCGGCATCGTCAGAGCCAGCACCGCCGCGACAAGACCGCATCCGGCCGCCGCCCCGGCGAATCCGGCGATCATACCCTTCGGCATCCAGTTTTTGTATTCCGGTTTCATTTGTTCTCTCCTTTCACTTTTCCGAGCATCTCGGTCCTCGCTCTTTCTTCGGTGTCGTCGGATTCCTCGTAGCCGTCGTACGGCGCGGAGGGGTCCACGTATTTCTTCGTAAACGGTTTGCAGAGCTCCGTTCTGTGCCGGAAGGCAAAGTCGAGATCGTCCGTCCAGCCGGTGTGCCCGGTGATGATCTTGAGCGGCCTGTTTCTCGAGCGCAGGTTCTTTTCCAGCTTTTCGAGGGACCGGACGGCGAGCCGGTTGTCCTCCGCGAGGGTGGCGATGAAGCTGTACCCGCCGTCCGCGCCGAACCAGATCGTGTCGCCCGTGAAGAGGTATTCGCCGTCGATGAGATAGACCATGTGCCCCCAGGTGTGTCCCGGGACGAGCAGGCATTCGATCTCGATATCCCCGATGTGGAAGAACTGTCCGTCGTCGAGCAGGACCTTCCGGTTCTCCGTTTTCACCGGCGGCAGCTTGTAGAGGCCGTGGATGACTTTTCGCCGCGCCTCCCCGGTCAGATACCGGTTTTCGATCCGGCCGATATAGACCTTCGCGTCCCGGAATAGCTGCTCGCTGTCCACCTCGAGCGCGCCGACGTGATCCGTGTCCTGATGGGTGATGAGGATGTGCTTCACCGACGCGGGATCGATGTCCAGCCAGCTCATCTTCTCGGCGAGCCGCGCGTAGTTGTAGCCCGCGTCGATCATGACGGTCGTGCCGTTCTTCGTGTAGAAGAAGATGTTCGCCACCCATTCCCGCACGCAGGCGACCCGTTCGTCGATGCGCCCCGTGTTGAGCGGCTTGAAGATCGCCCTGCTCCGGAACAGCGCGCTCATGGATTTCTTCTGATTGTCCGAATCCTTTCTTGCCATATCCGTCCTCCTTACGCTCTCTTTTTTGCCCGGAAGCACCCGATCCCCTCGACCGAGGTGACGAAAACGTCCTCGTACATTCCGGTAAGCCGTTCCCGGAGGCTCCCTTCCGTCTCGAACGGCGGGGTGAAGAAGCCCTTCTTGACGTAGAGATGCCGGATGAACCAGTCCGTGCGGGGACATCCCCCCTCGATGTAGAAGCAGCCCGTGAAGGTCCCGCCCGGTTTCAGGACGCGGAAGGTCTCCCGGTACGCCGCCTCCTTGTCCGGGAAGGCGTGGAAGCCGTTGAGGGAGAGAACGATGTCGAAGGAGCCGTCCTCAAACGGCAGATCCCCGACGTCGCCCTGCACGAACGTGATGTTTCGGATCCCCGCCCGCTCTGCCTTGTCCTGCGCCGCCGCCATCATGTCCGCCGAATAGTCGAGGCAGGTGACCGCGGCGTCCGGGAGCTCCCGGTAAACCGGCATGGTGAGCACGCCCGTCCCGACCGGGACCTCGAGGAGCTTTCCGGAAAAGCCCTCCGGCACGCCCGCGAGCGCGGTTTCGAGGTACTTTAAATTCTTCTCCCCGTCCATGTTCCACACGAGGCGGCAGATCGCCTTACCCCTGACGGTCGAGTAGGTCATCATCCCGTCGTAGAAGCTCGCGTGCCCGCCGGTTAGTTTATACGCGCTTTTGATTTGCTCTTTTCTCGTCATGACTGTCCTCCGAATGCGATCTTCACGATCTTCATCTTCACCATCCCGTCGCAGAAGCGGATCATGAGCCGGTGGAAGTGCCCGACGTCCCGGTAGATGTCCCGGTAGCCGCGCATGTAGCTTTTCGCCGTGACGGAGGCGAAGCGGGGACTCCAGGATTCAAGCTCCCGCTCGTCCTCGAGGGAGAAGTAGGCGCCGACGTCGGTGATCCCGGCCTCCTTGAGCCAGGTCTTGCGCATCATCTTCGCCCCGCGCCGGTTGCAGGAATCGAACGCGAGGACCGCGCCGGGAAAACGGTCTGCCATCGCGGAGAACAGGCGCTTCACGTCCGCGGTCTTGAAGTAGTAGAACACGCCCGCCGCGAAGAAGACCGCCCCGCCCGAGGCGTCGATCCGGTCCATCCACGAGAGGTCGTTCAGGTCGCAGGGCAGGTTCTCCTCGCGCTCCTCCGCCGGCAGAAGCGCGTCCCGCACGGCGATCACGTCGGGGAGATCGAGATTGTACCCGCGGCAGGATCCGTTGTCGCACTTCGAGAAGGTGTCGTCCAGCCCACAGCCGAGATTGACGACGGCGGCCTTCGGGTGGGCGTCGAGGTACGTCTTCACCTCGCAGGCGAGATCGTACTGCCGCTGCGCCACCTCCAGCGCGCCGAAGAGCCCGGCCGGGGACTCCATCTTCTTCCGCTTCCCCGCGAAATCGTAGTCCAGCGAATCGCAGAGCCGCTTTGCTTCGGGATCGGAGAAGAGGGGCGGGAAGCGCTCGGAGCAGACCAGCCGCCCGAAGAGCGGGATGACGAGGGTTTCCTGCACGGTGTTCTTCTCGATGTGGATCTTGTTCACTTCCATCCGAACAGTCCTTTCTGTGCGGGGGCGGTCGTCACGCCGAGGCAGGTATATCCGGTCGCGGTCACGGCGGCGCTGAGGGCTTCTTCGTCGACGGGTTCCTCCGTCAGAAACGTCGCCTCGCCCCGCGCGCGGTTTGCCTTGACCTTTTTCGCCGCGGGAACGGCTCGCCGGATCGTGTCAGAGACGTGCGCCTCGCACATCGAGCACATCATGCCGTCGATTTTGAGGGTGAATTTGATCATGATCTCATCTCGCTTTCTTTTTGTAGCCGCAGTCACAGTATGGTCCGCCGGACGCGAGGGTGTGTTCCCGGACGAAATCGTCGGCCCCTCCCGCCTCGCTCATGGCGTAGTCAAGGCGGCACATCGCGGGGACGTATTCAAATAGCCCGAGCTCCTTCATCAGGGTGCAGATCCCGCACTTCGAGAACCGCGCCTCGTAGCCGCTGCCGTCGGGGTAGGGAAGGAATTCCATGTTCCACGAATAGGGATTCCGATCGGCGGCGTTCAAGGCGGCGGTGGCCTTCATGCCCCGGACGTCCCCTGCGCTGAACTTCTTTTTGCCGCTCCTCCGGCAGAACCACCGCATCGGGCGGATCATCATGGCCTCCCGGTAGTAATCCGCGACACGGCTGACTGCAGGTTTTTCTTCCATACACAGCAGAAACGCGGCGAGCATCGCGCAGTTCACGATGTTCATCTTGAACCGGTCGCCCCGCTCGAATTCCGGCAGTCCGGCGATGATCTCCCGATACTTCCGTTTCGCCGATGCGGTGATCCGGCCCGCCTCCGCGCGGTCAACGCCGAGGACGGAGACGAGACGGCCCCGGAAGGAGCCCCCGAACAGCGCCCACATCCCGGCGGGCATCCCGGTAAATTTCATCGGAAAGCCTCCTCCTTCATCCGCCGGATCATGAGATCCCACCCGTCCTTCGCCTCCCGGCAGAGGGGGAAAACGGGATAGCAGTGGAACATCCCCTCGCCGACGATCAGCTCGTAATCGACGCCGTACCGCTTCATCGCCTCCTCGAAGGACGGCGCGCAGGCGTAGAGCGTCTCGTCGCTGCCGTAGATCAGGGTGACCTTCGGGCAGCCGGTGAAATCAGCCTTTTGCAGCCAGATCATGTAGTCCGGGACGCCGTCGTCGCCGTGCCGCATGATCTCTACGGCCGTCTTCATGTACTGCGCCGGGATCGCCACGTCCTTTTTGTCGAGCTCCAGCATCCTCCGCCATTCCTCGTCCGTGTCCACACAGGTGCCGGGCGAGATCGCCATGATGTATCCCGGCATGGGCGTATCGCCGTGACCGTCGTTGATGTAGGGGACCATGCCGAGCGCGAGGTTTCCGCCGGAGGACGTCCCGAGCACGGAGATATGCGCCGCCGCATAATCCCGCAGCATGACCCGGTAGGTCTCGTGGATCATGTCGTAAGCCTTCGTCAGCGGGTAGTCCGTGCAGAGGGGGTAGTAGGGGACGAAGAGATCGAGACCCGTCTCCCGGGCGAACCGGAGCGCCTTTTTGATTGAGCCAGGACGCGGGGCCGAGATCATGCCGCCGCCGATGAGGAAGAGATCGGCCCGGTCAGTCTTCTCCTTGTGGATCATCTTCAAAACGGGAAAGCCCATCACGTCGATCCGGCTGATCTCAAATGCGTCGTCGTGCAGAACGGGTATGCGGTTCTTCGCATTCGCCCGGCGGCGGGTGTCGAGCAGCTCCTCCGTGGGCATCCCGACCCAGCGCTTCTTGATGTTTACGGCCCGGACCAGCCGTTTGAGGATTTCGTATTTCAGCGTCATGACCTCTCCTCCTTCTTCACGCTCACGAGCAGCCCGTTTTCCGCCCGGACCAGATCGTATGCCCGGGCAAGGGGATTCTTGTCCCCGCAGATGAAGTAGTCGCAGGTGGCAGACGTGGCACAGGTGTGTTCCCGGATGAGGGAGGCGTGGAGCAGCCGCATCGCCAGATGGTCGCAGTTGCACATCACGGGGAGGACGTCTTCCATGCCGTGCCGCTTGGCAAACTCCGCGTTCGGACATTGCGTGAAGCTGTACCGGAAGACGCCGTTCTCCCGGTCATACACACAGGAGCCCATGCGGAAGGACCCGGGGAAGCGCTCGATCTCCCGGACGCGGAGGTCGTTCGCCCGCCGGAAGATCCGCGCCGCGAGCCGGTTGTCGGCCTTCCGGTTGAGATCGAACACCTTTCCGAGTACCCGGAAGCTGCCGAAGAAGCAGTCGAAGATGTCGTCCTGTATCTCCTCGAGCGGGGGCTTGTCCGGGATCACGGCGTACCACGCGAAGATGAGGATCGGATCGTAAATGCTCACGGTCATCTTCACGCCGCCGAGTGCGGGTTCGTTTTTGAGGTATTCGGCGTACGTAAGCTGGATCTTCTCCCAGAGCGCCTCCGCCGTCGCTTCGTCGTAAGTCCGGCGAAGCAGTTTTCGGACGCATTTCTTCGCGTTTTTCGTATAGAGCGCGTGCTTCGTGAGATCGATCGGCAAGTCTTTCTCTTTCATCGCATTCCCTCCCGTCAACAGGTCAGAACGACCGGGAAATCCATCAGCGCGTGCAAAAGTACCGGCAGTCTCATCGCGCCGCCTTCCTCATCACCGCCACGGCGCAGGGGATCCGCCCGTCCGCCAGCTCGATTGTCACGTCCCGGTACCCCGCGTCGAGAAAGAACTGCCGGTAGCTCTCCGGGGTGAACTGCCGCTTGAAATCCGCTCCCGCTTTCCCGACGGCGGACGCGAATGTGCTCGTTCTGCCGCGCCCGTCCCGGTTCATGTAGGTCGGGATAATCAGCGTGCCGCCCGGCTTCGTGACGCGGTCCAGCTCGCCGAGGGCCTTCATCGGTTCGTCAAGGAGATGGATCACGTTCCCGGCGAGGACCTTGTCGAAGTGGTTATCGGGGAAATCCAGCGCGGTGATGTCCGCGAAGCGGAAGGAGATCCTCTCAAATGCGGCGCAGTTCTTTTTCGCTTTTTCAAGCATCTTCCGGGAGAAATCCGTCGCCGTGAGGCTTCTGCACCTGCCCGCAACGGCCGCCGTCAACAGTCCCGTCCCGCAGGCGCATTCGAGCACGTCGTCCTCCGGGCCGATCAGCCCCGAAACGATTTCGCAGAGTGCCTGATGCGTCTTCCGGTTGACGACGTTGACGAACACGTCGTACACGCCCGCGATCTTATCCCAGAACATGATCCCGCACCTTTCCCGTCTCGATGAGCAGCCCGCCCATCATCCAGAGGTTCCCGATGCTGATCCACCCGGTCGAGAGGGCGTTCGTCAGCGGGAAGTCGCCGATGCTCTTCATCAGAACCGCGAAGAGCAGCCCGAACAGCACGGAATAGACCCAGCAGCGGCGGGGCAGGGGCGTGTGTCCGGCGGCGAAAGCGGCACCACCAGCTTCGACTGCAGCCATGCGCTGAGTTTCCCGCTTTGGTCAAGATCGGGGGAGCCGAAGATGCCGTGATCCAAATGGACGTTTTTCCGCTGGATCAGCTGCCCCACAAAGCTGCTGCCCAGGGAGGAGCCGATCGCACCGTCGAGCCTCCCGCCGAATCGCTCCCCGATATATGCCTCGATCTTTTCCGTCACCGTGAGCATATCCGGAAAGACCGCGCCGCTGCCGTCGAATCCGTCGTAATTGACGCAGATCAAGTGATACTTCTCCCCCAGACGATCCAGCACGGAGCCGAAATTCGTCTGATAATCGCACGCCGTGCCCGGAAGGAGCATCACGGTTTTTCCACTCGGATTTCCCATTTCCGCAAATTGCATCCCGCGTCCTCCTTATTCGTCTTCCCCGCCCATGAACCGCCTGACCTCTTCCCAAAACCGCTCGGGGAACATCAGCACCAGCTCGGCATGAGCAAGGCCCTCGAATTCCTTCGGAACGGTCTGGGGAAAGATCCTCCGGGTATAGGCCAGATTGTTCTTTCTCGCGTTTTTCTCCTCCTCGCCGTACCAGTATTCGATCTTCGTTTCGACGGACGGCACCGGATCGGGCAGGGAATAGTTGTTCGCGGACCAGAACACGTTGTAGATCGTCTTTGATGAGAAATGATTCTTTTCAAACTCGAAGATCTTCCTGTAGTGCTTTTCCGGATCTTCTCCCTCCGGCGTCCATCGCTCCGGAGGCACGGCGGCTTTCATGATGCCGTAGTTCTTCGTCACGAGCATCATCGTGAACCAGTCCCAAAGAGCGATCAGACGGCATACCGGCTTCGGATACGGATAGGGCGTGATCCCGGCGTCGATGATCGCGTTGTCCGCCCTGATCTCCTCCGACGCAAGAAAACGGATGACGGCCGCCCCGCCCATCGAAACGCCGTAAATGCCGTCCAGGCGGGAGATCCCCTTTCCGCGCAGGACCTCGGCGGCCTCGCTTGCGTACTTTTCGACGGACACGAACGTCGTCCCCTGTTCGTCGTGCCCGTCGGCGATGAAAAGAAATACATGATAATCCTGTGCCAGCGCTTTGGCGGAAGGGATAAACACCCACCCGGGTTCCGCCGCGCACTGGAACATGGCGAAGGTCTTTTCGTTCTCTTCTCCGAATTCATATACTTTCACGGGTCCACCTTCTTTCCCTCGGTTTACGATGCGGTCAGCAGCACGGCCATCCCCGCGACGAGGGCTGCGCCGACGACCCAGATCAAGGTCAATATCCCGCGCTTCTTCAGGACCTCGGGCCACGTCTGCACGAACGGGATGTCCTCGGTCCCCGGGATGACCCAGAAGAGGCTGTGCCCGACCCAGAGCCGGTCGATCACGATCCCGTCGTACCAGTTCATGACCTCGAGGAACAAGAGCGCCTGTGCGTACGCGGGTCAAAAACCGGAAACGCTGTTCCAGACCGTGAGAATAACGAGCAGGGCGGCGAGCATCACGAGGAAGAACGGGATCATGAACCGCTTCCTTTTCCGCGCCACGGTCCCCCGGTCCGTCAGTCCGAGCGCATAGACCCGCTCCCGGACCGGAGACGGATAGAAGTACAGCCCGTTCAGGGCGTTGTTCCCCACGGCGAGCTTGACCATGAGGGTGAAGAGCGCGCAGTAGAGGATCAGCTGCAAGACAAGCATCGGATATCCCTCGTTTTCCATCGAAATATTGCAATCAAAAGCCGTTCGCGCCTCCTCATCCGCCCCATAGGGGGGCACCTTCCCCGCCCAAGGGGGAAGGCAGCAGAAAGAGCGCATTTCTGGGACTATCTCAGCGCCGCGGCCTGTTTGGGGAGCAGCTTCTCCGCGATCCGCATGGCGAGGATGGCGACGGGGACCGTCAGGATGAGCATCACGATCAAAAGGGGGATATTCCCGATGACCGGCTCCATTTTGTCCGCGTAACCGGCGGGCATCTCCTCGACGGCTGCGGCCAGCGCTCCCTCGGTGTCCGTCCACCAATGAGCCGAATAGGTATAAAAGGAAAACGCAAGCGGGAGAAAGCTCCGCCGAACGCCAAGGCGCGTGTCATACCCGCAGCACTTTCGGACAAGCTCCGCCAGCAGCGCCAGCACGATTATGCCGACGATGAACGGGGGATTGCCTTCTCCGGCAAGCAGGCCGACGACCAGCGCGAAGCCGTTCAGTACCAGCGCTGCGCCAAAGGTCTGCATCCGGGCAGCCGCAATGAGATAGACGAGGCTGAACAGCAGCGGGAGGAACGTCCCGACGTAGGCATAACAGGCCGGGTGGATCAGCCCGGCGGAGGAGCCGAGGATGAACAGCGCGAGCCATACGACGGCGGCGAGCAGGACGGGAAAAACGTGTTTTTTCATGGAGGAAGCTCCTTTTCTTCGCCGAGAGGCGATTTACTTGTACCCCTTCCCCTGCGTGAAGACCGGGGGCCATGCGCCGAGGGGCTTTGCGTCGAGCTTGAGCTTGAAGTCGCAATAGTCCCCGTCCGCATAGCAGGTATGCTCCCGGAACAGCGGGACGCCGAAGACGCCGAACATGACGTAATCGAGGTTGCAGAGATACGGCATGTACTCCCCGTATCCGTGCGCCTTCGCAAATTCGGAGAGCGGGCAGACGAGGTTGTGATAGCTGAAATCGTAGCCGCGCTCGGGCGGGATCACGGTCTTCGTCTCGAAGCTGCCGGGGTTCTTCGCGGCGTTCGCGGCGTTTTTGGCGTCCTTCTTTTGGAACATCCGGTTGAGCTTGTCGGGATTCGAGTAGGTCTTCTTCATGACGGCTTTGACAATGCCGGGCATCGCGCTGAACTTACGTTCGTACGCCAGCGTCATGAGCCGTCCGATCTCCTCCATCCCGACGCCATAGCGCGCTTCAGCACCTCGCCCATCGAGACGAAGCCGTACGCGCCGGTGAGGTTCTTCGTGCCGCTGACGCTGTCCCCGCCGATATAGGGGAAGTGCTCGAGCATGTTCTTTTCGTAGTGCCGCCAGATCTCCTCCGAAACGGCGGCGAAGTCCCTGCCGGTATGGAGTTCCAGCTCCGCCGCGATGGGCTTCAGAAAACCGTTCAGCGCCTTATGAAATTTCGGAGCGTTCTTTCTGTAGTATTCGTGCATGTCATGGTCTCCTTTATATCCGCCACCCGGCTCCGGCGGTCTGCAGCTCGGTCATGCGGCGGAAGAGGCCGTTTTCCTTTGCGAGGAGCTCGGCGGGGCTGCCCTGTTCCGCGACCCGTCCGTCCGCGAGCACGACGATCTTGTCCGCCGCCTCCACGGTCCGCATCCGGTGGGCGATCACGAGCACGGTCTTTCCAGCCAGCAGCCGGGACAGCGCGCCCTGCACCTTCGTCTCGTTCTCCACGTCGAGGGACGCCGTCGCCTCGTCGAGGAGGACGATCGGCGCGTTTTTGAGGAGTGCCCGGGCGATGGAGATCCGCTGACGTTCGCCGCCCGACAGCTTCGCGCCGTTCTCGCCGATGGGCGTCGCGTACCCCTCGGGGAGCTGCAGGACAAATTCGTCGCAGTTGGCCAGCCGGGCAGCCTCGAGGACCTCTTCGTCCGAGGCGTCCTTTTTCCCGACGCGGATGTTTTCGAGAATGCTGTTATTGAACAGCGTCACATCCTGAAACACGATGGAAAACACGCCGAGCAGCGTTTCCGGATCGATCCCGGAGATGTCCTGTCCGCCGACTGTGACCCTGCCGCCGGTGACATCCCAGAACCGGGCTGCCAGGC
>JAEEGL015572587.1_pt1 | contig 11163 bp, 10 predicted proteins | sample 9134231 | NCBI WGS metagenome assembly JAEEGL01 (sample SAMN16246548, study PRJNA631951) | gut metagenome | biome: gut microbiome; feature: rumen; material: fiber-attached | host: Bos | place: Iran: Karaj | collected 2018-10
GTTCTAATGTGGCTAAAACAGAGACCGGTTATGAGAAGCTGGTTATTCGTGGCAAGGAAGAGATAAACCTCATAGATACTAAGGATATCATAATGATAGAACGTACCGATGGCATCTGCAGAATAGTGACCGGCGACGAGATCTTTCTTACATCCGCGTCTCTATCCTCTATCCAGGATAAGCTGGATCCTGACAAATTCATGAGATGTCACAAGTCATATATCATAAGAGTAGAAGCGGTCAAAAAGCTTGAGGTATACGGCAGGTGGACATATACAGTAACTCTTAAAGACACCGATGAAACCGCGCTTATGACCTCGGAAAAATATAATGAGATGAAACAAAGACTTGTGTTTTAGGTATATATTTGGCGCACAAATGCGCTAAATCTCATGAATTGAACTTTTCGATATCAAACAGCTTTTCTGCTTTTGCAGCTATGGTTGTTACAACTGCATCTCCAGTGACGTTGGTGCAGGCTGTGATCATGCCTACAAGTGGGTAAAGACCCATTATCAGGCTGACTGCTTCGGGCGGAACTCCTATTGTTGGGATAAGGATTGCGATGCATACCAGGTTTCCTCCGGGAACGCCGGGAGATCCAAGGGACAGAGCGATGATCGCAATGAAAAGAGCTGTGAAAACGCTGCTGGTTACTGGAACGCTATAAGTCTTTGCATAGAACAGAGCGGATATTATAAGTGCTACGCAGCTGCCGTCCATATTTACTGTGGCGCCAAGGGGTAATGAGAAGGAATACACTGTTGAGGATACTCCAAGCTCATCCACTTTTTCGATGGAGGATGGAAGGGCAGCGTTACTGGATGCAAAGGTGAAGGCTGAAAGCATGGCAGGATGGTATTTGGCCACGAATCTGAAAGGATTCAACCTGGCCAGGAACAATAGTAGCAGCATGTATACACACATCATCATTATGTCGCCAAAGTAGATCAAAGGAACCCAGGCGACAACATTAGAGAACTCTTTTATATTCATGGAGATCATGGTCTTGGCCATGGAACAGAATACAGTCAGTGGAATGAATGAAACAATAATAGTTGTTATCTTGGAGCACACCTTATCGAGAGCCACAAGGATGTCCCTTACGATGGGGTATTTGTCAGACAGAGATGACACTGCCAGTCCAAGAATAACAGCCATAAATATCAGCTCAAGCATGTCTGAGTTCTGAAATGGAGCAATGATGTTATTTGGGACAATATCTACGATGGTATCTAATATGGAGACAGTTGTACTCTCAGCCTTTTTGACGGTTTCAGCTGCCTCGTCCGCGTATATGTTGTCCAAAAGAGATGGATTACCTATGGGGAACAGATTCCAGGCAAAGTACCCTACAAATACAGCAATTGCAGAAGTGAGAACGTATAAAGCCATTATTTTGGCGGCAATTCTACCGAGAGTTTTAAGGTCAGAGAATGACGATATGCTGGCAGCTATAGAGCAAAATACCAGTGGCCCCACGATCATCTTCAGTGCATTCATGAACATGGTATAGACTGGGGTAAAAACATAAGAACTAAGTGTATCGGCGACTTCTTTTGGAGCTTTATACTGGAGTAGCAATCCTGTCGCAATACCAAGGATAAGTGCAAGAAGTGTTATTATGATGCTTTTTGCATTTTTTGATGGTTTAATATGTTCGTTTTTCATGACTCTATTTTAACAAATAATTGTTTGCTATACCACGATATTAAGTTTATATGATATTACGAACTGTAGGTGCAATCAAAAAGGTCTCTTGGAGAATATGAATAATTCTCCAGGAGACCTTTATTACATCATCCTCTAAATTTCCGCCCTTAATGCTCAAGGTCCTTCATGATCATATACGTGATCATCCCAGCCTCGGCGGTCATCTCCAGAACTTGCAATGGCCGTACCTACAATATTTATATCGTTCTTTCCTATACTGCCCTTCTTTCCTATACTGCCCTTTTTGCCACCGGATACTTTTTCCAGATCAGTTTCAGAAACGTTTTTCTTGATCTCATCACTCATATATTACCCTCCATATCATTATATTTCGAAAGAAATATTTCTGCTTCCAGATAATTATACGGTAAGGAGTACAACGTGGCAGCGATTTTATGATTATTTAATATTTTTGTATACAAATGTATAGGATAATTGTATAGGCGAATCAGATAGTTGAGGCCCTAAAGAGCAGGGAATAAGCATAAAACCATGGGGCGTGTTTTTTGATACCATAAGTGTACGAAAAAATGGTAAAATTAATCTGTGTTGATATGCAAAAAGCTGGGCAGTTTACTGAGGATACAGATTGAAAAAAAGAGATATTATCATCATCAATATCGTGATAGTAGGTTTGATCCTTTTCTTTATCGTGAAATATGCTAACGATAGAGCCACAGAATCAGACCGTGCTTCAATTGCGTCTTTTGAAAAAATGACAACAACAACAGCCCAGATCATTGCCAATTATCTGGAGGATGAGCAGCATCTGTGTGATATCTGGGCAAATTATATCAACGGGTCTGCAGAGGCCGGGACTCCAATGACCATTGAGGCTGCCATTTCTTACATCAGAAAAGCCAAGGTATCCCCTGAAATTCAAGGCCATCTTATCTTCATTGATGACGGATCCATGAAAGGTATTTCAACTACCCCAAGTACAACGGATTTGACGGATTATTCTGTAAAATATTCCCATATCGATATTTTTGACAATATTGAGATCAGTAACGTTAATGGCGTGGTGAGTCTGACCAGGGCATACACGAATCCGCTTAATGGTGTCCAGTCCATTGCCTTTTTAAATAACGTAAAGATTTTGGATGATGAGACCGGCGCTTTGAGAGATGGACTTATCATTCGCGTGGTTCCTGTAAGCCGTCTTGAACAGAAGCTTGTTTTTCTGAAGGGCGAGTATGAAAACGTGGAAATATCCATTATAGACATGGATGGAGATTACATGATCCACGGAAAGTCCCTGAAAAACAGCAATTTCTTTGAATACTTCAGATCCTACAATCCCATGTCACCTCAGGAATACAACAAAGTGGTGGAGACCATCCTGTCAAGCGAGGGATCAATGCATATCCGCAACTCCAGGAATGAGGACAGCGTAATTGCCTTTACTCCCCTTAGTGGTGTGGACTCCTGGTTCCTCGTGGCATATATTCCGGCAAAAGAGCTAACGATGAACAGGTCAATTGACTGGATCCTTTTAGGAATTGTTTCCTTAGGACTTATGGCGCTGCTTCACTTCAACCTGATACTTCTTCTTAGCTTCAATCGAAGGCTTTCAGTAGCGGCGAAGGAAGCAAATCAGGCAAATGAAGCAAAATCCTATTTTCTGTCCACCATGTCCCATGACATCAGAACGCCTATGAATGCCATTATCGGCATGAATGAGATGATCCTTAGAGACAGCCGCGATGAGAAGATCCTGATATATTCAGAGAGCATCAGGACTGCAGGAAATACCCTTCTTGGGATCATCAATGACATTCTTGATTTTTCCAAGATCGAAGCTGGCAAAATGGAGATCATCAACGTGGATTACAGCTTCGTATCTCTTTTAAATGATCTTGTGAACATGGTTCAGCGAAAGGCAGACGAAAAGGGACTGACCTTCGAGCTGGATGTGGATGAGAATATTCCAAGAGTTATGTATGGCGACGAAATAAGGATCAAGCAGGTTATAACCAACATCCTTTCAAACGCTGTCAAATACACCAAGGAAGGCAGCGTTACATTTTCTGTTTCCGCCACCAAATGCGAAGATAAACCGGACTATGTAACCCTCCATATTAGCGTTAAGGATACGGGAATCGGAATCAAGAAAGAGGACATTGATAAGCTGTTTGTAGCTTTTGAGAGAATCGAGGAAAAGAGAAATCGAAATATTGAAGGTACCGGACTTGGAATGGCCATAGCCCAGAGTTTTCTCGATATGATGGGCAGCAAACTTCAGGTGGAGAGTGAATATGGAAAGGGCTCCGTATTCTCTTTTGACCTGGAGCAAAAAGTGGTGAAATGGGAGCCCGTGGGCGAGTTCGAAGCAGCATTTAAGCGTTACATTAGCGAAAGAAAGCTCTACAGGGTACAGTTTACGGCACCAAAAGCAAGAATACTGGTGGTGGACGATACTGAGGTTAACCTTAAGGTATTTGTAAGTCTTCTTGGCGAGACAAAAATGCAGATTGAGACCGCAGATAGCGGAGATACCTGCATAGCTCTTTTCAAGAGAAATCCTTACGACGTGATCTTCCTGGATCATATGATGCCGGACAAGGATGGTATCGAGACCATAAAGGAAATGAAGGAGTGCACGGATGCGCTAAACCAGAAGACGCCGGTTATATGCCTTACAGCTAACGCGGTTTCCGGAATGCGTGAGATGTACATAAATGCCGGATTTGATGACTACCTGACAAAGCCTATTGATACAGGCAAGCTTGAGAGTATGCTTCTAAAATATCTGCCGACCGATCTTGTGGAGAAGGCGGAGAATGACACGGAGGAGGAAAAGAGCCAGCAGGCGCCTGAACGAAGCATACTGGTAGTGGCTGACGATGTGGAGTTTTTGCGCAAGGTCAGGGAGTGGCTTACAGACCAGTATAACGTGGTGGTAGTTAAGTCAGGACAGCAGGCTTTGGCCTACCTTAAAAAGCATGAGGCTGAGCTGATATTGATGGATTCTGGTTTGCAGGAGCAAGACGGTTTAGATAAGACAAAACTCATTCGGGACAATTTCAAAGATATGAGTCAGGATGAGATCACTTCCCAGGTGAATAAGTTTTTTGGCGAAGGTTGTTGAAAGGAGAGGACACATGAATAAATCTATTAAGAAAATTATTTCTATGGCTCTTTTGGCGATGCTGGTGCTTGGCACATCGGCCTGTGGGAGTGAGGCCAGCAAGGAGTTTTCTCCAAAATACAAAGCGGATACCGAGTATAAGCTGTCAGTGGTGGGCACCTATTCTAATTTTGAGTCTCTGGAAAGCGCCTTTGAGAGATTTTATGTACATTATCCCAATGGTGAGATTGAGTACACCTACCTTGATGATTACAGAAATACCATAGTCCCTGCTCTGGCTGGTCAGGAGCCACCGGATATTTACGTTGTTCAGCCCTGGATGTCGGGAAATGAGCAGTTTGATCCTCTGTTTGAGGGGGCTGAGGTTTTATCTGATCCAAGCCTTAAGATCAACCTGGATTGCATCCGTCCCGGCCTTAAATGGGAAATGGATAACGGCGAGATACTGACTCTGCCTGTATTTGCTACTTCCTATGGAATGCTGGTAAATATGGATATCTTTGAAAAAGAGGGACTTAAGGTACCAACAAACTTTGGCGAATTGAAAGAAACCTGTGAAAAGCTAAAGGCAGCAGGCTACGAATCTCCTGTTATGGGAAGTAATACCACAACCACTCCGGGAATCGGCTACGTCTTTGCTTATCCAATGCTGGCAAAAGCTGTAAAGAATGACAGAAGCATAGAGAATGATCTGAATAACCTTGTGCCTTCTGCAGGGGAAGTAATGAGAGCGCCACTTACCAGATTAAAAGAACTTGTGGATAGTGGTTGCATAGATATCGACAAGTGTACAGCTGAAATCGAAAATGATTATGATGCTGTTATACTGAGATTCTTTGAAGGGGATGTGCCTATGATGCTCTGCTCCGGCGACGTTGTTTCCGGAACCAAAAAGCGCGAGAGTAAGTCAGAAGCCTTCACAGAAAAACCTTTCAAGTATGACTTCTTTGTTGCTCCATCCGGAGATGATGGCGGATATTATATGGATGCCATGTCAATTCTGTTTTCTGTAAATAAGAACAGTGCAAATCTTGATATGGCCAATGAGTTCATAAGGTTCCTCACCAGTGAGGAAGAGCTTGGACTTATGGCCGAAAAGAAAAGGCTCATAACTCCTACCAAGGACTACTCCCTGGATCAGGTATACGCTTCACTTTCAGGATTCCCTGAGGATAGGACCGTCAATTTCAGAGATACGGAAATTCTGGATCCTGCGGTAAAAGAGTTCAGGGCAGCAGCCGATGCTGTGATAAACGGAAAAATGACTGTGGATGAAGCGGTAGCAAACTACGGAAAATTTACAGCTAAATGAGCGCAGTTAATTAGAGACTTTCAAGTATCTGGGATGCCAGTTCCTTTGCCTCGTCATAGTCAAGATTAGAAACATGGTTTTCCAGAGCTTCCAGTTTGCCGGAAAGGTCATCTCTACAGCTGTAGGAGCACAGTTTTTTAGTGGCCTCCTCGGCAGTGCCAAGATCAAAGTCATCTATTGCTTCAATGAGCTCTTTTAAGATGGCTGAAACGGCATCTTTGTCAAAAGCATTTACTGGTACGACTTTTTTAGTGGCGAAGGGCTCAAGATAAGGCTTAAGCGATCTGAAAGCATTTAAAATGTCTGGAGTAAGTTTTTCGGCTTGCTCCAGATTGTTTTCTTTTCCAAGCATTTCCAGGGAAAAGAAATCCTCACCAAGATCTATTGCTCCAATCATTCGGCAGGTGGTCTTAAGGGCGTGAACCTGAGTGGTGTAATTTTTCAGATCCTTGGCTCCCAGGTAGGTTTCTATAAGATCACTCTTTTCATCTATGATCTTGTAAACATCGCCAAAAAGCTCTGTCAAAAGTTCCTCTGAACCAGAGTTTTTAATGCCTTTTTCTATATCGATACCGGGGATACTAATGTTCATAGAAAGGTCCTCCATGGCTTTTTGAATCAACACACTTTGAGTATACTACTATTATAAATCAGGGATGATTGGTGTGGGGTTTTTATAAATGAAAACTATTGGTCAGTATTCTTCCTGTACGCTTTGCCCCAGGAACTGCCGGGTAGACAGGAGGATTTCAACAGGATATTGCAGGGAAAAGAGCTCTCTCCAGGTTGCAAGAGCATCCCTTCACATGTGGGAAGAACCCTGTATTTCAGGAACAAACGGCTCCGGAACGGTGTTCTTTTCGGGCTGTAACATGGGATGTATATTCTGCCAGAACAGGAAGATCAGCCGGGGCGAAGTGGGGGAGCAGATAACTACTAAGCGCCTGGTGGAGATCTTTTTTGAGCTGGAGGATAAAGGAGCCAATAATATAAATCTTGTGACCGGGGATATGTTCATCCCCACCATCGCAGAAGCAATTGAGAAGGCGAGACAGCAGGGAATTAAGGTGCCATTTCTTTTCAACACATCATCTTATCTGAATCCGGACAGCGTTAAGATGCTGGAGGGGCTGATCGACATATATCTTCCGGATTTTAAGTACATCAGAGATGAGGATGCCATAAAGTACAGCAACGCACCGGGGTACGTTGGGGCAGCAAAGGCCTCCATAGAGGAGATGGTAAGTCAGTGCCCTGAGTGCAAGTTCGAGCCAGAGGTGGCTAGGAATATCCGTGAGGATGCAATAATGGGAGACGAGACAGGTGACACTGCAGCTAAAGCTCCGAAAAGTGCCTATGAACCAGGTCAGTTGCTGATCCGAAGGGGCGTCATTGTCCGGCACCTTCTAATGCCGGGAATGCTGATACAGGCCAAGATGATAGTGAAGTATCTCTATGAGAAATATGGGGACTCCATTTATATAAGCCTCATGAACCAGTTCACTCCAAACGGGGAACTGGCGGAACATCCGGAAATAAACAGGAAGGTCACCGAGTCAGAATATAAGAGCCTTGTGGACTACGCAGCAGGACTTGGCGTTACTAATGGTTATGTTCAGGAAGGAGATACTGCTAAAGAGAGCTTTATCCCTGAGTTTGACTGCACGGGAGTGTAGACACTTGAAAATAGGGCTTCGATGGGAGAAAATATAAGGTACAGATGCATATTTAAGGAGGTATTACATGGATTATCAGGCAAGATACGAGGAGTGGCTTTCAAAGCTGGAAGATGGGGATCCATTAAAGGCTGAGCTTAATGCTATAGCTAATGATGAAAAGGATAAAGAGGAGAGATTTTATCAGGATCTTTCCTTCGGTACTGCCGGACTTCGTGGAAAAGTTGGAGCCGGAACAAACCGAATGAACTTCATTACAGTAGGAAAGGCAACTCAGGGTGTCGCTGATTACATTGTGTCTAAGGGACAAAAGGCCATGGACGCAGGCGTTATCATTGCCCATGACCCAAGACATTTTTCAAGAGAATTTTCAGAGCTGGCAGCAGGCATTTTTGCAGCGAATGGCATCAAGGTTTACACCTTCCCAAGCCTTCGCCCAACACCTGAGCTGGCATTTATGATAAGGCGACTTCACACTGTTTCAGGTATCAACATCACAGCGTCTCATAACCCAAAGGATTACAATGGATACAAGGCATACTGGGATGACGGATGCCAGGTTTCTTCAGAGGTTGCTGATGGAATGACAGAGTGCATCAACGCAGTAGACCAGTGGAATGGTGTAAAGAAATCTGACTACGCAGAGGGGGTTAAGGCAGGAAAGATCATCGTTCTTGGCGAGGAATACGACAGAGAGTACCTGGATAAGGTAGAAGGCCTTGCCATTCACGAAGGTGATGAGCTTGATCTTACTATTCCTCTTGTTTACACGCCACTTAACGGATGCGGTTCAATTCCATTCAGACAGATGCTTACAGACAGAGGCTTTAGCAACTGGAAGATAGTTCCTGAGCAGGAAAATCCTGACCCTGACTTCACAACAGTAGGATATCCTAACCCGGAGGATCCAAAGGCCTTTGCTCTTTCTGAGAAGTACGGAAGGGAGTTTGGCGCAGAGCTTCTTATGGCTACAGACCCTGACTCAGATAGATTTGCAATTGAGATAAGAGATGACAACGGCAACTACATTCCTCTTAACGGAAACCAGACAGGATACCTTCTTGTAAACTACGTGCTGGAGGGACACAAGACCGCCGGAACTCTTCCTGCAAAGGGAGCTATGGTTAAGTCCATCGTTACCTCAACACTTTCAACAATAATTGCCAAGGCATACGGCGTAGAGATGTTCGAGACTCTTACAGGCTTTAAGAACATCTGCGGAAAGATTCCTTACCTTCATGAGAATGATTATACCTACCTCTTTGGATATGAGGAGTCAGTTGGCTACGCAGCCTGCGAGGACATCCGTGACAAGGACGGAATTTCAGCAGGAATGCTTGTTGCAGAGGCAGCAGCTTACTACCGCAAACAGGGAAAGACTCTTTGGGATGTGCTCAATGAGATTTATGCAAAGTACGGCTTCTTTGCTGAGGATGAACCAAACATTGTCCTTGAGGGAATTGCCGGAGCACAGCGTATCCAGCGCATGATGAAATACTTCAGAGAGAATCTTCCAACAGAAGTTGTCGGTGCCAAGGTAGAAAAAGTTATCGACTATATCAACGGCTACGAGGATATTCCACCACAGAACGCTTTAAGGCTCTTCCTTGATAACGGCTCCTGGTTCGCTATCAGGCCAAGCGGAACTGAGCCAAAGATCAAGTTCTACTTCTACTCAAACCAGAAGTCCAGAGAAGACGCCCTTAAGGTAAACGCAGATATCAAGGGAGCAATTCTTGACCTGATCAACTCTGTAGAGTAACAGGGCACAGTCTGGGGAAAAGAACTATTAATGAACGGAAGGGGAATAAAAGAATGAGCGAGCATACACACGAACATTCACATACATATACACATGAGCACCCACATCAGCATGGTCACAAGGAAGTTCCGCTCTCGCAAGGCTCGCCGGAACACGCTCACACTAGCCTCGAAGGGGCCTCGGCAAGTGTTCACAGCCATCATGATGAGCCAATTCCTGAATCCAAGGACAGAATGGTAGCCCTCCTTGACTACAACTGCCAGCACAACGAGAGCCATGCATCAGAACTGAAGCGGCTTGCTGAGAAACTGAAAGACCAGGGATACGAAGCTGAAGCTGCCAAGGTTTCAGAGGCCTGCGACGCCTTTGAAAAAGGAAATGCAGCCCTCAGAGAAGCCCTGGATCTGCTTAAGAAAGCGTAAAACAGGTTGTAATAATTTAGCGGAAACGGAGGACAGAATATGTGCCTTTCAACAGCATTTAGGGATTCGAAACCAGACGAGGTTTTGATGGAAGATGTCAGCAAGATTGATATCGATGGAGAAAACGTAACCCTCACAGATCTTATGGGTGAAAAAAAGACCTTCAAAGGCCGCCTTACCTTTGCCGATTTAACCGGTGCTGTGATCAGGATAGATTGTTGATATCAATAAAACAAAGAATGCCGTGCACCATAGGGAGCACGGCATTTTTCGGCTTTACTCAACCGACTCTTTCAAAGAGTACGGCATCGCTGTGGCGTCAGGGCGCTTCATGTTATCAAATCGCTTGATCATGAGAGGCTCCCAAATGTAATACATAAACTTGCCGTCCAGGTCATAGTAGAACACTGCGAAAAGTATTCCGTAGACCAAAGCAGCAATCTTTATTATCTTGAATAAGAATCTGAATAATGTTTTCATGATCGTCTCCCCTTTAATTACCAGCTTCCACTGTCATCGAAATCAAGCAGTGTAGGATCAAGCGGCTCTTCGCGCATTACAGTGGTCATATAATCATTAATGATATCACGGATCTCTGCGCGGGAAACAGTTCTCTTGTCAGGAAGTGCATGTGGAACCCAGATTGCGTGGATGTTACGTTTTCTGAATTCATCCTCAAATACGCCGTGGATACCCTGCATTCCCTTACACTGAAGCTGGTCATACATGATGACCATGTCACAGTTAAATCTTTCCATATAATCAAACAGAGAAAGAATATGCTCGTGACCACCGACAGCCATTGCACGCATGGGAGCTTTCTCGTTGAACCAGGAAAGATCCTCAAGGGCATGCTCATAAGTGTCGGTTCTGAGGTACTGGTCAAACATAAGTGAATCCATGTTGATGACACAGTTGATACCCCAGCAGTTGTATGCCCATGTGCACCAGTGTGAGTAATAAAGCGGAGCGCAGCTCCATGCAATTGCACGGTGTCTTGTCTTTGGGAAGGTCTCGATCTTGTTCTTTACGCACTTATCCATGATGCGCTTAACATGTGCATCCATGTCGTGCCAGATCTGTCTGTCGCCATCCTGTGAATAGTAGATTCTGTAAAGAGCCTGAGCAACACCGGTGATAGGATAGTAAGGAGTGTTGGCTGCAACATCCCATTTCTCCCACTCAAA
>JAEEGL015595991.1_pt1 | contig 11163 bp, 11 predicted proteins | sample 9134231 | NCBI WGS metagenome assembly JAEEGL01 (sample SAMN16246548, study PRJNA631951) | gut metagenome | biome: gut microbiome; feature: rumen; material: fiber-attached | host: Bos | place: Iran: Karaj | collected 2018-10
ACCACCTCTAAACCTGTAGCAGCCAATGCTCTGATAGCTGCCTCACGTCCTGAACCGGGTCCCTTTACAAATACATCCACATACTTAAGGCCATAGTTGAGAGCTGCCTTTGTCGCAGTCTCTGCCGCCATCTGTGCCGCATATGGAGTAGATTTCCTTGAACCTCTGAATCCAAGACCACCGGCACTTGCCCAGCTGAGGGCGTTACCCTGTGCATCAGTCAGTGTAACGATAGTGTTGTTGAAAGATGCCTGGATATGTGCCTGTCCGCGTTCAACGTTTTTCTTTACGCGCTTTTTTGTCACCTTTTTAGTAACTTTTTTAGCCATAATAAAACTAACCTACTTTCCTGATTAAACTTGTGAATTGAACAATGATCCGCACTAAATTACTTCTTCTTATTAGCAACGGTTCTCTTGGGTCCTTTCCTGGTCCTTGCATTGGTCTTAGTCTTCTGACCACGGACAGGCAGGCCCTTTCTGTGACGGATTCCGCGATAGCATCCGATTTCCTGTAATCTCTTGATGTTCATCGCTATTTCACGACGAAGATCACCCTCTACCATCTGGGTCTCATCGATTACGGCACGGATCCTGTCGACCTCTTCGTCTGTCAGATCTCTTACGCGGGTATCGGGATTTACCTTAGCCTCAGCGAGTATACGCTTTGAGCTGGGTACGCCTATACCATAGATATAGGTAAGTCCGATCTCCACACGCTTATCTCTCGGTAAATCTACACCGGAAATTCGAGCCATGTGAGTACTTCCTCCTTTCGTAATATTTTTGTTGATCAGCCCTGTCTCTGCTTGTGCTTAGGGTTGTCGCAGATCACTCTGATACGACCCTTTCTCTTGATGATCTTGCACTTTTCGCAGATGGGCTTAACTGAAGATCTTACTTTCATGACATACCTCCTTTAAAAATAAGATGATCAATACTGCCTCCGATCCTATATCGGAGGAGCCCGTATCCTTATCCGCAAAAGGGCAGAAAAACCCTATTGAGGGCAGAACAGTAAACATATTATCACAATGAGAATAAAAATACAAGAATTTTTTGAAAAAAGTCACGCAGAAGTTTTGATGGATACTCAAAACGAAAACGTCTTCAGAAAACGGGCGGCGCGCTCAGTCTTCGGGGAGTCAAAAAACCGGTCGGGAGCCCCCTCCTCGATCACCTTTCCGCCATCCATAAAAATAATACGGTCGGCTACGGCCCTTGCAAAGGCCATCTCATGGGTTACGATGACCATGGTCCTGCCTTCCTTTGCAAGCGACAGCACCACATCCAACACCTCTCTCACCATCTCGGGATCAAGAGCCGCCGTGATCTCATCCAGCAGCAGTACCTCCGGATGCATGATAAGAGCACGGACGATGGCCACTCGCTGCTTTTGTCCTCCGGAAAGCTGACGGGGAAATTTATCTTTATGTGAAAACAGGCCGATACGTTCAAGCAGCTCCAGAGCCTCGGCCTTCACCCCCTCCTTATCCCGTTTCTGTACCTTCAGGGGAGCCAGCATGATATTATCCAGTATGGTCATATGAGGAAAGAGATCATAGCTTTGAAAGACCATTCCGATCTTTTCACGCACGTGGCTCAGACTTTTTCCGTCTGCCGGGTTTATGGCTTTGCCGTCCAGCAAAACCCTGCCCTCATTTATTTCCTCCAGGGCGTTAAGGCATCTTAAAAAAGTACTTTTGCCGCAGCCCGAAGGGCCGACCACCACTATGACCTCGCCTTTTTTCACTTCCAGATTCACATCACTGAGTACCGGCGTATCATCAAAAGATTTATATAAATGCTCTACGTCCAGTATTACACCATTTTTATCACTCATATACAGTTACCTTTTTAAGATTCTTCCTGTTGCTTCATTCCTCAGTTCTCCCACTTTTTCTCCAGATATTTTGACAGGCAGCTAATGGGATAGCATGCCAGAAAATACAGGACAAAAACAGTGGCAAATACGCCGAATGCCGCATTGGGCGATGTTTTTCTGTTGGCTTCTATTATCTGCTGTCCCACCTTGAGCACCTCCACGATACCTATCATCATCACCAGGCTCGTGGTCTTGATCATTCTGGTGATCAGGTTTATGGACATGGGGACTATCCGTCTTACAGTCTGGGGAATGATCACATAAGCATAGGTCTGCCAGGGCGAAAAGCCCAGGGCCGCACTGCTTTCATACTGGATCGCCGGGATGCTGGTCACGGCGCCACGCACCAGATCAGACATCTCCGCGATCCCCCAAAAGGAGAAAACCAAAATGGAAGAAAACTCCGGCGACAGATTCAGTCCCATTGCCTTTGCCGCACCGAAATATACGATAAAGAGCAGCACCATCTGAGGCATTATCCTCACTATTTCCAAATATATCTTAAAGAGCTTATCGATAACCGGATTTTTAAGCGAAACCAGTATCCCGATCACGATCCCCGCCGCTATGCTGATCACCACGGAGATCAGACTGATCCTGAGGGCGATCCCCAGCCCGCCCAGAAGCCTTGCCATATTTGTGCCCTTTAGCAGCACATCAAAACCCAATGATCCGAAAAAAACACCCATATTCAATCACCGTACATACCGAAACGCAGTTTCTTTTCAAAATATCTGCCCAGGAAGGACACCGGCAGCAGCATTATGATATAGAACAGCACCAGCAGAACAAGGCACTCCGCCGTCTTATAATACAATCCTATCAGATCCTTTGCCTGAAACATCAGATCCATGAGGCTTATGGCCGAAAACACGCTGGTCTCCTTCAATAAAAATATGACATTGGCGACTATGGAAGGTATGCTGATGGCAAAAGCCTGAGGCAGTATCACATGCAAAAACAGCTGCTTTTTACCAAGCCCCAGGGACAGGGCGCCTTCCTTCTGACTGTCGGGAACAGCCTCCAGTCCGCTCCTGATACTCTCCGTCATATATGCTCCGCCCAGAAGTCCCAGTCCCAGCACGCCGCAGGCGAAAGCCGACAGACTGATGCCCACCTTGGGCAGACCGAAATATATAAAAAACAGCTGGACCAGAAGCGGCGTATTTCTGAAAAGCTCCACGTACGCCTTTATAATAGAAGAAAGTACGGGAAGCCTGAAATACAGCACAAAACCGCCAAATATCCCGATAAGGGCCGACAGCAGTATTCCCAGCCAGCCGGCCTTGAGTGTCAGGACAAACGCCTGTGTATATAAAGGTATATATTCCCTTATCGCTTCCGTTTCCATTAAAGATCCCTATTTCTTCCTGTGATCAAAGACCATCACGATCTTTGCACCCAGATTCTGTATTATCTGAAAAATGATGATCAGCAATACCACGGTGACCACCATGATATCCGTCTGCCATCTGTAATAACCGTATCTTACGGCGATGTCTCCCAGGCCCCCGCCGCCCACGGTACCGGACATGGCGGAATATCCCAGAAGTATTCCGGTGGTTATGGTGGCGCCTGCCATGAGCGAGGTCTTTGCCTCCACCAGAAGTACCTTACATATTATCTGAAAATTATCGGCGCCCATGGATTTTGCCGCTTCTATGACACCGGGGTCCACTTCGTTAAGAGAGGCCTCCACCACGCGTGCGATATAAGGCGCTGCGCATATGACCAGGGGAACAATGGTGGCTGTGGAGCCGTAGCTTTGTCCCACCAATGCTCTGGTGAAAGGAATGAGTACTATCAGCAAAATAAGAAACGGCACGCTTCTTATTATATTGCAGATAAAATCAAGTATCCTGTATATCACACTGTTCGGATGGAGACCGTTCTTATCTGTTACGCAGAGTATGATCCCCAGGGGGAGCCCCAGCACATAACCAGCCAGGGTGGAGACCAAGGTCATATACAGAGTGTCCCTTATGCCCTCTGCCAGCATGAACAGCACCTTTGCGTCAAACATGACCCTTCACCTCCTTTGTTTCCTTTACCTCTGTTACTATGAGACCCCTTTCTCTCAAATATCCGATGATCTCTTCGCTGACTCCGGGATCCGAAGGCAGACCCAGCAACATCTCACCCTTGGCTATGCCTCCCACATTGCGAGTGTCTGCCTTCAGGATATTGATCGGTGTCTCATATTTCAATATGGCGTTGGCGATCACCGGTTCAAAGGCGGAATTCTCGGAAAAGACTATCCTCACGACCAGATCGGTGTTAAGCTCTTCCAGGGGGAGGAAACTGTTATTGTTCCCTGAAATAAGTTCTCTTGCCGCATCCGACTTCGGAGAATCAAAGATATCCGCAGTCTTTCCTTCCTCCACGATCTTTCCGTTTTCCACGATCGCCACTTTGTCACAAACCTGCGTGACCACACTCATCTGATGAGTGATGATCACTATAGTGATCCCCAAATCCTTGTTTATCTGCTTTAAAAGCTTCAAAATGGAATCACTGGTCTGGGGATCCAGAGCGCTTGTGGCCTCGTCGCAAAGAAGTATCTTCGGATCTGTAGCCAGGGCTCTGGCTATGGCCACACGCTGTTTCTGTCCTCCGGACAACCTGGAGGGATATGCTTTTTCCTTATCCTCCAGACCCACTCTTTTAAGAAGTTCCCTTGCTCTGGTCACAGCATCCTTTTTCTTTACGCAGGCTATTTCCAGTGGGAAACACACATTACTCAGCACATTCTTTTGTTCCAGAAGATTGAATCCCTGAAATATCATGCCTATGTCGGCACGTTTTTTTCTCAGCTCTCTTTCGGATAAATCCGCGAGATCCACGCCTTCTATGAGCACCTGCCCCTCTGTAGGTTTTTCCAGATAATTTATTGACCTTACCAGTGTGCTTTTCCCGGCGCCCGACATCCCTATGATGCCGTAGATCTCACCCGTTTCAATCTTCAGGTTCACATCCTCCAGAGCCGTCAGTGTATGACCGTCCGCCTCAAATTTTTTTGTCAGATGCCTGATCTCGATCCCGCTCATTATCCGTTACCCTTTTATCCTTTAAAGAAAACTACCGCACCATCATAATTATCTGTGATGAACTTTTCGATCTCCTCGGATCGAAGGACCGCTACCAGTGCCTTTATCTTGTCGAGGTTCTCATTTCCCTCTTCCACGGCGATGATATTCACATAGGTCTTTGCAGCCACGGAATCCGTTGACTCATATGCTATGGAATCTTTTCCTACCGAATAGCCTGCCTCAAGAGCGTAGTTTCCGTTCAGCACCACATACTCAACTTCATTTACCACTCTGGCCACCTGTGCGGCTTCCAACTCCACAAACTCGATGTTGTAAGGATTCTCTTCGATATCATTCACTGTCGCGGTGAGGCTTGCTCCATCCTTTAAGGTAAGAAGTCCGTTGTCCTGGAGAAGGAGCAGCGCCCTTGCCTCATTGGTAGTATCGTTGGGAACCGCTATCCTGTCACCGTCAGCTATATCGTCAAGGCTGCTCTTTGTTCCGGGGTAGATCCCGAAGGGCTCATAATGAATCTGGCCTGCATCCACCAGATGTGTTCCCTGCTCTTCATTGAAGCTGTTAAGATAAGGTACATGCTCTACATAGTTTGCATCAAATTCACCGGACTCTACTACCAGGTTGGGCTGTACATAGTCATCAAACTCCACTACATCAAGCTCATATCCATAATCCTTGAGGATCTCGCCGGCCTTTTCCAGGATCTCTGCATGAGGAATGGGAGAAGCAGCTATCTTTATCACCTCGCCGTTGCCCTGAGGGATATCAAGCTTTGCCGCATCACTTCCTGCTGCTGCGCCTGCTGCCGCGCCGACCACGCCGCCTTCTACTACCAGGGTCTCCTCATAATCCTTTCCATAGGTGTCCAGAAGAGTTGCCTCATAATCCGCATGGAAGAAATTCTCCTCGCCAAGGCTCTTTATCTCATCATTCAGCCAGTCAAGAAGAGTACTGTTACCCTTTGATACTGCCGGAGCGATGGTATCCTGGCTTCCCAGTGAAGGGATACCTACCACATATCCGGGATTCTCAAGAGAGTATGCGATCACCTCTGTATTGTCATTTGCCCAGGCCACGCCCGTCCCATTTTCAAAAGAGGTCTTTGCGGCCGCATAGGTGTCAAACTTCTGAAGCTTGATCTCCGGGTTATTTTCCTCCAGATAAGTCTCTGCAGTGGTACCTGATATAACGATCACCTGATCATCAGCACCGATCTCACTGAGGTCCTTTATAACCCTGTCCTCCGGTGATACCACGCCGAGAGCCACATTCATGTAGGGCAGTGCAAAATCAACCTTTTGTGCTCTTTCATCGGTTACGGTAAAGTTTGCAAGGACTATATCCACCTTACCGGTCTCCAGATACTCCACTCTGCTGGCAGCCTCGGTGGATACATAATTGATATCCACCCCCAGATCCTTTCCTATCCTCTCGGCAAAATATACGTCGTATCCCTGATACTCACCGTTCTCATCCACATATCCAAAGGGGTTCTTATCGGAGAATACTCCGATGTTTATCTTTCCGTCCGCCTTTATCTCATCCAGCGTCCTGAATATCTGATCTGAAGCTGCCGCTGTCTCTTCGGTTGCCTTCGCATCCCCTGCAGGCTCTGCATTGGCATTTGTGCATCCTGTGAGCAGGGCTGCGCCAAGTGTTAATGTAAGTATTCCTGAAACAATATTTTTTATAGTAAGATTCTTCATTTGTTTTCTCCTTCTGTATAAGTTTATCTCTGATTTTTGGCAATAAAAAATCCGGGCTCATACTCCCGGACAAGCGACTGTGTATCTTATGGCACCCGTGTCAACACATGACTCCGGGGCAAAATCTGCAGCCCGGATCACCTGTCCGATAAAGCATACTCCGACAACACCAGCACATACACATACACATCATCATTTTGTCTCTGTAGCCAAACATTTTGTCTTCCTCCTTCTGGGTCAATACTGGCACGAATGTCTCATGCCGATGGACCATACTATACACCTTTTCACCTACTATGTCAATAGGTATTTAAATAATTTTTATAGTCATTGCAAAAACGGAGATAAACAGAGTAAAATAAGGAAAGAGAAGGCTAGGTTTTCAAAGGGGGTGATTCTTATGTTGAAGGATTGGGTAAAGCCAAAGCGGCCTGACGACGAGGAGATAAATGAAAGGCTCCAAAAATGCAGGGCACAGCTGACGGGAATGCAGATGGCCATAAAAGAAAAGAAGCTGCCCGTACTCGTCATCTTTGACGGCTGGGGAGCTGCCGGCAAGGGCAGCATAATGGGTAAGGTGATAAAGAATCTGGATCCCAGATTTTATAAGACGGAATCCTTATCCAAGCCCAGTGAAGACGAGATGCGCAGACCGTTTTTATACAGGTACTTTGTCCGCATCCCGGAAGCCGGAAAATTCTCATTCTTTGACGAAAGCTGGATGGGCGAAGTCACTTCAGGCTATCTTCAGGGAAATATCAGTCAGGATGATTATCACAGGCAGCTGACATCCATTAAACGCTTCGAGCGTACTCTTACGGACAACGGCTATCTGGTAGTAAAATTTTTCTTCCACATATCCGAAAATGAGCAGAAGAAAAGGATCAAAGAACTGGAAGAAGAGAAGAGCACTGCCTGGCGTGTCAAAAAATGGGACCGTTGGCAAAATGATCACTACGACAGATGTCTTGAAGTGTACGATGATTATCTGGAAGCCACCAACCAATTTGTGGCCCCCTGGTATTTCATCGATGCCAAAAACAGAAAATGGGCCCAGCTCCAGGTAACGGAGACTTTAGTCAAGAGTATTGAGATAGCCCTTCAGAACACCGGGCGTGCAGCCGCCATTCTGCAAAATACCTTCCCGCTCAAGCAGATGCCTCATCTGTCCGAAGTCAGCCTGGATAAGAGTGTGGAACGTGCCGAATACGATAAAGAATTAAAAGAGCTCCAGGACCGCCTGTCGGATCTGCATAACCGTATATATCAGAAACAGATACCCGTGATCATTACCTACGAGGGCTGGGACGCCGCCGGCAAAGGCGGTAATATAAAGCGGCTTACCGCCGCCCTCGATCCCAGAGGCTTTGAAGTACATCCCATCGCCTCCCCCGAGCCCAGGGAAAAGAACCGGCATTATCTGTGGAGATTCTGGAACCGCCTTCCAAAGGACGGACATATCGCGATCTTTGACAGAACCTGGTACGGCCGCGTAATGGTTGAACGGCTGGAGGGTTTCTGTTCCGAGAACGACTGGCAGAGAGCCTACAATGAGATAAACGAATTTGAAAAAGAACTGTTTGACCACGGTACGGTACTGGTCAAATTCTGGGTCCACATAGACAAGGACACTCAGCTCGCCCGTTTTACAGACCGTCAGAATACCCCCGAAAAACAGTGGAAGATCACTGACGAGGACTGGCGGAACCGCGAAAAATGGGACGATTATGAAACAGCCATAGATGAAATGATCCAGAAAACCAGCACGGAATTCGCCCCCTGGCACATACTCGAATCCAACGACAAATATTATGCCAGATTGAAAGCACTGAGGACAGTTATCGAAGAGATAGAGAAAAGATTATAAAATGATGAAGACGGTTCTTTCGTTTCTACCGGGAAATGAAAGAACCGTCCTTTTTATTTACATCCAACGACCAGATCCATTCTTCAGCCACATCAAGCTCCGTGGCGGTTTTTATAATCCTCCCGGATCGATTCCAGCGGATTGTCAACATTAAAGTCATATTCCATATCTTCGGCACAACTGCAGGCTCTGGCACGGCTGACCATCTTTGACATCACATCAAAGTTAAGTGCTGTCCCTACATCATCGCATTCATATCGGACTGCCCTGTTAGCAGCTACGCCAAACCTTCCGGCGACTTCAATGGCATCGATATTCGCTCCAAGGAAGATAAATTCCCAGTGCTGCTTCTTCTTTTTCTTCTCCACCATTTTCTTTACTTTATCGTAGGAATACCGCTTGCTGGCGTTTTCCATACCATCAGTGGTTATGATGAATAAAGTCTTCTCCGGCCTGTCTTCTTCCGGCATTTCCTTCTGTACCCTGCCGATATGATGGATCGCACCGCCTACGGCATCCAGCAATGCCGTGCAGCCTCTGACATAATAATCCTTGTCTGTGATCTTCGTCACTTCATCAAGCTTCTTCCGATCATGAATTATCTCTGTCTGATCATCAAAAAGAACTGTAGAGATGATAGCTTCGCCTTCCTCCTGTTTTTGCTTGGACAGCATGGAATTATAACCTCCGATGGTATCCGCTTCCAACCCACTCATGGAACCGCTTCTGTCCAGTATGAAAACTACCTCTGTCAAACCCTTACGCATAATGATCGCCCTCCTTATCTTTACTGCCCTTTCGGGTATTTCCTTCGTGTCAGGCTCATTATACGATATGTTTTTCAAAAAAAGGTCGCTTGTAAAACGACCCTCGAAATTCAGGATATGATACAGGGTAAACCGTGCTCTTCCAACTGAATATCCAGTTCGATCATGTCATAAATCCCATTTTCTATAAAATATGAGAAGATAATATCTGTTTTGTCACACGGAGAAAGAGCATATCCGGCTCTTCCCAGCAGATCCCTGGACTCATCCAGATTCAGTTTTGCGCCCACACACAGACATAGTGCCGTCAGCTTATTCGGATGGTAATCCACATTATTCTTGATCTTGGAAAAGATCTTCTTATCTACGATCGCTCTCTTATAAACCTCCGCATTTTCCATCTGTTTATCCCGGATCAGGTACATCAGATACTGGGAAAAGGTATCGGATATATGCCGCATCCGCTCCTCAAGCCGGCTCTCATGTTCTGTCTCAAAATCGAGGAAATCATCACATTCTGCCTCCATAGGGGCCATCATTGGCTGCATCATCGCAGCACCCATCATCGGCTGTGATCCTGCCTTCCTCGCTGATGCTCTTCTGAATACAGAATAAATCTTCCTGTATTCTTCTTCCTTTCTTTCTTCGACATAATTCTGATCTATATACTCTTCCAGCTCGGGATAGAGCTTTTTCCCCAGAGTTTTTGCCTTATCATCGAAGACTACCAGAAATATCTCCAGTTCATTATTCAAAAGAAAAGCATTTATCTCATCCACAGCGATCCTTATACCCTCTTCCTTCGGATATCCGAAACCACCGGTAGCTATCAACGGAAACGCCACAGACCTGATCCCATTATCTTTTGCCAGCTGCAGACTCTTCCTGTAGCAGGAACGCAGCTTTTCTTCCTCACCTTCACTGCCTCCTCTGTACAGCGGGCTCACTGCATGAATGATATATTTTGCCTGAAGCTTAAATCCGGGTGTGATAAATACATCTCCTTCCGGTACAAAGCCTATCTTTTCCGTCCTGTATGCAAGAAGCTCATCGTAACCCGCAGCCTGATATATGGCGCTGTCACAGCCTGAACCAACCGTAGGATGGTCATTTGCCGTATTCACAACAGCATCCGTATTCATTTTTGTTATATCGTTACGAACGATCTTAAACGCCATGATACAGCCTCCTTTTCTTCGCTGTCACATCTTTAAAAATAACCCTTCCAACTGATACTTTATCACAAGTCAAGGAGATTCCCTACTTTTTTATTTATTTTCCGACAAAAACTTTACTCCGGCATAAATTTTTATTTAAATAAAAAAGCTGCAAATCCGCTTAATGGATTTACAGCTTCTACTGCCGGCGACCGGGATCGAACCGGTACGGGTATTACTACCCACGGGATTTTAAGTCCCGGGCGTCTGCCAGTTCCGCCACGCCGGCTATTTAGTCAAAGAAGGGACCCACGAAGTGGGAAGATCCCTTTGACTTTAGAGCAGCTCATCTTCGCGAAGCGAAGATTATGCATGAGCTGCGATTCATTGAAACGACCCCAGGGGGACTTGAACCCCCGACCTCCGCCGTGACAGGGCGGCGCTCTAACCAACTGAGCCATAGGGCCTTATAATAACGTAAAAAGTCGACTGGTATGTACACCATCGACTTTAGTGGACCCTCGGGGACTCGAACCCAGGACCGATCGGTTATGAGCCGATTGCTCTGACCAACTGAGCTAAGGGTCCAGATAAAAATAAAAAAATTGAGCTCCCCGAGTAGGGCTCGAACCTACAACCCCGCGGTTAACAGCCGCGTGCTCTACCATTGAGCTATCGAGGATCATCTGATTTACGTACCCTGAAAACTGAATACAGTCGATCTTAAGTGCTAAA
>JAEEGL015844904.1_pt1 | contig 11163 bp, 10 predicted proteins | sample 9134231 | NCBI WGS metagenome assembly JAEEGL01 (sample SAMN16246548, study PRJNA631951) | gut metagenome | biome: gut microbiome; feature: rumen; material: fiber-attached | host: Bos | place: Iran: Karaj | collected 2018-10
CCAAAGATTCAAGATGTCTGCAAACAAGCCAATTATAGTCGACTTACGTCGAAGGGCTTGTTTGCCAATTGAATCATGTTCTCACGAAACCCGCAGCAAGTGCGTGTTTCTGTAATTTCATCTAAGAATACATATAGTCTTAAACACATAATACAAGATATCATAGCATATATCAGATAATAACCTGATTTTCAGTCAAGATAATACCGGGGCGTATATCTTCAGTAGAAGAATCAATAGCTCCCTCAATGATCTGACAGTCAAATGCCAAGGCCACTGTATTAATTTGATCATGCCCAGTCAGGTATCTGTCGTAAAATCCACCACCATAGCCAATGCGATTTCGATTTTTGTCAAAAGCTACACCAGGCATGATGATCAGAGACCTTTCAGTTACATGACTATTCACGAGCTCAGCCCCTTGTGTTATCTCAGGCTCACGAATTCCAAAATAACCTTCCTTCAGATCTTCAAGAGTCATGATCCTGACAAATTCCATAACACCGGCTTCCTTGTCCGTAACCTTAGGGTAAAAGACCTTTTTACCGTTCGCCAGCGCATCAAGAATGATGTCATCAGTAATGACCTCACTGCGCATGGAAGCATAAACGAGAACATTATCAGCATCACGATACTGCTCCAGTTCCATCAGCTTTTCAAAGATCATTCGACTCTTTTCTTCTATCTCTTCTTTACTCAAGGCATCTCTTTTGGAAAGAGATGCCTTTCTTAAATCATTTTTATCCATGATTCCTTTCCTGCCGGGGTCCAATTACCCAAACAAATACATAATCAACATCTATGGATTCTTGAATCATACAATTATTCACGATTATAGCAAAACTTCTTAGCAACAAATTCAGCTGTCCTGATTCCATCCATAGCAGCTGACATAATTCCTCCAGCATATCCTGCACCTTCGCCGCATGGAAATAGTCCAGAAACATTTGTGGACTCTCCACTCTCTCCCCTTACAATCCTCACCGGAGAAGATGTTCTGCTCTCAACGCCAGAAACCAGAGCTCGTGGATCATTATAGCCCTTGATCGTCCGTCCAAAGTTCTCCATTCCTTCCACAAAAGCCTGATTCAGATCATCCGGAAGGATATCATGAACATTGGCGAATTCATAATTTCCCTTCATTTGGGGAGTAGTCCATTCTATGACATCTTTTTCATCCTCATTAACAGTTTGAGCATGATCTGTACAAACCGCATCTTTGAAATCCCTATAATATTCCACGGGAATATTTCCATTTGCCAATTCATATGCCTTTTTTTCGAGGTTTCTTTGAAACTCAACACCTGAAAGTACGTGATCCGAGCCAAAATCTTTTGGATCTACTGTTATAATGATGGCTGAGTTGGCATTTTTTCCGTCTCGTCCACTATAGCTCATTCCGTTAACTGCAAGCCTTCCCAATTCAGAAGATGCGTTTACAACGTAGCCCCCGGGGCACATGCAGAATGAATAAACTCCACGTCCTTCCTTTGTTGTGGTGGTCAGTTTATATGGAGCAGCCGGAAGAATATTTGAATCAGCTATTCCATACTGAGATTTATCAATAAGACTCTGTGGATGCTCAACCCTGAACCCTACAGCAAAAGGTTTTGTCTGCATATCCACGTTTCGTTCGTAAAGCTGCTCAAATGTATCTCTGGCACTATGCCCTATAGCAAGGACAGCGGCGTCACACTCTATTACTCGTTTTTCAGATGATACGGTAACTTCAACACCTTTCAGTTTTCCATTCTCATCAAGAACGAAATCAGTTACCTGATTTTCAAACAATACCTCTCCGCCGGCTTCAATAATACTGTTTCTAATGTTCTTAACCACATCCTTTAGAATATCCGTCCCGATATGTGGTTTAGACTCATACTTTATCCGCTCAGGTGCACCATGCTTAACAAATATATCCAGCGCCTCAGCGCCACGACCCTCTTTATCCTTAACCATGGTATTAAGCTTTCCGTCAGAGAAAGTCCCGGCTCCGCCTTCTCCATACTGTACATTGGTCCGAACATCCAGCTTTCCTGTTTCCCAAAACTTTTCAACAATCTCAAGCCTTTTGTCAACATCAGCTCCGCGCTCTAGTATCAGCGGTTTAAAGCCTGCCTTAGCCAACTCATATCCACAAAATAGTCCCGCAGGTCCTGCCCCGATGATGACAACCTTTTTTTCGGAGAGCTTATCCGGAAACAAGTTAATCAAACTGTTTTCATGACCAAGTGCATCAGTAATTCCATGTTTTCTGTTTATAGCAAGTTCAATTGATTCGCATACTTTTGAAGTAAAGTCATACTTCTTACCACTTACCACAGAAACATTCTTATCTCTGCACTTCTTAACCAGCTGCTCTTCTTTGGTACCTTTGATTCCCTTTACAGTTACATCAACAGTGTAAACATCAAACAGTTCCGGCTTTTTCCTGGCATCAATCGAATGTTTAGAAATCTCCAGCGCCTCAATCTGTCCCTCAGAAATCCTGAGTACCTTTGCAGCTTTTTTCCTTAAAGTACTAATTCTGTTCTCATTCCCAGGATCATACTCAGCTTTATTCAACTCTATTGGTATCTTTAACTGACCAATTCTAATCATACTTTTTCCTAAAACAACGTGTTATTTACATAACGGTAAATGTTCTTAACTTGTCATGAGTCACTTTTTTTGAATAACTTAAGTCAACATGTCGGCAAAAAGCATGCAAAAGGAGCGAGGTGTAAAGCACTTGACGAAGTCTTTTTGAGTCTAGTGCGCACCCCTAATTTGCACTTAGCGAGGTTTTGTCGAGTTTAGTGCAGAATTAGATCGGGTTTTACTGAGCCACGAGCGACATTGCATATTTTTGCCGACAGGTCGACGTATATTGTCTACAGAGAAGCCGCAACCCCTGCGATGCTACCACTGGTGAAAGCCCACTGCAGGTTGTATCCGCCGCATCGTCCATCCACATCTACGAGCTCGCCGATAACAAAAATATTGTGATCCTTTTTATAGGCAAAATCACTTCCGATGTCCCCTAGACTGATGCCTCCACTTGTAACCTGCGAAGCCTGATAGCCATAGCTCTTTTCAATGCGAAGCCTCATGGCTCTGTAATTATCAAGAATGCACTCAGCCATGCTGACAGAAATGTTCTTCATCTTCATAGATCTGCCAAGCTTCATTCTTCCAAGGACCATATCAGTGATATAGCTGTTGGAGAAGCCCTGAAGGAATTCATCCAGGGTTCGGTCATCCTTTAGCCGAAGCATGTCAGATTTAAGTGCCTTATAATCCACCTCGTCATAATCCGGGAAGAAATCAATCACAGCATACACAGGCTTTCCTTCCTCCACGAATCGGTTGACTTCACGGGAAGCCTGCATAACGGGGATTCCGGAAATGCCGTCAGCTGTAAGCTGGATCTCACCGTATTCTTTTGCCAAAGTCTCTTTCCCCAAGACAAAAGACACTTCAGCTGTAATCCTGACTCCGGCAGACGGCATAAGTTCATCAGAAGCACACTTAAACCCCACAAGAGCCGGAAATGTGTCCTTGACTGTCATGCCTAGTTTTTTACAGATATAATATCCGTCACCGGTGGACATGGTACTTTTTGTACCTGAAAGAGAGCCCACTGCCAGGATAACTGAATCTGCTTCATAGGTGGATTTGTCTGTCTGAACATCATAGACACCACCTTCAGATCTCTTTGTTACCCCTTTAAGCTGCTCCCCAAAAATAACTTTTATACCAAGTCTCTTTATTTCATTTTCCAAGGCTTTTACAACAGTAACAGCCTGTCCTGACAGCGGATATATATATCCGTCTTCACTCTTTACAACAACTCCCAGTGACTTAAAAAAACAGATGACATCCTCAACTCCATAGGTTGAAAGCCATTCTTTCATCCTTCCTCTGGCTGCAGGGTTATAATACTCCTCACGCATATCCAGATTAGTCATATTGCATCTGCCGTTTCCTGTCATGGAAAGCTTCTTGCCAAGAACAGTATTTTTTTCAATAATGGTGACTGTTGCACCATTTCTTGCCGCATATATGGCGGCACACATACCTGAAGGACCGCCACCGGCAATAATTATTTTTTTACCCAATTCTAACCCTCATAGTATCTGTCATGCTGTAACAGAGAGCCTATGCCTTCAAACAAAAAGCCCAGTGGCAGACGGCGAAGCTCATGTAGCAGCACTCCTCTGCTTACTATCATAGAAAGCAGGTAGCATGCATAGAAAACAACAATACAGATAAGAAGCGAAAGCACCTCTCCAATAATATCAACCAAAGCCTTGTTCAAAAGAAATACGATAAGTCCGGCAATTATTGATGAAACGGCTGGAAGAAGTACACACTTAATATGGTCCTGTCTGTATTTTAGCATCTTTGAGATCATGAAAAAGCTCAAAAGATCAAACACCAAAAACGCGATCATACAAGACAGCATAATTCCTATAATCCCAAGATTGAGAAGTATAAAGAGAACCAGCAGCATAGCCACATGCACTCCCCAACCTATAGCCACATTGATCACAATGATTATTGATTTTCCCATGTGGTTTAAAAGCCACGAAAACAGAATCGCAAAGCCGCAAAGTAAAACTGACAATCCTCCCAGCATCATAAGAGAAGAAGCTGTTTTTCCGGTACTTCCGGACAATGTCATCATAACTGTCTCAGGCAGCGCAAAGACAAAAACCGAAACCGGAAACAAAAGCATGTTGGAATAGCGCATCAACACTTTAAATCTCTGTCTTGCCCCTTCAAGCTCATCCCTCTCTATTCTGGCCATCACCCCATTCCACTTCTTTATAAATGGAATGCAGCTAAGGATAGAGATCAGAATAATACTGCAGACAGTTCTTCCGGCAAAAGCCCCAAAATCTGAAGCATAATCCACATCTTCATGCAGTTTTCTCGTAAAAATAACAAATACACACTGATCAACAAATATCATGAGAGGCGGTGTGCAATACAAAAGAAGTATCGGTCTTATGCTGGTAAGAACATCATTTTTGTTGTCCAGATACCTGGGCGCGCCACGTTTTGCAAAGTCAGCGATCTCATTTTTTCTGAGATTATAGCTGACTATTATCTGTACACAGCCAACTATCGAGCCTAAAAGAATTCCCGCCATAAGACCGGCAGAACCGCAAACAGCACTGAACTCATCTATATGAAAAATATTGTTGACCTTTAAACCATATTTATAGAGAATCTCAACGGCTATGACACCTGAAATGCAGGAAACCGTAGCGATCAAAAGGTCTGACATAACTATTGGTCTTGTATAACCTATTCCCTGAAGGTAGCCTCTCAAAACTCCCTGTCCACCAAGGAAAATTATAGCAACGGCAGCAAATATTATCTGAAAGAAACCTCTCTCTGCCCCGAGAAGTGTCTGAGCCATCTTATAACTTAAAAGAGTGAGTATTATTCCGGACAAAATACCAATGATACCAAAAATCCTAATGGATCTGTGCATATTGGCATCTGCATTCATAAATTGGGATCTTCTGGCACGAAGCCTCACCATAATATATACAGCCTTCTGTGCAGCCAGAACAAGACCACAGTAAAACAAAAGATATATAGAAAGCGGTCCTGCGCTGAAAAAAGCTCCCTTATCGCCGTAAATTCTATGGCATGACAAAGCAAACACCATCATCAGTGCTATAGCAAGATAAACCGATGCCGTCAAAATGTCCGGCCTTATCCTTTTTTCTTCTGTATACGTCTTCATCGACGTTCTCCCCATTAATCCATATTTCTTGTAATGCCAAGCTCCTCCAATACCTTCTCCTGCTTAGCTTCCATAACCTTTGCCTCATCTTCTTCCATGTGGTCATATCCGCAAAGATGCAGCATGGAATGTGCCACAAGAAAAGCAAATTCTCTCTTCAGGCTGTGACCATACTCCTCAGCCTGTGATTTCACCCTCTTTTCATTAATTACAATATCGCCAAACATAATCCCGTCAGTATCCGGATTCAAAAGATCCACCTTCTGATCCGAATCAATGACTGAAAAGTCCCCCGGCTCTTCATAGCTTATGTTAGGAAAAGATAAAACATCTGTCGGAGAATCTATCCCTCTGAATGAGCGGTTCATCTCCTGGATTCCCTCATCATCTGTGATGGTAAGTCCGATTTCAACCGGATACTCGCAGCCTTCCGACTCAAGTACTTTACCTGCCACCGTTTTTGCAACTTTCTCTAAATCAAAACCAAAATCCGCATCTACTTCATTCTCAACGTAAAAAGTCATAGTAAAGCTTCTCTTTCTTTAAAATCTTTCTCATCTGATCGTATTCGTTGTAAGTAACCGAATACTGCTTAAGTTCACCGTCTTTTTCCTTGTTATCAAGAATTCCGTCTATAAGCTTATCATAATCTATCTTAACATCTTTATTCTCTTTGATAAGATACATTATTGATGCTATTACTGTTTCACTCAGAAGTACCGCCAGCGATTCCTTTGATCTCAATTTTCCTTTTTCCGGCTCAATGTATTCATGAAGATACTCAACTGCCTCCACAGGAAAATCATTCTTAATATAATAGACCTCCACATCCTGCCATTTAGTTGCACCGTCAGGAACACCGATCCTGTGATAGTATGCACAGGTCTTAACTGCTCTGGCGTTGATTCCAAGTCCCATGGCTATTCTCTCTGCCAGATAAGATGTATGGATAGCCCTGTAATACTCATCCTTATTCTTTTCCTTTAACGAAGCAAGAAGCGGGTACTCTGTGTCATTTATCACCATATACATATCATTGGATTTACGGATAATATAAACCCCGAACATGTTGAGAAAGACAAGAAGTATTATGAGATTTATCATCAGGTTTAAAATAGGCAGAATCAAAATATTGAAGGATAATGTCCTGTTCTGGAACAGCACATTAAATGCGATCAAAAGAACTGCCTGAATCACAAGGGAAATAAAAACCGGGAATCCGATAGCCGTATCTTCTTTCAGATCTCGGAAAAGAGCTATCGCCACAATTCCCGAAAGAACATACATGAACATTTCTCCGTAGTTTCCGTTTTCTTCAAGCATAACAGAGATGATCACAAATCCCATGCCTGATGCCATACCTATCTCACTGTTTGAAGACAGCGATAGCATAACAATAAGTGCCATGTAAGGCCAGAACTCGTTTGGCACAAAGGAAAACAGACAGGATAATACCACCATCAGCATATAAACTGAAAAAAACCTGTTCCTCTTATGGTAGTTATCATAGGAAAAGCCTTCTTTTCCTCTTTCCGAGGCATCCTTAAGCATAAAGATGACTACTCCCGAAATAATAAGAGAAACTATTGTGTTTCTCAGAAGTGCCTCCTGACTCTTTCCCGCAACATAAGAGATAAAGAAAACAAACAAGCCTGTAAACACAAACATTACAGCATATAAAATACTTATTCTGATCTGTGATGAATTCTCACCTTCCATTTACTTTTCTCTTCTCCAGCTTCTGTACTTTTCTTTTTGTATCTTTATTTGCTGCCTTTTTTTCATATTCCTCATAAGCCTTAACAATCTTCTGAACCAGCGGATGTCTTACAACATCTGCACTTGTGAGATTGCAGAAAGTTATATCGTCTATATCCTTCAAAACTGAGGATGCCACATCAAGACCGGATTTAACATCCGGAGAAAGATCCTTTTGAGTAGCATCTCCCGTAATTATTACCTTAGAACCAAAACCAATTCTGGTCAGAAACATCTTCATCTGGGCAGGAGTTGTGTTCTGGCCTTCATCAAGGCTAATAAAAGCATTATCCAGAGTTCTTCCTCTCATATAGGCAAGAGGCGCGACCTCTATCAATCCCTTTTCCATATTCTTGATAAAGTTCTCAGTGCCCATTATCTGGTAAAGAGCATCATAAAGAGGTCTTAAATATGGATCAACCTTGCTCTGAAGATCACCCGGAAGAAATCCCAGCTTCTCTCCCGCCTCTATAGCAGGTCTTGTAAGGATTATCCTTGATACCTCATCTCTTTGAAATGCTGTTATGGCCATAGCCATTGCTAGATATGTCTTGCCGGTACCTGCCGGTCCAAGACCGAACACAATCATCTTATTACGTATAGCATCAATATACTTCTTTTGCCCTAAAGTCTTAGGCTTAATGGGTTTTCCTGAAATTGTATGGCAGATGATATCTCTGTCAATATCAGCAAGCACATTGTCGTTTTCTTTTACTGAAGGCTCGGCAACATCTTTTTTCAGAGAGATCGCGTACTCTACACTCTGCTCCTCTATCATGGACCCGCGCCTTGAAAGCTGCACGAGCTCACGTATTATCTGAGAAGCTCTGACAGCGCCTTCCTTGTCACCTATTATGTGGAGCTGACCGTTTCTGTCTATGATCTCCACCTTAAAACTTTTCTCAATTTTTCTGATATAACTGTCGTTACCGCCGAATATATTTCTTTCATCATCAGCAGTAAGATTCAAGGTCAGTTCAGTAATCTCACTCATTTACAATAAAATACCCCAATTTATTTGTGATATGGTTCTCCGTTAAGTATCCTGTAGGACCTGTATATCTGTTCAAGAAGGATAACTCTCATCATCTGATGCGGAAAAGTCATCTCGGAAAAACTTATGGCCATCTGTGAACGCTTTAAAACACTCTCGTGAAGCCCCAGGGATCCCCCAATGATAAACTGAATGTGATTTATACCTTCAACACCCTGTTTCCCGATAAAATCAGCCAGTCCCTCGGAAGAAAACATCTTGCCCTTGATCTCCAGTGTACAGATTTTGGCTCTGTCATCCAGTTTTTCCAAAATCCTGTCAGCTTCCTTTTGTTTTATCTGCTCACAAAGAGCCGGAGGGGCATCATCAGGAGTCTTTTCATCCGCTACTTCAATAATGTCCAGCTTCGTGTACCTGGACAATCTCTTGGAGTATTCGGCAATAGCTTCATTCCAGTATTTTTCTTTTATCTTACCGACACAAATAATACTGATCCTGCTCACTGTATCTCAACCCTTTGGTTTTCCACCTGTAATGATTCCGCTCACACCGTGATTTTTAGAGCCTTCCGCTGTCATGTAGATATGATTTTCGCTGTTTTCACGACCATTTAGCATCGGAAGCTTTCCTTCTTTGTCAATGGCAGCGTATGGAACCTGCTCCCAATCACCTTTATCGCATTTACCGGTCCACTCCTCGGTATTGCCGTCTTTATCAACAGTAATTACATACATCTCACCGTTATACTTTCCGGAAGTAAAACCGCCTATAGCGTTCTGAATATAGATATCCGCACCGTTCATATACTGAGAATCATAGTCATAGTGCTCCTGACCGTCCCCTTCAGGAAGATCATTAGCCCACTGTCCTGAATACATATGCTCTGTAACAACGTAAGTGCTGTATGAAGGGTAAAAAGATATCCAGGTGCCGCTGCCGCTTCTTAATCCGCCTGACCACTGTCCAAAGTAATACTGATCATTTGCATATACAGCAATACCAGTACCCTCGGGTTTACCTTCAGAATTCTGCTCGCCGTAGTAGTAGAAATCTTTTGTACCTGTCAAAGAAAATGACATTACTTCAAATCTCTCCAGGTGCGCCAGGTCTCTTACTGCAGCTGTGTTTCCGTCTGCCCAATAAGCATACATCTCCTTGAGCTGTGCCTTGGCATCAAACTTCATGCCCTTGTACACATCCTTAAGTACAGCTGTATTAGTGGCATAAAAGCTGTTTCCGGAAACTGCTCCTTTAGCAGTATTCTTATACTCAGAAAAGGTTACGACTGACATTTCAGCTGAGGCTTTTTCCTCAGAGCTTTCTGTAGAAGCTCCAACAGTCTCCTCCGACGAAGCATTTTCTGTCGTGTTTAAAGCATCAGAAGAAGCCGTTATTGCAGCTTCTGCACTATCGGCTTCCTCTTGTTGTGAATCAGAATAACTTGCTATATTTGCTTCAAGTTTATCCCCATCATTGCTCTTTTTTCCTGACAACCCAAGATACAATACCAGGATCAAAAGAATTACTGCTCCAATCCCTGCAGTGATGGCTATTTTTATCTTTTCCTGTTTATCCAATTAGTCTCCTTTTATCTCTCCTTGCCATAGAAAAACAGACCAAGCATTCCCGGACCTACATGGGCACCGGAAAAAGGCTCATGCTGGCAAACCGTGATCGGGACCTCCGGCTTAATGGCTTTTACAAGCTCAAAAAGAGTCTTCGCATCCTCCGGACAATCACCGTGAGATATGCAGATATGCTGATCAGGAATATCCATAACCTTTTCTTCAAAAAACTTAACCAGGCTCCGAATAGAAGCACCGCGTCCTCTGACCTTTGCACAGGAAATAATGTGTCCGGTGCTATCGCCAAAAAGAATAGGCTTAATATTGAGAACGGTTCCGATTGTAGAAGCCACTCCGCTTACTCTTCCAGTTCTTCTAAGGAAATTAAGATCATCCACTGTAAAATACTGACACATATGCGGTACATCTTCATCAAGGAGTCTTGCTGCCTCTCTCACATCTGTGCCCTTTTTGGCAAGAGCTACTGCTCTCTCAGCCAGAAGACCATTTCCGAAGCCGCATCCATGGGAATCAACAATATGTATGAAGCGACCCTCAAATTCTTCCATAAGTTCCTCGGCTGCTACCTTGGCAGCATTGTATGTACCACTGATTCCGGAACTCATGGAAATATAAATGATGTCCTCGCCCTTTTCCAGAACAGGTCTGAAATGAGTCTCAAAGGAATGTGAATTGATCAGGGAAGTCTTAACCACCTTGCCATTTCTCAGATCATCATAATAGGAATGACCATCAAAATGATCCACGTCCCCCAGATAAATCTGAGGAACGCCATCAATTGTGTAATCATTAGGTATCAGCTTAATACCCTCAAGCATCTCCTGTGGAAGGTTTGCACATCCATCAGCAAATACCGCAAAACTGTAACTCATAAAAATCCCCCAATTATTTTGAAAGATATTCGTCTATACCTTTCGCTGCTGCTTTTCCGGCTCCCATAGCAAGGATAACAGTAGCAGCACCGGTAACAGCATCTCCACCGGCAAATACGCCCTTCTTGGAGGTCTGTCCATTAGCCTCATCAGCTACGATGCATTTTCTCTTGTTTACTTCAAGTCCCTCTGTTGTTGAAGAAATAAGAG
>JAEEGL016160765.1_pt1 | contig 11163 bp, 8 predicted proteins | sample 9134231 | NCBI WGS metagenome assembly JAEEGL01 (sample SAMN16246548, study PRJNA631951) | gut metagenome | biome: gut microbiome; feature: rumen; material: fiber-attached | host: Bos | place: Iran: Karaj | collected 2018-10
CTCGCTTTTTTGTAACTTTGACATACGTCGAAAGTACTTTCGCTCGACAATAAAAAGAAAAACTTGGTTATTCCTTTTGTATTGTGCTCGCTTATTCGTACCTTTGCACGCGATTTATAAATAATAAGGTAAAGAAGCAATGAACATTTCATACAAATGGCTTAAGGAATATGTCGATACGACCCTGACTGCTCAAGAGGTTGCTGATGCCCTGACGAGTGCAGGTCTTGAGGTCGATAGCGTGGAAGAAGTGCAGACCATCAAGGGTGGTTTGGAAGGTCTCTATGTGGCCGAAGTGCTGACTTGCGAACCGCATCCCGACAGCGACCACATGCACGTTTGCACAGTCAATGTTGGACAGGCAGAGCCTTTGCAGATTGTCTGTGGTGCTCCGAATGTGGCTGCTGGTCAGAAGGTGATTGCTGCCGTTGTGGGCACGAAACTCTATAATGGCGATGAGTGCTTCACCATCAAGCGCAGCAAGTTGCGTGGCGTAGAGAGCTTCGGTATGCTTTGTGCTGAAGACGAAATCGGCATTGGCAACGACCATAGCGGCATTATCGTACTTCCAGAGGATGCAAAGGTTGGCACACCTGCCGCGGAATACTATCATGTTGAGAGTGACTGGCTTATAGAGGTTGACATTACGCCCAACCGTGCTGATGCTTGCAGCCATTATGGTGTGGCTCGCGACCTCTACGCCTGGCTCGTTCAGAACGGCTACAAGACCAGTCTGCACCGTCCCGATTGCGACAAGTTCAAGGTTGACGATGAGTCTCTGCCCATCAGCATCACTATCGACGACCCGAACCTTTGTCCCCGCTATGTTGGCGTCACGCTGACGGGTTGCGAGGTGAAGGAAAGTCCCGAATGGCTGCAGAACAAGCTCCGCACCATTGGCCTTCGCCCCATCAACAACATTGTGGACATCACGAACTACATCATGATGGCTTACGGTCAGCCTCTGCATTGCTTTGATGCAGATATGGTTGAAGGCCGTCAGGTCATCGTCAAGACATTGCCCGAAGGCACACCTTTCGTGACCCTCGACGGTGTGGAACATAAGCTCTCCGACCAAGACCTCGCCATCTGCAACGCCAAGGAGCCGATGTGCATAGCTGGCGTGTTCGGCGGCAAAGGCAGCGGCACATACGACACCACCGTCAATGTCCTGCTGGAGAGTGCCTACTTCAACCCCACCAGCATCCGCAGGAGTGCGCGCCGTCACGGATTGAGCACAGATGCAAGTTTCCGCTTTGAGCGCGGCATTGACCCCAACGGTCAGGTTTATGCTATCAAGCAAGCCGCCATTCTTGCCAAGGAACTTTCAGGCGCGCAGGTAAGTATGCAAGTAGTTGATGTTCAGGCAAAGGAAATGCCAGACTTCAAGGTTTCATTGAAGTATGATTATGTCGATAGTCTCATTGGCAAGCACATTCCCGCAGAGACCATCAAGAGCATCGTCACGAGCCTCGAGATGAAGATTGACAGCGAGACGAGCGAAGGCCTCGAACTCACAGTGCCAGCCTACAGGGTTGACGTGCAGCGGCCTTGCGACGTTGTGGAGGACATCCTGCGCATCTATGGATATAATAATGTGGAGATTCCCTCGACACTCAAAAATAGCCTGACCGTCAAGACGATTAACGACATGAGCCACAAGCTGCAGAACATCATCGCAGAGCAATTGGTGGGCGGCGGCTTCCGCGAGATACTGAACAACAGCCTCCAGCGCGGTGCTTACTACGACGGCTTGGAGTCCTACAAGAGCGAAGAGCTTGTGAAGCTCCTCAATCCGCTCAGCCAAGACCTCAACGCCTTGCGTCAGACCTTGCTCTTCGGCGGCCTTGAAAGCATTGCCCGCAACGTCAGCTACCGCAACACAGACCTCCGCTTCTTCGAGTATGGCAATTGCTATCGCTTCCAGGCGGAGAAGAAGTGTCCCGACATCATTCCTGGCGTGAGCAGCAGCCGTGACCCCGAAGTCATCAAACACGTCCTTGATGCCTATAGCGAGGACTATCACCTCGGACTTTGGCTCACAGGCAAGCGTGTACGCGGCAGTTGGGCACATCCCGACGAGGATAGTTCCTTTGCACAGCTCAAGGCTTACGTCATCAACATCTTCACCCGCCTTGGCGTTCCCTTCGGAATGCTTGTTTTTGGCGAAGGCAAGAGCGACATTTACAGCCAGAGCCTCTGCATACAAAATAGGGGAGGGAAGGTGCTGGCAGAAATGGGTATCGTCAGCAGCAAGCTCACGAAGGCATTCAGCATAGATTCGCCTGTCTATTTCGCCGACATCCGCTGGAACCAAATCATGCGCATCATTCAGAAGCAGAACGTCACCTACACCGAGATAAGCAAGTTCCCTGCTGTAAGCCGAGACCTCGCTCTGCTGCTTGATTCTGGTGTGCCTTTCGGCGAAGTGGAACGCATTGCCTATCAGACAGAAAAGAAACTGCTCAAAGCAGTCAAGCTCTTTGATGTCTATGAAGGAAAGAACCTGCCCGAAGGCAAGAAGAGCTATGCGGTGAACTTCATCCTGCAGGACGAGACAAAGACCCTTAACGACAAAGCCATTGATGCTGTTATGCAGAAGCTCATCAACAACCTGAAGCAGCAACTTGGAGCAGAGTTAAGATAAGACCCCCTAACCCCCTTAAGGGGGAATAAATAGTCAAATTGTAAATAAATCGTAAATTGTAAATCGTCAAATAGTAAATTTCATTATGGGAAGAGCATTTGAATACCGCAAAGCGACTAAGCTTAAGAGATGGGGCCACATGGCCAAGACATTCACTCGCATGGGCAAGCAGATTGCCATTGCCGTAAAGGCTGGCGGCCCTGAGCCAGAGAACAACCCCGCACTTCGCAGCGTTATTGCTGTCTGCAAGCGCGAGAACATGCCGAAGGACAACATCGAGCGTGCCATCAAGAACGCGATGGGCAAAGACCAGAGCGACTACAAGAACGTGACCTACGAAGGATACGGCCCTCACGGAATCGCCATCTTTGTTGACACCCTGACCGACAACACGACCCGCACCGTTGCCGACGTGCGCAGCGTCTTCAACAAGTTCAGCGGCAACATGGGAACGACTGGTTCCCTGGCTTTCCTTTTCGACCACAAGTGCGTCTTCACCTTTAAGAAGAAGGACGGCATGGATATGGACGACTTCATTCTGGAGATGATTGACTGCGGCGTGGAGGAAGAGTACGACGAGGAGTATGACGAGGAAAAGGATGTGACCACCATCACCATCTACGGTGAGCCGACGAGCTTCAACGCCATTCAGAAGAAGCTTGAGGCCGATGGCTATGAGGATGTTGGCGGTGAGTTCACTTACATCCCGAATGACGTGAAGGACGTAACGCCCGAACAGCGCGAGACCATCAACAAGATGGTGGAGAAGCTTGAGGAGTTCGACGACGTTCAGACCGTCTATACAAACATGAAGCCGGAAGAATAAGTGCATAGTTCATAGTCCATAGTGCATAGTTTTTTCATTCGCTCAATTACAGGGCGTAGCCTAATTATGAACTATGGACTATGAACTATGCACTAACTCAGAATTCGTCTTCCGATTGTGCGCTTTTCAATCCCTCGAAGGAATCGTTTGTGCCGAGGGACTTGGCTATGCGCTCGGTTTCTGCCTTTTCTTCTTCTGTCATTTTGGGCGAAACGAAGCGTCCTCCCATATCGCTGTCCTGCGAGTTTGGCAAAGGAATTGAGGATTCGAGGTCGGAGAAGCGGGCAAACTCGCTGCGGAACGCCAACTTGATGTCGCCAACAGAGCCGTTACGATGCTTGGCTATGATGAACATCGCCTTACCGTGCCAGTCGAATCCTTGGTCATCAACAAACAACTTGTAGTATTCCGGGCGGTGGATGAAGCAAACAATATCGGCATCCTGCTCGATAGCACCCGACTCGCGCAAGTCGCTCAACTGCGGACGCTTACCTTCTATACCTTCGCGGCTCTCAACACCACGGTTCAACTGGCTCAAGGCAATAACAGGAATGTTAAGCTCCTTGGCAAGTCCTTTCAGCGCACGGCTCACGGTACTCACTTCTTCCTGTCGGCTGTTGATGTTCAAACCGCTGGCGTGCATCAGTTGCAGATAGTCAATCATAATGCACTTCACACCATATTCACGAACCAGCCTTCGCGCTTTTGTCTGTAGTTCAAAGACACTAAGCGAAGGTGTGTCATCAATGTAGACAGGTGCATTATAGAGCTGACGGACGCGCTTGTCGAGCTGTCCCCATTCGTAAGGTGCCAACTGCCCGCTGCGCAACTTCTCGCCGCTCAATTCGCTGACGTTGACCATCAATCGTTGCACAAGCTGCTGGTTGCTCATCTCAAGGCTGAACATAGCACAAGGAATCTTATTGTCCACAGCCATACGCTTTATCATAGAGAGCACAAAGGCCGTCTTACCCATTGACGGACGTGCGGCAATGATGATGAGGTCGCTGTTCTGCCAGCCATTAGTTATCTTGTCAAGTTCGCGGAAGCCGGAAGTCAAACCACTAAGGCCGCCCTCTTTGGCTTGTGCCTTTTGGATGAGTTCATAGACCTGGCTGATGACGGGGTCAATTTGAGTGAAGTCCTTCTTCATGTTCTTCTGCGAAATGGAGAAGAGCATACTTTCTGCTTCTTGCATCAGGTCGGCCACATCAATCGTGGCATCAAAAGCCTTCGTCTGCACAAGGCTTGCGAAGGTGATGAGTTGCCGCTGCAAAGACTTCTGGGCAATAATCTTGGCATGATATTCTATGTGGGCAGAGCTGGCTACCTGGGCATTGATTTGCATCAGATAGACCTCTCCGCCTGATGCTTCGAGATTACCCGTTCGCTCCAGTTGCTCAACGACGGTCATGATGTCAACTGGCTTCTGCTCGGCGTTGAGTGTCTGAATAGCCTGATAGATAAGCTGATGGCGATGGTCGTAGAAACTCTCAGGTCTGAGCAGTTCTGCCACAAGGCCGTAGGAATCCTGTTCAACCATAAGCGCACCCAAGACAGCGACCTCCATATCGAGGCTCTGCGGCTGCTTATGTCCATATTGGTCAACTTGAGGCACTTCCACAATTTTCGTCGTACTGGAACGCCTTCTACCTGATGTTTCTGCCATATCCGTGTTTTTATGTAATTTCGTTGAAATACCTCGCAAAGGTACAAATAAGCACGCAAAAATGCAAAAGAACTTGCGTAAAAACACATTTTATGAAAAAAAATAGTGACTGATGTTTGCATTAAGGCAAGAAAATATGTACCTTTGTGCCACTTTTCAGCAAAAAAAGAACATAAACTCATAAAAAACAAACATTTATGACAAAGATTGAATTGGTTAAGGCCGTTGCCGAAAAGACAGGCATCGACCAGTCAACAGCAATGGCTGCTGTTGAAGGTGTTATCGACACTCTCAAAGAGTCTCTCATCACAAAGGAGAATGTTTATATCCGCGGCTGGGGTACTTGGACACTCAAGCACCGCGCTCAGAAGACCGCTCGCAACATCTCCAAGAATACAACTCTGGTGATTCCCGCACACGACATTCCTTATTTCAAGCCCTGCAAGGACTTCATGGAAGCCGTAGCAAAAGCATAAGAGACACTCTCAACCCCCTTTAGGGGGAGCATTTAGCCTTCCTTTATGGAGGGCTTTTTTTATTTATATAATGTATCACGAGTTATGAAGAAACATATTATATCGGCGCTCTGCTTGCTGAGTGTTGCCTGTTGTCCGTTGTCTGCCCAGAAGGTCATTGACTATGTTAATCCCATCATCGGCACAAACGGTATGGGACACACCTTCCCTGGTGCCTGCGCTCCTTTCGGAATCGTTCAGCTTAGTCCTGAAACCGACACGATTCCCCACAATGTTGACGGCAAATATCAGGGCAAGGTCTATGAATATTGTGCCGGCTATCAGCACAAGGACAAGACGATTGTCGGCTTCTCGCACACACACCTGAGCGGCACAGGACATTCCGACCTTGGCGACATCCTCATCATGCCCACAACAGGCAAGATACAAACCAATCCAGGCACAGCCGACAATCCAGACGCAGGTTATCGTTCACGCTTCTCTCACGACACAGAGAAGTGCTCTCCCGGCTACTACGAGGTTAAGCTTGAGGACTATAATATACTTGCGCAACTTACTACAACACAGCGAGTAGGCGTTCATTGCTATACCTTTCCTTCAGCAGATGCACAGTTCATTCTCGACCTCGGTCACGGCATTTACAACTATGATGGCAAGACACTTTGGAGCTATCTTCGCGTTGAGAATGACACGCTGCTGACGGGCTATCGCATCACCAACGGCTGGGCAAGACAGAACTATACCTACTTTGCCATTTCGCTCTCAGAACCCATTCAGCAATATGGCTACAAGGACGAGCAGCGCATGAAGTACAACGGCTTTTGGCGCAAGAACGACATTCATCACAACTTCCCCGATATGGCAGGCCGTGAGATTGCAGCTTATTTCCAATTCAAGCTTCCTGCAAGCCATAAGCTGACCATTAAGGTAGCTCTCTCTGCCGTCAGTCAAAGTGGTGCGCTTGCCAACCTTAGATCTGAGGCAGGAGGTCTTACCTTCGAGCAAATCAAGGTAAGAGCCACAGAGCAATGGACAAAGGAGCTGACGGGACTTGAGATAGAAGGCACAGACGACCAGAAGGCGCTCTTCTACACTTCGCTCTATCACACGATGATTAACCCCTCCGTCTATATGGACGTTGACGGTAAGTATCGCGGCAACGATATGGAAATCCATCAGGCCGACGGCTTCACGAACTACACAATCTTCTCGCTTTGGGACACCTATCGTGCCGAACATCCTTTGCTCAACCTCATCAAGCCGAAGCAAGGCAAGGATATGGCGGAGAGTATGATTCGCATTCAGCAGCAAAGCGCACTCCACCTCTTGCCTGTCTGGTATCTGATGGCTAACGAAGGCTGGTGTATGAGCGGCTATCATTCTGTGGCAGTCCTCTCGGATGTTGCCAAGAAGCTCGGCATAAAGTATAAGAAGGCAATGCTCGAAGCTATGAAAGCGACTGCCAACTCCAAATGGATGGAAGGCATTCCTGAATACATCCAGTACGGCTACGTTCCCTACGACCGCTGCGGAACAAGTGCCAGCAACACGCTTGAATATGCTTACGACGACTGGACAATCTATCAGGCTGCACTTGATGCGGGGGATAAGGAAATGGCCGAGACCTTCAAGAAGCGTGCCCTCAACTACAAGAACGTGTTCAATCCCGCCATCGGTCTTGCCTGCCCTAAGTACAAGGACGGCAGCTGGAAGAAGGACTTTTCTCCCTTGCAGACTTATGGCGAAGGCTTTATCGAGGGCAATAGCGCCAACTATTCGTTCCATGTGCCTCACGATGTGAAGGGTATGATTGAATGCTTTGGCGGCGACAAGAAGTTCATCGAGCGCCTTGACAATCTCTTTGCAGAACCGCTCGACAAGAAGTATTACGAGGACAACGAGGACATAGAAGAGGAGTGCCTTCTTGGTGGCTACGTTCACGGCAACGAGCCGAGCCATCACGTTCCCTATCTCTATGCCTGGACTTCTCAGCCGTGGAAGGCGCAGTACTGGCTTCGCGAGATAATGAACCGTATGTATGTCAACAACATAGACGGACTTCACGGCAATGATGACTGCGGACAGATGTCGGCTTGGTACATCTTCACGGCAATGGGTTTCTATCCTGTTTGCCCGGGCAGCGACCAATACGTCTTGGGAGCACCATACGTTCCTTCCTGCAAGCTCACCTTGCCCAACGGAAAGCTCTTCCTCATCAAGGCTCCGGGCGTTAGCAACAAGAACCGTTACGTCAAGGAAGTCAAGCTCAATGGCAAGCCTTACAACAAACTCTACCTGACACATTCCGACATTATGCAGGGCGGCACGCTCGAGTTCGTTATGAGCAGTAAGCCTAACAAAAAACGCTGCATCACTACTGGCAAACCCTACTCGCTCTCAGATTAAACCTTTTCGCCTCGCGCGTGTCATATATATATAATGTATAAGGATAACGAACATGAAAAGGGATTGTAAGAAGCAACACGAGATGAACCGCCGCCAGTTCTTGGAGCGCTTGGGCTTTGGTTCTGCATTTACGCTGATGACCATAACGCCACTAAAGACCCTCTCTAACTCCCCCTTAAAGGGGGAGGATTCAGGGCAGGAAGTCTCCCCTTTACGGGGCAATTGCCCGTTAGAAGCGGAGCAATTGGGGAGCGTATGCGACGGAGGCCCGAAGGGTTTAGATGGGTCTTTGTCCATGACCTACCGCACACAGAACGGCACGGGCGAGAAGATTTCCCTGCTTGGCTTCGGAATGATGCGCCTGCCGCGTGAGCAGGAACAGGTCAACGAGCTGGTGGATTACGCTCTGGCTCACGGCATTAACTACTTCGACACAGCCCCTATATATGGAGGCGGAAGCAACGAAACGGCTACGGGAATTGCGCTGAGTCGCCATCCTCGCAACACATATTATGTGGCTACGAAGATGTCCAACCAGAACGAGGCGCTTTGGTCATTCGAGAAGTCGAAGGAGATGTACGAGAACTCGTTCCGCAAGCTTCAGGTGGATTACATTGACTACTACCTGCTGCACAGCGTTGGTGGCGGCGGCTTGGACAATCTCAAGGGGCGTTTCCTCGACAATGGCTTGCTGGACTTCCTTTTGGAAGAGCGCAAGGCAGGCCGTATCCGCCATCTTGGCTTCAGCTATCATGGCGATGTGAAGGTGTTTGACTGGCTGCTCGACAATAACGACAAGTATCATTGGGACTTCGTGCAGATACAGATGAACTACCTCGATTGGCATTATGCCCAGAAGCGCGGAGGCCGTCGTCGCGGCGATGCTAATGCCGAGTACCTGTACGGCAGGCTTGAGAAGCTTGGCATTCAATGCGTTATCATGGAACCCCTCAGAGGCGGCGGGCTTGCGAATGTCCAGAATGATGTACGCGAACAACTGACTCGAGCACGGGCAGATGACAGCCCTGCACGTTGGGCATTCCGCTGGGTTGGCTCTCACGCAGGCGTGCTGACGGCCTTGAGTGGAATGAATCGTATGGAACACCTCAAAGAGAACCTCGAGACGTTCTCTCCGCTCAACCCTTTAACAACAGTAGAAAACGAACTGCTGGCACGTATCGCAGACAAGATGGCAGGACTTCCCACCATCGGCTGCACCACTTGTGCCTATTGTATGCCCTGCAAGTATGGCGTGGACATTCCGGGCAACTTCGCCTTCTACAACAAGGCCGTAACCGAAGGCCGTCTGCCCCTTCCCGACAGCTCGTCACCCGATTTCGAGGAGAAGCGCCAGGCGTATCTTGATGCCTACCAAGCCGCCATTCCCAAGCTGGCCAGAGCCAACAGGTGTCAGGATTGCGGCGAATGCCTCAAGAAGTGTCCGCAGCAACTGCCCATCCCAACCCACATGAGCAAACTCGTAGAGATGACAAGGAAGAAAAGCTAAAGAGAAGCCCCCTCCCCGCCTTTGCCCTCCGTCGCAAGCTCCCCAATTGCTCCGCTACTAACGGGCAATTGCCCTTTAGGGGAGTGTCTTTGAATTTTGAATTTATAAAATTTGAATTATATACTATGAACTATAAAAACATATTATTGTTCGTTGGAGCATTCCTCTTTCTGACAAGTCAGACAACCGACGAACCCATACTGACAAAGCAGAAAGACATTACCATCATCAACACCACATCCCTTGCCACAGACATTGAAGGCTATGTGGGCTGTACGCCTGTAAAAGTCTATATTCAGAACGGAAAAGTGCTTCGCGTTGAGGCTCTCGAGAACGAGGAAACGCCCAAGTACTTCGATATGGTAGAGAAAGGGCTGATGAAGAAGTGGAACGGAATGCCTGTCAAGACAGCAGAGAAGGCCAAGGTTGATGTCGTGACAGGAGCCACCGTCTCATCTGAGGCAGTCATCGAGAATGTCCGTCGCGGCATCAGCTACTACAATTATGCCAACAAGAAATAGTGTCGAGCCAGGCTCCTGCCTTTACAATGAGCTAATCACCACTATAATCACGCCTTTGCGCTAAAATACAAGGAAGTCTGCCCCAAAAGAGCGGACTTCCTTGTTGCATATCCTAATATGTGTACTTTCCTCTATGGAAAAGTAAAATTCTTTGTCTCGACTGGTTTATAATTCAAGATTTTTGAGTATCTTTGCGGACAGAAACTATGATTACAGAGTAAATAGACCAATAAATAAATGAACATGCATTAAAAGTCGTCAATTCAACAATAAAAGAACAGCTGCGTGTTTCAGCTTATGAAATCAAGTGGTGTCTTTTCATTGCCCTGCTGGCTTGCGTATGGATGGGAATTGCACCTGAGTTGTACCGCCTGATTCCCGCAAGAGCAACAGAATGTATGGACTGGGTGTATTTGCAATTCAACCATAATTGGCTGCTCAACATTCCAACCTGCTTGGTTCTGCTTTTCCTGTATGTGAAATGGCTCAAAAGGCTCTTTTCATACAGACGCATTAGCTACAACTGTATTTTTGGTATTGTCTTTGTCTATATCATATTGTACTATGACTCTCCTTTCAAGTATGCAACAATAGCATGGGGCATTGACTATAGAGATTTCCTGTCAGCACTTTTGGGAATTGTCCCTTTATTGATGGCAGTGAAAATTATTCTTTTATTCGTATTTTATATATCAAAATGCTGGAACAATCCCTCCACGATAATGCCGAGGCTAAGAAAAATCTGGGGGAATGTATTAATGAAGATATCTGGAATATTTGAGAAAATCGTCAATATATATATTATTACTGTAATTGGGGAAAATATACAAAAGATAGAGGAAAAGATAAATAGAGAATATGAGCCTGTTGGGGCTTTAACAGAGGCAAATCGAGGTTTTTCTCTCGACAATAATCCTGACATTCAACTGTCAGGAACTGTAATGGTTTATGTCGCAACGATAGTAAACAGATTATTGCTGTCCGGTAAAACTCCAAATCAAACAAACAATAGTAAAACTGTTAGAATGCCTTTGGCCTGAAAGTGTTGATGAGCCGGCAGAATATAGTGTCCGGCAGGATGAATATTTGGGTGAGTATTTTACACTGAAAG
>JAEEGL016290594.1_pt1 | contig 11163 bp, 8 predicted proteins | sample 9134231 | NCBI WGS metagenome assembly JAEEGL01 (sample SAMN16246548, study PRJNA631951) | gut metagenome | biome: gut microbiome; feature: rumen; material: fiber-attached | host: Bos | place: Iran: Karaj | collected 2018-10
CTCCAGTTCCTCAGCCTCCTTTTCTTCCTGCTGCTTCCAGTCACCCTTCTGCCCAGGCACATTATATTGTGCGAACTTAATCATGATGCTCCCAGCCTGGTGCACATGCTTATCGCCCTTGATATATTCCTTCACGTCACTCATTTCGTGTTACTCGATAAATTTCCAGAATTCATTTCCAAAGTGCATATTTTGCACTTTGGAGACAGTCCACCACTTATTTTGCACTTTTAACAGGTTTATTATTCTCTTTCTTTTCTATCTGTTTCTGCTGTTCCGCTATCCGCATGGCAATCTCAGCAGGGTCAGCACCCTCAGGCAAGCCCATCTTCAACAACTGCGCTCCACCTTGAAACTCATTCTTGTCGCCAAAGATATTCAGTGTCCTTGGCTGTTCTGCTATTTTCTTTAGTAACTCCGTCTGCTCCTTAATAGCATCCACAACAGGATTTACCTGTCCTACCCCAGAAGTGTTATCGTTTACTACTGGCTGGGGAGCTACAGTATCATCACAATTCTCATCTTTTAACTTCACAATATTACTGAGAATGTCAGGTACTGCATCGAGATAAACGAAAAATGTACTAATGTGCGCATACGACAAAGACTTACGATGCTCGAAAATATACTTACCTATCTTTTCTTTATATGGTCTGTTTTCACTATCAACCAACTCTGCTAATGCTAACACCTCACGGATTTCATCCTCAGTTTTACTTGTGGCTGGATGCTCCTTTCTGTAATCGTCGATGTCGTATCTGTTGATGCCGTCTTTCAACGCATCAAGGAAATTCGATTCATAGAGACTTTTCCACACTTCATCCTTCAGTGCATAAAGTCTGTTACACTTCCTTTTGTCAGACAGATCCTCATGCAAAATCTCAATTATGCGCATCCTATTTGAAAGGCATTCCTCACAGAAGCGATTATACTGCATCTCATAGAAATTGAGGAATAGCTCTTGAGAAGGATTAGACAAGAGAGATTCGATTTTACTAAATACCAGCAATAATGAAGATAGGGCTTCAAACACCATGTTGCCAAAAGTTATCATGTGAGTTTTATCACTATTGATAGTTTTGACAAAAGCAGACGTGGGCTCTTTACCTGCGTATTTGGAGTGACGTAGAATACTGTTGACTGTCTTAAGGTAAGACCTTCTTCGATTACCATGTATTTTATCAGAAGTTACTCCATTGCCCATATCTAAGGGAAAGTCATCAATACACGCATTCTGTTTTGCGCTATTAAGAAGCATATCCCAGCTTCTCAAATCTTTCCAGTATGCGAAATCAACGTCAGCGTCAGGTCCTTCACCATAAGGCAAGTATTCACTCCAACTTTCATAGAGTTGTTCAAATAGACATACTGTGTCTAAAATCTCTGAAACCAATGCCAGACGAAACATTCTATTTGACACGCCAAAAGACATGTCAAATTGTGTCAAAGCATTCTGAAGCTTTTCAAGCGTTTCGAGGTATTCAGACTTTGCCATTTACCTTAATAAGGGAGTTTATGCATTATCAAGTTCTTGTAGGATTTCCACAAAAATCGTTGGCGACTCGAATCTTACTCGTTGATTCACCCACAAATTGTTTATATGCTCTAGACCTCTATTTGCATAGCCTTCCATTTCACGCTCAAAGGCACGTAGAAATGCCATAATGGTTTCATCGTTGGCATCTTCCAAGTCCATCCAATCGTAACCATAATCTTTCGAGCGGTTGAAAAGCATCATAATAACATAATCACGTATCTGAGTAGGCTTCCACTTATTCATCAAAGCAAATTCCCATGATTTTTCATTCGCCTCCAGATATTTGGGAATTCCCAAACGCATACCAATGATACAGGCATACATATAGGTCTGATAGTAAGCGCCAAACTGGGCTATATTACCTTTACCTGTCTTTTCCAACTTATTGGAAATGGCATCTATCATTGAACGATACCGGTCACTATAATGTGGACGTAAATCCAAAATCTTTTCTCTAAATGTTGAACTGTTCATAAGGCGGTTCTTTATTTAGTATAACAATATTTCTTCGTCACAAGATTTCCTGCATCGGCCCTTGACTCTGCATAATTAACATAAAAGGTACCTTGGAGTTGACCGTCATTCATCTGTTTCACAATGGCTTTTCCATGTTCGTTAATTAGATTATTATCAGCAGAGTCATAGAATTCCTTCATCATTATGATGCTTTGGCGGAACACATTTGGTGCAATCTCAAAGAAATTATTCATGAAGTTTTTATTGAATTCCGAGAAAGGCGCATCTGAAATAAAAGGATAGTCAAAACTCTTGTTTCCTACCTTGGATGAAATTATGGACATGACAATGGCCAATTGCTTCATTCTCTGAAAACCTGTGCCATTACCAAATAACTCATCTCCCTGAGAGTCTATCACAGAAACACGGACAGTACCATTGTCTTGCCTGTTGAAGGTTAATGTTCCACCAACAGTTTGATTGCCTTTAGTTAGGTTGGAGTACATCCGATTGGCTTCTGTCTGGAGGTTGTCAACGATGTTTTGAAAAATACGCTCCTTGGTTGAGTCAAACATTGCCTTTATGACTTGCATGTTATCATACAGCTCCTTCGCCTTCCTAATGGGTGTAGAGCCCTGCCTTTTATCCAATTCTTCTTTTGCTTTTGTTAAAGCACTATCCCAGATTTTAATTTTGCCAGTCCATCTTTGGATTTCTTCATTCTTGCTGCTAATAGTTTGCTTAGCCTGATTATATCCAGACAAGATTTTGCGGTCTTCTTCCTCTGTACTGTCTTTAGAACCAACTAATGTGAGTTCATTTTCTTTGGCCTCGACGATTCTTTCCTGAGCCTCTATTTGATCATCCAAGTCATATATGTTGTTCATATACTTTTTAAAGCTCTCTTGAATCTCTGGTATCGTGGCCTCATAGCGACCTATTGCATTCTGTAAACCACTGTAGAATTGCATAAATGAAGCAGAGGTACGCATTTCTTTATGCGGTCTTTCGAGAACTTTCTTTATATGGAGCCAAGGGGCTGTACCCTTTTTAGCTTCTCGATCGCAAACTTCGCAGTGCTCGTGCTCAAGCATTCGCCTCAATGATGGAGCATCAGGTGAATCATCTGGAAGGAGAATCTGTGGGTTTTGAGAAATCTCTTTTGCTGCAATCTTCTTTGTTAGCTCTATTCGATTTGAGTCAAAATCACCGGTCTCATTCCCCAATCCCATCAGAATCCAAGGACAGTTCTCATCAAAAAGCCTACTTGTGATAGATAGTTCTTGCTCTGACTTCTTCTTTCTTAAGGACTCTAGTTTTTCACGTTCATCGTCATACTCTTTTCTTAATTCAACGCGCTTCTTGCTTGAGAAAAAGTCTGATTCGAACTGCTGTTCCTTTTCTTTAGCTTTGATGAATTCTTGGCGAGCAAGTTCAATCTTATTATTAGCATCTTCTATCCATTTTTCAAGATTGTCGCGCTCTTCTCTAAGTTTGAGGATTTCATTTCCGGCACCTCTATTTTTCGTCTCTTCTTTGTTGTACTCTTGTTTGGCCTGTTTTACCAAGTCGGAAGCAAGATTGCACATTTTGATAAGGTTATTCATGTCAGCAAGAGCATTGATGGTGTTCTCTAGTCCGTTAAGGGTTGAGAGGTCAACAAGTCGCTCCATGGACTCGCCCTGTAGCAAAGCATATTTTTCCATATCAGCTGGTATAAGTACTCTTATAGCTTCTTGCTGCTCCTGTTTATCCATTATGGGCATATCCTCGTTGTTGGACGTTTTTATGACTTTTGTAGAAGGTATGAAGAGCCAACCGCCATCCTCCTGTTTACAATGCACCTGTTTTGTAACCTTATACCAAACACCTTCTGATTCATAAACAATGGTAACGCCCATGTCTAGCTCCACATTTTCACGACTAGCCTTTTTAGACATCATCTTGATATAGGTAGAGTCTGAAACAGGGTATATTATCTTGTCATCCGAATCATAAACCTCATCATCCAATATCCACAGGAAGCCATTATAAAACTTCGACTTTCCCATATTATTCTCTGCATTGATGATATTTATACCCTCCTTGAAGGTATAAGTATTGTTCGCATAACTCCCATAATAATTATAGAAGTTTTGGAAACTGATAGATTTAATAAACGTACCCATATATCTACAGATTATTAATCTGACACTTTTTTCAATATTCCTTGAAAGACTACATTAAGTGATTTCCTGTTAGCTACCCCCTTGATAACGTCTTTAACAATCTCTATAGTTGTGTTGTTAGAGTCGCCAACATAAGATGCACTAGCCAACTCTTCCTTACTAATGCCAAAATGAGTTTGCAACTCTTCTGACTTCATTACCTCTTTAAAAATTTGCTCTGCTTCCATATTGCTAGGTTTTTTAATTATCTTCATTTAGTACCATACCGTCAAGGTCTATTTCATAGAACGAGATGATTTCTTCCAAGGTGCTTAGAGCACCTGTATAATAGTTGCTCGCAAGGCTGCCAAAATTAGCAACTCGCCGCATTTCGTTCTCCACAAGATTTTTCTCCAATCCCCAGAATCTTTTGTCATAATAAGGCGAGTAAAAATCTGGAATAACAACCATATCGTAAATATAGGCAAAATGCTTGTCCTCATGCCTTCTCAATAGTCTGCCACGCCTCTGTATAAACTGACGTGGGTTGCCTGTGCTTGACGTAAAGATGCCATATTCAGCACGTGGCACATCAACACCCTCATCCAAACAGTTCTTTGCAAACAACACATCTAACTGCCCACTTGCAAAAGCTGCTAGTTTCTGCTTTCGCATTTCCTTGGAGTCTTCTCCAGTATATGAGTTACACGTCACATTGGGGAAAGTACTTTTCAGGGCCTTCTGCATCTCTTTCAAGATGTACTCATCCAACTGTTCATCGTCAGCCTCATCACTATGCACCCTTTTCCCGGCAGCCGAATAGACAAAGCAATATTTCAACTTGTCCTTACCAATGTCTTTTATGATATTGCGAAAGACAGCCATCTTATTTCTTGCTTTGTGGAGGATATTTTTTCTTAACAGCAATAATCTTCTTGCCCGTTCTGGGTCAGAAAAAGTACCTCTGTTGTTATAGAGTTGAATTAGCTGGCGCGTAATTCTTGCGTAATCCACCATTTCTTCGTCTTCGAGCTTTACGGGATATGGAAAGTAATAATACGGCATCAATCTCTCTTCCTGAATAGCCCTGCGCATGGAGAAACTATAAGTGTAAGGATGAGTGTCGTTAAAGAAGCTCTCTATTTCCCTCGTCCCTTCTTCATCATAGATACGATTTGGTGTTGCGGAAAGGGCTATTCGTCTCGTAATACTCAGCCTGTGGAATGCACTTTTTACAGATGTTGATCCTATGTTATGAGCTTCGTCTGCTATGAGAATTGCGCCCTTTGATAATTTAGGGAGCAACACTTGGAAATCATTCATGACAAATGACTGATAGGTTGAAATGATAACGTAGTTTACGTTTCTTCCAAGACTAATTTTCATAGTCATCTTTGCCAATTCCTGTTTCCATGAGGCATTCTCAGAAGATACCTTTATGACATTCCTATAATTAAAGTTATGTACTTCGTCACCCCATTGCTCTACCAACGCAAGCGACGGTACCAATATCAACAAACGATAAAAGCCATCATCAAGATACTCTTCCAACGCACAATTTAACGAAGTAATGGTTTTACCTGTACCTGTTGCCATTGCAAACACACCTTGTTTTCCATTCTTCACCCACGCTTGATATGCGTCTATTTGATACGAACGTGGGCCATCCTTGAATTTTGACGGGAAATGTGGCTCATCTTGATTTGACCAAATTTGCTCTGTTGCCAGTTCTTTTAATACTTCTTTCTCCAGCTTCACCAAATCATCAACAGCAACAGCAGGTGGATACTCTGTAACAATACGCTGACAGAATTCATCGGCTGGGAAGACCATCACATCTGGATTCCTACTTTCCCAAATACTATTGAAATCATCATGATAGCATTTAATCCTATTTCTGTCATCTTCAGAACGCCAAGAGCAAATGGAGTCAATGGCTTCAATATTCTTAGTGAGTCCTGATGCAGTAAGATTCATCGAGCCATTAAAAGCGACCTCGTTACCTTCTGTATCAGTAAAAATGCCAAACTTTTCATGAGCGATACCATCTTCTTTCAGCAAAACCATTTTCACTTCAATACGATGGCGGCTAATCAAGTACGACAGGCATCTAAAGAATAATTCATCTCTACGAGAGAAAATCTTTAGCAATTTCTCATAGGTGCTTATCATGTGTTGTTCAAACTCCCGTTGGTCAGAACCACGCAACAAATAATAATCTTCTTCTGTTACATTAGGATTGATGTAGAGCCGCATGTTGCCTCCATTCTTAACGAAATGGGCAAAGCCACAGGCAAGTACATTAAAACATGCACTACTAAAATATCCTAGTCCTAAATCCAGCCTAGAACTGTTTGACAATGCTTTAGTGAAAAAATCTGTTGGCTTATGTTCTCGACGTGTAGAATAACGAAGTTCGAAAGTTTGGCTTGACAAATTAGTCCTTTCTATATTATATTCAGGTTCATCTTCTTTTGTACACCAGACATCTTCATCTTCGAATTCCCCATACGTAGAATCTTCATCTTGAACACGTTGCTTAGTGTAGTCAATGCTACATAAGCCCCACCTGTCTATATCTTGGAAATGAATAAAGACTTCCTTGTCAAGGCTCATGGAGGTTCGAAGACTATTTCGATTTGTTTTCTTGCTTCTGTGATCATTGACATAATCCAAAATATAGTTCAAATCTTGGGGTGCAGACTTGTTCTCAAGATATTCTTTTGCCAGATTCCTTATGGAAGATTCTCTTCTTCTCGTCCTTTCTGGCCTTTGTGGCGTAGGTAGAGTTATATAATCTTCAGGATCAGAAAAAATACCATAAATATCAGAGACTTCTGTTTCCAATATCTCTGCTATTTGAGCGGTTTTTGCCACATCATAATCATGCCATACCTCATGGTGTTCTTCAATAAAATCTCTTAGCGTAAAGCGTTCACCTCCTCTGGCAGCAGCTAACTGTTGCTTAAATGCCTCGTGGAAATTGTCAAAGTCGAACACATCGGCATAATCCATCCGCCTAAAGAGGTCAACACTCATAACTCTTTCAATCCTTCTTCTATCTTATCAAATAAATAGTCGAATCCCACCAAATTGGGGTTGTCTTTTACGTCTTTATCTATCAGTTCCAGCCCATCATCCAAGTGCATCTTGAAATAACGTGCCAGATCTTTATCTGTACTTTTGATGCCATAATGTGAGCATATCATGGCAAGATAAAGAGGATACAGGTTGCCGAAAAGCACACTTCTGCTATACTCCTTGCCGCCAGCATCCTTCACTTCTGTTGGTGAAAACCTCTGCCCACTTTTCAGGGAGTATGCAATGGCGATACGTGCTATCACGTTTTCTGCGCCAAGACCAAACTTGCGTGTTAGTCTTTGCACTCGCTCCCTGTTTTCTGAGCTGGTTTTTATTTGTGCTATCATTACGCTCATACGTCAATTCATTAATTTTTCAGGGTTCACTTTCTTGAATGTAGAGCGTACCGTATCGTTAGAAATAACAACAGCATTCTCAATATAAGGTTTCAGCATATCATATTCTGTAGCCGTCAGCTCCTTATGTAGCAATGGGAACAGGATGACCTGCTTGGAAATAGAAGGATAGAACTCTGTGATTATCTTAGAGGCGTGGCTCTTGTCGAACTTCTGCAAAGGACTATCGATGAATACTGGGAACTGAATACCACTTTCATCCACCAATGCCTTTAGCACGGATGTGGCATACAGCTGCTTTTCACCCTTAGAAAGAAGCGCTTTGTCTATCTCAAATCCGTTTGGCGAGTATAGCTTTATATCCATTGAATCATCTTCTAGTTCAACCTCCACACGTCCTATGAAGTCCTCCTTGTGCATCAAGGTGTTGAGGGCATTTCTGATTCTCATTTCCAATGATGACTTTTTGGTTTCCTTCAATGAGAAAAGGAAAGTATCAAGCTCGCCAATAAGCTCGCTGGCAACTTTGTCTTTCTCCTCATCAGCATCATCAACACTTACCTTACGGCTCAGTTCCTTAATCTGCTTATTTAAAGATTCCAATGTCAGTTTTAACTCACCAGTCTTAACGTGGTTTTGGCGAAGCTGTTCATCTGTATCTCTTATCTTTTGTTCGATATCGTTTTTCTTATCGCGAAGAGCCTTTACTACTTCATCGCTCTCCTTGCTCTGAATGTTTGCCAAACGTTTGGCATTACGTTCCAGAGTAATCCTATTTTTACGATAAGTCTCAGCAAGGGTTGAGAATTCCAGTTTATAGGTTGTTGTAAGGCTATTGTAAACGGCTTCGATTTCTGCAAAGTCCTCGCCAGATATATTCAGGCGAATTTCTCTATTGGAGGTGCCACCACGATATTTGGCGATGATGCTTTCCAATTTCTTCTGGGCCTCCTCAGTTTCTTTCTTCTTCAGAGGCATAGAGCTTAGAAGTTGCAGCATGTCGCTGCTTAGTGCATCAAGCACACTATTCTGAGCCACTGCTGCATTGTTCATCGCAGTGGTGTTGTGATCTGCCTTTGCAAGCTGATAGGCTTGAGTGAACACATTACCGGCAACGGCAAAGGGAGCATAGTCGATAAACAGCTTGATGGCATTCTTCATTCTGGCATCTTCCTGTTTACAATGCTCTATTACAGCCTTCACTCTTTGCAGCTCTTCTGTCTTTACGCTGCTTCCTTCGCGAGATAACTTGGTTTGAAGTTGCTCGTTCTCTTCTCGCAAAGCATCCATAGAGGCCTGCATCTGTTCAATGGTAGATTCCAAATCCAGGGCTTCTTGTCCCTTTGCATCTCTTTCAGCTTCCAGCGATTCCAGCTTGTCTCTGAGAGTCAAATCTTTCGACTTCTTGCGATAACGCAATCTCAAGCTTTCAAGGTTGTTTTTCAGTTCCTCATATTTCCTGATGCCAAGTACCTCTTCATATGCTTGACTCAACTTGCGGCGTTCTGCAATAGTGGTGGTTTCTGCCAATGAAACGATTTCCTCAGAGTCGAAAAAGAAAAGGCTGGCAATGTCTTTATTCAGAATAAAGTCATTGATGAATACATCTGGTCCTATTTCTTCCGTCAACTCATTGCGATTTCCATCTATCAGTATCTCTACATCCTCTTTCAGGAGCAGTGCATCATAACTGCGTTTTACAGAAATATTGCGGCATGGGATTGACGGGATGCCAACTTCCATGAAACAGATGGTGACACTACAGATACTGTCTTTCTGTATCTCCTCATAGCCAGTGTAGCCGTTTTTCTTAATGGCAGCTATGGCTTCAGGAGTTGCCAGCTCTTCGTAACGTCTGGCGGCACTCAGGTTCAGGTTGCCCTTTTGGGTGGCAGTATAGTTGCTCGAGTCTTGCCCTGAAACAGGAATATCGCCAACGAAACGTCCATACAGGCACCACAGCAAGGAATGGAGGAAGGTGGTTTTACCAAAGCCATTCTCACCACATACCAGATATATATTCTTGTTTTCGTCGAAATTGAAACTAATGACGTTTTCACCTTCGTAAAGGCGGTAGTTATTCAGGATGATTTTATTAATCAGCATGCTTCACCTCCTTTCTTCACATAGCGGTCAAGTTGCTCATCCAAATCATTCTGCAATCCATATTTTCTCATCAGCAAAACCTTGCTCTTTTGCAGAGCCAAAAGTTCCTGAATCAATTGGAAGTGGTTTGGGGCTTTACAAGAGCGCTCCAGTATAAGCCTTTCCTGCAAACCAATTTCCAAATTGGGAATGCTGTAGCCGTATATCTCGTTATAGATGTCGTTAACTGTTGTTGAGAAGTTGCCATCGCGGAACCAGATAACTTGAATAGCTATCAATTCCTGACTTGTAATCAGACGAACACTTGAATGTTCTTCCTGTACTTTCTTCTGGACTTTCAACAGGTCTCTCAACATTTCTATTCGATATTCCATCGTATAGTTACCCAGGTTGTGACCTGTGCTGTCAACGGCAGCTTGGCCGTTGCGACGAGTGGAACAGCGAAGTTCTGAAACATTTCTATTCTCTACCAGTTTATTGCGGAAGTCCAAGAGGGGCTGCATCCATGAAACACCATTCTGTATAAGTGATGACATCGACTTGTCTTCCTTTACCACTGTGCAAATCCAGCAACCAAAACGGCTCTGTCCGCAGGAGCGATGACTATCATCTGTCACTACTGTAGGACATTCGTAGTCATCAGCAGAAGCGTCTAGATAAATCTTGTATAAGATTTCGTTATCGAAGCCCCATGGTGAGGGGATGGCATTAATAACCCACCAAACCTCTTCTAGCATCAGTTCTTTGATAGGTGCATAGGTAAAGGTGTTGGGGTTCAGAGGGTGCTTTGAAAGGCGATGTCCCTTAATCTCGTGTCGCTTAATAGAGCGTTCACGTTGCTGGCTTTCAGTCAGACGCGTACCCACTAAAACAATGGCTTCGCCATCTGCCACCACCTGATCTGTAATGAACTTCGAGGTGGGCTTAATCTTCATCTTCTCTGTACAGAAGCGGAAAGCATTGTTGGGTACAGGATAGCCCTTGCCAATAACGCAACTCCAGAAGGTATCTTCCAATTGTGGAGTGGTTGTCACCACCTGTACAGGAAGGTGCTGCTCCTGAGCCGCCTTACCAATCTCGAACAAAACTGTAGTAACATATTCTTCGATGACAGGATTCTCCACCATCGTATCATTGCAAACAACATAAACGCGACGACGCAATTCTGTGCCTTCGTCACGCAGCTCCTGCATTGCTATCCAAGTGAGCATTAAGAGTACCGTTGAGTCTTTGCCGCCCGAGAAACCAATAATCCACGGACGGCAATTTTTGTCTGCCTCCATGTACTGGTCTTTAAGCTCGTCTACTACTGCACGTACTCTCTTTGACTTTATCTCGATCATTATCAATATTCATATTTTAGGCTACAAATTTACGAATTATAATCGAGATAATAGACATTTTATAGCAAATTTACACATTATTTAATAGAAACAGTTTGCTTTGTCAGATGAAATTAGTACCTTTGCGTCCAAACAAA
>JAEEGL016300685.1_pt1 | contig 11163 bp, 6 predicted proteins | sample 9134231 | NCBI WGS metagenome assembly JAEEGL01 (sample SAMN16246548, study PRJNA631951) | gut metagenome | biome: gut microbiome; feature: rumen; material: fiber-attached | host: Bos | place: Iran: Karaj | collected 2018-10
AGGGCGAGCCCGGAACCGGCAAGACCATGCTGGCACAGGCAGTGGCAGACAGCCTCGGAAAGAAGCTGATCATCTGGAATATCAAATCCACCACCAAGGCCCAGGACGGACTTTACATGTATGATACCATCCAGCGTCTCTATGACGGTCAGTTTGGCGAGGAAGGCGTGGATGACATTGCAAGATACATCAAGCTTGGCAAGCTCGGAGAGGCCTTCGAGAGCGACGAGCAGGTGATTCTTTTGATCGATGAGATCGACAAGGCAGATCTGGAGTTCCCCAATGACCTGTTGTGGGAGCTGGATCAGATGGAGTTTTATATCCACGAGACCAAACGGACCGTTAAGGCAAAACACCGTCCCATCGTGATCATCACCTCCAATGCGGAAAAGGAGCTGCCGGATGCATTCCTGAGAAGATGTATTTTCCATTACATCGAGTTCCCAAATGAGGAGCTGATGGCAGAGATCGTAAGAAGCCACTATCCCGATGTGGAGGACAATCTGTTAAAGAACGCGATGGATGTCTTTTACTGGATCAGATCCCTTCGTGAGGTCAGAAAGAAACCCAGCACCTCAGAGCTGATCGACTGGATCAACGCTTTGCAGATCGCTGGCATTCCTGCGGATCAGATCCGGGAAAAACTGCCGTTTGTCGGCGTTGTCGTGAAAAAGGACGAGGATCTGGAAACCATTCAGCACGCGCCCAGATAAGAAAAAGCAGAAAGTTAGTTATAGCAAACAACAAAGGAACGATATATGGCATATAATGACGGCACTGTTTTCCTCAATTTTTTTTATGAACTGAGGAGAAAAGAACTGCATATCGGCCTGACAGAGTGGATGACGCTTCTGGATGCCTTAAATCAGGGGCTTGCCGGATCCCAGCTGACGGATTTTTACTATCTGGCCAGAATGATTCTGGTAAAGAGTGAGACGGATTTCGATAAGTTCGATACCGCCTTTGAGGAATGCTTTAAGGGAGCCCAGAAGGATACAGAGGTTACCCAGCAGATGCTTCGGTGGCTGGATAAAAAAGAGCTGCAGGAGGAGCTTGCCAAGATCGACCGTGAGGTAGAGTGGGCACATCGTCATGATTCGGACGAGATGAAGATCGATAAGAATGATGTGGAGACCAAGTTCAAGCAGCGTCTGAAGGACCAGACGGAGGAGCACAATGGCGGATCCTTCTGGATCGGTACCGCAGGGGCTACGCCCTTTGGCAATTCCGGCAACTACGTCGGCGGCGTCAGAGTCGGCGGCGCAAGCGGATATCAATCCGCCTTTGAAGTGGTGGGAGCCAGAAAATTCCGTGATTTTAGGGATGACCGGGTGCTGGAAAACAGACAGTTTCAGATGGCCCTTCGAAGACTCAGACAGTTTTCCACCAAGCTGGACATTCCGAAAACGGAGCTGGATATTGACGAGACCATCAACAAGACCTGCAACCGGGGCGGACTTTTACAGATTGAAATGATGCGCCCCCGGAAAAATGCGGTAAAGCTTCTTTTGCTCATGGATTCCGGCGGGACCATGATCCCGTATTCCAGTTTGGTAAACGAGCTGTTTCAGACTGTCAGCAAGTCCAATCACTTTAAGGACGTAAAGTGCTACTATTTTCATAACTGTATCTATTCCAAGGTCTATAAGACCCCGGAATGTGAGAACGGAGACTGGGTGGATACGGACTGGATGTTTAGAAACCTCAGCTCCGATTATAAGGTGATCATTGTGGGAGATGCGGCCATGGCGCCGGAAGAGCTTTTTTCCACCACTGGAAATTACAGAGGTCCCAACGGAGGGCTTTCCGGATGGGACTGGCTGACGCTTCTGAAATCCCATTACAAAAAGATCATCTGGATGAATCCCAAGATGGCCCCCAGGCGGGCGCCCTGGAGAGAGGCGGAGACCGCCATCGGAGAGCTTTTGCCCATGTATAAGCTGACCGTCAGCGGGCTGAATCAGGGGATGAAAAAGTTGATGGAGACGAGATGAGCAAAGGGAAAATATCTGCGGTATGCAAATGGGTCCTGCCCATGATAGTTGCTTATATAGTGGTGGTTTTGGCTGCGGTCCTGCTTTTGTACGGCGCAGCATCCATCCCCCGGGAGTCGGTTCGTCAAAACTTTAAAAGGTCCGCGGATACGATGTGTGAAAAAGAGGTATTCTTCCAGATCATGGAAGGAACTCTACCAAGTACTATCGATAGATACGCGGATTCCATCCTGCTGAATATCGCATGGAACCTTCGGCCGGATCCGGAAAGTCTGATGTGGACTTCCTATTATTCGACTGAGTATAGAAATGAAAACGATAATCTCTATGAGACGGTAAACCAGGATAAGGCTGCAAACCTGGAATACGTCAGGTATTGGCATGGATCCGCTGCCATCATCAAGATCCTTCATCGGGTTTTGGATATCAGAGGGATCTACATATTGCACGGTATCCTTCTTGCGGCATTGACGATCCTGCTGATGATCCTGCTTTTAAAGAGAAAAATGCCCATAGAAACCGGAGCTCTGCTGGTGGGGATAATAGCGGTCAGTATCTGGTTTGTACCACTGTCCCTGGAGTATTATTGGACCTTTCTGTGTATGCTTTTGGCATCGATTTTTATCATATGGTTTGATGCAAAAGGCAAAGATGCATGGATCCCGGTGCTGTTTCTGGTAACCGGTATGCTGACAGTTTACCTGGATTTTCTGTCCGCGGAGACTATCAGTTTGACGGTACCGCTTTTGCTTTTGTACAGGCAAAGGCTTGGAAGGGAGAAGGAAAGGCAACAGACCGTTAAGGATGTGGAAGGAAAACAGGCCGGAGGAATTGGCGCGTACCTTCTATATTGCCTGATCTGGGGCATCGGATATGTGGGAATGTGGTCCACGAAGTGGATCCTGGCATCCCTCATTACGAAGGAAAACGTACTCCCTTATGTAAAGGGACATGTAACAGAGAGGATAGGGACGCAGACGCCGGTGCTGAAGCTTCCCATGCATCTTTTGACAACCCTGAAAAGAAACCTGCGATGTCTGTTCCCCTTTGGATACGGGGTCGCGGGTATCGTTTGCGGGATCGGCATCTTGCTTGTATTGGCTTATGTGGCTTATGTATTTCATGGAAAGCAAAAGCCAGGCGGAAGTATGATCCTTTACGGATTGCTGATTGCAATCCCTTATGTGAGGTATCTTGTGCTGCATGACCATGCCTACCTTCACGCTTTTTTTACCTATCGGGCACAGCTCGTGGTGATCATGGTTATTTGGATATTGTTTTGCGAAACAACGGATCTTTCAGAAATTAAAAATCTTATGAAAAGGAGGTTTTTCAAAAAATGAGAGGAGAAAGAAGGAAACGGAGCAATCGCTTTTTGGCCCTGGTGTTGTCATTTATACTGGCATTCGGGTCGATGAGCGGACTTGTGATGCCCGAAACAGTGAAGGCAGAGACGGCCGCTTACCACGTAAAGTCAATGAGTCAGGGCGAATACCCTACCGGTGCGACTTTACTGAAGGAAGATATGGTGGTGGCGCCCGGTACGGTTATATATGAAAATGGTCTCACCCTGGAAGAAGGGGAGATTCAATATATGAGTGCAGATGGCAAAACGCTGCTCTATGACCCATATAACGATCCAAATAATCAAACCGAAGCTCAGCACAAGGTTTGGACATGGCCGCAGGCCGGAGAAGATTTTGGCGGATGGAGGGTTACGACATTATCTGTCACATCCGGAGGGGCAATCCTTAATATGATTTTACAACCTGCAAAAGCAGGGGAAATACTGATTTATTATATCACGAATAATCAGTGGTTTGATGACGGGAGCTATGTGGAGAATGATCCTGAGAATCCCACATCTTTTATGTCGGGGGAAAATAAAGTCATTCATGATGCTATTATCAAAAAAAATGGGGTATCAGTTTCTGCTACACATCATTTTCTGGGATGGTTTTTATCCGATGATCCGAAGGAGGAAGCTGTAGATAATACAGAGGATCTGGCTGATGCACCCGGATATGCCGAACTGCTTCCTTATTTTGAAAATGGAAATTATAATATAAAGTATTACTCTGTTTCAGGTAATGAACTGAGCTTTGATTCAGACAAATATGTGGACCACGTGGCCTTTGCAGATATTACGAAGAATCCAACCCAATATACAGAGGGAAAGGGAGTTGCCAATTTGGGTCCTGCAAAATGGGATGAGCAATATGGATATTATGATTTTATAGGATGGAGTATATATCCGGATTTTATAGATGATGATGAACCTTTTGAAAGTATTTCCAGATCCAAAGGTTATAATATCACCTTATATGCCCATTTCGCCCCCAGTAATTTCAACATCATATATGAATGCGGAGACGGCGGCAGCGTATCTAATAATCCTACGGAGTATGCCTATGAGGATACGATCGCTTTGGGTACTGGCGATGGGGAGATCAAGGATCCCATCGCTAATCCGGGCTATGTGTTTGCTGGATGGTATCAAACACCGGATTATTCAGATGAGCAGTTTACAGGGATTACAGATACCACTCATGGTGATATCACCCTATATGCCAAGTGGAACACTGCAGATTATAACATTACCCTGGATCCTGCCGGCGGAACGGTAGAGGAAAATGACTATAGCAGCGTCAGCGGGAACTATGTGAAAGGTTATTCGGTGACTTCGGAAAGCTTTACCCTTCCTACCCCTGCAAAAGAAGGCTATACCTTCAGCGGCTGGAAACAGGGAGATGGACAGGCTCAGGCTACGGTTACCATCACCAAGGGAACCACAGGGGACAAGGCATATACAGCTGTATGGACACCCAACACCTATCAGGTTACCTTCAACAAAAACCATACGGATAGTGACGGACAGGGCAGTATGAATCCCCAGAGCTTTACTTATGATGAGGCTGCCAAGAGTCTGACAACGAATGCATTTAAGAGAACCAATTATAACTTTACGGGATGGGCAAAAACTGCAACAGCAACCGATGCTGAGTTTACGGATAAACAGGCGGTGCGGAATCTGACCACCACGGCAAACGGCAATGTGGATCTCTATGCACTGTGGGCACCGAAGAAGTACAATATCACCTATTACGGAGCAGATGGACAAGTGGATGCTACCGCTACGAAGGTGAATCCTGCGCAATATACCTATGGACAGGAGCTTTTGACCGGAAATGAGGCCGGAAAGATTCAGGATGCACCTGCGGATGACGGTTACAGCTTCACCGGTTGGTACAGATCAACAGACTTTACCCAGTCACGCATTGAGAAGATCACCAGCACGGATTCCGGTGACATTTCTCTGTATGCCGGTTTTGCTCCGAAGGATTACACCATCACCTATATGGTAGATGGAAAGGCCTATACATCAAACATCAATCCGGCAACCTATACCTATAAGACCGGTGTGAGTGAGTTGAAAAACGAAAGCAAAGCGGGTTATACCTTCAGCGGCTGGTTTGATGCGGCCGAGAACGGAAATCCTGTAACCGCGATCGCCGATACAAAGAAGGTGGATATCACTCTGTACGGAACCTTTACGGCCATTCCGATGTATACCGTAAAGTTTACCGATGAGGATGATAGTGAGATTTTCAGCAGCGAGTATTATGAAAATACCAAGGCTTCTCAGATCTCAGTACCCAGTGATCCTGTAAAAGCTCCGGATGCAGCACATTCCTACACCTTTACCGGCTGGACCCCCGCGCTTACAGATGTAACGGGACCGGCTACCTACAAGGCAACCTATCGGCAGGAAGCACGGAAATACACCATCACCTGGGTTGACGGTGATGGAAACACCATCAAGCAGGATACGAAGGAGTATGGCACTGTATCGGGCAATTTTGTAATTCCGGATACGGATAGAGAGCCTACGGCAGAATACACCTATACCTTTACCGGATGGGAACCCGCGATCACGGATGTGACAGGCGATGCCACCTACACGGCAACCTATTCAAAGGTAAAGAATCAGTACAAGATCACATGGGTGGATGCTGACGGAAACACCATCAAGGAAGCGCTTTTGGATTACGGTACCGTACTGGACGACTCCATCGTACCGGAAGCGCCGACGATGGAATCTACGAAAGAGTACACCTGCGCCTTTACCGGCTGGGAACCTGCGATCGCCAAGGTAACGGGGGATGCCACCTACAAGGCAACCTATTCACAGACGAAGAATCAGTTTACGATCACCTGGGTGGACGGAGACGGAAAGACCTTAAAGACGGAGTCCGTAGCCTACGGTGAGACGCCCGCATATGGAGGCGTTGATCCGACCAAGGCGGAGACAGACCATTATACCTACACCTTTAACAAAAAATGGTCTCCCGAGATTGTGGCAGCAACAGCAGACGCTACCTACACAGCACAGTTTGACTGGACGCTCAAGGAGGGGGCAGATCCTTTCCTGGATAAGGATAATACCGAAGAAGATACCAAGGGTACAAAGTTCTCTATTCTGTTCCCGAGAATCGCAAAGGTTACCAAAAACAGCGTGCAGATCAAGTGGAGGCCGGTAGAAGGAGCCGACGGATATCTGGTTTACGGTTCTCAGTGTAACTCCGGTGGCGTAAAGCGCTACTTTGCGAGAATGGCAGAGACGGATGCAGGCACTACCTCCTATACTGCAAAAAAACTGAAAAGGGCCAGCTATTACAAGTTCTATGTTGTGGCATATAAGAATACGGCTGACGGTCAGGAGGCTTTGGCCAAGACCAAACGTATTCATGTGACTACGCTGAATAAAAAGACCGGCGATGCAACAGATCTGAAAATCTACAGGATTGCAGATAGCAAAAAGAAAGCGATGAAAAAGAAGCTTTCACTGGAAGAGAAAGGCAGCGTTACCATCTTCGCAACCGAAGTAAATAAACAGCATAAGCTGATCAAGAGACACAAAGCCATAGGTGTAGAGTCAGATCAGCCGGATGTCGTAAAGGTTACGGATCTGAGCGGGAAAAAAGCCCAGAAGCGTAAGATCAAGCTGACCGGACTGAAGAAGGGCACAGCCAACGTTTATATCTACGCACAGAACGGATTGTATAAGACCATTAAGGTGACCGTTCAGTAACAGAAACCAAAAAGGGAGGACAAAAGGATGAAACAGTTAGAGGAGTATGTACGGGCCATTCCGGATTTTCCGGAGCCGGGCATCATCTTTCGGGATGTGACCAGCGTGCTGATGGAGCCGGACGGACTGGCGCTTGCCATTGATTCCATGATGGACAAGCTAAGGGGTGTGGACTTCGATGTGGTCGTTGGCACCGAATCCAGAGGCTTTATGTTCGGTGTGCCCATCGCCTATGAGATGCACAAGGCATTTGTTCCGGTCAGAAAAAAGGGAAAGCTTCCCTTAGAGACCATCGAGCAGGCTTATGATCTCGAATATGGCAGTGCGGTAGTGGAGATGCATAAGGACTCCATCAAGCCCGGACAGAAGGTCGTTGTGGTAGATGACCTGATCGCAACCGGCGGAACCGTAGAGGCTTCCATCAAAATGATCGAAGCACTCGGCGGCGAGGTGGTCAAGGTGGTATTCCTCATGGAGCTTGCAGGCCTGAAGGGCAGAGAACGCCTGAAGGGATATGATGTGGATTCCGTGCTGATCTACGAGGGCAAGTAAGGTTTGCAAAAGTCTGTTTCAGATACTTAGGATGTAAGGGAAGCGGCAGTCCGTTTCCTTCATCAGCCGGAATGGTTCGGCAAATACAAAAATGAAAAGGGGAAAGCATATGCTGGAAAAAATGTTTAAACTCAAAGAAAACGGCACGAATGTAAAAACAGAAGTGCTCGGCGGTCTGACAACCTTTATGACCATGGCTTACATCCTGGCTGTCAATCCGAGTCTTCTGTCCGCCAGCGGTATGGACGCAACGGCAGTCCTGATCGCAACGGCACTGGCGTCCTTCGTGGGAACCCTGTGCATGGCACTTTTGGCCAATTATCCGTTTGCACTGGCACCCGGTATGGGACTGAATGCATACTTTGCATTTACCGTATGCGGGGCTATGGGATACAGCTGGCAGACAGCCCTGATGGCAGTGTTTGCGGAAGGTATCATCTTCATCATTCTGTCCCTGACCAATGTCCGCGAGGCGATTTTCAATGCGATCCCGCTGACACTGAAAAGAGGCGTGAGCGCCGGTATCGGTCTGTTCATCGCTTTCATCGGTCTGCAGGGCGCACACATCGTAGTCAACAATGATTCCACTCTGGTTTCCTACGTAAACTTCAGAGCGGCCTTCCACACCGAAGGAATCTGCGCACTTCTGGCACTGATCGGACTGTTCATTACCGCTGTGCTGTACATCAAAAATGTGCGCGGCTCCATTCTGATCGGTATCATTGCTACCTGGGTTCTGGGCATGATCGCACAGGCTACCGGCCTTTATGTGGTAACGCCCGATGCCGGATACTATTCTCTGTATCCTGCCTTTGGTATGACCAACTTCTCAGCCATCAGCCAGACCTTTGGTCAGGTATTCAAGGCCGACTTTGCAAGTGTGGATATCGTAAACTTCATCGTAGTTCTGTTTGCGTTCCTGTTCGTGGATATGTTTGATACCTTGGGAACCCTCATCGGTGTGGCAACCAAGGCAAACATGCTGGATAAGAACGGCAAGCTGCCCCGCATTAAGCAGGCACTTCTGGCCGATGCCATCGCAACCAGCGCAGGCGCCATCTTCGGAACCTCAACTACCACGACCTTCGTAGAGAGCTCCGCAGGTGTTGGGGAAGGTGCAAGAACCGGTCTTGCATCCGTAGTGACCGGCTTCTTATTCCTGGTTTCTATCTTCCTGGCACCCATCTTTACCTCGATCCCCGGCTTCGCAACCGCTCCGGCGCTGATCTTTGTAGGCTTTTTGATGCTCGGTGCTGTTGTGGATGTGGATTTCAAGGAGCTGACGGAGGCGGTGCCCGCTTACCTTTGCATCCTGGCTATGCCGCTGATGTATTCCATCTCCGAAGGTATCGCCATCGGCGTTATCTCTTATGTGATCATCAACCTTTGCTGCGGCAAGACCAAGAAGATCACCCCGCTGATGTATGTCCTTGCGGTGCTGTTTGTATGTAAGTATATTTTCCTGTAAAAGAGTGAACGAAAGTACAGCTTCCCCTGCACACTCCGGTGTGCGGGGGATGATCAAATAAGGAGGTAGAGGAGCATATGAAAAAGAAGACTATTTCTCACAGACGGATCCCGGCACTGTTTGCGACAGCTTTGCTGACTGCTGTTTTATCCTTTAGCGTTACGGGATTTTGCGAGACGGCAGATGCGGATCAGAACGGAACCAAGGAAACGGCGACTGCCCTGAAAATGAAAACAACGGTAAAGGATTCCCTGAGCGATCAGGATGATGTGGATGTCTTCAGCTTTTCCGTTGATAAAAGCTGCTATGTTATGGTTCGCTGTACATCGGCCTTTCAAAGTGCTTCCTTTTCCTTGAAATCAGAGGCTGGTAAAAGTATTGTCAAAAGATATGTTACCGGGACATTAGCTGAGCCCGAAGAGTATAAGATCATTCAGCAGCTGACAGCCGGAACCTATTATCTGGAGGTTTCCAAAGGCGCACAGGTCGGAGGAGACTACAATGTTTACGTGACGGATCAGCAGCCCACGGCTATGACATTTTCACAAACGACCCTTGCACTGGATGATGAGACCGGAACCAAGGCAAAGATCCGGCTTGAAATGATTCCCAAGGATTCCGTGGAGCCTACTATTGAATGGGAGTCCTCGGATGTATTTGTGGCAAGAGTGGATGACGGCGAGGTTACAGCCAATGGCCTGGGCTATGCTACGGTTACTGCAGTAGCCAAGGAGTTTCCGTCTTTGAAGGCAGAATGCATTGTAACCATCAGACCCCGCCAGGTTTCCGACGTGAATGTGAATGCCAATGCCACCAAAAAGAAAAAACTGGCAGTCATCTGCACGATGGGTTATTCCTCTGCAAAGATGCCGGATGGATACCATTATTACATCTATGATAAAAAAGCCGGAAAATACGTATTAAAGGGAAAAAGCACGAAAAACACCTACACCTTTAAGGGATTGAAGGAAGAGACAGGCTATAAAGTAAGGGTTTGCGCTTACATCAAAACTCCGGCAGGGGAAGTGGAAGGTGAACTCTCCAAGGAGAAGACCCTTTATACCGCGCCTAAGACCCTGAAAGCTACCAAGATCACCGGCATGACCAAGGGCGGCATGACGACGTTAAAGGGCCATCCGGCCAGAACCTTAACCCTGAAATGGAATAAGGTAAAGGGTGCAACCAGCTATAAGATCTACGGACAGGAAAGTGCAGGTGAAAAGTTCAAGCTCATGACCACCTCCAAAAAGCCTTCTGTTCAGCTGGCTGCAGGAGTCGGCTTCACCTATCAGGTGTATGTTGTGCCCGTCAGAACCAAACGCGGTATTTCCACAGATGGAAAGAAATCTCCAAAGTTTACCGTTGATATGAGAGAGTAAAAAGATGAAGAATCGCGGATTTGAACACCTTATAAAGACCGTGATCCCGGGCTCTATTGCCGAGGAGATGGAAATAGAGCCCGGAGATATTTTGGTGTCCATAGGAGGGCAGAAGATCCGTGATGTCTTTGATTACCGGTTTTACGTCAAGGACGAATATCTCGAGGTTTTGATCCGAAAGCCGGACGGGGAAGAGTGGGAGCTGGAGATCGAAAAGGACGAGGACGAGGATCTGGGTCTGGAATTTGAAAATGACCTTATGAGTGAGTATAAAAGCTGCTCCAACAAGTGCATTTTCTGCTTCATCGATCAGATGCCTCCAGGGATGCGGGAAACGCTTTACTTTAAGGATGACGATTCCCGGCTTTCCTTTTTACAGGGCAATTACATCACCCTGACCAATATGACGGATGAGGATGTGGACCGCATCATCTATATGCAACTGGCGCCCATCAATATTTCCGTTCATACCACCGATCCCGAGCTTCGCTGCAAAATGCTGCACAACCGTTTTGCCGGAGAAAAGCTTCGCTTTCGGGACAGGCTTTTTGAGGGTCATGTGGAGATGAACGGCCAGGTGGTGCTGTGCAAGGGCTTTAATGACGGAGAGAACATGGATCGGACCATAAAGGATCTTACAAAGTATCTGCCCTTTATGCGAAGCGTTTCCGTGGTGCC
>JAEEGL010860713.1_pt1 | contig 11162 bp, 9 predicted proteins | sample 9134231 | NCBI WGS metagenome assembly JAEEGL01 (sample SAMN16246548, study PRJNA631951) | gut metagenome | biome: gut microbiome; feature: rumen; material: fiber-attached | host: Bos | place: Iran: Karaj | collected 2018-10
CCTTCTTCCTGGTACGTTCTTGCTGCTGTTCCAAGGCCTTCTCGGTTCTCGGTTGCAGAGCGACCTTCTTCTCCATGGAGAAGGCTTCACGTGTGATCCTGCTGGTATCCGTGCAGTTCTTTCCGTGGGATTGGTATGCGTCGGTTGCCCAGATGATGTTCTTCTTTGTTGTTTTGTCTTGGAGAAGAATATCTAGGACGTTATTTACTGGGTAGGATCTCAGATCGATGAGCGGATTTTCCTCGATCTCCATTTGAGGATTGTTATCAATAACAAATTCTCCGATAACGGTCATATTTCCTGCCCATGTGTAATAATACTGACCTCATATTTATGAAGTGATAGAAATGGGCGTTCTTGCGACATGAACCGAGGTCCATATTGGCACTTGAACGACCTTTCCTTTTTCGTGTATACGTCTTTATACAGAGGGGTTTTTTCGGGGTCATAAATCACAAGTGCCAGTATACAGAAAAAAGGCCTGTTTTTCGGGCAATTCTTTATCAACCTGAATGCAGTCTTAATGTGTTATGAAAATGAACACATTTTCTGGACCCAAAAAAGCAAGTAGGGGGATACGCACCGAGAACCTTTCGGGTGTATATCTCCCGATAGGTATCAACAATTGGACATCCCTTTTCGGGACAGGAACAGGGTGGTTCTAATGAAGGTGGCCATCTATGTCCGCGTCTCGACAAAGAAGCAGGACGAGACCAACCAGCTCCCTCGTCTGAGGGAGATGGCGAAGAACAGGGGATTCGAGGTCTTCCGTGAATATTCCGACGAGGCCTCCGCGAAGGACGCCAATCGTCCGGGGTGGAAAGGTCTCATGCAGGATGCCGCAGAACACAAGTTCGATGCGATCCTCGTCACCAAGCTCGACAGAGTGATGAGATCGTTAGTACAGCTGAACATCACTATGACAGATCTTCAGTCCTACAACGTGAAGCTCATCTGTGCCGACATCGGGGAGATCGACTTCACAACACCCATGGGGAAGGTGCAGATGCAGATCATCGGTGCCATTGCCGAATGGGAGAGGGAGATCATCGCCCAGAGGACAAGGGAAGGCATTGAGGCGAGGAAGGCTAAAGGAATCCGCCTCGGAAGGAAGAGAAGGGATGACATTCCCATCGACACGATAGCAACGCTCCGTATGTCTGGGAACTCATGGAGATCCATAACCCGCGACCTTCACATCCCGAAGACCACCCTCATGCGCAGGAGAGAGGAGATTGAGGCCCTCATAAAGAAGAGGTCCGAAAAGGAGGTACCCCAATGACCCCGGACCAAAAAGGAGGGGGTGCAAAAACCCCCCAAACAGATATAAAGAGTGACGTGGACCTCAATCGTTCGGTTTCGGACCACTCATTCTGTCAGGTGAAGTCGGACTGCGGTTACGACGAGAGTATATTTGGGGACCTTCTGCAGTCGGGAGGTTTCCATGCAATCGCCGGTGACAGAGGAACGGGGAAGACGCGGATGTGCGTGAACCTGATGTACATGCTCCACACCGGATACCAGGAATGCGGCGATTGGGAGATCATCACCAACGTCTTCATGTATCACAAGGACAGGAACGGTACGAAGGTCGGCACCCCCGACCATGTGCATCACGTCGACAGCATCGACGAGCTCTACCTGAAGCTGACCGAACTGTACGGTTGCGGAAGGCAGATTGCCATAGTCCTGGATGACATCCACAACTTCTATCTCGATGACGGGAAGGGCCCGATTACGAAACAGATTCGCCATCTCATCGCCAACAGGGGCAAGCTCGATATTCTGCTCATCCTGTTCAGCAAGGACGGATTCATCGAATTCGAGAACGACCGCAAGAGCGATTACACCTGCGATTGCGAATGGTACAGGTACGACACCGAGAAGACCTGGGAGTCAGCGAAGACGGAGAACAATCTGGATCCGAATTGGAACCGTTTGGACTCCAGCGAGGTACAGCTTCCGGACGGGGAATGGCTTCACGTATCCCTGACCGTGACCGATTGGACGGATGAGGACAAGAAGGAAGGATGGTTCTACGACGCGTACACCCAATCCTCCATCCTCAGATACGACAAGGCCTTTGATTTCGATTCCTTCTGGAGAGGATTCGGCAACACTTCGAGTCTGAAGGTTAAGGAATACGTTCAGAGATTCTACGAGGAGCACCCCAAGACCTTCGAAACTGAGAAGAGCCAGATGGTGAAAAACTATGCTGACATAGCAGCGATTCTGAAGTCCATGGGACTGACCGACGAGGCCATAGAATATGCCCTGAAGACACCCAAGACCACACTGAGGAGGTGGGCCGAGAAGCAGGGATACGAGTGGAGAAAATGGTCGATGGATCATCCCTTCAGATTCAAGAAGATCTACGGGGAGAAACAGGATGCTGGCCAAGCGGAATGACAAACAACTACCAAAGTGGTCGGACGATTTGTCCACCACTCTTTTTCATCTACAGACAGACACTGGGGGGCCGCGCGGGTGACATATATATATCTTAACCCCCGGCTTTAGAGGGGGGTTTTGAGAGGTCGATTGTCTTTCTGCTAACTCATTCTTCATTAGGATGGAACACCCTGTCAATCCAAATCACAGACCGAATTTCTGACGGTCGTATTCCGATAGCTCACCCATCTTCCTGACCAACCTTGTTCTCGGTATGGTGCGTATCTCTGGATCAACAAATGTCGCCTTATCGAGGCCTGCGTCGTAGAAGTCCTCGATGGTGTCCCGCTGACGGATTGTGCTTGTCTGCGATGTGCATTTGCGATAGGTCACCGTTCCGGACGAACAACCCAATATGAGTATCGGGCGGTCCTTGATGCCATCCAGATTAGAGACCCACCAAATGTCTCCGGGAGTCGGGGTGCCCTTTCCTGACTTATCCATGGCCTTAAGATTACGTTTGTATTGATTCATGTAGTCCGTCATTATCGCTCACCACCCCTTGAACAACAATGGGTCGTTCGATACCCTCTGCCGATGACAATGTGCGGAAGAGACGATCTCCGGTATCGGGCCCCTTTCCTCCCTCTTGTTTTAGTACCTGGCTTCCCTTGAATTTGTTATCTGAACGTCTTGTTCCGTAGACTATCTTACCCTTGGGGTCGAACTCGCTTTGAATTACGTTCGCAGCCAGAAGTATCTCGTCAGTGATCTGGATCAGAGTATCATAGATCTGAGTAATCGTCTCCCCAGTGTTGATGACTGCATCGGCCAGAATCACAGCTGATTGTTCAAGGATTTCATGGTTTTCCAAGATGAATTTGTTGTTGCAATCATTCATCCTCCACCTTCTGTCATGCTTTTCATCAAGGAACAACAGAGGGCAATCCAGTACATCTGCGATGCCTTGTCCGAACGGAGATGCGGATCTCATGAGAAGAACCACTGCGAACGGTTTGTCCGTATGGTGTTCCCTCTCGATCATCAACCCTACTCTTTCACCTAATTCGTGGTGTGCTGCCCTGAGCTTCGCCCCCATCACTCCGGAATTGCTTTTGCAAATCGATATCAGTTTTTCGATATCGCTGTTGTTTTCAACTTCATTCAATATCTTCATGGATCGAATCCACCTCCTCTACTCCTTCGAATTTAATCTGATTGTATGCTGGCTGTCTCAATTTGGTTCCAGCTTGAACGGTATTTTGTAAACTTGCATTCTTCTTCGCGTGGGCAATGACATACCCTTTGTTTGCCTCCATCAGCATGTAATAATCCACCATGTTGTCCCCCAAAGCTATGACTTCAAAACCAGCATCCTTCAGGTATCTGCAAAGATAGGCCTTCCCGAGCTGAGACATGTTATCGAGTCCGTTGGCTTTTGAGCCGACAGCCATATCCATTACCCCGGAAAGGACTGCCGCTTTTGACCAGAGGTCTTCGAGACCGGCAGTAACTATGACCTTCAGACCGTCGACCTTTGACAGGTCATCGAGAATCGATTTATCGAAATGAACGTTTGATAGTGCTGGAGCATATCTGTCATCAAGATCGTTCAGGGAGGCGTAAGGCTGGCGTACCTTCCAGAACTGGTATGTCGTGTATCTGTCCCCCTGGAATGCCTTGTGAACCTTCAGTTCTTCTGGTATCGATACGCTCTTTGTCAAGTCTTCAACAGTCAGTGTCTTATCGCCGTCTGAAAGCACTATCCTCCTCTTTCCAGAAGCTGCATTTATGACCTTATCGGCATTCATCCTGGATACCTGCGGTGCAGTCAGAACGGAACCATCTGCCAGACCCTTCATGAACCTAATTATGCTCTCAACATCGTTGTCGAGTAGGATGAATTCCTTTCCCCTTCTCAAGACTTCTCCAAACAGCTCTGAGACCTCGTGATCCCTCCAAGCCTGAAGCTCCGAAATCGTTAGGTGGGAATAGATGGCATTTTTATCAGAACTCTGGATTCTTTCGTGAATGATGTCCACCGGTGTATCCAGATAGACAAAGACATCGTAACAATCCCCGTCGCTGTCAGTAAATGCTTGACGGTATCCGCCCCCTTCGGGGAATGCGTAATGGCCATCCACTATCACATTGCCGGTCCCGATGCCGTTTACATACCGTATGAATTGCCTGCGGAGATCATCCTGTTCTTCCTTGGATAGTTCTCTGAATCTGTTGTCGCTTTGTGTATTCAACCATTCTGAACCCTTTATGTGTTGGAGGAAAGGCATCCTGGAAAGGAGATAATCCTTTCCTGCACAAGGGAGCCCGTAAATGACGTATCTCATTGCACCGCCACCTTTGTGAAACGTTGATCGTAATAGCAAAGACCGTCCTCACAAGGGATGATTCTCTTAAGATTGGCCTCGATGGATTCCAAAGAATCGGTTGCAGAACCTATGCAGTAGTCACTCATGCCTGCGAATCTGGCACATGGGTAGACAAGTCCGGATGCATAGTAGATATTCGTCCGACCTACTCCGCAGAGCGCTCCGTATTGGGTGCAATCGTAGGATTTCTTTTTCCTCAGTTGTCTGATTTCTAAATGTCCGGACGCTTCTTCTAACAGAGCATCGAATTCACCGGTCAGGATCTTATCGTCTGAATCGAACAGTCTTGAGAATGTGACCTTCTTGAATCCGTTATCTGCAAAGAAACCAATCGTCTGATCCTTCTCAGTTAGTAATTGAGGGGTCACAGTGCAGTTCACTGACGGTTTATGTCCGAAAAGCTCCTCGTATTTCTGAACCGTCTTCATTACTTTAGAGAAAGTACCTCTTCCGGTGACGTCGATACGGTTGCTGTCATGGAGCACTTCTCCCCCATCAATGGAGATGCAATAATCCAGGGAATTCCTGTGTTCCCACATGAATCTCAGTTTCGCATCATCCACATCGACCCCGTTTGAGATCGTGTACATCTTGATGCGAGAATCTGTTTCCAATTGTTCTACGATTAATTGCAGCATATCAAAACGGATCAGAGGTTCGCCACCACCGACTATACCAACCTTGAACTCCGTGCCATGGTTGGAAACGTATTGTCTAATGGATGATACGATGGAGGCGATTTCATCCTCCGTGACATCCCTGGAACGTCTTCCAGCGGTTGCAAAATGACAGTATTTGCAACGCAGGTTGCACTTCTCGGTGACGGATATGCAGCAACGGTCGATCATGCGCTCTCCTTGAAGAGGTCTTTGAGTTCCAGATTGTCCGAGGTATATGCCCAGTCCAGGGCGGTCTTACCTTCGCGGTCCCGGATGTCTATGTCGGTCTTGTTGTTGGACAACAGGATCTTTGCAGTGGAAGGATGTCCTCTTAGACAGGCCTTGATCAAAGGTGTGAATCCATTGGAATCCTGCTGGTTGAGACAAGCCCCGGAATCGATGAACAGTTTGACGAAGTCATCCCTTCCGTGCCAGGCCGCAATCATCAGGGGCGTGTTTCCGAAGTTCTTTCCGGAACTTCCATAGTTGATATCGCAACCGGCATCCACAAGTATCTGGGCCATTCTAAGATTGTCCATCTGAACTGCGTGGCTCACTGCGGGCAGACAGTATTTGCTTTCGTCGACCTTGTTAAGATCGACATCCGGAAGTGAAAGAAGATAATCCACCATCGGGTAATCGTTGTTGCGTACCGCCTGGATAAGGGGTGTCAGACCTTTTTCTGCACCCAGCTGATTGGGATCCACCCCGCCTTTTGAATATTCCTTCTTTGCTTTTTCCACAGATTTGCTTTTGACTGCATTGTAGAAGCTCAGCGAACGGTCATAATCATAAGTGGCGTTCTTGTCACCGAACATCTTATCGTATTCGATCATCGAAAGGAACACGATTCCCGGTTCATCCTTCTGAAGAGAGAAATAGACGTCACGGTTGATGACATAGAAACGTGCATTGGTGTGTTTCTTTGCCAGATCCCTTGCAACATCGATGATGCGATCATCGTTTACCTCTCTGTTGCTGACTTCCTCGTAGACACGGACGTTCGAGTTTTCCTTTTCGCGTTCGTTCTTGATAGAATTCATCGCCAGTCTGGCCCTGTCGGAAACATAATGCTTCTTCTGGTCCTTCAGATGATTCAACTCGTTTACGACTGTCATTGGGATTGCAACATAGTTGAACTTCCTGCTCAGTTCGTTAATGAGACGGGGACGGTTGATCAGTGAAGACGTATCAGGAACTGCCCAGATCTCTGATGATAGATTGAGGCCGACAAGATCGTCTATACTGATGGAGTAGGTCGAGACCAATCTGAAAAGCTGCTCTGTGGTAGGCAGCACTTTCCCCTTTTCCCAATTGGATATCGTGGGGCGTGCAACATCGAGATCGGCAGCGAATTGTTCCTGATTTTTTCCCAGTTTTTCTCTTAGATGTTTGATGTTTCTTGCCAAAGTGTCCGGCTCAATTTCCATATTTTCCAAAAAACTGTCATTTGTATATAAATGTATCTTACAAAATTGAAGAATTACGAACTTAAAAATGATTGAATGTAATTTTGAATTACAAACTTGAAACATTTGTAATTCTTGCTTACATAACAATCTCAATGGGGGACCGATTCCTTCACTGCATAATCGATTCCTTTTCTGATCCACTTTCCGGCATGGTAGCACAGGAACGACATGACTAGGGCAAAGATTATCACGACGATTGTCTCGACGAAGATGTTGTCCGGCCCCCACTGGTCCCACGCGGCGATGATGTACGCATGATTGAGATAGATCAGCAGACTGCCGACTGCAAGCTCCACGGATCTCTGACCTATCCATTCGTACTTCTGGAGATAGTCGTAGACAAAGCTCCGGTTGCTGAACGTGATTATCAGAGCGATGAACAGGAGGAAGATCATCATGATGTCGTAGATCCTTCTTCCCACATCATCAGTGGGGTGGACGAAGAGGATACAGATAATAACCGCGAGATAGCACACCAGTTCAATGATCCCCAGGACCAGTTTGTCTTTGTCGAAGTGTATCCTGTCGAAGAGCGACACGCACTCGTATGCGGACACGCCTAGGCACATGCATGCAAGACCCCTTAGCAATCCCTTCTTCACCACCCCATAGACGAAGTGGTTGGGCGTGCTGATAGTATTCGACTCGGCGAATATGATGATCAGCACCACGATCGTAATGATTGGCGCTGCATACCTGGAGAAGTTGGAATCGAACCTTCTCAGCAGGAACCAGATGATCGCGGAACAGATCATCAGCGAGGATAGATACCATATGAGTTCGTCACGGTAGAATCCCAGCATACTGACCAGGAAAACATTCTCAAGTTCATACCATGCGGATGCGAGGAAACGATCGAATCTTCCGGTGTTGTCAAATGCGATGGCTCCGCTGACGATAGCATAGACCACTACGGCGAATATTAGGTAGGGGAGGAATGACATCAGTTTATGGGCGCAGTAACGGATCACCCCGACGTCTCTCCCCTCCTCTTTGTACTTGCGGTAGGAATTGATCACCATGTAGCCGGAAACGATGAAGAAGAAATCCACTGCCAAGTACCCGTAGATGTGGAATTGCGTCCCCATGAAGACATGATGGAACACGATGATGAATGCGAATACCATCCTGAGGATATCGACGGTTACGTTTCTTGCCATGAGGTAGAGTGGTGTACGAATTTCATTTCATTAAAATGGTTGCCATCAAAAGCCCTCTGTAGACTGCCCTACATCGATTTTTAGGGGGGTTTTAGGGGCCGATTCCGTCCCTCATTACTGACCGGGAGGAAGGTAAAATGGGAAGGTTTACCGCCTGTAATTCGGGTTGTGACCCAACGGCTCATAGTTCCTTGTGAACTTGCATCCCTTGGAACGGTAGTTGCTGCAACCATAGAACTTGTGGCCGTTCTGATTGGTCTTCAGGATCATCACGCCGCCGCACAACGGACAGGTCATCTCGATCTTCTTCCCGTATGCATCCGTACGCGGGAACAACTCCTTGAAGAAATCCGACTGATGGCCGTTCTGGGAGACGATATACGCGGTCTCCTTCGCACGGGTCATGGCGACATAGAACAGTCTGCGCTCCTCGTCTATCTGACTGTTCTCACCGCCTAGAAGCATCGGGATGATTATGGGTTCCTCTCTGATGCTGGGGAATCCGTATCTCCCGGTCTTGTTGTTGATGGAGAATACCACATCCGCCTGAAGGCCTTTGGAGGAATGGATGGTCATGAACTTCATATCCAGATCCGGGCGGAGGTTGTATGTGATGGTCTTCGAGTTGTCGGAGATGTTCTGTTTCCATTCGAAACCGTCTCCGCTGAGCAACCTGACGTCGTGATTGTATCTCCCCAGGAACAGCACTTTCTTCTTGTTCCCGACGAAAGAGAGCTTCTTCCCGATCTCCTCACGGATCTGGGAGTCGTCATCCTTGGAGATGAAGAAAACCTTGCTCTCTTTTCCGCTCATGCCTATCAGATCCTTACGGCACTGGCGGCTGTTCCTGCAGACGAATTCGCTGCTCTTTTGCAGGAGCTCACCGGAGAAACGGTATGTTCTCTCGATCCTGCATATCGCAGAAGGTCCCCAGTACTTCTCGAAGTCCAGGATATACGATACGTCGCACCCGTTGAAACGGAAGATGCTTTGCCAATCGTCTCCGACACAGAACAGGTGATAGTCCTTCGACTTGCGGAGGGCTCTCAGGAGGTTGTATCTCGACCTCGACAGGTCTTGGTATTCATCCACTATCACGTACTTGTATGGGTGCGTATACTTCCCCTCACGGACGTATCCTGCGGCCATATTGAGCATATCTTCGAAATCGATCTCTCCCCTATCTTCAAGGGCGGACTGATAGGCGTCGTAGACTGGTTTCAGAACGGATTCGATCCTTTTCAGCGGCCCCCTGTCCCTCAGACTCTCCGATTTGGGGTATACCTTTTCCCAAGGCTTCCCGAATCCCTTGATCAGAAGGATGGCCGTGGTGAGCGTCAGAGCTATGGATTTGAGCATCCTGTCGTCTGATTTGAAGGTCCTGTCGAATATCGATTCCGGGGATTCTGGCACTACTTCGAGATTGAGTGATTTGAGCTTCGATTCCAGGCTGTCGATCAGCGTTCCTTCTGAACGTTCATAGGCATACAGTTCTATCAGGCGGGTTCCGTTTTCGCGGTGGATCTGCCGTTTCCATTCAATTCCGTTCCGGTATTCCTCCGCAGCGTTGGGATTGCGGTCGGTCATGAATTTGGCCACATTTCCTGCCCGGTCTATGCCGAAATACTCGATGTAGATGTTCGTGCCGTCGATGTGGAAATCAGGATGATACTGGCCATAGGTGGAATCGGCGGTATCCACGCAGTATGATTCTTCGTACGTGTAGGGGATCCCGTTCATGGCAAGGCAATTAGCGATGTCGGCCTCACCGAAGCTTTTGACTTTTTCTCCCTTCAGCGTGATCAGCGGATTCTCTTTCAGATATTCTATCAATTCCGAACTGTCGTTGAACCTGTCTTCGTCACGGATGGATTCGAAGTCGTATGCAATGAACTCGTTCAGATTGCGGACGAATTTTGCATCATTTCTTCTCTTTTTGATTTCTTCTGCAACGAATTCATCAATCTTGATATCGGAGATCTTTGGTTTCGTTCCGCCAGAGGACGCTATGATTTTCAGTCCGAGACGATGGAACGTGTTGGTGTCTACGCGCTCTCCAGCTTCAGCCATGATACGCTTTTTGAGATCGTCCACGGATGCATTCGTGAATGACAGTGCAAGTATCTCTTCCGGGGAGGCCTCTCCGGATTTGAGAAGGTATTTTACGAGTCCGACAGTCGTAGTGGTCTTCCCGGTGCCTGCACCCGCGATGATGAGTCTCGATTTCACATCGTAGGCTATTGCCATGAGTTGCTGTTCATCGAGGTCATATCCCTCAACGGGATTGACGATCTTTCCAATCTCTGCTGCCTTCTTGCGTGCGATGTTCTCATTGTGTTCTATGAAACGTCTGGGATAGTTGTTGTAGAGCTTCGAGAAAGAATCCATGTTGGCTTCAAGCGTCTTGTTGATGAGGCCGATGGAAGTGAGGATCCTGGAATTCTTACGCTTCACATCGTTGGCGAGCTGTTTGTAGCTGCCATCCAATGTTTGGAAATCTTGCGGATCTATGAATGAATCGCCCTCGATTTGGGCGGAAAGTTCATCGATGGCCTTGATCAGCCTATCATTGAATTTTTGATTTTTCTTGTTCATTCATCTCTCCAAGTTGGGATGGCCATTGCTGCTTTTTTTGAAAAAGGTTTGTCAATTTCCCGTCCACCATTGACATGAATCGCCAATTACGGACCCTCCTTTCTGTGCATTTTGGTTCACGTTTGAGATTTCGGGTAGTAATCTTAAACGTGAACCGTTTTTGACGCGATTTTTAGACCTACTCAAAAAACTGTATACGGATTTCGGGGTAAAAACGGCCGATCTTTTCACCCCTTTTTACCAATCATTGAATTTATTTTCGATATGCTGGACAGGAACGGTTCAGGTCCATTGGTAAAAATCGGGCCTGTTTAGGAGAAAGGCGAGGAGAGGCCAAAAACAACGTTTGGTTCAAACTCGGAAAATACCTACAACAAATGTCATTGAATTTTAGCCAGACATGTAAGGAGTGGGCCCCCCCGGATTTGAACCGGAGTCTATGCCTCCCGAAGGCACAAGTATACCAAACTAACCCAAGGGCCCGATGAAGCCCCC
>JAEEGL011704610.1_pt1 | contig 11162 bp, 10 predicted proteins | sample 9134231 | NCBI WGS metagenome assembly JAEEGL01 (sample SAMN16246548, study PRJNA631951) | gut metagenome | biome: gut microbiome; feature: rumen; material: fiber-attached | host: Bos | place: Iran: Karaj | collected 2018-10
TATAAACTTAATAAATTTTCAATATAAAATTTAAATTTAGGAACAGTTGATAAAGTCAAAAATAAATAATCAATTTGATTAATAGAAGAAATTTTTTCTTTTGAAATATTTAAATTTAAAATTAAATTAATTTCTTTTTCAGTAGGAAAAATTTGATTAATTGTAAAAAGAATTTCATAATCAATAATAAAAGAAATAAAATCATTAATATTTTGATTTGAATCTTTTTCTATGAAAGTAGGATAAAGATGATTTAAAAAATTTTCTAAATTAAATTTTTTACAAAGAACATATGCAGTAGTATATTTATTTTTATTTGATAAACAAGATATAATTTTTGGTTCATTTAATTTATTAATTTGTTTATTTTTAATTTTTGTACAATTTTCAATTTGGAAATATTCATTTAAATCAATTTTAGATAAATTAAGTTTATTTTGAAATAAAATATCTATTTTGAAAATTGAATTATTTATTTCATTTTCACTGTAATTATTTGTAGATGATAAATTTAATGATTTTAATTTTTCTAATATAATTAAATTATTTTTTACTTTTTCTAATTGGTTGTGAAACTGATAAAGTATTTATTTTTAATATAGGAGGAGGAATAGGAATTTTTGGAATTGATGTCATAATCAATTTTTTATAGTTTAAATTAAAAAAATAAAACAAACCAATTTAAATAAAATTTTTATATAATTATTTTTAAAATTTAAAAAAATTATTCAAAACCTTTTTCAATATTATTAACTAAATTAAAAAATTATTACTATTTTTTGTATTTTCATTTAACCCATCTAAAAAATAATCTAATCTTTGTCCAAGCATTTCACTTTCACTTAAAACTTGATAAGTATTCCTATTAAATTGTATAGTTTCCTGAAAAACTTTTTCAGCTTCTTTTTTATCATCTAAATAATTTTGACTTAAATCAAAAAATTTTTTTCTTTTACTAATATTTTTTTTCATTTTAGCTTTTTTTAAAGCAACATGATACATCATAGATCTTAAAAAAAGTTTTCCAGCTTTATTATTAACATTATTATTAATAATATTATTATGTTTAGCATTGAAAGCATTTTCTTCATAAAAAGCAAATCCAAATAAATCTTGTAAACTAACAGTTAATAAAGAAACAAAGATAGAACCTAAAAGAGAAACAATAACAATTAATATTTTCCCAAATCCAGTTTGAGGATACATATCACCGTAACCTGCAGTTGTCATTGTTACTAATACATTCCATATACAATTTATTAAACTTCTATAATCATTTAATCCCATTTCTACTTCATATATTGGACCTTCTGTTACTTTACATGCAAAAGATAATAATAATATTGATATTGAACCAAATGTTAAAAGAAATTTAAATGGTTGATTTAATATGTAACATTTTACTGCAAATACTCTACTCATATCTATTCCTAATGTTCGACTATATATATTATATAATTTTTTTTTATTTTTTTAAAAATATTTTTACGCTAAACGTAATGCTCTATAATTATAAAATATTGATACTGATATTACATATCTTAATATCACATATACTCGAAGTAAAGTTAATAAACAAAATATATCATTTATACTATATTCTGTTTCATAACCATAATATTTTGTTTTTGTTTTAAATTTGTGGTTTTTTGTTAATATATTTGGATGAAGAATAGCTATGAAAACTTCTAATAAAAAATATAGAAAGTAATCTATATCAAAAAAATTTGTTTTTTTCATTACATTTGATATACTTTTATCTAAATTTAACATTGCTTTATATCTAATTATAGTAGATAAAACTTTATAAAAAATTATAAAAAATTCTTACTAAAACAAACTACAGAAATAGAGCAAATAACTAATGAAAAATTAACACATATTTTATATAATTTTAAATTATTTGTTTTAAATCCTTCATCATTTTTAGTATCATGATATAAATAAACAGAAAGTAAATTAACAATAGTAAAGAAGCAAGTATTAAATTCTTGAATTTGTAATTTTCTAAAGCATTCATTAATTTCATAATCATTATCATTGGATTGTTCATCTTGTAAAATTTTTTTATATATATCTCTTGCTTTTTGTGTCCTTTCAGGTTTATTTGTATTATCTTCATTGTTTAATATACTTGTTGAAAATTTAGTATAATTTGATGAAGAATCTAAACTTGAAGTTTTTAATGAAATTGGTGCTTCATATTCTATGTTATCTCCTTTTACTCTTTCTATTGTCCCTAATTCAGATAATTTATCAGAATTGTTTATTTGCTCTAAATTTACTCCTAAGTCATCTAAAAAATTCGAAAATGATAATGTTAAATTTTTTAGTCTTTGTCTTTTTCTACGGGAAGATTCACTTAATCCTAAACTTTGAGCATCTAGTTCTGAGTCATTTTGCATTTTTTTTTAATTTTTTTAATTAATTATTTTTGTTTATTATTTTTAAAAAATTCTTTAATCCCATAAAAACAATAAAAAATAAAAAAAAAACAATTTATAAAAATAATCTAAAAAAATAAAAAAATTAAATAAAAACTACCAAAAAAAAAATGAAAAATGATATTAAAAAAATTAAAATTACAAATGAAGAAAAAAAATATACTAATTTATTTATGTTTTTGTTTTTTACTAGGTTTCTCATCATCATCATCATCATCTTCATGTTCATCTTCATCTTCTTCTTCATCTTCAAATTCTTCTCCTTCTTCGAATTCTTCTCCTTCAACATCTTCTAATTCTTCTCCTTCAAAATCATCTTCTTCTCCATATTCAGTACTAGCAATTTCTTTTCCATCTTTATCTTTTCCATCAATTGAACTTAAAGATTTAATCATATCAAATAATTTTTCTCTATAATCTGAATTAGCAGGAACAAATGGATTTCCTTCAATAGAAATTTTTTGAATTTTTGAATCTTTTAATCCTTTAAAATCTTCTATTGAATCTATTTTATTTCCATTTAATTTCACTTTATATAATTTTGGATATAAATTTACTAAACAATGTAAATCTTTTCCATTTAATTCATTATTTGATAATTCAAGCTATTTTTTTTAAGGAAAATGTTATATATTAATTTTATATTTTTTACTATGCTTAATTCAGGTAATTTTGGGAAATTATTTAAATTTTTTAATCCTACATCATTCATTGTTAAATGAATTAATTTTTCATATTTTTCTAAATCTTCCTTATGTGATTTTGTTAAATGACCTTCTTCTACTTTGAAAAGACCATCTAATATTAATTCTTCTATCTATTTTTATTTTATTTTTTTTATTTTTTTTTGTTATATTAATATTTAAGTTACTTCTTCTGGATTGTGTTCACCTAATTTTTCTTGTAATTCTTTTGCAAAGGACATTATTTAAATTATATATATATTTATTTTTAAGATATTTGTATTTATATATGATTGTTAAAAAGAAAATATTTATAAAAACATATTATATGATTTTTTTTTGGGTTTTTTTTTTGTTTTTTAATTTTTGGATTTTGGAAAGAAAAAATGTTTGAAAATGGTTTTTTTTTTTTTTTGATTTTTTTTCGAAAAGAAAAGGCGCTTTAACATATTTATTATCAAAGAATAATATTTTAATTTTGGATATGATAATTATATATAACATTAAATTTTGTCTTTTTTTATTTATGAATAGTTGAGTCATTATTTATTTTTTTACTCTTTTTCTTTTTTTTAAGGAAAAAGATTTTTTTCGTCAACCATTTTTTTTTCTAAAATTTTGAAAATTTTTTTATTCGATGAACAAATCCAATTAAATTAATATTCCATTTTTGGGAAAAATATATATTCATTTTCTTATTTTCCCTCTTTCTTTTTATTCAAATAAGAAAATGATGTTTTTCACCATTTCTTATTTTCTTTTTGATAAAGATAAAACAATAATATATATAATTTATTATTTTAAATATGATATAAATCGATAGAAAAAAAAAATAAAAATAAAAAAAAATTAATTTTAAATACAAATTCAATAATCAAAAAAAAAATTTATTTTAAATAAAAATCGATATTTTCAAAAAAAACAAATTTTAAGGAGGAGAAATAGGAGAAGTAGCATAATTATTAGCTCCAATATTTCCTAATTCAACAGCTTGATCCCCATTTCTAACTTTAGGTCCACTATTATTATTATTATTATTAAAATCAGCAATATCATTATTTCTAACTTTCCAAGTTAAACCATCTCCAACAGGTCTACCAGCTTCACATTCATAAGGAATAAACCATAATAATTTATTATTTCCTAAAACTTGAATCCAATTTTCATAATAACCAATATTAAACTTTTCATTTTCTTCTTTATGTTCTTTGTCAAGTGATTCAATAGTAGTTGAATTATTTAAAACTAAACCAATATGAAATTTGAAGAACATAGTAATAATAAAGCTAAAAACTAAAGTGAAAGTATAAGTAATGAGAATAATTCCAGTATCAAATATTTGATTATATTTTAATCTTTTATTAATAATATTCATAACAATATGAAAAACATAAAAAGCAGCAGAAAAAACGAAATAAATAGTAATAATAGAAGCATAGAATAATAATTGGAAAAAATATTTTCGATTATAAAATCCAATACAATTATCAACCCAAGGACAATGATGATCCATATTTAAAACACATTTATTACAAACAGAACAATGATGTGATCTTTCAGGTTTAAAAGCATTACAAATTAAACAATATCTTTTCCTTTTAAAATCATCATCTCCTATATAAAATCCCCAATATAATGGTATATCTCCTGGATTTGTATTCATTGCTGTTATAAATGACCATATTAATAATAATAGTAATAATATAAATATTGTAAGTGTTGGAATCAAAATTTTTGAATTTTTTGTTGAAAGATTCTTTATTATTATTAAGTATATATAAGAATATGATTCTAGTATTATTAATATAAATATCACAAATATTAAAAATTTACCATATAAACGCTTATTTTTTTTCTTCTCTGTTCCAGATAAGGGTTCTTTTTCATTCTGGTTTTTATTGTTTTCATCCATTTAATCAAAGGTTTTTTTATTAATTTATTTTTAATTGGTTTTTTTTTATTTTTTTTTATATTAGAAATTTTATTTAATTAACGTGTTTCAATTTTTTAGATTTATTACATATGTGAACTAAATTATAAATCATTTACCCATAATATTATATTAACCAATAAATGATTATACTTTAAAATAATAAATTGAAAATTTCAAGAAATTTTGTCTTTGAATTATATATTTATTTTATTCTTACTCTGATATTTTTGTTTAAATGTAAATTGTTTCATCTGTCTTTTATCATTATTTCTTTTTTTTAAATATAAAATTATTATTTTTTGAGTATTTTATGAAAAGATAAAATGTTTATTTTTACCATATAAGTATAAAATAGATGTATATGTTTTCTTTGAATATGTTGTTTATTATCTTATATATTAATAATGAAATTTTATTTGCATTAAATAATTTGTATTTTTATAAATATTTTACCTTATAATATTTTACTTTATTCCCATTTTCCTTTTAAATAAATTCAGTATAATTATTATTATTATTTAAATTTAAATATCAATATTTAAGATCTCCATTTATTTCAGAATAAAATATTTACACCAGAAAAAAAAAATTATTAAAAACTCCATATTATACCAAAAAAAATATAAATTAATTCCTTAAAATTTTAAAAAAACCTAAAAAAAAAGAAAAAAAATGAAAAAAGAAGAATATACTTTATTTTCCTTAATAGAAATTCGTTTTGCAGATCCAATAAGTGCAATAGCAATATCAAATAATTATATAATAATAGGAACAACAATGGGAAGAATAACATTACAAAATTTAGAAGATGGAAAAACAATATTATTATCAGAATTATCAACTGAAAATATTTCAGGAATATCATTTTCAAATGATGAATATAGTTTTTTTATAGCAATAGGAGATGAACAAGTTTTAAAATTTCAAAGTGATTCTTCTTTAATTGGACCAATTAAAAGAATATTAAATTACCAAAATGAAAAAGAACATAATATTAATTGTGAAAATACTTTTATTTTTCTTTATTCTAATTATTTATTTAAAATATTATTATCTCCTCCTGAAGAAGGTAATATTATAATAATTAATTATAATGCTGAATTTGAAATTAAAAATTTAAATAATGAACTTATTGAAAAAGGTAATTTTTCTATGACAAATTATTCTGTTCCTCTTGATTTTAATGGTCATTATTTTGTTTGGGTTGAATTTTTAACTCAACAAGAAAAAAATTTATGTGTTGCTAATTTATATAATTTAAAAATAAAACCTTTTAAAAAATTACTTAATAATGATTTTGGACATATTAGTCATTGTAAAATTTATCCTGGGAATAAATTATTTTTAGTGAGGAAATTAAATATTTGTGAAATTAGAGAAATTAATAATAATTTTAATTTGCTTTGTTCTTTTATAAATTTTGGAGATGAAGTTTATGCTGTTGATATTTTTTGGGATTTTGAACAAACATTTTTTATAAAAAATGAAATTGAAAAAAAATATTATGAAATTAAAAATAATAATAACCTTATTGATGTTCAACCTAATAAAAATATTCCAATTTCATTTAATAATTCAATAAAAAAAGAAAATTTAATTTGTAAAAATGATTGTACAGAAATGAAAAATATTTCAATTTGTTTATTAGATGTCAATGGTAATGTTAATATGTGGGATGGAAATAAATTAAAAATATTATTTAACTTATATGATATTAAAGAAATTAATCAAATTGAAAAAGATAAAAAATTTTTTTCAATGGGTTATTCTTATTATATTAAATATAATAAAAACTTTATATGTGTTACGACTGATCATGGATGTTATGTTATTAAAATTTCAAAATAAAAAATGTATTTACAGTGTATTTTTGTTTTTTTTTAATATTGGCATTAGAATTATAAATATTAATATCTAAAAAATTAGTATAGCAATAAATATAAATATATTTTTTTGATCATTGTCAAATAAATAAAAATTATACATCAAATTAAAAAGAGTAAATGAAAAAAAACATTGTTTAAAGAATAAGAAAAATAAATAAAAAATATCAAAATTCAATTATCAAATGTGAAAATAAATTTATCATATATATAAACATTATATTCTTTTATAATTTTTGAAATTAATCTAAATATAATATTTATACATATACTTTTTGAATAATCATAAACATCATTAACTACAAATGCAGCAATTAAAACAATATATTTTTGTTTATCTTCAATTTTTTTTGTGAGCAAATTGATACTTCAATAGTTTTTTACTTAGAGGAATTATAGGAGTTAACCAATAATATTAACATAAATAATATATATTTCTAAGATTTAATAAATTAGAAAAAGAATTATTGATGGATAAAATTTATCTGCTAATAAATTTTATTTGAAAACTACTTCTTGTTCCATTAATTTTTCTTTTTAAATTATAATTAATATAATTTATGTTATATTTTTTCTTTTGCGGAATAATAATTTTTATTAATACCAATAATCATATATTTGCATTGAATTCAATATAATCTTTATATATGTATATTTTATCAAAAAAAATTAAAATTAAATTCTTTATAATAAAACTATTTATTTATTTTTTTTTGGTAATTTTTTATTGAAATAAAGTAAATAACCTTGTAGAATTTCGATATATTTTATTTGATTGTTGGTTGAGAAATTGATTTGAGTATTAATTTGATTCTTATTATTCAAATTTTCCTTTTAACCCATTAATAATTTCATTTTGAGTATGAATTTGATTCTTGTTTTTTTTGAAATTTTCATTTAGAAGATTTAGATCTAGTGAATTAATAGAGACAAATTTATAATATTCTTTGTTTTTTTCACATAAAAACTGTATTTCATTCATTTTTTCAACAAGTACAATAGTAAATTCTGAATATAATTATTTTAATTTCATATAAACCTTATAAGAAAAGGTAATATTATTTTCATCATGGAGAAATCACTTTTTTATTTAAAATCTATTTTATTAAATTTATTCAAATATTTTTTATATATTTCTTTATATATTTAAATTCATCTTTATTTTAATTCATTGTAAACGGCCAAACGATTATTATAGTAATGAGGAAAAAAATGATTGAAATTAGATTCCCATTTTGAATCTTCATATCCTTTTAAGATGTCTTTTTCAAAATCTATGAAAATAATAATTTTATATATTAACTAGAATTTTCTTCATTCTTTTTTTTATAATACTTTTAATAATTGTCTTTATATATAATTTTTTTTTTTTTTTAAATTTGTTATTTTTGTTTATCAATAAATTAAATTAAATTAAATTTAAAATTATAAATTTATTCCTATTGTCCAACAATTAAACTTTTCCATCCTACTTATTATAAAACTATGTATTATTTATTATTTATATTAAATATTTCACAAGATAAAATAATATATCAAAGATATTATGATTTTTTTGTTATTATTCCATTAATTCCTATAAAAGGAATATTATTTTATATCACTATGAAATAATCAATAAAATTTTTTTCAATTTAAACTTCAGAATAATTTGAATCTGTTTTTTTCAAAAAATTTGATTATTTTTTATTATCCTTGTCTTTTGATGAAGACCAATTAATATTTTTTTAAATCATTTTCATTTATTTTTTGAATTACTCTCATTTATCAATATATTTTTCATATAAATTAATTACTCCTCTACTAGAAGATTTTATTAATTTATTTCTTCTTTTAATTACTATTATTTTCATTATTTGAATTTGAATTCACTAATTAAAATAAACATTAAAATAATTAAATTCTAATTATTTTAAATAAGTTGAAAAAATCATTAAAAAATGGAAAAAAGACATTCCATTAGATATAACAATTATATAAAAGATAGTTCAATATCAGAAAGAGATAATTCATTACCTGTTATATATTTAAAATATAAAGAAGATTTTTCAAAATATTTAAACAAAAATCAAAATACAATAAAATTACTTGTTAATAATTCTACTTTACAAAAAATAAAAGCAAGTGAATATCTTATTAAGAAAAATAATTACAAAGATAAAAAAAAAGTTTTAACTCCAATTCCTTATTATTCAGATAAAATTATTAAAAGTGAAAAAGAGAAAAAAGAATTAAATAAATTAGAAAGAAATGCAGTATGCATGAGAAGAATTGAATATAGTTATAGAATGGAACAAAATAAAATTATGGTAAAATATGGAAATAAAATTAATGAAATTATCTTTATTCAAAAATATATTAGAGGATATTTAATTAGAGATATTATTAATGATGTTATAAATTTAAAAAAAAACATTGAAAAAATCATTAAATTTTTTAACAACAGATTATTCGTTCATTTTTTTGAAAAAATCAAAAAATTTTTGAGAAAAAAAAACAAAAAAAACAAAGCAAATCAAAATAGAATGGATTTTGAAAATAAAAATAATAATTTTAGTAAAATTATGTTAAATTTAACAAATGAAATTAATAATTCAAGTAAAAAAATAAACATTAGTAATTTACAAAGTATAAATAATACTAATGAATCACAAATATCATATAAAATGCAATCAAATAATCAGAATTCAATAAATAAAAAAAGAATTGAAACAATAAATGAAATTAATTCAAATTTATTGAATCAATTAACTGAAATTCAAAAGCCTATAAATTTAGAGGATAATATTAATTTAAATAAAAGTTCTAGAAATCAAAATAATACTAAAGGTAATAATAATAATGGAACTTTAGTAATTCAAGAAAGTATTTCAAATTCTGGAAATAATTTATTAAAAAATGTTTTAACATTTTTAAACAATAAAACTGAAAATTCAGAAAATAAAAGTTCTTCAATAAATCATAATTTGAAAGAAAAAAATAAAGATATTAATTTTTTAAAAGATAATAATAATAATAATACAATAGAAAATAATAATATTACTATAAACAATAATAATAATAAAGAAGAAAATAATATAGATAATATTATTGATAATTTTTTATCAGATAATAATAATTTTAATTATAAAAGTAAACCAAAAAAGAATAATTTAATTGAAAAAGATACTATAATAAAAACCTCAAGAAAAAACATAAATAGTCAACTTCCAACAAATAAATTTTTACCTCAAAATAGAGAAAATGAAATATCCGATGTTCATAATCAAACAATAGATTATTTTATTAATAGAAAGAAACATCATTTTTTTTCAGAAACAGAAAGTAGTTTTCAAATAATAGCAGATAATTTTATTACTCCTGTTGCAAAAATTAATTATGATTCAAGTTATGAAAGGACAAATACTTTGTTTTCAAATTTTCATAAATCTACTAAATCTAATAAAAAAAATGAAGAAGAAATAAAAACAAATAAATCAAAAGTTAATGATAAAATTTCTGAAGAAGAAAATTATAAAATTATTGAAAATTTTGATATTAGTGATAATAATTTTAATAAAGAATTTAGTAGTTCTTATAATATTAATACTCCAGTTAATAATTTAAAAAAAAATACTTCATTAAGAAATAATTTTGCAACTCCCATTTCTTATGCTAATGATAAAAGAATTAAAATAGAAAATAATAGCGATAATGAGAAGAATGAAAAAAATAAAAGCAATTCCGATAAAATTTTAAATAAAAATGAAGAAGGTAATTCCGAAAAACAATTTATTAAGGATATAATTTCAAGTAAATTTATTAATTCAAATCAAATAAATAATTATAAAATCACTAATACAAATATTCAAATTCATTCTAATCATGAGCAAATTTTGAATCTAAATTCACAAAAAAATAACATTAATAAGAATAATTTGAATAATAATAAGAATAATATTAAGAGTGATAATAAATTTAAAGACACTGATATTTTAATAAAGAACATTCATGGAAATAATAATCATTTGATTAATGAAAAAAAGTTTAATGATACAAACATTCAAAAAAACAATAATTTCACAAAATTTATTAATACAAATATTCATAATAATTTTAATTATATTAATAATGAATGCGATATTCATAATACAAATATTCATAAAAATATTGGAAATAAAAAAAATAATATTGAAGAATATATGAACAGAAAAAATAATCTTAAAAATAATCCTGATGA
>JAEEGL012109214.1_pt1 | contig 11162 bp, 7 predicted proteins | sample 9134231 | NCBI WGS metagenome assembly JAEEGL01 (sample SAMN16246548, study PRJNA631951) | gut metagenome | biome: gut microbiome; feature: rumen; material: fiber-attached | host: Bos | place: Iran: Karaj | collected 2018-10
ACGGCCGGTCTTGTCTCGAGTTTGACGGGGATGCCTCGCAGTTCTACGGCATGATCAGACTTAATAGGAACAATCATTCTGTGCGGCTGTGCGGTGGAAGTTTTGGGGGCACCGTGCGGATGGTCGGCGCCAGCGCACTGGAGTTCTGTCCAGGTCAGGGTTCGACCGTCTGCAACCTCGCGAAAGTGTCCCAGACGAACGAAGATGGTCCGCGTATGGTCTTGAAGGACAATGCAACCGCCAGGATCGCGGACTTCGAATTCACGCGCGGTACAATCGAGTTTCCGCAGGTGAATCTCGTCAACAGCAGCACCCACAGCTATACGGGCGGATGCATTGAGGTGACAGGGAGTGTGACTGGGTTCCCGGTGAGCAATCCGATCGAAATCGTGGTGTTTGGCGACAATGTCCTGTACGAGGACACTCCCCTGATCAAGGCGCCGAGCGGGACGCTTTCCGTTGATGATTTCTCGCTGACCGTGAACGAGGGCCGACTGACGAGAGCCTCGGACGTGGAGCTTCAGGTCGTTGCGGACGCGGTCGAGAACTGCGACAAGCTGGTTGCGCGCCGTACACGTCCGCTGGTGTACTTGAAGACGACGGATTCGGGCACGACCTCGTCGTTCGACGCAAGCCGGGCCAGCAACTGGTCCGACAACCGCGTGCCGCATGAGAATGCGGACTATGTCGTGCCGGCCGGATTGATGCTGAAGACGTTGAGCGGAACCACGACGTTCCCGAGCAATTCGACGCTCTACCTCTACGGAAATCTGGCACCCTGCGGGTCGAAATTCGTCAACAACGGGAGAATTGTTCTGTTTGGCGGCTGTGAGATTCTGCCGTATGAGTGTCCGGCTGTCATTTCGGGCGGAATCGTCGAGACACGTCCGGGGGCGACCTCCAGCGATTATGTCAAGCTCCGTACCGGTACCACCTCCAGCCGCTCGCTCTGGATTGAGTCCGAAATCGCGGGCAGTTGCGACATTCAATTCTACTTTGAAGGCAATTACCGACATGAAGTCCCGATGCAGCTCGGAAATCTCAACACGAATTTCACCGCGCGTATGCGTCTTCCGTATAGCAGCGGCAGCGCCAGCTGGAACGGCAATTTGGATTACCGTGCTTGGGTCAACATCACCGATCCCCGAAACTTTGGCGGGCCTTTGTCCAGCATCGAAGAATGGGGCTTGATCACGTCTCGCGCGTTTGTCCTCGCGCCGACGCAGTCGATGGTCTTCACCGAGTCCACGCGGGCGGCGACGTTCCAGGGCGGCTACTTCCACGTCAAGGACGGCGTCGAGTTTGGCCTTTGCCATCGATACACATGGTCGGGGGTTGTCCAAAAAACCGGCGGCGGCACCTTGGGGCTCGGCGGTAAGCTGTTGTTCCTTGGTGACGGCTGGACGGCTCGCCAGACCACGCCGCCGACCAGCGGAACGTATAACGCCCTCGAAATCGCCGAGGGATGGCTAAAGCCGCTGGCGACGAACGGATGCGACGGCCTCTCGGTCACGTTCAGCGACGGCGCGGGATTCCGCCTCAACTGCGGGCGCGCGGCTGACGATCCCGTGAAGCGGTACGGATGCTACGACGTCAAGTGGGCGACGCCGTTCAAGACGAAGACGGAAAACGCGCCGATTTCCGTTGCCTATGACGGTCCGGTATCGGACGGCGCGGAAGATATTGCCGTTGCGACGGTGGCGGATCATGCCACGGCGGTCGCGTTGAAGGATCGTCTGGTCTATGTGAGCACAGGCGACACGGGAAGGGGCTACAAGGCTTCATTCTTCGTCAGGGACAATGCCGACGGCACGGCGACGGTCTGCTCTAGGATAAGCCGCAGGGGCTTTACGATCGACTTCCGCTGAAAATCGACAAGGCTCTATTGTCCCATGAATAAGATAGTTTGGAAGATAGTTGTCGCCGCAGCGTTGTTCGCGTCGGGCGGCACCGCCAGCGCGCTTGAACTAGCCGTGCGCGGCCGCGCGCCGGAATATGCGATCGTCCGTGCGGCCGACGCGTCGCCGTCCGTAACATACGCGGCCGAGGAACTGCGCGACTTTACTGAACGTATCACCGGCGTTCGTCTCCCCGTCTTGACCGACGATCAGCCGATGCCGGCAAAGGCCATTGTCCTGGGGCGCACGCGTTATGGTGCCGACGGCAGCAAGAACGGCCCGCTTGCCGCCTCGGACGATGCATTCCGTCTTGTGGCTAAGCCGCCGCACCTGTTTGTCGAGGGGTCTGATGTGCGCAGCGTCCTTTACGGCGTTTACGAACTTCTGGAACGTTTCGGTGGATGCCGCTGGTACTCCTCGTGGCATGCGGTCGTGCCGACAAGGGACAGGTTTGAAGTCCCAGACGGGCTGGACGACACCCAGGCGCCCGCGTTCCCGGTGCGTGAACCATACTGGTATGACGTGCGCCACAATCCTCAGTTCGCGGCGCGGCTTCGCGTGAACAGCCTGTCGTGGAACAAGCTCGGCGAAAAGTACGGTGGCGACCTGTACCGCTTCGGCGGTGGATTGGTCAGTTGCCATACCTTTGAGCGGCTTCTGCCGCCCGAGAAGTACTTTGACGACCACCCCGAATACTTCAGCATGGTGAAGGGGAAGCGCATCCGCGAACAGACGCAGCTATGCCTCACCAATCCGGATGTGCTGCACATCGTGACTTCGAACGTGCTCGATCGCATACGCAAGGACCCGACCGCGAAGTTTTACGGCGTAAGCCAGAACGACTGGCACAACTACTGCGAATGTCCGTCGTGCGCCGCCGTCGACGCCGAGGAGGAATCGCATGCCGGCACGATGGTGCGGTTTGTGAACGCGATCGCCGAGGCGGTGGAGAAGGAGTTCCCGGACAAGATCATCGAGACGCTCGCCTATCAGTACACGCGCAAGCCGCCGAAGAAGACGAAGCTGCGCCATAACGTCATGCCGTGCCTCTGCACCATCGAATGCGATTTCTCGCGTCCGCTCCCAGTCTCGCCCTATCATCAAAACGTCAAGTTCGTGGACGACATCAAGAAGTGGAGCGCGCAGACGCCGCGGCTCTTCATCTGGGACTACGTGACGGACTTCCTCTGCTATCCCTATCCGTTTCCCGATGTCTATGCGCTGCAGGACAACGTGCGGTTTTTCCGCGACAACGGCGTTTATAGTCTTTTCGAGCAGGGCGACGGACAGGGATCCAACGCGGGCTTCTCTGAACTGAAGGCCTGGCTGCTCGCGAAGTGGATGTGGAATCCCGAGCTGCCGATGAAGGATCTGCTGGACGACTTCTTCGCAGGCTTCTACGGCGCGGGCGCGCCCTTCGTGCGCGAGTATTTCGAGGAACTTCACCGCCACCATATCGCCTATACGTCCGCCGACACCAACCGCTGCCTGAACTGCCACACACTGATGCCCTGGGCTGTCATTCCAGAGGACTTCTGGGACAAGGCCGACAGTCTCATGGATCGCGCCGCAGCCGCCGTGAAGGGGGACAAGACCCTTGAGTACAACATTCGCACAGTCCGGTTCGGCGTGGACCATGTGATCATCTCGCGATTGTGCGGCGGCGGCATGTACAAGGTGCTGGACATGTCCGGTTCCAACATGGGAAATGTCGACAATGACAGGTGTAGGGTTCGTGCCCGACGCTCGCTCGCGTTTGTCAAGGAGTCGAAGCATGTGCGCCTGTGTTCCAGCCAAGGTCGGCATGCTGACATCCTGCGTTCGTGGCGCGAACTTGTGGACGGCAGCTTTACGGTGAGAACGGACGGTGTGGTGGAGGATAAGTCGCTGTCGCTGGGACGCCTTGGCGAGGGCAACAAGCGTGTACCTGACCCGGAAACAGATGACGGATATACCGTAAAGATCTTCAACCCCAAGCCTCGCTGGTCCGTCACCTTCCCGATTGCGCGCGCGACATTCGCGCCAGGTAGGCGATATTTGGTGCAGATGCGATTGCGCGCAGACCTTGCGCCAGGTCGAAAGGGACCTGGCGTCACGGCGGGCATATACGACTCGAAGTCAAAGAGTTCGCCCTGCAGCTGTTCCTACGCGGCCGAAAAGCTGTCCGGTGACTATGCCTGGTACGATATAGGTACCTTCGATCCTGCAACGCTCTCCAATGATGCCTACTTGTTTGTGGGCGATGGATATGTCGACAAAAACAGAGTCCGTTTCGTGCCGGCGCTCTACCTCGACAAGATTAGATTCGTAGAACGCAAGGCCAATGACAGCTGACGCGCGCGCAAATCGCGTGCGCGTCAACGCGTGTAGATCATGTGGAAGCGGCGGAAGCGGCTGTCTCAAGGACCTTGCGTGCGCGCCAGCCACCCCAGACGAAGGGTCGCCACGGCTTGATGTTGCGTACGACCTTTAAGGTGTTGCCGTCCTTGTCGAGGAACGTGGCGTCGATCGCAAAGCGCATGAAGAAGGTGTGGATGCAGTTGCAGTGCTCGATCAGCAGACCTTCGTCCGGCGCCATGCTTTGTGTTCCTATTAGGCCTCTAAGGCGTTGAAGGAAGCTTTTGGCGACGCGGATTTTCATGGTGGGAAGGTGGGGAGGTGATCAACTTCCTGCTTTATATTCGGCCTGGATGATGGCGTCGGCGCGGGAAAGGACTTCGTTGAGCGTGCCGGTCTTGACGCGATGCCAGAGCTTGAGGTCATCGAGATCGGCCACAGTGACGCCGTGTCCGCAATCGTCGTAGAAGGGGTCGATGTTGCGCGGCAATCCGAGATCGACCATTAGGACATTGCGGTCGGAGACGGCTGCGGCCATTTCCGGCGTGACGACCGGCTTTGAGGAATCTACGGCCGTGAGGACGATATCGGCGCTCTTTAGCGCCTCAGGCAATTCGCCAAGGCCCTTAAGGCCAATAAGGTCCTTAATGCCATTAGAGGCATTAAGGCCGTTAGGGGCATTAAGGCCGTTAAAGCCTTTAATGCCGTTAGGGTCGTTAACGCCGTTAGGGGCGATAGCGGAAAGATCGGGGATGCGGTTGTGGTAGATCCAGGTTAGGCGTACGCCTTGCGCGGAAAGCTGCCGCACTACGCCGGTACCGACCTGTCCCGTGCCGACGACCACGACATGCGTGCTGGCGTCGAGCCCGCCATGGACTGACAGGTACCGCACGGCCACCTGGTCGATCTCGGCCACGCGCAGCAGACCTTCGACGTCATGGCGCACCAGCTTCGCGACGCGCAGCACCTCCGCCGCCGCGAACCGCAGCGCAGGTCCGCTCCATTTCTTCGCTTCGGCCTCGGCGAAGGCATCCTTCATCTGGCTCACCACGTGGAACTCGCCAAGCAGCGAGGACTCCAGTCCCGCCGAGACGCGCACGAGGTGGCGAAACGCCTCGAAGCCGTTCTGAACGAAATACTCGCCTTCGGCAAGTCGGTCGAATCCGACGAGCCGCTTGAGAAGGGCGATGATTGTCGCGTCGGGCGGCGCCACGACGGCAATCTCCACGCGGTTGCAGGTGTTCAGGATGAAAAATTCGCGCACGCCTCTGACACGCGTGACAAGCTGTCCCAGCGCATCGCGCTCCGCCGCAGGGAGATGTAAGGGGGCGCGCCGTCGTGAAGGGAGAAGGGCGTCCGACGTCCCCAATACGGTGAGCTGGAGATTGCGGCGCGCGTCGTCGAGGCTGGCAACGATCTCGTCGCGCACGTCGCGCGCAGAACGGCAGGACTGCCCTGAAGTCGAGACGGCGAGCAGGATGTCTCCTATGTGCGCGGTGGCGGGAGTGGTGAAGTCGCCATCGGGCCAGTTCATGTCCGCACAGCAGCAGGGCACGTGCGCACGGCGCGCATCGTCGAGGATGGCGCGATTGACATGCTTGTCGTCGGTGCAGGCGAAGACGAGCAGGTGTCCGGCGGCATCGCCGTCATGATAGTCTCGCTTCGTCCAGGACAGACGGTCGCTTTGCGCGGCCAGGGCGGACAGTTCCCTTACCGCTTCGGGGCAGACGAGCTCCACGTTCGCGCCCGCCTCCAGGAGGCCGCGCACCTTGCGCAGACCCACCTGTCCGCCGCCGACTACGAGCGCCGTGCGGCCATCGACGATAAGGTTGACGGGAACCGTCTTGCGGACGGGGCGTTCCGTGCGGCGCATGGCTTCAGGCTCCCAGGTGCACCGACGAGACGACGCCGGGCGGGGGCGGCGGAACGAGCTCGCCGTTTTCGATCCGCTGGACGGCTTCGAACACCGCATCCCAGGTTGGGTAGCGGCAGTCGCGATCCTTCGCGAGCATGCCGGCCAGAAGGTTGCAGAAGCTGGCGGAGAGCTTTGGCGCGATCGTGCGCGGATCGGGCGCCTGGCATTCCGCGTTGACGTGCGAGCGCAGCACGTCGTCGTTCGAAAGGCCCGGGAAGAGCATGCGTCCGGTCGTCAGGTGATAGAGCGTCGCGCCGAGCGAATAGATGTCGGCGCGGCAGTCGAGGGGAACGTCGGCATAGACCTGTTCGGGCGAAATGTAGGCGGGGGTCCCGACGACCTCGTCCGAGGGCTGTCCGGACGACAGCACCGCCGTCGACTGGCAGAGGCCGAGGTCGGTGATCTTCACGGTGCCATCGCGATCGACCATGAGGTTTTCAGGCTTGATGTCGCAGTGGACGATCTTGAACATCTTCCAGGCATAGCTCATGGCATCGGCGACGGATTCGCCGATGATGAGCGCATCGGCTTCCGGCAGGCGCGTTTTGCGGTGGAGCAGCGACGCGAAGGTGTAGCCGTCGACATAGTCCATGATGAAGTAGTAGCGACCATCCACGTAATCGGCGCCATAGCCCTGTACGATGCCGGGGTGGTGGAGGTCGGTCATGGTGCGCACTTCCATCATGAACTGGCGCACGTCCTGTCCTGACGACGCGAACTCGCGGTTCATCACCTTGACGGCGACGTTGCGCTGGAGCTCCTTGTGCCAGGCGCGCCAGACTATGGCCATGCCTCCCTTGCCGGCGATGGCGTCAAAGCGCAGGAAGGGCAGGTTGGGTGGCTGCATGATCTGGATCTTGCGCGGGGTGCGCTGGGCCGGTGCTTCTGGTTCTGCGCTGGCCGGCGCCGATGGCGACGGTTCCGGTGTTGCGGCTGGCTCGGCCTTTTCCACATGCGCCTTTGCGGCCTGCTGCTGACGCGCGGCCTTGCCGAAGAGATACTTGGGCGGCGGTTCCTTGGGCTTGATCTTGATGATCATCAGCGCACCTTCTTTCCCATTCCGCTGCAGGCGCGACAGGGCGCGCCCTCCATTCCACGGCACTCCGGGCAGACAACACGTCCAACGCCATGGCAGGTCGGACACGGTTCCACCGACATCTTGTAGTGGTGGTTGCTGCGTCCGCTGCCGACTTCGTTCTTGCGCACGATCCAGCCGTTCTTGCAGTCGCGCGCCGTGCAGTTCAACAGTCCCGTGGCGCGGCACTTGCGGCAGCGCTCGACGCCGCTCCATCCGCAGGTGCGGCACGGCGGCACATCTTCGATCGGGTGCGTCACCTCAAGGCGGTAAACCGTGCGACGCCCCTTGCCGCCGCACAGGGGGCAGGCCAGATGGACGTCCCAATGGTCCTTGGCGTTGATAGATCCCTTGTGCTGGCCATGGTCGGGCGGATGAAGCTTGAGCCGGCCGCGGCCCACGCTGCTCTTCGCGCACAGCGAACAGGGGACCACCACTTTTCGGATGCCGTTTTCGGGCTGCGGCGCCGTCGGCGTCGCTGGTGGCGGCGGCGCGGCAATGGCCATCAACGCCGCAAAGGCCATAACGGCCATAACGTCCTTAAAGCCCTTAAGGCCCTTAAAGCCCTTAAGGCCCTTAAAGCCCGTATCGCCCTTAACGGCCTTAAGGCTCCTAATGTATTCACGCGTCATATCTTTTCTCCTTCTGCGGCGTATTCGTCCAGCTTGCGATAGATCGTGCGGCGCGAGATGCCGAGCAGCTGCGCGGCGCGCGTGCGGTTTCCGCCGACTTCCTTGAGCGTGGCGAGAATCTTGGCCTTTTCCGTCTCGCCGAGCGTACCGTTCGCGGGAAGGCTGGACGTCCGGTCCGCCGCACGCAGCTGTTCGGGAACATCCTCGACGTCCAGCCTGCCGCCGCCAGAAAGCACGACCATCTTCTCTACGGTGTTGCGCAGTTCGCGCACGTTGCCCGGCCAGCGCCACGCCTCAAGGTATTTCATGGCGGCGGGGGTGATGCCCGTGACGCGCCCGCCGTTTGCCGCGGAAAACTCGTTGAGGAAGCGCGACACGAGCAGCGGCACGTCGCCCGGACGGTCCTTGAGCGGCGGCAGCACGATGTCCACAACGTTCAGGCGATAGAAGAGGTCTTCGCGGAACTTGCCCTCGTCGACGTATGCCTTGAGGTCGCGGTTGGTGGCGGCCACGATGCGGATGTCGGCCTTGAGGGTGTCCGTGCCGCCGAGCCGGGTGAATGTGCGGGTCTCAAGCACGCGCAGGAGCTTGACCTGCGTCGCGGGACTTATCTCCGAAATTTCGTCGAGAAAGATGGTGCCGTGGTCGGCCGCCTCGAATCTGCCGATCTGTCGGGAGACGGCGCCTGTGAATGCGCCTTTCTCGTGTCCAAACAGCTCGGATTCCAGCAGGGTGTCGGGAAGGGCGCCGCACTGCACGGCGACAAACGGACCATGCGCGCGGGGCGAAAGGTTGTGGATGGCGTGGGCGACCAGTTCCTTGCCTGTGCCGCTGGGACCCTGGATGAGGACGGTGGCCTCAGTCGGCGCGGCCTGGCGCACGAGACGGAACACCCGCTTCATCGCGTCCGAATTGCCGGTGATGTTCTCCAGGCCGTACTTTTCGTCCAGCTGGCTGCGGAGATCCGCAACCTCGCGTTCCAGCGCGGAAGTCTTGAGCGCCTTGGCGACGCGGGCTTCAAGCTGTCCGAGATCGACGGGCTTCATGATGAAGTCGTCCGCACCGTCCTTCATCGCCTCCACGGCCTGATCGACGGTGCCGTAGGCCGTGAGCAGAATGCAGGCGAGCTTGGGATGCGCGGCCTTGGCGGCCTTGAGCAGCTCGATGCCGCTGGCGCCGGGCATGCGGACGTCGGAGAGCATCAGCGCGATGGACGGATCGGCCGCGAGCGCCTGCAGCGCCAGCTCGGCATCGGCGGCCGTGGTGACGGCATAGTCCTCCGAAAGCGCGCGCGCCATCAGATCGCGCGTGTCCTTCTCGTCGTCGACCACCAAAATGGACGGTTTCATGTCAGTCTTCTCACTCTCTTTTCGAGACGCGGCAGGCGCACGACGAAGCGCGTACCTTCGCCCGTCTTCGATTCAACGTCGATTTCGCCGCCGTGCGCGCGCACGATGCGGCGGCAGATCAGGAGTCCGAGTCCGTTCCCCTCCGCGCCTTTCGTCGTGCGGTAGGGTTCGAAGAGGCGCGCCAGGTCGGCGGCCGGAATGCCGCCGCCCGTGTCGCAGAAGGAGATTTCCACGTTGGCGTCCGTGCTTTCGATGGTGACGGACAGCGAACCGCCGTCCTTCATCGCCTCGATCGCGTTCTTGACGAGGTTGAAGAACACCTGCTGCATTTGAGCGGCGTCAAAGAGCACGACGGGCAGCGCATGCTTGAAATCGAGCATCACATGGATTTTGCGGTCCTTGAGCTGCGATTCCAGCTCCGTCAGCGTGGCCTTGAGCGTTTCGGCCAGCGAACCGGGCGCGAAGACGGGCTTGACGGGACGCAGGGCGGTCAGGAAGCTGCGATTGATGGCGTCGATGCGCTTCACTTCGCGCCGCGCCGTCTCGACGTCTGCCAGCAGGCGCGTGCGGCGTTCGTCCTCGGGAAGCTTGCGGAGGTCGCGCGCGAGCAGCTCCAGATTGAGCGAAAGGGCGTTGAGCGGATTGCCGATCTCGTGGGCCACGCCCGAGGCCAGCTGCTGGACGGCTTCGATGCGGCCCGATTCCAGCGCGTCTGCTTCGCGCGCGTGCGCGAGCGTGACATCGCGCAGCAGGACCACGGTGGTGACGCCGTTGGGCATGGCGCGCACTTCCAGGATGCGGCGCTCCGGATATGTCAGCTCGATCTCCCGCGCGGCGGCGCGCGTCCATTCGGCCTCGGCTGCGGGCGCCAGCAAGTCCCGCCAGTCCCAGCCGGGCAGCACCTCCGTAAGCGCCTTCCCCTTGGAGGTCGCGAAATTGAAATGGGCCAGCTTTTCCGCCGCAGGATTGGCGTAGGCCAGCGTGCCCTGTTCGGAGGCTACGATCACGCCTTCGCCCATCGTGCGCAATACGGCTTCAAGGAAGGCGAACTCGCTCGCCAACCCTTTGTATTGCCCACGAACGCTTTCCGCATCCAGCTTGTCCAGATGCTGGGCGACCTTGTCGTAAAACCGTTTCACCGTGCCTTTTTGTCCCAATGTTTAATTTGGACACATTATACCCTTTTGTGCGCCGTGATTCAAGAATTGAATTTCCGATTTTCATGGTTGACAAAAGCGCATGTGGGGATATAATCTATGCGCGTTTCTTCAAATCACTGGATGGTTGCAATGAAAGAGATGACGAAAACACGATTGTTTTGGCTTCTGCTTCCGCTTCTTGCGGCGGCGGGATGCTTCACGCTTTCGCAGAGCGAATATCCGAAGGTCGAGATGACGGCGGTCGCGGGCGGGGCGAAGCTCCGGCTAGAGGGTTTCCAGTCCACAGTCATCGACTATACGCCCATCTATTCGACTTCCACCTACATCTCGGCGGATCCGTACTGGCATGGACCATATCGCCGCCATCGGCGCGGCGGCATGTATTGGGGCACCTACACGACGGAGACTTACGTGCCGACGGTGCGCAATACGGACGCATTTCTGCAGCGCGCCATGTCAAACCTCGAAAAGGCGGGTTGTGTCCTGCGTGCGACGCCGGCGACCTATACCGTCGTGGGCTCGTTCGCGGGACCGTTCTCCGACGAGATGGCCTCTCTGAAGAGCCTTGGCGTGTTCCTTGGCTCGGTGATGTCCGCAAGGTTCGAGATGCTGTCGTACACGGCGGAGGTGAAGGTCTATGAGACCGCCAGCGGCAAGCTGGTGTTCAACCGCACCTATGCGCAGGACTATTACGCCAGCGGCTGGTCGCCGCTGCCGATCTTTGGGATCATGGACTTCGAGAAGGTTCAGGACTCCTACATGCAGAGCTGGTGCCTCACGGCGCTTACCGACCGCA
>JAEEGL012121633.1_pt1 | contig 11162 bp, 11 predicted proteins | sample 9134231 | NCBI WGS metagenome assembly JAEEGL01 (sample SAMN16246548, study PRJNA631951) | gut metagenome | biome: gut microbiome; feature: rumen; material: fiber-attached | host: Bos | place: Iran: Karaj | collected 2018-10
TATGAAAATTTTAGCAGTAAATTGTGGTAGTTCATCTCTTAAATTTAAGATGTATGAAATGCCTGAAGAAGAAGTATTAATATCAGGACTTTTTGAGAGAATTGGTGAAAAAAGTTCTGGCTATACAATTAAATTGAAAAATGAAAAATATAGTAAGGAAGTTAGTCTTCCTAATCATAAGGTAGCATTTGAAATATTAGTAGAAGAATTAAAGAAAAATAATATTATTAAAAAACTTGATGAAATAAAAGGAATTGGTCATCGTATAGTACAAGGTGGTGATTATTTTGATAAGACAGTTGTTGCTGATGATGATGCTGTAAGTAAGATTGATGAGTTAGCTGTTCTTGCTCCGCTTCATAATAAGTCTGCTATTACTGGTATTAATGCAGCTAAAGAAGTTATTCCAAGTGCACTTGAAGCTGTAACGTTTGATACAGCATTTCATCAAACTATTGAACCAGTTAATTATTTATATGCTGTTCCTTATGAATGGTATACTGACTATAAAGTAAGAAAATATGGTGCACATGGTACAAGTCATAAATACATTGCCTCAAGGTTAAATGCCCTTTTAGGAAGAACTAATACTAAATTAATTACTTGTCATATCGGTAGTGGGGCATCTGTTTCTGCTATTAAAGATGGTATATGTATTGATACATCAATGGGATTAACTCCTAATGCCGGTTTAATTATGGGAACACGTTGTGGTGATATTGATACATCAGTTTTAACTTATATGATGCAAAAGAAAAATATTTCACCTAAAGAAATGGACACTATTTTAAATAAACAAAGCGGTCTTTTAGGTATTTCTGGTGTATCTAATGATTCACGTGATATTGAAGAAGGAATTAATAAAGGAAATGAGCGTTGTGTACTTGCTCAAAAAATGTATGTACAAAAGATTATTGATTATATTGCTATGTATTATTTTGAATTAGGTGGAGTAGATGCTATTGCCTTTTCAGCTGGTGTAGGAGAAAATTCAATTAGAACAAGAGTTGACATTATGGAAGGTCTTAAAGTTCTTGGAGTAGTTCCAGATTATGAGGCTAATAATTGCCGTGGAGAAGAAGTTCTTGTAACAACAAGTGAATCTAAAGTTCCATGCTATGTTGTACCAACTGATGAAGAGATAATGATTGCAAGGGATACATATAACTTATGTAAGTAAAGGAGACGTTATGTTTCTAAAAATATATAATTTAATAGAAAAATATGAAAATATTGTGATTGCAAGGCATATTGGCGTTGATCCAGATGCAATGGCTTCATCTTTTGCCTTAAAAAATAGTATTTTATTAACCTTTCCTAATAAGCATGTAAGGCTTGCAGGTACTGGTAGTAGTAGGTTTTCATATTTTGGTAAATTTGATAAAAGTGAGGATGTTAAAGAGAATACTTTGCTAATTGTTACAGATACTCCCGATATTAAAAGAATTGATGGAGTGAGTGACATAACTAAGTTTAGTGATGTAGTAAAGATTGATCATCATCCATTCATAGAAAAATTTTCTTCAAATAGTGTTGAATACATTGATATTAAAGCTGGTAGTGCTAGTCAAATTGTCCTTGAACTTATCGAAAATACCGATTTATTAATGGACAAACAAATTGCTGAGCAAATATTTTGGGGAATTGTTTCAGATACCAATCGTTTTATGTATAATGATTCTACTAGTAAAACTTTTCATTTAGTTGGGAATTTATTGGAAAAATATGATCTTGATTTAGCTAAATTATATGAACCTTTATATGCTAGACCACTTGAAGAAGTAAGACTTGAAGGATATATAGCACTTCATATGCAAGTTACAGAAAATGGTGTTGCACATATTAAAATAACAAATGATATTTTAGAAGAATATAAAACTGATGCTGCTGCACCAGGAAACATGATTGGCAATTTTAATTATATTGATGGTGTTTTGGTATGGTTATTTGTTACAGAAGATGTAAAAAATGATAATTATCGAATATCAATTAGATCACGTGGTCCAATTATTAACTCTGTTGCTGAAAGATATAATGGTGGTGGACATAATTATGCTAGCGGAGCTAGGATAACTGATTTATCTTTGGCTGATAATTTGGTGAGGGATTTAGATCAACTATGTTTAAAATACAAAAAAGAAAAGAGGGAAGATAATTGTGAAGATAGTTAATGCTTTTTTAAAGATTATTGCTACACGAGTTAGTCAATATCCAACAGATGAGCTTCCAGAGTTTCTTTTAGTAGGACGTAGTAATGTTGGTAAAAGTAGTTTTATTAATACATTATTAAATAAAAGAGGACTAGCAAGAACATCTGCAACCCCTGGAAAGACTCAAACAATTAATTTTTATCTTGCCAATAATACTTTTTATATTGTGGATGTTCCTGGCTATGGTTATGCTGCTGTTAATCGTGAACAACAAAAGAAAATGGGATTGATGATAGAGGATTATTTAGAAAAACGTGATGAATTAAAACGAGTTTTTATGATTGTTGACTTTCGTATTAAACCAACAGAAGATGATATATTAATGTATCAATTTTTAAAATATTATGATATTCCAGTAACAGTAGTTGTTAATAAGGCAGATAAAGTTGGTACAAGTAAGCGTGAAAAAAATTTATCTGTTATTAGTAAGACTCTTGATTTAGCTCCTGGTGATGATATTATTGAGTTTTCTAGTGTTAATAAAAAGGGAAGAGAAGAGGTTCTTAGTAAAATAGAAAGTTTAATTGTAGAAATGATATAACCAGTAAAATGGTTATATTTTTTTTTAATTAGTTGATAATAATGTAATTAGATGTTATAATAATTACAATGGAGACGATATGATGTTTAATAAGAGGAATAATAACAATAAGAATAATGGTAATTTTAATAATAATCGTTCTAATTATGGAAATAATCGAAACTCGAATAATCCATTTTTTGGTGGAAATCAAAATTCAAATAATCCATATTATGGAGGAAATCAAAATACAAATAATTCATACTATGGAGGAAATCAAAATTCAAATAATTCATACTATGGTGGAAATCAAAATACAAATAATTCATACTATGGGGGAAATCAAAATTCAAGTAATCCATATTATGGAAATAATCAAGGAAGTTTTTTTTCTGGTAATAATAAAAATATGAATAATTCATATTATGGTGGGGGAAATCAAGGTTCGTATGATAGGATATATAACTCATATAATGGAAGTTTTAGACCTAAAAAGAAAAAAGATATTAATTGGAAGTTAATTATTAAAATATCTGTTATTGTTTTGATTGCAATAGTTGTTTTAGTAATTGTATTATATTTGTATAATCATAAAGATGAAATTAAAGAAAAGATAAAAGGAACAATTGAAGGGGTAGTAAATTCTCAAATTGTAGAAGTTAAATTATTAGAAACAGCTATTACAATTAATGCTGGTGAAACAAGAAAAATCAAATATGAAATATTAAATGCTAATGAGAATAATCCAGTGAAGTTTAGTAGTAGTAATTTAGATGTTGTTACGGTAGATAACAATGGTAATTTAAAGGGAATTAAATCAGGTAATGCGGTTATTACGATAACATATAAAGGAAAAGATGGTGATGAAGTAAAAGTAGTTAATGTTACAGTTATTTCAAATGTAACGCCTGCACCAGTAGTCTCAACACCAATTCCACAGTCTGCTACCACACCAAGAAGTACAGAACAACTAAGGGAAGAACAATTAAGACGTGCTCGTGAGAAAGCTGAACAGGCAGCTCAAGAAGAGGCTGAAAAAAGAGCTGAAGAAGAAGCAATGAAAAAGATTAAAGAGCTATTAAATCATGTTCAATTAGATTAAAAAATAGTAAATAGGAGAATAAAAATGAATGGTCAAAGTGATATTAAACAAAATGAATTAGATAAAGCAGTAAACATTGTTAATAAGATAATGAGTTATTATAGGCAGAGAATAGTTGGTCAAGAAGAACTTGGGCAATCTCTTTTAATTGCCTTAATGGCTAATGGTCATATACTTTTGGAATCCGTTCCAGGACTTGCCAAAACAACTGCTGCTAAGACAATTACTAATGCGGTATCGGGAGATTTTTCTCGTATTCAGTGTACACCAGATTTATTACCAAGTGATATTATTGGTGGACAAATATTTAATTATTCTACCAGTTCTTTTGAAACAAAATTAGGTCCAGTTTTTGCAAACTTTGTTCTACTAGATGAGATTAACCGTTCAAGTTCAAAAACACAAAGTGCTATGTTAGAGGCCATGCAAGAAAGACAAACAACTATTGGTGGCTTTGTATATAAAATGCCAAGAGTATTTATTGTTATTGCTACACAGAACCCAGTAGAACAAGAAGGAACATATGCTCTTGCTGAAGCGCAAACAGACCGTTTTGTTATGAAAGAAATATTGGATTATCCATCTAAAGATGAAGAAGTAGAAATACTTAATCGACTTGAGCGTAAAGTGTTTGAAGATGTAAAACCTGTTTTAACTTTAGTTGATGTTATTTTCTTGCAATATTTAACTGCTAAGGTTCATGTAGATAATAGTATTAAAAAGTATATTACTTTAATTGTAGAGGCTACAAGATATCCAGAACAATTTATTTCTGAAGAATTTGCACAATATATTACTATGGGTGCAAGTACTAGAGCTTCAATTGCTTTTATGGAATGTGCTAAAGCCGTTGCTATCATTCATGGCAGGAGTTATGTAACTCCTGATGATATTAAGGAAGTGTCAATTCGTGTTTTAAGGCATCGTATTACATTATCTTTTGCTGCTGCTGCTAATGGAGTAAGAGTAGAAGATATTATTATAGAAATAATGACAAGGGTACCTGCTCCATGAAATTAGATCATATACATGAGATAAAAGGAAAAATATTTTTAAGTACGAAGGTTAAATCATCCAATCTCTTAGATGGAGCTTATAAATCTATTTTTAAGGGAAAAAGTTTGGATTTTGAGGAACTTCGTGAATATACTGTTGGAGACAACGTCAAAGATATTGATTGGCGTGCTTCTGCGCGTAGTTTAAAAGTATTAATTCGTGAGCATATTGCTGATAAAAAGCATAATGTCTTTTTTGTTTTGGATAGTAAATATGATATGAATGCTAATGCAAATGATGATGAAATAAAACGTGATATTTGTATTAATGCTGCTGGTACATTAGCATATTTAGCTTATAAAAATGGGGATAATACAGGCGCAATATTTATGGAAAATGATATGCCAATGTTTTTCCCTTTACGACAGCAGTTATTTCATATAGAAAACTATTTGACTTTTTATGATGAAAATTTGAAGAATCAAAAACTAAAAAAAAGAAAGAAAATAGAAAATTCCATCAATGATTCATTAAAATATATTGTTAGTTATTTATTAAAAAAATCAATTGTTTTTATTATTACAGATTTGTATGGTATAGAAACAATAGATGAGGAATTAATTAAATCTATATCATATCGGAATGATTTAATGATTATTAATATTAAAGATATTAATTTATATAATTCAAAGGCATATGATATTGAAAATCGAAGATATTTTGCAAAAATGATTTCTAAGAACAGAAAATTAGCCAGACTTGAAGAAGAAGAAAAAGAAAGAGTATTTAATGAAGCTTGTGATAAATTTAAAAAATATCGTATAAATTTGATATCTATAGAAAGTATAGATGAAGTTATTCCAAAAATTATTGAGTTAATTAATCAACATAATAGTTTAATTAATAAAAAATCTTGAAAAACAATTAATTGTATGTGCAGAAAATGATTGTAAATATACGGATAGAATGCTTTTTTTGTTTACAATTTTCTTGACAATTTAGATTAAGTATTTTACAATTAGTTTGTAAGCTAGAGGAGGAAGTTATGGGAATAGAAAAATGGAAAAATAGTATTTTTGGTAATAAAGATGATGAAAATGAAGAAGAGGATAATGAAATATATACTGGTAAGAAATCTAGCAGTGATGCTTTAAAACAGGTAAATGGTGATAGTAATAAAATGATTTTGTTTGAACCTCGTGCATATTCTGAAAGTCAACAAATTGCTGATTATCTTAAAACAAGTAATGCTGTTATTGTTAATCTTAAAAGAGTAACTCCTGATCAGGCTAAAAGAATAGTAGACTTTTTATCTGGGACTTTGTATGCTATTGAAGGTGGTCTTCAAAAATTAGGTGGAGGAATATTTCTTTGTACTCCTAGTACTGTTCCAGTTGAAGGTAAGATAAGTGATGATAAAGAAGTTAAAGCAAGTACAGTAAAGAAACCAAAACAAGAAAAAGATGATGATGAAATAGATTGGTGAAATAGTCTTTAGGACTATTTTTTTATACAAAAATAATATCAATTTATTTAAGTGGTTGAAAAGGAAAGAGTATGATGATATAATTAAAAATGAAAAGAATAGGAGGAAGAATATGGTTGATCAAATACGTAAATATCGTGATATTATTCTTTTAACTATTGGAACAATGCTAGTAATTTTATCTTTATGTTTATTATTTTATGATCGCATCGAATTATTAAAAAGCAATGTTTTTGCCGAAGTTGAGATGGAAAAGTATCGTGAAAATAATACTTATAATAATGTAACAGATGAAGATAATGACGAAGAAGAAGAAATTAATGATGATGAGATAGATGAAATAGATGATGAAGAAAATAATCTTCCTCAAACTCAATCTGAGAGCTTAAAATCTAAAATTGCTAAAGAGTTTATTGGCTATTTAGAAATAGGAAAAATTAATCTTAAACAGGGGTTATTATCAAAAAAGTCACGTTACAATAAAGTTAAGTATAATATTCAAATGTTATCACCATCATCTTACCCTGATGAGGAAAATGGTAATGTGATTTTAGCTGCTCATTCTGGAACTGGATATCTTGCTTTTTTCAAAAATCTTTATCGTTTATCTAATGGTGATGAAGCTAGAATAATATATAAGGGATATATTTATACATATAAAATAGTTAACATATATAATGTTCCTAAAACGGGAAAAGTAAAAGTAGTTCGTGATGGTAAAAAGTCATGCTTGACGCTTATTACTTGTACTTATAAGAGTAAAACTGAACAAACAGTTTATATTTTAGAATTAACATCTAAAGTTAAGGATGGTGATGAGAAATGAAATTAAAAATTGCTATTGCAGTAATGGTATATTTTGTTTTGTTTATTATTCTAATTCTTAATATGGAAGATAAGAGTAAGATAATTAAAAATAGTTTTTTAGTTTTTATGATTTCACTAATTACTGCTCTATTTTTTGTTAATGAAGTTATAATGGATTATATAATATCTATTATTATTCGATATTTTTATTTTCCTTCGTTTACTTCAATTATTATTACTTTAATTATAACTATGGCTATTTTTATTAATAATATATATGATGATGAAATAAATGATAAGAAAAGAATTATAAACTATATATTTTCATGTTTTATTTTTATTTCATATATTATTTTTATGTTACAAAACGTAGACGTTAATTCATCAACTTCTCTATACCAAGGGGATAGTTTAATATGTTTGAGATATGTTAGTCGTACTTTTGTATTATGGATGATAACTAATGGTTTAATTAAATATTTTTATTATTTTTTAAAAAAAGAGAATTAGAATACTACTTTGGTAGTATTATTTTATGAGGAATTATGGATGAAAGAAGTGCTCTAGCAAATAGAGTTGGTTTTTTGGGTATTCTTGGTAATATCATTCTTTTTATTATCAAGGTAATTATTGGAATTATTAGTAATAGTAGGTCAATGATAGCAGATAGCTTTAATAGTGCTGGTGATGTTTTTGCCTCTTTTATGACATGGCTTGGTAGTCGTATTTCAAGTGTTCCAAATGATGATGACCACAATTTTGGTCATGGTAAAGCAGAATATATTTTTTCGATGTTAATTGGTATTTCTATGATGATTGTGGCAGCTAAACTATTATATGATTCAGTTATGTCATTAATCAATGGAAATGTAGTTAATTATTCAATTATATTAATCGTTATTTGTTTTATTACCATTGGTATTAAGATGTTTTTATATATTTATTGTAAGGTAGTATATGAGAAGTATGAAAATTTATTAGTTAAGTCAAATATGTTGGATCATCGTAATGATATTATTATTACATCTTTTACTATGATTGCTATTCTTTTAACTAAATATGGAATCTATTGGTTTGATGGTGTGGTAGGTACGGGAATATCGATATGGATACTAATTGTAGGTATTAAAATTTTTAAAGAAAGTTATGATGTTTTAATGGATACTGCTATTGATGATAAAGCTAAATATCAAGTGTTGGGAATAATTAAAAGTTACAAAGAAATAAAAAAAATTGATGAAATATATTCTATTCCTATTGGGTACAATTATATTGTGGTAATTACTATTTATGTTAATGGTAGAATGCATACAGCAACATCACATGAATTAGCTGATGAAATTGAGAATCGAATTAAAAAGAGTAATGAACGGATTAAAGATGTATTTGTTCATGTAGAACCTTATAATTTAAAAAATAAATAAATATTTGTCTAAGAGACTAGTTTTTAGTTCTCTTTTAGTATATAATTTTTTATAGGAAAGGAAGATGATTATGAAATTATTAAAAAAATTGGTAATAGTGGGTTGTTTGGTGTTGATGATTACTGGATGTAAAAATATATTTGTGGTGGAGAATAAAGAAGTTAACTATTTATCTGGTAAATACTATGTTGAAATGAATATTACGAAATATGGTAAGATAGAGTTGGAATTAGATGCAGATATTGCACCTATTACAGTTACTAATTTTATGGAATTAGTTCGTAGTGGGGCCTATGATGGTAATAAAATTCACCGTGTTTCTAAAGATTTTGTTATTCAAGGTGGAAAAATTGATAATGCTGAAAATATTAAAGGAGAATTCATGGCTAATGGAAAAGAAAATGATATTAGTCATGTAAGAGGTGTTATTTCCATGGCTAGAGCAGGTGATCAAACATCTGGCTATGATACTGCCTCATCACAGTTTTTCATTGTTACAAAGGATAGTACATTTTTAGATAATTATTATGCAGGATTTGGTAAAGTTACTAAAGGAATGGATGTTGTTGATAAAATAAATAAGAAAGTTACAAATACAGCGGATGATGGAACTATTTTAAAAGATAGTGATATGCCAGTGATTGAATATATAAAAGAAATAGAAAAGTAGGGATAACATGAATACACAGATAAATGAAAGAGATTTGGTGTCAATGAAATTGTTGCATTATTTTATTACCAAAAAGAATTACACACCAATTATCGTGCAAGGTGTAGAAAATGAAATTTGGCTAGAAAATTTAGATAGTGAATACAAAGTAGTAAGAATAGTTAATGGTTATATTCATAATGATGAGCAATTAGATTTTGATGCATTTAAAACTAAAAGGATGGTTAAGAAGATTAAAAGAAAAACTTTTTCTTTAAGCATTAAGACTCTTAATATTTTGACCGATGTTGGGGAAAATGTTGATCGTAGTAAAACTTATCCTGATGTAGATATTATTTATTTTGAAGATGAGAATAAAATTTTAAAAAATAATATTATCAAAAAAGTTTTCCCTGATTTAAAAGATAATTTAGAATATACAGAAGATGGACTTCAATTATTTTTCAAAATAACTGATGATATCAATAAGAAAAATCGTAAAGATGCCATGGAAACAGATGCAATATTAGAACCTAAAAAACCGGTTATTACAATTGGCTTATTAATAGTTATTTTTTTAGTTTATTTATACGGAATATTTACGAATAGTGATTTACTAGTCTACAATTTTGGTATATATCGTGAATTTATAAGAAATGGTGAAATTTATCGTTTATTAACTGGGGCATTCATTCACATTGATTTAATTCATTTAATATGTAATTGTTATGCATTATTTATAATTGGTAATATGGTTGAAGGCTACTTTGGTAAATATAAGTTTTTAATTATTTACTTGATAAGTGCTATTACTGGATCATTATTATCTATTTCGATGTCTAGTGGTTTTTCAATTGGAGCAAGTGGAGCTATATTTGGTTTACTTGGTGCACTTCTTTATTTTGGCTATCATTATAGAGTATACTTTGGTAGTGTAATATTAGGCCGAATAATACCAGTTATAATAGTAAATTTAGCAATTGGATTTATGATTAGTGGTATAGATAATTTTGCCCATATTGGTGGATTAATTGGAGGATTTTTGATTAGTAAAGCTTTGGGGATTAATAGTACAGATAAAACATCGGATAAAGTTAATGGAATAATTATGTCAACTATTTACATTGGTTTTCTAGTTTTTTTAGGATTATTCATGAGGTAATATGGGAAAGATTAATTTTGGAAAAGTAGATGATAAAAAATTAATGGATAACTATGCTAGAGCCTTAAAGGATGAGGATTTTGTTAATGTAGTAAATAAACTAGATGTTCCTGATAATATTAAAGCACGCTACACATCTGGATTACAAGAAGTATCAGAAGTAAATATTATTTGTAGTACTTGTAAGGGATTAGCTAATTGTCCATATGATATTGTTGGCTTAAGAAAAGTAGCTGTAGCTAATAATAATGTAATTAACTTTATGTATAAAAAATGTGAATATAAAGAAAAAGATGATAAGTCTAAAGAATACTTAGAAAATATTTATTCATATAAAATGCCAAAAGAAATAAGAGAAGCTAGTTTTAAAAATATTTATAAAGATGACTCTAATAGATTAGAAACAATTAAGTATTTAAAAAAGTTTTATGATAATTATAAAAAGGGTGAAAGAATAAAAGGACTTTATTTATATGGTAATTTTGGCTGTGGTAAAACTTATTTAGTATCGGCGTTATTTAATGAACTTGCCAAAAAAGATATTAAAAGTACAATCATTTATTTTCCAGAATTTTTACGTAGTTTGAAAGCTAGTTTTGGTAATAGTGATGATACTTATGATGATAAATTTGATACAGTTAAAGAAGCTAATTTATTGCTTCTAGATGATATAGGGGCTGAAAAACTTTCGGATTGGGCAAGAGATGAAGTATTAGGGGTAATACTTCAGTACCGAATGGAAGAGCATTTACCAACTTTTTTTACTTCAAATCTATCTCTTAAGGACTTAGAAGAGCATTTACAAA
>JAEEGL012845511.1_pt1 | contig 11162 bp, 7 predicted proteins | sample 9134231 | NCBI WGS metagenome assembly JAEEGL01 (sample SAMN16246548, study PRJNA631951) | gut metagenome | biome: gut microbiome; feature: rumen; material: fiber-attached | host: Bos | place: Iran: Karaj | collected 2018-10
GAATTTTATGATGAAGGTTCTTGAAAAAGAGGGTGTTCCGACACATCTCGTAGAGGAACTCAATGAGCGCGATACACTTGTAAAGAAGGTTTCGATCGTTCCTCTTGAAGTAATAATCAGAAATATCAGTGCCGGTTCATTTGCGAAGCACTACGGTGTTGAAGAAGGCATAGTGTTTGAAGAGCCCACTATCGAGTTCTCATATAAGAATGATGATCTCGGCGATCCGCTCATCAACGAATACCATGCTCTTGCGCTCAAGCTCGCGACCAAGGCAGAGATCGAAAGGATAAAGGAGCTTGCTTTTAAGACCAATGAGGTCATGAAGAAGTTCTTTAAGGAAAGAAAGGTAGATCTGGTAGATTTCAAGCTTGAGTTCGGACGCCTTTCGGATGGGACCATCGTTCTTGCAGATGAGATCTCTCCCGATACCTGCCGTTTCTGGGACAGCGAGACCCATGAGAAGCTTGACAAGGATCGTTTCCGCAGAGATCTCGGCAATGTCGAGGATGCTTATAAAGAGATGCTGAAGCGCATTATCGGTGTGGAAGCCTGATATCGGTTCGGCTTTAAGGCTTACGATTTCCGGGAGGAAAACAGATAATATGAGAAGTATACTGGTTGCTCTCTTTCTGCTGCTGTTTTTTGTTCTGACGCTGCCGCTGTTCCTGATCCTGAAGCTGATCGAGGTATTTGCCCCGAAGGCCGGATCACGCGCCGCCCAGACCGTGATAAAGTATGCATTTAAGATGATCCTTCTGATCGCAGGTGCCAGGACCACGGTTCTCGGTCTCGAAAATATCCCGGCTGACAGACCGGTCCTGTATACATCAAACCACCGCAGCTATCTTGATGTTGTTCTGGGTTATTCAACCGTTCCCGGGCTCACGGGTTTCGTTGCGAAAAAAGAGATAGCGAAGTTCCCCGGACTTAACTGGTGGATGACCGCAGTCAACTGCCTGTTTATCGACAGGGATGATATGAAACAGTCGCTTAAAGTGATCCTTGCTGCGATAGAGAAAGTGAAAGCGGGCTATTCGATGTTCATAATGCCCGAAGGTACGCGCAATCATTCGGATGAGCTGCTCCCGTTCAAGGAGGGAAGCTTTAAGATCGCCGATAAGAGCGGATGTCCCGTTATCCCGGTAGCCATTTCCAATGCTGATGAGGTTTATGAGCTTCATAAGCCCTGGGTAAAGAGCGCACCGGTCGTCATTCATTACGGTAAACCGATCTATCTTGAGGAAATGAGCCGTGAAGAGCGTAAATCGCTTGCTCCGAGAGTGATGAAAGAGATTTCGGAAATGCTCGAAGAGGATAAAAAGTATATTAAGAAATAATAAGGAACAGTGAGGTTTTTATGTTACAAAATACGTTGTTTTGGCTTGAAGAAGCTGTTGATACCACAAAAAAAGGTATTTCTGCAGGCTGGATCGTAGCGATAATCGTTCTGGTAGTTCTTATCGGAGGATTTATCGGTCTTTCGATCCTTGGAAGGAAGCTTCAGAAGAAGCAGGAAGACTCTGAAGTTGCAATGCGCCAGGGCGCTCAGGTGATCTCGATCTTTGTTATCGAAAAATCACGTAAAAAGATCACTGAAGCAGGATTTCCCCAGATCATAGTCGATCAGACACCCAAGTATCTGCGCCGTTCGAAGGTGCCGGTAGTCAAGGCGAAGGTCGGCCCCAAGATCGCTTCACTGATGTGCGATGAGAAGGCATTTAATCTTATCCCCGAGAAAAAAGAGGTTAAGGTCCTCATGAACGGTATCTACATTGTCGAAGCCAAGAGCGCCAGAGGCGGTCTTGAAGCTCCTCCCGTAAAGAAGGGCTGGAAACAGAAGCTTCGTGACAAGTACGAGAGTCTCCGTAAGGAAGAAAAAGCGGCCGAAACAAAGGAAGCCGGCAAAGGAAAGAAGAAAAAACAGGCTTAAGCAGCCTGTTTTTTTGTGTTATGATGAGCGGGTTTTATTATGTCTTCTATTATGTCCTTTAGTTCACCAGCTTGCCGGAGAGCTTGCCGGAATGCTGGTCTATGAGCTTGCCTGCGGTATCTTTTATGCCTTTTAAGCCCTGTGCGATAAGGGATTCGGAAGGTTCTTCGAGACTGCGGCCCTTGCCCATGAAGAAAATGGCAACGGTACCGGGCCCTACATGGGTTCCGGTGCAGATATCGTAATAGCGGATCATAATGTCTTTTACCGGGCAGGCTTCGCGGATAAGTGATGCAACAAGCTCCGCATCTTCCGGTGCATCGCAGTGTGCTATCGCAATAGTCTGGTCCTCGGGTTTAACGATGTGCTTTATGGTCTGGTCAGCTATTTCTTTTAAGGCCTTCTTGCGGCCGCGGGTCTTGGAATATGCTATGATCTTTCCGTTATCGTCGGCCTGAAGAACGGGTTTGATCGAAAGGATGCTTCCGACGATGGCTTCGGGTGCGGATATCCTGCCGCCGCGCTGAAGATATTTCAGATCGTCAACTGTGAAAACATGGTTCATATCCATCTTGTGCGCTTCATACCATGCCGCTGCGTCCTCGATCGAAACGCCCTGTGCACGGAGTTTTGAAAGCTCGATGACGAGGAGGCCTTCGCCTAAAGAGGCTCCCATGGAATCGATCACGATAACTTTACGGTCCGGAAATTCTTCCGAAAGATCTTCGGCCGCTATCCTTGCAGCCTGCACTGTGCCTGAAAGTCCGCTTGAGATACCGACAAAGATAACATCCTCTCCTTCGGCAAGGAGCGGCCTGAAGAATTCTTCAAATCTCGCGGTGTTTACTAAAGTGGTGCTGACCTTTGCTCCGTTTCTCATTTTGTCATAAAAGTCTTTTCCTGCCTGTGCGTAATCCCTGTCAGGATCGTAGCAGTCAAAATCCTCGCCGTTGATCGAAACATGATAAGAGATCATGTGTATACTGTACTTTTCAAGAAGATCCCTTGTAAGATTGCTGGCGGAATCGGTAACTATTTCGTAGCTCATGGTTATTTCTCCTGATTGAAAATGATTTAGGAAAATACCGAATAATGATCGTTTTCTTATATAATTGGCATTCCCGGAATAGGGCATCCAATGCCGTTGCGTTTTGTAATTCCATTATATGTAGTTATTAAAACTATGTCAAGCGGTAATTAAGAACTTTATAAAAATTTATATTTTTTTAACCTTGATCTGTAAGACATATCTGCGAAGCTGATCCTGAATAATCTTTCGTATTTGTTGATTAGAATGCAAATCATTGCAAAAAGTAAAATATTTACCGCCTGAATATAATGATAAAGAAATATATAGTAATTTTACGGAATATGTGTTATAATATCCAAAAGTGACCTGCAGCCCTGTATTTTCCGGCGCCGGTCGTATCAGACACAGGAAAGAGGATCTAACCGATGATCAACGGGGAAAAAACACTGAACAGAAAAGATATATTTGCCGGAAGGATCATAACGGTACATGTTGATGATGTCGAGCTTGAAAACGGGCAACCCGGATACCGTGAGGTCGTCGATCATCCCGGCGGAGTCTGTGTTGCGGCCGTAACGGGAAAAAGAGAGCTTCTGTTTGTCAGACAGTTCCGTTATCCTTACCATGAAGTATGTCTCGAGCTGCCTGCCGGCAAGCTTGAAAAAGGCGAGGATCCTGCTGAAGCGATAAAGCGTGAGCTGAAGGAGGAAACCGGGTGCACCGGCAGGAACTGGCAGTTTCTCGGGAATCTCTATCCGACTCCGGGATATTGCGGCGAGATCATACGTTTATGGTGCTGTGAAGTTGAAAATGAAACCGGGGAACTCGATCTCGACGAGGACGAATTCGTTGAGTGTGAGAAGATTCCGATAGACAGAGCCGTTGAGATGGTCATGAACAATGAGATACCCGATGCCAAGACACAGGTCCTGATCCTGAAAGTCGCCAGACTGCTTGGCTGAACGGGTTGGTACAGTTTCAAAATCATTATAAAGGTACGAAAATGAAAATTAGAAAAACCGCTTCCGAAATAACGGGCAATGCGCCTCGGAAAGACCGTTATTCAAAAAAGAAAGAACCGCATATCATAGTGTTTTTTCTGCTTCTGGCACTGTATTTCGCAGCCACATTTTTCCTGATCAGGGCAAGACAGACTGACGGAGCGATAATGCTTGCGGGCGGAGCAGTCCCCTTTCAGGTATTTACGGGTGTATTTTCGTCTATTGCCAACATATGCATCATATTCCTTGTCGTTTACTATAAAAATCTCGGATTCTACACTTCTCTGGTACTGTTATTGACACAGTTTCCGATCATGGTGATTCAGTTTTTCAGAAATAACAATCTTGCGGGCATCCCCGGCGCTTTTACGAATATACTTACGATCATTGCAATAATCCTGATATACGGGAGAAGCAAAACGATCGAAGAATACCAGAAGTTTGAAGTCGATAATCTTAAAGCGAGGCAGAAGTTCTCGGTGACTCTGTTTGAACAGACCGCTACCGCGCTTGTCAATGCCATAGATGCTAAGGATACCTATTCCCACGGACATTCGTTAAGAGTAGCCCAGTACTCGGAAATGATAGCCAGAGAAGCCGGAAAGAGTGAGATAGAGTGCCGGATGATCTATTATGCGGCTCTGCTGCATGATGTCGGCAAGATCGGTATCTCCGATAATATCATCAACAAAACGGGCCGTCTGACAAGTGACGAATATGAGATCATCAAGAAACATACAGTGCTCGGCAATCAGATACTTCTCAGTATCAGTGAGTACCCGTATCTGAGCATAGGCGCCCGTTACCATCATGAACGTTATGACGGCCGCGGTTATCCCGACAGGCTGAAGGGCGACGATATTCCCGAGATAGCAAGGATCATCTCGGTTGCGGACGCTTACGATGCCATGACCTCAAACCGCAGCTACAGGGAAGCGATGCCCCAGCAGCTGGCTCGCGAGGAAATTGTAAAAGGCGCCGGGACACAGTTTGATCCCGAATTTGCGAAGATCATGCAGAAGATCATCGACCTGGACGAGGAATACGAGTTCAGGGAGAAAACAGCCGTAAGCGAGCTCGCGGGCAAGGATGAACTTGACTGCGGTGAATTCAGGGACTCCGTTTCCGACGGTATCGTTGTGGATCACAATCTGAAAAAGATACATCTGAAGGTCAGCCGGAACAAGGAACTGCCGAATGAGAGCAGAGGCGCGGCAATAGTTTTATTTGACTCTCTTGACGGACGTGTTCACGACGATGAAATGACGATCAGCGAGCTGAATTATTTTGAGTATTGCGAGATCTGGTTCAACGGAAATACGGTCAGAAAAGGAGCAAGGGATATCAAGACGGAGCTTGCTCTTAACAGGCCCGAAAACAGCCGGGTACAGCGGCAGGATCACGGTATTGTATATGATATCGAAGCTGTCAAGATCAAGGATCATGTTCAGGTCCGCATAGATGACGGCCTGTCAACAGCTACCGTCATCGTGGCGTTGCCCGACAGTTCGCGTTATGTTTATATAGGACTTACGGGTGAATATTGCCATATCGATGATGTAAGCATCACCAGGGAAGAAAAACCGATTCCCGTAACTTATATTAAGAGGATAGCGGAAGAAATATCATTCCTTGACGGACCTGAGGGGGATATCCCGAGTATTCAGGTAAACGGCCACCGATCCGAGGCTACGGAAGGTGTTCCGATCACAGACAGGCTCGAACTCAGCTTCCATACCATGAGCCTTCCCACGGCAAGACTGATCTGGCATGTTCCTTACATGATCATATTTTCATCCGAAGACGGAAAGGTATACGGTAAGAATTACAAAGAATATGCACTTGTAAGACTTGACGGCGAAGTGCTCGGATCCGATCCCAGAGCGGTAAATACCCTGACGGTACACAGACAGGATGATTTTGAAGGCTGGGATGACTGGAAAGAAAAGAACAGGGAAGGCTTCAACAGCACTGTATTCCTTGAAAAAGACCGGGATGTGGTAACTCTGACGACCGAGAACCTCGGAGTTTCGGTCAGGAATGTTACCACGATCCCGGATAAAACAGCAGATATTTATGTTGCCCTGACGGGCGACCAGTGCGCACTTACTGACATAAGGGTCAGAAGCGGTGAAGGATCTTAAGCGATGTCTTCCATCTGTGAAGTATACAGGTGGTAATACGCTCCGCCCTTCTTCATGAGCTCTTCATGAGTGCCCGACTCAACAATGCCTCCGTCGTCGATATACATGATCAGATCGCAGTTGCGGATCGTGGACAGACGGTGGGCGATAATAAACGATGTACGGCCTTTCAGCATGGTGTTAAGACCCTGCTGGAGGGCTTTTTCGGTTTGAACGTCTATACTTGAGGTGGCCTCGTCAAGTACAAGTATCGAAGGACTGGACAGCAGCGTCCTCGCAAATGAGATAAGCTGCTTCTGTCCCTGGCTTAAGAGGGAACCGCGCTCTTTTACCTCGGTATCGTAGCCGTCAGGCATTTTCGAGATAAAGTTGTCTGCACATACCTTGCGGCATGCTTCGCGGATCTCATCGTCGGTGGCGTCGAGCTTGCCGTAGAGAATGTTATCCCTGATCGTACCTGAGAAGATAAAGCTGTCCTGAAGCATGATGCCCATCTGTGTACGCAGCGAATGAAGCGTCACTTTGGAAATATCGTGGCCGTCTATCAGTACCCGGCCGCGCCCTACATTATAGAAACGGGATATAAGGTTGACGATCGTGCTTTTTCCGGCTCCCGTCGGACCTACTAAAGCAACGCTCATACCGGGGCTGACCTTGAAGGAAACATGATGGAGAACCTCTTTGCCCTCTTCATAGGAAAAGCTTACATCGTCAAATTCAACTTCGCCCTTGATGGGAGGCAGTACCGTGGCATCGGGAGCATCATCGACATCGACTTTTTCGCCCATTGTTTCGAAAATACGCTCAAGATAAGCCATATTGTTCAGGAAATTGTTGAAAATATTTCCCATGTTCATGATGGGCTGCCAGAATCGTGCCGAATAGCTTGAGATCGCTATGATCGTGCCGACGGTCTTGGCGCCCTGGCCGAATACGACCATACCGAAAATAAATATCGCAGCTCTGATCAATACGGAGATCGCGTCGATTCCGGGCCATACAAGGTTATTGTAGCTTACTGCGGTAAGCCATGTCTTGCGGCAGTCATCGGCCAGACCGGAGAAGATCTCGGCATTTTCATTTTCACGCGCAAATATCTGAGTGATACGTGCTCCGACGATGTTTTCCTGCAGATATGCGTTCAGATTGGAATTCTTGTTGGATACACGCTGCCAGGCCTTGCGCTGCTTCTGCTTGATCCAGAACATGAATACCGCAAGCACGGGAACACCGCACATAACGACTAAGGACATCTGAACGTCGACCATCAGCATGAACACAACGATGAAGATCAGGTTGAAGATCTCAAGTATTACGTTGATCAGTCCGTTTGAGAGCATATCCGAGACCGAATTGACATAATTGACAACCCTGATCAGGATCTTGCCGTGAGGACGGTCGTCGAGATACTGGAAGCTCAGCTTCTGCAGATGCGCGAACAGATCCTTTCTGATATCGTAAATGATACGCTGCGAGACCTTTACCATGATCCTTGACCGCAGGGTGGTAAAGATAACACTTACCACAAATACAACGATCAGCAGACCAGCGAGCTGGAACAGGTATGGCATATTCTTGTTCGGGATCGCATCGTCGATGGCTTTCTGCGTGATCATGGGAGATAACAGACCCGCTGCGCCGCCGATGGCGCTGAGCAGGATAGCCAGTCCCATTTTTTTAATATATTTTCTGATATATGATGAAGCCAATAAAAGATGTCGTAAGTCAAACGGCTCGTCAAGGCGTTCATCCTGACGATATGTATTTCTGCTAGCCATAAGAAATCCTCTTTTCTATCTGAAATCACGGATGTACGGGAGACTCAGGTACCCGGATACTCATATACTCATGTGCTCAGGAGCGAACGATCAGCCGGCGCTGGCTTTGAGGGCTTCAACGCTCTCACCGAGCTGGAGCTCGACAAGATCCTTATAATAACCGCCCTGGGCGATCAGTTCGTCATGACTGCCCTCCTCGATGATCCTGCCGTCTTTCAGGACAAGGATCTTATCGGCAAATTTCGTGGTCGAGATACGCTGTGCTATGATGATCTTGGTGCAGTTGAAATCAAGGTCTCTTAAAGAGTGCTGTATATGCTTCTCGGTCTCCATATCGACAGCCGAGGTCGTATCGTCAAGGATCAGTATCGAAGGCTCGATAGCAAGCGCGCGGGCAAGCGAGATACGCTGCTTTTGTCCGCCGGACAGACCCACGCCTCTTTCACCGACTATCGTATCATAGCCTTCGGGCATCTTGAGGATGAATTCTTCGGCGGCCGAATAGCGGGCGAACTTGACAACCTCCTCAGCGGTAAGATGTGAAACTCCGTAAGCGATGTTTCCTTCGATAGTATCCGAATAGAGCAGGACATCCTGTGTTGCCAGACCGATATTTTTACGCAGGTCTTCAAGCTTGTAGCGGCTTACGTCCACTCCGTCGACAAGCACCCGTCCGCCGGTAGGCTCGTAGAATCTCGGGATCATCTGGATCAGGGAGGTCTTGCCGCAGCCGGTCTCGCCTATGATCGCAATGGTCTCTCCGGGTTTGGCCTTAAATGAAACATCCTTCAGTACCGGAAGATTACCGTCCTCATACCGGAAAGAAACATGATCGAATTCTATACTGCCTTCAAAACGGCCGGGATGGGGTATGGCATCGGGCGCATCAACGATCTCGGGCTCGGAGTAATAGATCTCCATGACCTTGGCGGAAGCCGCCTTAAAGCGCTGGAACTCACTCATAATATTTCCCATCTGTCTCATGGGGTTGGCGATCGCCCAGATAAGACCTGAGAACGAAACATATTCGCCCATCGAGATCTGTCCGTTGATAATGAAGACGCCGCCTACAACCAGCAGGACTATGGGCATCAGGTTGGCTATCGATTCAACATAAGGATAGAAGCTGAGCCATGTGTTTTGGGTATCTATGTTGGTCTCGGCAAAATCATTGTTGGCACGGTCGAACTTCGCTATCTCGTAATCTTCGCGGGCAAAGGCCTTAACAACCCTGTTTCCGGAGATATTCTCCTGCGCGTAGGTGTTCATCCCGGCGAGCTTCTCACGCAGCAGCGCGTGCTTCGGGGCAACGGTCCGTCTGAACCTGAACACGATAACGAAAATGAGCGGGGAGATCACAAGTATCGAAAGAGCGAGCTTCCAGTCCATGATCAGAAAATAAACGGCAGCGGCTCCGAACAGTGTAAATGACTCGACGATGCTTCGGATGACCCATGCGATATTGTGGCGAACCGCATCAAGGTCGCCGGTAACACGTGTCATCAGATCACCGGTCCTGTAGGTGCTGTAGAACTTCATATCCTGGCGCTGGATCTTGTTATACAGGAAATTACGGATCTTGAAGAGGACATACTGGGAAACGTGCTCATAAGACATACATGTCAGATATACGACCAGAACACGGAACAGCGTAAGTCCGACCATGGCGCCGATTAGGACGTAGAATGTATGGGCATTCTCACTGATAGAGGCACCGGTATCGTTCAGTTCAAGGAACAGGTCAACCAGACGTCCGGAAAAATAAGGAACGACCAGCTGCAGGACATTGTACAGGACCGTACCTAACAAGGCCACGGTAAACAATCCCCGTCTGCCCTCCATGTTTTCCCAGAGCCAGGCGAAGCGTGATTTCGGAAATGAAACCGATGAATTAGACGAATTATTGTTTTTCATAAATAACCTCATCCGAGAAAAACAGCTCTCTTGTTTAGTAAATGAAACGCAAGGTGAAAGATCTTCCACCTTGCGCAAAAGTATAGCATAAACTGTATTGTATTCAATGTATTATTCTTTTCTGAAAATGTCGTTTATTGTTATCAGGTCCGCTCCTTTTTCCTGGCGCGTTTATCTTCATACATCATTTCATCGGCTTTTTTCATGATCAGGTCGAAATTGGGAAGAGCCTCTATCCTGACGCATTCGTAACCGACACTTGCAGAGACCGTATAAGGCTTACCGCTAAGATCCTTTCTCTTGGAAAGCACCGAATCAAGCCTCGATCTTACGATATCCGGAGACAGTTCAAGAGGGTGATCGGTGATCAGGGCGCAGATGAACTCATCCCCTCCGAAACGGGCGCTGATGCCGTTGCGTGAGGCAAAATGACGGATCGCTTCAGCTATCGAACTGATCGCGATATCGCCTTCAATGTGACCGTAGGTATCGTTGATATATTTCAGTCCATCAAGGTCGATCGAGAAAAATGTGATGAAACGCCCGACGGAAGCCTTGGATATCCTTGAAAGCTCATCAAAAAAGCCGCGTCTGTTGTAGAGTCCCGTAAGGGGATCGTGTATTGCGGCCTGTTCCATCTCGCGGTTGAGCTGTTTGAGCCTCTCGTTGAACCAGAAGATCTTCTCGTTCTTGATTATCTCGCTGATGGCAGTGGAGACAAACAGACCGAATTCGTCACATCTGCGCATGCTGCGGATATCTATATCGTTAAAACCGGAAACAAGATAACCGTACACATTGATATCGGTAAACAACAGTCTTACCATGAAGAGACTGTAACCGTCCTCCTCTTCAAGAAGCCTTGAAAAATCAGGGACCGCAACGGATGAATCGTATTCGTCTCCGGCGTTGTCCGCATTGCCGTGCTCCATACGGAACAGCGGAGTATAGCGGTCGGAGTATGAGTCAACGCTGGTGTAATTCATCAGATCGGAACGAACGCCGATATAGTAGAAATTCTCCATCCACATTTCGACGGAAGCCTTTATCAGCGGAGCGAGTTCCTGAATATGCTGGATCTCGGCGGCCTGCAGGAGCATGGTGTTCATGGCCGCAGCCTGCCATTTCTGATCGTTAAAAGCATATGAGAGCTTGTTAATGAGCTCAAGAGTAACGTGTTCATCATAATTGCCGCAGCCGCATGAAAGGTTTTCACGTACGATAAAATCCACATACTGTGTTTTGCCGGTATCGGGCTTTTCTCCCGCTTCGAACGATGCCAGACGGTCAAGGATCATCTTGACCATCGTTGCGTAGTCCGGAGCGACGGTGGAAATAGGGGGATAATTCAGCCTTGCGCTC
>JAEEGL013262417.1_pt1 | contig 11162 bp, 12 predicted proteins | sample 9134231 | NCBI WGS metagenome assembly JAEEGL01 (sample SAMN16246548, study PRJNA631951) | gut metagenome | biome: gut microbiome; feature: rumen; material: fiber-attached | host: Bos | place: Iran: Karaj | collected 2018-10
CTCTGCATATTTTGCGCGCAAACCACGCACACTATCCATCGATCAACCCATTCGAGGTGCGCCGCGCATGACCGATATTCCCAACGCAGCCCTGCTGGACAGTCCAATTCCCGCCCGCCTGGACCGGTCCGTCCGGGACCTCCAAACGCTCCTGAACCGGCCGGAAAACAAGGACGCCGTGTTCCACTCCTTCCGCGCCCGCGGGCTGCGCATGTGCCTTGCGTACATGGACGGCATGGCCGACACCGCCAAAATCGCGGATTTCATCCTCCGGCCAATCCTGAGCAGCCCCCTCCCCCCGCCTGCCGGTTCCGCCGCGCTGGCGTCCTTCCTGCGGGAACAGGCCGTGCAAATCCCCCAGATCGAGGAAGCCTCCCTGTACCGCCACGTGGTGAGCGCGGTGCTCTCCGGCATGACGGCGCTGTTGGCGGACGGCATGAACGCCGCGCTGCTGCTGGACACCCGGGGCTTTGAAAAGCGCAACGTGGACCGCGCCAACAACGAATCCGTCGTGATCGGCTCCCAGGAGGGCTTCGTGGAGAGCCTGCGCACCAACCTGACGCTGCTCAGGCGCTACTGCCAGTCCCAGCAGCTCATCACGGAGTTCGTCGACGTGGGAACGAAGATCCAGTCCAAGGTCGCCGTGGTCTACCTGAAGGGCGTCATCGACGAATCCATCCTCCGGGAACTGCGGGACCGCCTCCGCCGCGTCGGCAGCCCCTTCGTGCAGGGCATCGGCCAGCTGCAGCAGCACATTGAGGACTCCTGGCTGGCCCTCTTGCCCCAGATGCTCCAGACCGAGCGCCCGGACAGGGCCGTGTCCTGTCTGCTGGACGGCCAGTTCGTGCTGCTGATGGACAATTCCCCCTTCGCCCTGGTGGCCCCCGTCACGCTGGCCCACCTGGTGCACGCCCCGGACGACAGCTTCATGCGCTGGCAGTACGGCACGTTCCTGCGCTGCGTCCGCATCGCGGGCATTCTCGTCTCCCTGCTCCTGCCGGGCTGCTACGTCGCCCTGACGCTGTACCATCCCCACCTGCTGCCCATGCCGCTGCTGTCCTCCATCGCGGAAGCCCGGGCCAACATCCCCTTTTCCGTGCTCACCGAGGCGCTCATCATGGAATTCTCCTTTTATCTCATCAACGAGGCCGGCACGCGGATGCCCTCCCAGCTGGGCTCCGCGCTGGGGATCGTTGGCGGGCTGATTCTGGGCCAGGCCGCCGTGGCCGCGGACATCATCAGCCCCATCATGATCATCATCGTCGCCCTGACGGGCCTGGGCAATTATGTGATCCTCAACTACGATTTCTCCGTGGCCGCCATCCTCTGCCGCCTGGTCCTGATCTTCTCCGGCGCGTTCGCCGGCCTGTACGGCATCATTCTGGCGCTGTTCTGCGTCGCCTGCCGCCTGTGCGCCATGCGTTCCTTCGGCGTGCCATACATGGCCCCCATCGCCCCCTGGCGGCCCCACAATCCGGATATCGTGCTGCGGCTCCCCCTGTGGATGCAAAAGACGCGGATGTTTTTCTCACGCCCGCGCAGCTGGCTCAGCGGGGAGGCTGGGCGGAAATGAGCCGTCTGTCCGCATCCCGGGGTTCCATGCGATGGCTGAGCGTGGTCGCCGCCACCGCCAGGGTATTCTTCGGCGTCGCCGTGGACCTGCCGGAGCTGTACGGCGCGGGCTGGCTCGCGGCCCTGCTGGGAGCCCTGCTGCTTCTCCCCTTCGCCCTGGCCGCCGATTTTTTGAGCCGCCGGGATCACCGTCTCCCCCTGGAGGCGCTCCGGTCCCGCTTCGGCCAGCCGGCATGCGCCATCGTCTGCGCCGTCGGCGGGCTCTGTCTCCTGCTGGACGCCGCCTGCGTGGCCGTGGGCGCTGCGGGCTCCGCCGGTTACATCGCCCTTCGGGATCGCTCCTTCCGGCTGCTGCTTGCGCTTCCGCTGTTGGCCGCCTGGATCGCCGCGTCCTCCGGCGGCGAGGCCCTTGGCGGCTCCGCGCGGATCTGGGTCCGCCTCGCCCCGTGGTTCGCCGTCCTGGTGCTGCTGATCCAGTTCTCCGGCTACCGCCTCGGCTACCTGTTCCCCCTGCTGGGCGAGGGCGTCCCGTCCCTGATGCGCGGCGGCCTGCGGTGCGCGGGCTGGTACGCCGTCCTGCTGCCCGCCTGGCTCGTCTCCCGCCCCGGGGAGCGGGTCCGGCCCTGCCGGGTCTCCCTGCAGTTGGCCGCGTCCGCCATCGCGGCATGCGTCCTTCTGCTCATGTACAGCTTGGAAAACCCGCCCGTGCAGACGGTTCTCCACACCCGCGCGTTCCAGATCAACGCCGTCATCACCAACGGCCGCTTCCCCACATCCCTGCAGCTCCCCATCATCGCGCTCTGGTTCATCGGCATGGCGCATCTGCTGGCGCTGGAATTGTTCATCCCGGCCCGCCTGCTGCGCCGCTGCCTGCCCGCCGTCCCCGCGCCGGCGCTGACGCTGTGCTGTTCCGCCGCCGCGTATATCCTCGCCGCGCTGGGCCTGGCGGAACGGGAAACCGCCTTAGCCCTGGCGGACCTGATCTACCCCGGCCTGTGGCTCGCGCTCATCCTGCTGCTCCCGGCGGGCATACTCCGGAAAGGGGGAAGAAAACCGTGAAGCGCTTTTCCGCGCTGCTCCTGGCGGCGTTCTGCGCGCTGCCGCTGAGCGGCTGCATGCAGTCCGAACAGGTGGAATCCCAGGCCTACGTCATCCTGCTGGGCGTGGACGCCGCCCCGGAGGGAATGGAAATCTCCGTGCAGGTGCCCAAAGCCACCGGCGCGGCGGGGGATACCGGCGGCGAACAGGGCAACGCGCCATACCTGCTGGCCTCCGCCCGGGGGCGCACCTGGTCCGAAGCTTCCCAGGCGCTGCAGTCCGTGGTCCAGCGCAAGCTCAACTTCCGCCAGACCATCCTGGTGATCCTCTCCGAAGAGCTTGCCCGGGGTGATTCGCTGCCGGAGATCATGCGGGACATGTTCGAATCCTACGCCCTGGACAGCTCCGCCTGGTTCGCCATATGCCAGGGCAGCGCACGGGAATTCGTCGCGGCGCAGAAGCCGGTCATCGGCACGCGCGTCTCCACCGCCGTCAGCTCCATGCTGGAAAACTACGTAAGCGTCGGCCTGATCCCCTCATCCACCTTCGCGGACACCTACTACGCCATGAATTCCGGCTTCTCCGACCCCGCGGTCATCTACGCCTCTGTCGGCGATCCGAAGGCCGACGCCGGGCGCACATCGTCCTCCGGCGAAGATGAAAGCGAGGCGGAGACCGTCTTCGGCGGCGCCGCGCTGCTGCGGGATGGCCGCATGATCGGCATCCTCACGGCGGAGGAGGTTTGCTGCCTCGACCTTCTCCGGAGCAGGCCGAAGCGCTTCATCCTCCTCGTCGACGGTTCCGGCGCGCCGCTCGTTATGGACAGCCGGCCCGGGATCTCCGTCGATCTCTCCGGCGACGCCCCCGCCATCCGCGTCAGCCTGCGCCTCACCATGGAGCGCAGCGCCGCCTTCCCCACCGCCGACGGCGTGCGCGAGGCGCTGCTGGAAAGGCTGAACCGGCTCACGGAGCGCTGCCGGGAGCTGGGCGTCGAGCCCTTCGGCTTTGCGGAGCGCGCCGTCCGGAGCTTCCTCACCCTGGAAAGCTGGAACCGCTACGGCTGGCGGGAGCGCTTTTCCCGGGCCGATGTCACATACGATATCTCCATCCGCGCCAGGTCCCCCGCGTAAACGAAAAACCCCAGGAAGCCGATCGGGTTTCCCGCGGCGCTCCTGACAGCCGGGTCTGCGCGCCCCGCGTGAGCCCCGAAGCGATCACAGCATCGGGGGGGCCGGGAAGCGATCTCCTTCCATATTTCGAGGCGTTCTCCGCGACGGCGCGGGCGCGAATGCTGATTTGGCCTTCCACGCGCCGCAGGCCGCTCCTGTGCTTCTCCTTGTCGCAGCGATTTTGCGCGTAAAGCAAAGCTGAATCCGAAAAACGGAAGTATTGGGCGCATAGCCCGCGCTTTGCGGACGGACGGAGGACCATCGTTCCCGCCAGCCGGGTCTTCGCAAAAAAGGCTCGCGCATTTCTGCGCGAGCCTTTCCGCCCGCTCAACAGCCCCTTGACATTCCAATCCGCCGGAAGTAAAATGGTGCTGTATCATGTCGAGGGGTCCATCCCCCCGCAGCTTCCGAAAGAGATGACCCTGCATGTACGCTCTGATCGTCAACCCCGCTGCCGGAAACGGCCGCTCGCTTCGCCTTCTCCCCGAGATCCAGGCAACGCTGGACCGGGAGGGCATCCAAAGCCGCGTCTTCGAGACCTCCAAGCCCGGCGACGCCACCGTCCTTACGGCCGCGGCCTGCCGGGACGGCTTCGACGCCGTGGTCTCCATCGGCGGCGACGGCACCCTGCTGGAAACCGCCTCCGGCATGATCGGCAGCGGCGTTCCGCTCCTGATCGCCCCCTGCGGCACGGGCAACGACTTCATCCGCACCCTGGAATTGCCCCGCGACCCCATCGCCTGCCTCTCCGTTCAGATGCACTCCGCGCCCCTCCCAGTGGACGCCGTGCGCGTGAACGACCGTTATTTCCTGAATGTCTCCGGCACCGGCCTGGATGTGGACGTGCTCCGGCGCACCACAAAGCACAAACAGCGCTTCAAGGGTCTCATTCCGTACCTCCTGGCCGTGTTCGAGTCCATCCGGCATTATTCCCCATCCGAGGCCGAGCTCCGCCTGGACGACGGCCCCGCGGAGCGCGTCACCTTCAGCCTCATCTCCATCGGCAACGGGCGCTACTTCGGCGGCGGCATGTGCGCCGTACCCGGCGCGCTGCCCAACGACGGCCTGCTGGACGTGGTCGTTGCAAAGCCCGTCAAAAAGTGGAAGATTCCCTTCCTGCTCGTCCTGTTCATCGCGGGAAAGCACATCAAGGCCGGCCTGGGCGTCGTCCGGCAATGCAAAAAGCTCGCCATCTCCAAGCCGGGCGCTACCCTGAACCTGGACGGCGAGCTGTATGACTGCGACCGCGCGGAATATGAAGTTTTGCCCGGCGCGATCACGCTTCGGGCGCCGGGTCCAGGCGCGAAAGCCTGATTATGCGCTCCACGCCCAACAATTGCGCCTCATTGGGATCGTGGCTCACCAGCACCACGGCGGCATGCGGACACTGTTCCAGCAGGAATGCCGCCGTTTTTTCGCGCGTCTGCGCGTCCAACCCCTTGAAGGGCTCGTCCAGCAGCAACAGCTCCGGCCCGGCGAGCGCGGCCCGCACGATGGCCACGCGCCGCCGCTGCCCTCCGCTGAGTTTCCTCACCCGCTTCTCTTCTTCCCCTTCCAGGCCAACGGCCGCCAGCGCGGCGTCGATCTCCCCCGCCGGCTTCCTGGCCGCCAATCGCACGTTCTCCCGGGCGTTCATGTTCTCGATCAGCCTGTCCTCCTGAAAGACCGCCGCGACGCGCAGCCCGTCCCGCCGCCATACGCTTCCCGCGTCCGGCATGAGCAGGCCCATCATCACGTTCAGCAGCGTGGTCTTCCCGCACCCGGAGGGTCCTTCGATGGCGAGACGTTCCCCCGCCCCCAGCGCAAAGGAGACGTCCTTCAGCACCCGTTTTTCACCGAAAGACTTGCCCACGCCTTCAAGACGGATCATGTTCCGCGCCTCCTTCCGCCCTGCGCATCAGCCAGCCGATGAGCAGCAGCACCAGGCGTTCAAATACGATGCTCAGCAGAATGATCGCCAGCGTCCACGCGAACAGCTGCGGCGTGTCGAAGTACAGCTTCGCCAGCTGCAGCGCCGATCCGATGGACTTGCGCGGCTGGGAAATGACCTCCGCGGCGATGCCCGCCTTCCAGCACATGCCCAGGGACAGCTTCGCCGCGGCCAGGATGTGGGGATACGTCGCCGGCAGGTAGATCGCCCGGAGCACGTCCCGCCTGCGCAGGCGGAACACCTTCGCCATCTCCAGCAGCTTCGTATCCGCCGAATCCAGCCCCGCCAGCACGTTGGTGTACACGATGGGCAGCACCATCAGAAACGCGATGAACACCGACAGATTTTTGGATGAGATCCAGATCAGCGCCAGTATGACGAAGCTGGCCACGGGCGTCGCCTTGACGGTATACATCAGCGGCGCCAGCAGCGTGCGCACGAATCGCCAGGCCTTGGAAAGCCCCGCCAGCACCGTCCCCAGCAGCAGCCCCAGCCCGAAGCCTGTCAGGATGCGCCCGAAGGAGCTGGCCACGCGCGCATAAAAATCCCCGGTCCCCATCAGGGAGATCAGGGTTTCGCACGCGCGGACAGGAGATACCAGAAGCATCTCCTGTCCGACCATGACGCTCGCTGTCTGCCACACCGCCAGCCAGAAGCCGACGGCCAGCAGGCCCGCAAGCAGCTTCTTATTCCGCTGTCCCGGCCTCATCGGCTTTGGCGATGTAATAGAACGCTTCATCCGGCAGCGTGCCTCCCACTGCGGCAGGGTTCTGTTCGTACAGGGCGGTCAGATAGCCGCCGATCTTCTCCTGCATCTCTTCGCCGGTAATGCAGACGATGTTGCAGGCGGGGATCGCCTTCTCGGCGATGGGCGCCTTGGCCACGATCTCCAGGTCCGCGATCCACACGGCCGCCTCGGCGGGGTTCTCGTTGACATATTCGGTGGAAGCGCGATACTCTTCCAGGAACGCCGCCACGGCCTCGGGATTCGCCTCGGCGAACTCCCTGCGCACCAGCACGACGCCGGTGATCATGGCGCTGGTTTCGTCGATCTTGTCCCACTCGTCGGAGAGGCTCAGCGCCACGCGCACGTCGCTGTTCTGGGCCAGCACCGCGGTGACGTAGGGCTGGGGCAGGACGGCCACCGTGGCCTTATCGTTCAGCATGGCGTTGGCGACTTCCGTCGCCTCCGTCAGGAACTCCACGTTCACGTCCGCCTCGGGATCCAGGCCATTGCCCTTCAGCACGTAGTTCAGCGCGTATTCAGGCGTCGCGCCCTGGCCGGTGGAATAGATGGTCTTGCCCTTCAGGTCCTCGACGCTCTGGATCGTGTCGCCGGCCTCCAGCACATACAGCACTCCCAGCGTGTTGATCGCCGCCACCTGAACCGCGCCGTTGCTGTTGTTGTACCACACGCTGGCCACGTTGCAGGGCACCAGCGCGATATCCAGCGCGCCCTGCTTCAGCAGCGCCGGGGCGATGGCGTCCGCCGCGCCCTCAATGGCGAAATCATACTCGTTGAGGGATTCTCCGTTTTCGTTGTCGTGGATCAGCTTCACCATGCCCATGGTCGTGGGGCCCTTCAGAGACGCCACATGGATGACCGTCCCGTCCTCCTGCGCATAGGCGCAGCAGCTCAGCAGGAACAGTCCGCAAAGGATAACCGCCAAAAGCTTTTTCACAGAAATCTCCTCCTTTTGCACGGCCGCGCATTCCTTGGAAGCGCGTTGATTTTTCTGCCGCCATCATGATATACCCTTTTGTTATACTTGTCAAACGCAGCCGTGAAAGTTTTCAATTATTTCACCTCTCCGCAATATGCTCCCCCGCCACGCCCGCGAAGACAGACGCCGGAAGCCTCTCTCCACCCGCTTCCTGACGGCAACCCCGCCATGCCCGTGAAGACGAACGAGGGGCGTCCGGCTGAGCCGGGCGCCCCATTTCCTTGCGTTATTCGGTCATTCCTCTTCCACGCGGCCACGGGCGAGGCTGGTCAGGAGCCACTCGCCATTCTCCTCGCGGAAGCCGTACCGCTCGTAGCGCTCCTCGCCGTCGATCGTCACCTTGAGCTCGATCGCGAAGTACTCATACTCCACGCCGCCCACGATGACCTTCTCCACGGGGAAGCTCTTCAGCATCTGCTCCTTCAGCGCGGCCTTCTCTTCCTCGCTCATCTCGGCGAAGTGCTTCCGGATGCGTCCATCAGTTCCAGCGCCTCAGGCTCAGCAGCTCCTCGCTGGCGGCGGCAGCGTCGCGCACCTGGGCATCGAAGCCCACGGAAGCCAGCGCCACCAGGATCTGTTCCAGGATGGTCATGGCCTGAATAGTCTCCATCTCCCCCTCTTCCAGGATGGCGTCCACGCCCAGAATCTCCACTTCGATTTAGATATTTCCGTCAATTGGATTTAACATTCCCGCCTTGGTTTCAGAATAATGAACAATAGCTTTCAGGTTCTGTTCCCTGTCGTTTTCCCCTTGCGCGCCGCGGCAAAATAGGCTATAATAGAGTCGGACGGCAAACCGAACGCCGTCCGCCGATTCGCCGGAAGCCCCAACGGGTCCCGGCCATGATATGAGGATACCAATAAACAGGAGGTCAGAACCATGAAGAAGTACGAATGCCCCTGCGGTTACGTCTACGATCCCGAAATCGGCGATCCGGACAGCGGCATCGCCCCCGGCACCGCCTTTGAAGACATCCCCGAGGACTGGGTCTGCCCCGTCTGCGGCCTGGGCAAGGACGCCTTCACCGAAGCCGAATGACCCAACGCGGCGCGCACCGCCCCAGGCGGTGCGCGCCGCTTCACACAGGAGGAAGCAACATGCTGGAAATCGGAACCAAAGCCCCGGATTTTCGCCTGCCGGACCAGAACGGCCAGTACCACGCCCTCTCGGACTACACCGGCAAAAAGGTGATCCTCTACTTCTACCCAAAGGACAGCACCGCCGGCTGCACCGCCCAGGCCTGCGGCTTCGCGGAGCTGTATCCCCAGTTCACGGAAAAGGGCGCCGTGGTGCTGGGCGTGAGCAAGGACAGCGTCGCCTCCCACAAGAAGTTCGAGGACAAGTACGGCCTGCCCTTCACGCTGCTCTCGGACCCGGACCTGACCGCCATCAAGGCCTACGGCGTCTGGCAGGAGAAGAAGCTGTACGGCAAGTCCTCCATGGGCGTCGTGCGCACCACGTACCTCATCGACGAGAACGGCGTCATCGCCAGGGCCTATGAGAAGGTGAAGGCCGCGGACAACCCCGGACAGATGCTCGCCGAGCTCTCCCGGTAAGCCCAAAACCGAGCTCCTGCAAAAAAGTCCGCCTCGGAAGAAGCGGACTGTCATCTTAAAATCATGCCCTTCGCCCCAGCCATGCTTTTCCACAAAAAGAGCCCCTTCGCCATGCGGCGAAGGGGCTCTTTATCCATATGCTCAGGCAACGGCTTTTTGCTTCCTGCCCTGCCACACCCGGAATCCGTACAGTGCGCAGAACAGCGCGATGCCGCCGATGGACGTCCACACGTTGGACACGATGGCCAGTCCGATCACGACCACGAAGGCCAGGCGCTCCACGATGGTGATCTTCTGCTCGATGTACCCCTGCAGCGCGATGGCCAGGGAATAGCTGATGACGAAGCCGGAAAGCCAGGTGATCAGCGTCTGGAAGTTGAAGCCAAAGTTCACGTAATCGTTGTTCAGCGCGAACGCGAAGGGCAGTATGAAGCCGGTGATGCCCAGCTTTACCGCCGTGAAGCCCACCTTCATGGGGTTCTCGTCCGCAATGCCCGCCGCCGCGAAGGAGGCCACGGCCACCGGCGGCGTGATGGCGGAAATGGACGCGAAGTACAGCAGGAACAGGTGGGCGGGCAGCCGCGCCAGGCCCAGGTTGGTCAGCGCCGGGGCAATGGCGGTGGCGCACACGATGTACGCCGCCGTGGTGGGCAGGCCCATGCCCAGCACCGCGCATACCAGCATGGACAGGATCAGGCTCGGTATCAGAGCGTTGCTGCCCAGCTGCAGGATGAAGTCGGAGAACTTGTTGCCCAGGCCGGTCATGGAGAACATGCCCACCACGATGCCGGCGGTGGCGCAGGCCGCCACCACGGTCACCATGGACCTGCCCGCGCTGATCATGCCCTGGAGCAGATCCTTCAGCTTCATGCGATCGTTCTTGTCCAGGAACGCGCACACGATGATGGCCGCGATGGACCAGATGGCGGAGAGCATGGGGGTCATGCCCAGGCCGATCATCAGCACCAGCAGCACGATCACGGGCACGAACAGCTTGATGCCGCGCTTCACCGATGTCTTCAGGTCGGGGATCATCTCGGGCGGCAGCCCGTGCAGCTGGTGTTTGACCGATTCCAGGTCCACCATCTTGAACAGGCAGAAGTAGTACATCAGCGCCGGCAGCAGGGCCGCCAGGCAGATGGTGGCGTAGGAGATGCCGGTGATGTCCGCCATGACGAACGCGGCCGCGCCCATGATGGGCGGCATGATCTGTCCGCCGGTGGAAGCCACGGCTTCCACCGCGCCGGCGAAGCGGGAGCGGTATCCGTTGCGCTTCATCAGCGGGATGGTGAACGCGCCTGTGCTGACCACGTTGGCCACGCAGCTGCCGGAGATGGTACCGAAGAAGGCGGAGGCCACCACGGCCATCTTGGCCGGGCCGCCGCGCTTTTTGCCCGCCAGGGCGATGGCGATATCCTGGAAGATCCGGTCCGCGTGGGAAACGTTCAGGTACGCCGCGAACAGCAGGAACAGGAACACGTTGTTGGCCGACGTGGCGATGGGCGAACCGTAGATGCCGCGGTCGCTGAAGATGGACAGCAGCACGCGGGACATCTTATATCCCCTGTGGCCGAACAGGCCGGATATGTGGTTCCCGAACAGGGCGTACAACACCGCCAGGATGGCGATGATGGGCAGCACGTTGCCCAGCACGCGGCGTCCGACCTCCAGGGTGATCACGGCCATGATGCAGCCCATGACGAACAGCTCCGTCGTCAGGTGGTTGTTCTGCATGTCGGTCGTGTAGGTTTCAAAGTTGATGGAGATGTACAGGCTGACGGCCACCGTCAGCGCGATGAATATCCAGTCGATCACCCGGAACAGCACGGTCTGCGCCGGGGTCTTTTCCTTCATCTTGCGCCCCAGCGGGAAGTAGATAAAGGTCAGCACGAAGCCGATCATCACGTGCAGGATATAGAACAGGATGCTGGGCACGGTCAGGAAGGTGAACTTCCCCACGTGCAGGAACGCCGCCATCAGGGACACGGCAATGATGATGCCCTGTATGACCTTCTGATAGGTGCTTTTGTTGTCCATCTGCTCTTCTCCCTTTCAAGGCGAGCCCTGCGGCCCGGATGCAGATCTGTGCGAATCGTGTAGGCCCGCCGGGACGGATGTCCTCCGTCCCGGCGGGGCAGCTCCGCGCGCCCTGTTCAGGCCGCGGAAAGGAGA
>JAEEGL013604348.1_pt1 | contig 11162 bp, 2 predicted proteins | sample 9134231 | NCBI WGS metagenome assembly JAEEGL01 (sample SAMN16246548, study PRJNA631951) | gut metagenome | biome: gut microbiome; feature: rumen; material: fiber-attached | host: Bos | place: Iran: Karaj | collected 2018-10
GCGACTATGTCTGCATACTGGATGGAGACGACTGGGCCCTTGAAAACATGCTGCAGTTCATCCACGACAAAGTATCCGAGTCTCCCGTGCCGCTCGATATGATCCTCTTCGCAGCCCACAATGTATATGAGGATCATTGGGAGGAAACCGTCAACGACGTTCCCGAAGGGTATTACAACAGGAAACGGCTCGAGAATGAAGTTTTCCCGCATCTGCTCATCGATACGCGCAAAGGTTTTCAGGTGGGATGCATACAGGCCCACACCTGGGACAAGGCGTTCAGGCGGGAATTGCTGGTCAAGTGCTATACACGCGAGGAGCGGATAAAGGTTTTTACCGATGTACCGATGACCTATGAATGCCTGCTCAACTCCGAGAACGTGTATATATGCAATGAACCTCTGTACATGTACAATAAGACAAATGAAGACTCCATCCGCGCAAAGAGCCGCGAAAACCTTCTGACGAAGAGCTTCAACTATCTGACGGTATATATCCAAAAGCACCTGAGCGGCTTTGGCCCTTCGGTGGACAAGCAGCTTAACGCCTATCCCGCCATGCTGATCATCCGCACGGCAAAGTGGCGCGCCGAAAGCGATCCCTCCCTGAGAGAGGCAGCAAAGCACATGAAAGAAGGCTTGCGTGAATCGGAAATGCTGAAGCACGTTTCTGTCAGAGGCTTGCCCATCAAGCCCGGTCTCGTGGTACTTTTGTTCAAGCTGCATCTTTATATGCCGGCAATGCTGTTGTGCTCCGCCCGGGTAAGGCAGCAGAAGCGTGCAGATGCCGGTTCAAAATGATCCGGGACTTGAAAAGCGTTGGCCGAGTGTGTATAATATCCCTGATTGGACCGAATCATTTGAATTTCAAAGGCTGGTGGTAGAATGTACAAACAAAAGACGCGCGGTTGGTCTCAACATATCGACTTTATCCTGCTGGACATACTTTGTACCTTTCTCAGCTTGCTGGTGGTTTACCTGCTTGCGAAAAATACCGGTGCGCTGACTTCCCGCTATTTCTGGCTGTTGGTATTGGAAACCGGCATGGCGGACCTGGTTGTGATCATCATCATGGACACCTATCACAGTGTGCTGCACCACTCGCCCCTGGACGAGATAGGACGCCTGCTGACACAGACCGGGTACGTGATCCTCTGCGTGCTGGGGCTTCAATTGCTGAGCCATCCCGGCAATTCCGATCTTTCGCGCATCGCCCTCTACACCGTGCCCCTGTATGTCATCTCCTGCTATATCATGCGTCAGGGGTATAAGAGTTACCTGAAGAAAAAGCATCATATCCGCAATCGGCATACCCTGCTCATTGCGCTGGAAGCCTCCCAGATCCCAACTGTTCTTACGAGAATCCTCTCCAACAATTACGGCAATTACCGCTTATCCGGTCTGGCTATCATGGGCGAAAACCCCTCTGAGGATCAGGCACGGCAGGAGCTCCGTTCGCTGCGCGAAGCGTATCCCGAGATAGAAACGATTCCCATCGTCGCCACCGGTGATACCCTTGAACAGTATCTGACGAACAACTGGGTCGACGAGGTGTATCTGGACGTACCTCCCGGAGCGGATCTGCCGGTCGACGTGATCAATAATCTTATGCGCATGGGCGTCACCATCCATACCGCCCTCACCAACCTGGACGAAATCAATTCGCGCCACAAAAACGTGGAATGGATTTGCGGCCACCTGACCATCACTACCTCTTTGGGCTATATTACCGGCCGCGACGTTTTCCTCAAACGCCTGATGGACGTCGTGGGCGGGCTGATCGGTTCTGTTTTTACATTGCTTCTGGCGATTCCTGTCGGGCTGGCGATTTGGCTGTCGGACCCCGGCCCTGTCTTTTTCAAGCAAACCCGCATCGGAGAGAACGGCAAAAAGTTCCAGATCTACAAATTCAGAAGCATGTATATGGATGCAGAGGCGCGCAAAGCGCAATTGGCACGGGAAAGCGCGCAGGAAGACCAGCTCATGTTCAAGCTGGAGCACGATCCGCGCATCATCGGGCAAAAGCAGCTTCCGGACGGCCGATGGAAAAAGGGCGTCGGAGGCTGGATCAGAGATTTGTCCCTGGATGAATTCCCCCAGTTTTTCAACGTATTGAAGGGCGATATGTCCTTAGTCGGCACACGTCCTCCCACGGTGGAAGAATGGAAGCGCTATGAACCGTTCCATCGCGCCAGAATGTCCACCAAACCGGGAATCACCGGCCTTTGGCAGGTCAGCGGACGCAGCAAAATCAAGGATTTTGACACCGTGGTCCGACTCGATCGCGAGTATATCGAAAACTGGTCCCTCAAGCAGGACATCCATATTCTGTTCAAGACGGTCTGGGTCGTGATAACGCGTAACGGCGCTATGTGAAACACGTTGAACCGGCATGCCGGTCCGATTGATCTCATCCATACCGGACGGGCGCTTGGGTGAAATCCGCCGATCCCGATGAAGGTCCCGGGCCGCACGGACTCGTTTTTGCTAAAATTCTCTATAGGGGTTTTAGCTGAATTCGCGTTTTCTGTCGTACAACTCTTCGTCTCTTCACGGAAGATTATGGAATGAACCTTACTCGATTCGTAGGATTCGATGAGGCAGCGATCACAAGCCTTCAATGGTGTAGCCTTTCGCGGCTCAGCTGCGGTACCGGGCATAAATAAGACGGATGCATTCCCTAAGAAAACGTGAAAAACCGAAATACATCAGCCACCTGCTGGCCGTACTGCCGGAGCGCTTCGCCAAAGGCCGAAGGCGGCCGGCTATGACCTGCTGCCGTGGGCTGAGGATGTGCAGCGTCTGTGCCCGGGGGAATGTGTGGATTCTTGAGCACATACCGCAAATTTGCCTGTACCCTGCACCGACGTATGAAAAGCGAGGTGACGCACTGCAAGATCGCCGGCCCACGTGGAACGTGGAGACCGGCGATTTTGAACGCGTGCAGTTTGGTAAGGGGCTGCCTTCGGGGATATGCGCCCTTGGCTTATAACATAATGCCAAGCGTGATGCTGAGTCGATCGGCATAGCTACCCTTCGCGCAGCAAACGGTCAGAACGGAACGGCGATCCCGGAAGGCATCATCTCCTATGGTCTTCACGCCGTCGGAGAACCCTCTATAACAGGCCGCAGCTGCAGAACGCGCTGCCTCCGATACGTGTCGCGCCGTCTCCGATTATGACTGTTACAACCTCTGAGCCCCAAGGACTCACATCGCCATGAGTATAATTATCAGGATAATCCGCCATCGCGCCGCTGCCGCTGAAAGTCAGCACGCCCTCGCTGTACAGCGTCCATGTGAGATCGCCTGAGGTGCCATGATCGACGATTTCGGGGCTTTACGTACCCACAAAGGTAAATCCGTTCGCCGCCGCGTACGTTTGGGCATAGGAGCCGGGTTCACCGTAGATGGTGAAGTTATCTGCGCAATAGGTGAATGCGTCTTCGCCGATGCTCGTTACGCTGCTTGGGATCATTATGCTCGTCAAGCTTCTGCACCAGCTAAATGCAGAACCGCCAATGCTTGTCATGCTGTTCGGGATCGTTACGCTTGTCAACTTGTCGCAAGCACAGAACACATTATCGCCGATACTCGTCACACCGTACGGGATCGTTATGCTCGTCAGGCTGCTGCAACCCCAGAACGCACAATCGCCTATGCTTGTCACACTGCCAGGGATCGCTATGCTTGTCAGTTTGTCGCAACCGTGAAACGCATAATTGCCTATACTCGTCACGCTATTGGGAACCACGAAGCCAAGTTGCTTACCGCCGGGAACACATAAAAGGGTCTGCAGAGTTTTGTCATACATAACTCCATCAGCGGAAGCGTAATAATCGTTGTTTTGACTTATGCTGATACTCGTCAAACTACCGCAGTAGCTGAACGCGCCGTCACCTATATGTGTAACGCCGGCAGGGATCGTTATACTCGTCAGGCTGCTGCATTGACCAAAGGCTTCCTTGCCTATACTCGTTACATTGGCAAGACTCGGTAAACTCGCCAAGCTTGTGCAGGCATAGAGCGCATAATCGCCGATACTCGTCACGCTGCCGGGGATCGTTATGCTTGTTAGGCTTAACAGGTTAACGAACGCCCAATCGCCTATGCTCGTTGCGCCTTCGCGGATAATGATCGTTACAACATCAGTGTCCATATTCCAAGGAGCCCATGGAATGTCGTCATTATCATGATAATCCGCCATCGCGCCGCTGCCGCTGAAAGTCAGCACGCCCTCGCTGTCCAGCGTCCATGTGAGATCACCAGAGGTGCCATGATCGACGATTTCGGGGCTTGATGTACCCACAAAGGTAAATCCGTTCGCCGCTGCGTACGTTTCGGCATAGGAGCCGGCTTCGCCGTAGATGGTGAAGCCATCGCCGCAATTATCGAATGCACCTTCGCCGATGCTTGTTACGCTGCTCGGGATGGTTATGCTCGCAAGATTGCTGCAGCCGTAGAACATACGCTCGCCTATGCTTGTAATTCCATCGGAAAGCGTTATACTCGATAGACTGCGGCATTCTTCGAACGCAGAAATACCTATGCTCGTTACGCTGCTCGGGATAGTTATGCTTGTCAGATTGCTGCAGAATCCGAACGCCCATTCCCCTATACTCGTTACACTGTTCGGAATCGTTATGCCGGTCAGATTGCTGGTGAAGTAGGATGCATAGCTGTTTATGCTCGTCACGCTGCCCGGAATCACAAAGCTATCCCGCCTGCCGTGAGGAACACATAATAGAGTCTGCAAGGTCTTGTCATACAAAATTCCGTCAACAGAAGTTAAATAAGCATTAGCATCGTCTACGTTGATGCTGGTCAGGGCATTGCAGCCATGGAATGCGAAAAGGCCTATATTCATCACATTTTGGGGAATCGTTACGCTCGTCAAGCCGCTGCAGCCGTAGAAAGCCTCTTCACCTATATGCATCACATTTTCGGGAATCGTTATGCTTGTAAGGCTGATGCAGTCCCCGAACGCATCATCGCCTATGCTCGTCACATCATCGCCGATCGAGACCGCTGTAATACCTGTGCCCCAAGGACCGCAACCATCGAGATAATAACTCGCCATCGCCCCGCTGCCGCTGATGGTCAAAAGGCCCTCGCTATCCAGCGTCCAGGTGAGGTTGCCGCCGTTCGCGCCGCAAGTGCCCTGGTCTATGATCTCGGCGCCAGCAATTTCCTCGAAGGAAAGTCCTTTCGCTGCCGCGTATGTTTGGGCATAAGAGCCAGGTTCGACATAGAGGGTGAGATTGGAGGAACAATTCAGGAATGCATTCTCGCCTATGCTCGTCACGCTGCCGGGGATCGTTATGCTCGTTAAGTTGACGCAGCTTTCGAACGCCCAATTGCCTATGCTTGTCACACTGTCGGGAATTGTTACGCTTGTCAGGTTGCCGCAGCCTCTAAACGCATTACCGTCTACACTCGTCACGCCTTCGGGAATAGCATAATTGTTTATATTCTTCCCGGCCGGCATGCAAAGCAATGTTGTGCAAGCTTTGTTGAATAGCACTCCATTTACTGAGCAGTAATACAGATTTTCCGATGCAACGCTTATGCTTGTCAAGCTGCTGCAGCTTCCAAATGCACCGTTACCTATATACGTCACGCTGCTTGGAATCATTATGCTCGTCAGGCTATTACAGCCATAGAAGGCCACATCGATTATGCTCGTCACGCTGGCGGGAATCGTTATGCTCGTCAAGCTGCTGCAGCGGTTGAACACGGCATGATTTATCATCGTCACGCCAGCGGGGATCGTTATGTTCGTCAGGCTGCGGCAGTCAAAGAACGCATACATGCCTATGCTCGTCACGTTGGCGGGTATCGTTATGTTCGTCAGGTTGCGGCACTCGCTGAACGCATAGCTGCCTATGCTCGTCACGCTGGCAGGTATCGTTATACTCTGCAGGTTGTAACACTCGCTGAACGTATAGTTACCTATGTTCGTTACACCATCACCTATGTTGACAGTTACAAGCCCTGTACCCCAGGGTGCGGAGTTGTTATAAGCGTAATCCGCCATCGCTCCGCTGCCGCTGATGATCAAAAGGCCGTTGCTGTCCAGCGTCCAGGTGAGGTTGTCGCCGTTTGCGCCGCAGGAGCCCTGAGCTATGATCTCAGCGCTTGTTGTGCTCACGAAGTTCAATCCCTTATCTGCCGCATATGTTTCGGCGTAGGATCCGGGTTCGCCGTAGATGGTGAAGCCATTGCCGCAATCGGAGAATGCATTGTTGCCGATACTTGTTACACTGCTCGGAAGCTCTATGCTCGTTAAGTCAAAGCAGCCCTGAAAAGCAGAATCGCCGATGCTTGTAACGCTGTCCGGAATTTCTACGTCTTTCAACCGGTAGCAATTATAAAATGCGCTTTTCCCTATGCTTGTAACGCCGTTCTGGATTACGACGCTTGTGCTTTCAGTCGGCCAGGCCAACAGAGTGGTTCTCGCCTTATTGTACAATGCGCCATTGAGGCTTGCGTAATATTGGTTATCGGCATCGACAGAAATGTTGGCATTATAGCAACCGACAAACGCAAAATCACCAATACTCGTAACACTGCTCGGGATTACCACGTTTGTCATGTTAACGCACCAAGTAAACGCTCCGTAACCGATGCTTGTAAGGTTAGCCGGAATCGTTATGCTCGTCAGGTTCCCGCAGTTGTAGAACGCATTTTCGCCTATGCTCGTCACACCGTCCGGGACCGCAACACTCGACAGGTCGTCGCAGTGAGCAAACGTATAGTTGCCTATGCTCGTCACGCCATCTGGAATCGCTATGCTTACCAAGCTGCTGCAGCTGTAGAAAGCACGGTCGCCTATGCCTGTAACACTGTCAGGGATCGTTATGCTCGTAAGGCTGCTGCAGCTGCCGAATGCAGAATTGCCTATGCTTATCACACTGTCTGGGATCGTTAAGCTCGTAAGACCGCTGCAGCCGTAGAACGCATAATTGCCTATGCTCGTAACGCTGTCAGGGATCGTTATGCTCGTAAGACCGCTGCAGCCGTGGAATGCAGAAATGGCTATACTCGTCACGCCGTCGGGAATTGTTATACCTGTCAGACTGCTGCAACTGTAAAACGCATTCCTGCCTATGGCGGTTACGCTGCTCGAAATTTCTATGCCCGTCAAACCGCTGCAGCCGCTGAACGCATAATTACCAATGCTCGTCGCACCATTACGGATTATGACCGTTTGAACTTCGGCGCCCCAGGGAGCGGCACTGCTATAAGTATAATCTGCCATCGCCCCGCTTCCTCTGATGATCAGCAAGCCTTCGCTGTTCAGCGTCCAGGTGAGGTTGTCGCCGTTTGCGCCGCAGGTGCCCTGAGCGACGATGTCGCCGTTCATCGTTTCTTCGAAGTTAAATCCGTTCGCCGCTGCGTACATGTCAGCATAGGAGCCGGCTTCGCCGTAGATGACGAGATTGGAAGTACAATTCAGGAACGCTTTCTCGCCGATGCTCGTCACGCTGGCAGGTATCGTTATCCTCGTCAAACTGCGGCAATTGTAGAAAGCATAATTGCCGATGCTCGTTACACCGTCCGGGATCACCACGTTTGTCAGGGCAGTACAGCCACTAAAGTCAGAGCCAATGCTTGTTACGGTGCCTGGAATGGTTATATCAGTCAACGCAGTGCAGTTCATAAAGGTGGAACCCTGTAAGGCGGTCAGGTTGGCCGGCAACGTGATTTCCGTCAGGCTGCTGCAATTAATAAATGCTCCTACTCCTATTGTCGTCACGCTGTCGGGAATAGTGATATCTGTAAGCGCAGTACAGTCTTCAAAAGCAAAATAGGCAATTATTGTGACTCCATCGGGAATATCGACGGATGTGAGACTGCTGCAGCCGCTGAACGCACTATAGCCTATGCTCCTTACACCTTCCGGAATTGTTATCGATACAATCCTGCTGCAATCGTAAAACGCTTTGCAGCTGATTCTTGTCACACCGCTCTCTATAGTCACAGCGTTTATAGCGTTCCGGTATTCATACCAGGGAGCTGATACATCTTCATACTCCGCCATAGAGCCGCTGCCGCTGATGGTCAGCAAGCCGTTGCTCTTCAGCGTCCAAATAATGTCGTAGCCGAGCAAGCCGCAGGTGCCCTGAGCGACGATCTCAACGACTGATACTTCAAAGTTAATTCCGTGCTCCACAGCATAAGTCTCGGCATAGGAGCCGAAATAGCCGTAAATGGTGAGGTTAGCCGCACATTCAGCGAACGCTTCTTCGCCGATGCTCGTCACGCTGCCCGGAATCGTAACGCTCTCCAGGCTGCTGCAGTTTTCGAAGGCTCTATAGCCTATGCTGGTCACGCCGTCGGGAATCGTTATGCTTGTAAGGCCTCTGCAGAAGGAGAATGCATAATCGTTTATCTGCGTTATGCTGCCGGGGATCGTTAAGTTCGTCAAACTGGTGCACCAAGAGAACGCAACGTTGCCTATGCTCGTCACACCGTCGGGGATCGTTATATCGGTCAGACTGTGGCAGCCGTAGAACGCATAGGTACCTATGCTCGTCACGCTGTCCGGGATCGTTACGCTCGTCAGGCCGTCGCAGTTAGAGAATGTAAAATCGCCTATGGTTGTTACGCCTTCGGGGATCGCTATGCTCGTCAGGCTCTTGCAGCCGAGGAATGCGTCATGGCCTATACTCGTCACGCCGTCGGGAATTGTTACACCCGTCAGATTGCTGCAGCCGCTGAACGCATTATAGCCTATGCTCGTCACGCTGTCGGGGATCGTTACGCTCGTAAGACTGCTGCAGCTACTGAACGCATTATAGCCTATGCTCGGTACGCCGTAGGGTATCGATACGCTCGTCAGGCTGCTGCAGTTGTAGAATACGCCATCACCTATGCTCGTTACACTGTCTGGAATGAATACTTGCGTCAGGTTGCTGCAGCGGTTAAACGCATAACCTTCTATGCTCGTCACGCTGTCGGGGAGTGTGATGCTTGTAAGCCCGGTGCAACCAAAGAATGCATCGGTGCCTATGCTTGTCACACTGTCCGGGATCGTTATGCTCGTCAGGCTGCTGCAGTTGCTGAACATCCAATTGCTCAAGCTCGTCACGCCATAGGGGATCGTTATGCTTGCCAGACTGCTGCAGTCGCCGAACGCCTCTGTTTCGATGCTGATCAGGCTGGCTGGGAGCGTTATGCTCGTCAGGCTGCTGCAGCCGTTGAACGCATAGCTGCCTATACTCACAACACCGTCGCCGATCGTGGCTTCCACGACCCCGGTGCCCCAGGGACCGGTGCTGTCAAATCCATAATCTGCCATCGCCCCGCTGCCGCTGATCGTCAGCAGGCCTTCACTGTCCAGTGTCCAGATGAGGTTGTCGCCGTTTGCGCCGCAGGTGCCCTGGGCTACGATATCGGCTCTCGTCAGTACCAAGTCATACAGAGCAAACGACGTGCCGCCTGCTACCGCTGCATTGTCTCTGACCTCTACCCTGAGCTCATCGACGTTCTTTACGTTCAGTGTAATGTTATACCTGTAGTTGCTTGGCGTCAGTACAAAGGAATAGAGAAGGCGATTATTCTCGTCATAGAAGTAGACAGTCGAGTTAAAGTCATAAGTGTTGTAACTCTGGATCAATCCGCTTCGTACGCGCAAGGTATCATATTGTCTGTCTAATTTGAATGTCCTGTATGCCCAGCTTACTTCAGCAGTATAATTCCATCGGGCAATCCAAACTTCAAATCCGTTCCGATAGACTGTTCCGTCGACGCCGACGTTTCCGTTTCTCGACGTGGCATAAGACTGAGTTTCAATGTTGTAATAGCCCAAAGGCGCATAGCCCTTAAAAGCGGTGCCGTCCAATTTGAATACTCGCGAATCCCCTTCATTACCGGTATAATGACCTTCATCTGTACACTGGAGATCAGACAGATACACTTTTTCGGTGGCCGGAACGATGTAGCCCTTATCCACCGCCCACTTGTATGCGTAAGTGTCTTCCTCGGCAGTAACCGTCAGGTTTGTACAGCCCTCAAAGGCGTCGTCCGCGATGGAGGTGAGGGACGAGGGCAGGTTTATCTCTGTTATGCTGCTTTCGGCGAAGGCCTTGCTGCCGATCACCGTCACGCCCTCCGGCAGGACCACCTTGTCTATGGACGTGCTGCCGAAAAACGCCCTCTCTCTGATCACATCGAGCGCGGCGGGCAGATCGAGCGTCTGCTCGTTAAGCGCATGCGTTCCCAACGTAAGCGCAATCGCGAACGCGAGCACGATAAGCAGTCTGATCACTTTTTTCATGCGTATTCCCTCTCTTTATATGTGAGTTTCCGGGCTAATTAGCCCTATAATGCAGGCAGTGAAGATGTTTAAAAAGCTCAAGTTTTGTTGCATTATAATACCAGCCGCTGATTCTGCAAAATTAATTGCTTTCCTCAGCCCGGCCGCGTCAGTTGCCGAACAGCTTGAGCTCTGTGACGGCGAGGTCGAGGTATTTTGTGCCCTTATATGCGTCTGTTATCACGAATTTGTACTTGTTTCCGGTCTGGGGGTTGTCGAAGTAGAAGGTCTGTTCTCGATCCTTGTAGTCCTGAACCGTGAAGGACTGTACAAATTTGCCGTCCACGTAAACCTTGAGGGTCTTGACTCTGCAGTTGTTGTAATACACGTCGTTGTTTTTCCAGTAGCCGTTGCAGATTTTAAAGCCCTCGGCCCGGACCAGTGAACCGTCCTTCGTCTGAAACTCGATCCATTCGTTCTTATAAGCGCCCTGGGTATTCCAGGCGGTCATCTTGTCGTTGTCCGTCGCCGCGTATTGGGTGACGTTGTAGTTGTTGTTGGTTTGATAGGAGCTTGCTTCGACCTTAAAATTTTTCTTGTATTTGGACGCAGCGACGACCTCGCCGGCGTGAGAGTCGTCTGTTCCGATATTGGGTACCGTGTTATTATCGTTTTCGCCGGTATACTCCAGGTAGTTATCGGCATGGTTTGGCACGCTTCCGGAAACCCGTGACAGGTAATCCGTTCGCACAAAGCCGCAAATGCCGTCCGGCGCTACGGCGTAGCAGTAGTGATGGTCGTCTTTTTGCAGCAAGTCCACAACCTTTAAATACGTTCCGACAGGGTAGCCCTGCGCTTTCACGGGATCGCCGGAGGAACTCGGCTGGGGATACATATATATCAC
>JAEEGL013713954.1_pt1 | contig 11162 bp, 6 predicted proteins | sample 9134231 | NCBI WGS metagenome assembly JAEEGL01 (sample SAMN16246548, study PRJNA631951) | gut metagenome | biome: gut microbiome; feature: rumen; material: fiber-attached | host: Bos | place: Iran: Karaj | collected 2018-10
ACGTCCCCGGCCTCGTCGAAGAACTGGAGGACGTTGGACTTGGGCTGGCCGGTCTTCTCGGGCTCGAGATAGTCGATCACCTTCGTGACGGGCGAGCCGCAGAGCTCCTTCGGAGGATCGGAACGGAAGTCCGCCATGATGCGGACGATCTCCTCCGCGCCGGTCTTTCCCTTGCGCACGAGGGAGACGAGCCCTTCCTTGCGGTAGCCGTATTCGGCATATATCTTCTGCATGAGCTGGTACAGGGTGAGGCCCTGGTCGGCAGCCCACGCCGCGCACTCGGCGACCATCAGGCAGGATACCTGGGCATCCTTGTCGCGGACGAACTCTCCGACGTTGAAGCCGTAGCTCTCCTCGCCTCCGCAGATGAACTCACCGCCCTTCGCCTCCTCGCGCTTGACTATCTCAGCGATATACTTGAAGCCTGTAAGTACGTTGTACACAGGGACTCCGAAGCTCTTGCAGATGTCGGTTATGAGCTCGGTGGTGACGATGGTCTTGACGACGTACTTGCCCTCGCCGAGCTTGCCGAGCTCCTTCCAGCGGTTGAGGATGTAATAGGTAAGCATCGAGGCGGTCTGGTTGCCGTTGAAGAGGACGATCTTTCCGTCGTTGTCGCGGACGGCGATGCCCATGCGGTCAGCGTCGGGGTCGGTGCCGATCACGATGTCGGCGCCCGTCTCCTCCGCTTTCTCCACCGCCATCTTCAGGGCGGCGGGTTCCTCGGGGTTGGGAGAGACTACCGTCGGGAAGTCTCCGTCGCTGACATCCTGCTCGGGGACGTGGATGACGTTCTTGAAGCCGGCGCGTGAAAGGATCTCGGGGACGAGCCTGACTCCGCAGCCGTGCAGAGGGGTGTAGACGATCTTGATGTCCGAATGCCTTGCGTCAGCCTCGGGGCTGAGAGACAGCGAGAGGAGGTCGGAGAGATAATCCTCGTCCATCTCCCTGCCCATCACGTCGATGGCACCGCAGCGCAGGTCAGACTTGAACTTGACCTGGGAAGGGTCGGTGATCTTCGCCACCTCGTCCACGATCTCCTTGTCGACGGGAGAGGTGACCTGGCCTCCGTCGGACCAGGAGACCTTGTATCCGTTGTACTCCTTGGGGTTATGCGAGGCCGTGATCATGATGCCGGCTACCGCGCCCTTCTTGCGGACGGCATAGCTCATCTCCGGAGTGGGGCGGATGTTGTCGAAGATAAAGACGTGGATGCCGTTGGCGGAAAGCACGTCCGCGGCGATACGCGCGAATTCGCGGCTGTTGTTGCGGCTGTCGTAGGAGATGCAGACCTTGATGTCGTCACCCTCAGCGTGCTTGAGGATGTAGTTGGCAAGTCCCTGGGTGGCCATGCCCACCGTATACTTGTTCATGCGGTTGGTACCTACCCCCATGATGCCCCTGAGGCCTCCCGTGCCGAACTCGAGATTCTTGTAGAACGCATCCTCGAACCCTGCGGGATCGGTGTTGCGCAATTCTATGATACGGCATTTGGTCTCCGGGTCGAAATCTCCGTTAAGCCAGCTCTGGGCCACTTCGTTAAAATCTTTCATCGATATTATGGTTTTAGAATTAGCGTCCGTCAGTTCTACAAATTTACGGAATATCTTCGAGAATACCTATCTTTGTCCATATGAAAAGAAAGAGTTTTTCGGACATTCTCGCAGACATTTCCGACGCAGAGTCCGCGCGTATGCGCAGGAAGGTGCCGGAGTGGGCAGGAGTGCCCGGGATCGAGTATCCGTCGCGCCTGAGCATGGAGCAGTGCAGTTCCTCCGCGACGGCGGCCTACAAGGCCGCGCTGGTGCGGAGCATCCGCCCGGACTGCCGCCTTCTGGCGGACCTGACGGGCGGGCTCGGGGTGGACGCCTACTTTTTCAGCCGCATCTGCGGACAGGTCCTTTATAATGAGATGGACGGCGTGCTCGCCGCCGCCGTGGAGCGCAATTTCGCCCGGCTGGGGGTCTCCAACGTCACTTTCAGCAGCGTCGAGGTCACTCCGGAAAGCCTTCCCGGACTCGTGTCAGGAGGGCCGGACATCATATTCCTGGACCCGGCGCGGCGCGGGGCGGCCGGGCGCAAGGTCTTCCTGCTGGAAGACTGCAGCCCGGACCTCGTCGCCCTGCGCGACGGCCTCCTCGCCGCCGCGCCCGACGTGCTGGCCAAGCTTTCGCCCATGGCCGACGTCGCCATGGTCTGCAGGCGCCTCGGCGGAACCGTCCGCGAAGTGCATGTGGCCGGCACCGACGGGGAATGCAAGGAACTGCTGGTATGGATGCAGCGCGGATGGAAAGGCGGATGCACGACGGTGGCCGAAGGCCTGCGCTTCACCGCGCAGGAAGAGGGCGGGGCGGCGCCGAGGCTGCTGCCCGGCCGCCCCGCACCCGCAGGCGTGCTCTTCGAGCCCGCCGCCATCCTCCTCAAGGCCGGCTGCTTCAACCTCCTCTGCGACAGGCTCGGCATAAGCAAGCTGGGACGCTCCACCCATCTCTACTGGACGGACACCCCTGACGAAAGCCTCAAGGCATACGGTAAACTATTCTCCGTCAAGGAGATACTCCCCTTCGACGGGCATAGCGTCAAAGCCTTGGGCAAAGCCCTTCCCAAATGCTCCGTCACTGCCCGCAACCTGCCTGTGTCCAGTGACGCCCTGGCAAGGAAAATGGGCGTCACCCCTGGAGGCGACGCCCACGTCTTCGCTTTCACGGCCGATTATTCCGACGCTCCTTCGGAGCGCCTGATGGCCGTCACGGAAAGGATCTGATCACTCCCCTTTCAGGTACTTCAGCCAGAATTCCTTGTCAGCCCCGTCGGAGTGCCTGCCCTGGTATCCGCGGTAGCCGTGCATTCCGTCGGGATAAATCATCAGCTCGAAGCACTTGCCCTGCTTCTGGAGCTCGTCCACCAGCTGGAGGGTATTCTGGAAATGGACGTTGTCATCGCCGGTTCCGTGCGTGATCTTGAGCATGACGGAGCCGTCATTGTTGCTATAAGTAACTGGGTATGAAGCAGCAGCGCTGATAACACGTGAAGCGGCATAGCCGTCGGGATTGGCCTGCGGAGTCTCCATGAAGCGCTCGGTATAGTGGCTGTCATAGAGCATCCAGTCGTAAACTCCTCCGCCGGCGATGCCGTAATGGAACTTGTCGGAATGCTCGAAGAGCAGCAGCGAAGTCATCGTGCCGCCGAACGAGAATCCTTCCACGCCTATCTTCTCGGGTATCACATAGGGCAGGCTCTGAAAGTATGCAGCCCAGGCCACGAAATCCTTGACCGGAGCCTCGGTGAGGTTGCGGAAATCAGCGTCGGTGCCGGCACGGCCGTTATGACCGGCCACGCGGGTGTCGGCGGTGACAGTGATGATGCCGTTGTCGCTCCACCACTGGTTCGATGCGTTGGGAGAGACCCAGCGCTCGCGCACATAGGCGGTGTTGGGGCCTCCGTATATCTCGAAATGCACCGGATACTTCTTCGAAGGGTCGAAACCGACGGGATAGGTGACCGAAGCGGGAAGCACAAAGCCGTCGGAAGTAGTGATATGTATCATTTGCGGAAGCGCATACTTCGAAGGGTCGAAATCCCTGCCCTTCATGTCCGCCACCTTGAAGGCTGCGGATGCGTAGCGCTCGTTGACGCGCCGGCCGCTCTTCTTCGAGGCGGCCAGGGCGCGCCTCGCAGCCCACGCCTGCCCCGCCTTCGCGGTCTCGTATAGCCAAATCTGCGTCGGGGTGCTGAAGTTGGACAGGGAAGCCACGAACCATTTCCCGTCGGGGGAGAACTTCACTCCGGAGACGTTGTACTCCGGATCGGTCAGCGCAGTGATCACGCCCTTTTTGTCAACCTTGTACAGCGCAGCCTTGGCCGTGGCGTCGCGGTTGGACACGAAATACACGTCGCCGGCCTTCTCGTCGATGCGGACGATGGAGGTACGCCAGTTCTCCCCTTCCGTCAGGCGGCGGAAGACGGTACCGTCATAGGAAAGGTAGTATATCTGCTCCCAGCCCGTCTCGAAGGCCCTCACCATGTACAGGCCCTTCTCGCCGAACCGCATCTCCTCCGGCCAGTCGAGCCAGGTCGGATACTCTTCGTGATAGATATGCTTCTTCGAGCCGTCGGAAGGGCTCACGCAGTAAAGGTCCAGTTCGTGCTGCAGGCGGGGCTCCCTCGCGACGAAGAAACCCTTGCTGTCAGCCCCCCAGAAGGGGATGCCGAAATACTGGTCCTCCTTCTCGTCGAAGTCGGCCCAGACCGTGCCGCGCGTCGCCAGGTCCACGATGCCGATGCGCACCTCGGGGTTGGTCTCCCCCGCTTTCGGATAACGGGTACGGTTCAGGGAGCCGTCCTGCCCGAAGGGGGAATAGATGGGGAACATCGGGACTCCGGAGTTGTCGAAGCGGTAGAAGGCTATCTTCCGGGAGTCGGGAGACCACCAGAAAGCCCTGTACATCGACGGCCTTCCGAGGATCTCCTCATAATACACCCAAGAGGCGAAACCGTTGAGTATCAAATCTGTACCGTCAAAGGTAAGGCGGGTCTCCGCACCCGTGGCGATATCTGCCACCCAGAGGTCGTTATCCCTTGTGAAGGCGAGTTTGGTCGAGTCCGGCGAATAGGTGAGGTTCACGGCCCCTTCGGGATGCAGAGGCAGGCTCTCAAACTTCTCCGGAGCCTTCACGCCCTTGACGACGGTCTTGGAAGGGACCGCCACGGCGAACGCCCCGTCGTCGGTATAGGACCCGTTGTAGGTGAACACCACTTCGCCCGGAGAGGTCCACTTCCAGGAGACAGGCACCCGTTCGAACTCCTGCGCGCCCGAAACGGCAGCGCCGAGCATCAGGGCCGAAACGGCCAGGATAAATCTTTTCATTCCCATATCTTTATCATTTGTCATTCAAAGAAACGGTCCTTGAAATTGACCAGGTATACTTTCTCGACGGCGCGGGTCAGGGCCGTGTACAGCCACTTCAGGTCGTCGAGGGTCTGCTCCTCCTGCCAGAAGGGGCAGTCTATGAAAACGCAGCGCCACTGCCCTCCCTGCGACTTGTGGCAGGTGATGGCCTCGGCGTGTTTTATCTGCAGGGCGTTGAAATACCTGTCCTCGCGGACGGCCTCCCATATCTTCTTCTTGCTGCCGCGGTCGGCATAGTCCGCGCTGACACCGTTGTACAGTGCGTTCTGCTGCTCGTATGTCAGCGAGGCCGACTCGGACTCCAGAGTATCAAGACATACTTTCGCGGTGATTTCCAGGTCGTTATAGTCCGGAAAGGACAGCACTGCATCGGCGAAATGCAGGCCGTACCGGTCCTCGAAGTGCCTGATGCCCTCCAGCCTGGCGATGTCGCCGTTGGCGATATAATCGAGCTCCTCGACGTCCTCCAGGAACTGGTAGCAGTTCTTGACTATCATCAGCTTGTCGCCCCGGACCAGCCGCTCCTCCTTGAAGAGGACGGTGGAGCGTATGCCGAGATTGTAACGGATGGCGCGCTTGTTGGAACGGCAGAGGATGACGGTCTCGTCCTCCCCGTAGCGGGCGTACGCGTCTCCTATCTTCTCGATAAGTTCACCCCCAGACACCCTCTCCACGTCGGGGAAGCCCCTAATGTCGAGTTTCAGGTCGTCGAACAGCTCGTCCCCGAAGCTCTCCGAGATGCGTCCGCGGAGCATCGTGGCGTTGTGAAGGATGCCTGATTCCCTGGCCTGGCGCACCACGGTGGTGAGGGTGGAGAATCGGACCCCTCCGAAGCCCTCCATATACTCCTTCGACAGGGCGGGGCTGGCATCCAGGCCCACCGGGGGCAGCTGCGCCGCGTCCCCGACGAGGATCATCCGGCAGTCTGAGCCGGAGCGCACGAAGTTCACGAGATCCTCCAGGAGATTGCCGGTGCCGAAGACGGTGGAAGAGCGCTGCTGCCCGTCCTCGACGCCTATGAGAGACACCTCGTCCACCACGAACAGGGTGTCCCTGGATTTGTTTGGGGAAAGTGAAAACTGCCCGTAACCGTCGCTGCCGACTGATTTCTGGCGGTAAATATGCTTGTGGACGGTATATGCAGGACGGCCGGCGTACGAGGACAGGACCTTTGCTGCGCGGCCGGTGGGAGCGAGCAGGACGCAGGGCACGCGCAGCCGCGTCAGCGAAGCGATGACGGCGGCGAGAGCCGTGGTCTTGCCCGTGCCGGCGTAGCCGTTTACCACCAGGATATCCGCGTCGTCGCCCGTCACGAACGAGCCAATATCCCGCAGGAGCCGGTCCTGGCAGGGGGTCGGCTCATAATCAAGGTGCGAGAGAAAGTCTCGGTATAGGAATTCCCCGCGGTCCATCACTTCCTGAAACGGTTCCTGGAGAACAGGATGGAGAGCACCGCCAGGATGGGGTAGATCTCGATGCGCCCGAAGAACATGTTCAGCGTATAGATGAACTTGGCGGCCTCGGGGACGCTGTTGAAACTGCCCATCGTACCCAGCTCCAGCAGCGCCGGGCCGACATTCGTCAGCGTGCTTATGGAAGCGGCGAAGGAACTGTGGGTATTGACGCCGAACAGGAGGCTGAGGAAGACGGAAACGGCCAGCAGGATGGTGAAGAGGGATACGTAGAGCAACTGGGGCATCAGGTCCTCGTCACGGACAAGGTTCTTGCCGATGCGGATGCCCTGGACCTCGGATGGATGCAGTGCCAGGCGTATCTGGCGGCCGAGGGACTTCAGGAGCATGAGGAAGCGGTCTGACTTCAGGCCGCCGGCGCACGATCCGGCCATACCGCCTATTATGCCTATGAAGAGCGTGACGACGCCCGCCGAAAGGGGCCACTGGGCATTGTCCACGATGGCGAATCCTGTGCTGGAACCTATGCACATTATCTGGAATGCGCTGTGCCATATGGCCTGTCCCCAGGTCGGTTCAAAACCGCCCGGCTTCAGGATGAGCGCCAGGATGACGGTAAAGAACAACAGGCATCCGGTGTAGAACTTCAGGATGGGATTGTTCAGCGGACGGAACGAACGGGTGGCGATGGAAACGTATATGAGGCCGAAGTGTATCGACGCCAGGTACATGAAGAGCATCGTGAGCCCCTCTATGAGCCGCGAGTCGAAAGCGGCGATCGAGAGGTTCTTCGTGCTGTAGCCTCCCGCCGCGCAGACGCTGAAGGCGTGGTTGACGGCGTCCAGGGGCGACATTCCGGCAAGGAGATAACTGAAGAACGCCAGGGTGAAAATGCCCAGGTAAACCAACGCGAAGACCGTGACTATCTTGTTGACGCGGACATTGTAGCCGTCCCTCGTCAGCGACGAAAGCTCCATGTTGGTCAGCCTCAGCCGCACCGGGCTGGCGGAAGGGATTATCAGGAGCAGGAAGACCACTACTCCCAAGCCACCGATGAAGTGCGTGGCGCTGCGCCAGAAAAGCAGGGAATTCGGAAGCGATTCTATGTCGTCGAGAATGGTGGCTCCAGTGGTGGTGAAGCCGGAAACGCTCTCGAACCATGCGTTCATCACCGTGAACGGTCCTCCCCACAGCGCATACGGGAGCATTCCGAAGACGAAGGAAAGGATCCACGACAGGACGATGACCATGTAGCCGTCCTTCAGCGTGATGGCGGAAGTGCGGCGAACGAAGATGAACGGGAAAATGCCCGCCGTGAACGTAAGGGTGAAGGAGATGAGCAGGGCGGCAAGGGCGCTGTCATTGCCGTTCCCGACCGAAACGAGGATCGAGAAGAACATGAACAGCGCGTCCACGAGGAGCGCGTAGCCGACATTCCTGCTTATCGCCTTTACGTTCATTGCTGGGTGTGCTCTAAGGTGGAGTTGCGCAGGGCGGAGAGACGCTTGCGGAGCTGATGGTTCTCGGCGGCCATCTCGGATATGCCGGTATTGAGCTCGGCGAGCTGGTCGTCACCTTCGAAGGAATAAGTGTATTTCTTGTTGTATGCCCGGTAGTTCTCGAGGGCAGCGAGCATCTTGTAGATTGGATTGACGTAGTATGCGAGTATGAAGAACAGCAGGAGGACTACAAGCAGGAGTCCGACGAGCATCGCCACGAAACCGGGGATGACGCTGCGGTAGAATCCGCGGTCGAAGGTCTGGGAATTCCTTCTGAGGTCGTTGTACATGCCGGCGCTCAGGGCGTCGATATCGCCGCGCAGGCGGTTGTACTTGGGCTGCAGGCGGTCGAAGTACCAGGTACGCGAATCGATGAAGTCCGACAGGAGGACGTCCTCGAGCTCCAGCGTGGTGAGCATGTAGGCGGCATAGGAGTACATCACGGAGTCTGCCAGCGGGAGGAGGGTCACGGAGGTGAGGTTCTTCTTGAGACTGTCGCAGCGGGCGACGAACTCCTCCTGGTTGAAGTTGGGCAGGCGGGCCCCTTCGTCACCGATGACGGAAAGGATGTCGAGGTTGTAGGTATTGCTGACCTCGGAGAGTTTCTGCGCCACGTTGATGGAATTGATGTTGTCGGCTATGAGGCCGGACACATACGAGCTCATGCTCCTGTACTCCATCAGGGAGATGATGCTGGAAATCACCAGGACGATGGCGATGGCGCTCAGGCTGAGGGTCAGCTTGGCCCTCAGGGACAGGCGCAGGTTCGCCAGACGGTTTCTGATCTTGCCCAAAAACATACGCACACTTTTACAATTTACAAAGTTAGCAATAATTCTGGATTTGTCATCCAATCCGGCATTTTCAAGATACGCAAAGAATTATTTTAATCATTGATTGTGGAATAGAAAAAATTTTTATAAATTTGCCTGAAAAGAGCTCAAAATCTTATGAACAGGTATTTCTTCAGCGAAACCGACAGCAAGAATGCTGCACTGAAAAGGCAGATAATTAAACTCTGCATCGATTCCGGAAGTTACAGCATCGCCGACCTCAGCGCCAGGATCAACGCCAGCGTTCCCACCGTGACCAAGTTGATAAACGAACTGATCGAGGAGGGATTCCTCCAGGACCTCGGCAAGCAGGGCACGTCCGGCGGCCGCAGGCCGTCCATTTTCGGACTCAATCCCGATGCCGGATTCTTCGTCGGAGTCGACATCGCACGCCAGCATTTCCATATAGCCATCTGCGACTTCAAGGGGGTCATGAGGGATTTCATCCAGGACATCGAGTTCGTGCTGGAGGACAATCCCGAGTCGTTCCGTTCCCTGTGCCGCATGATACGCACGTCGGTGGCGCGGACCGGACGCGACTGGAACCAGGTCCTCGGCGTGGGAGTCAGCCTGTCGGGGCGCGTCAATCCGGAGAAGGGCTACAGCCTCACATATTTCGTCACTGAAGACATACCGCTCAAGGACTTCTTCCAGAGGGAGCTGGACGTGCCGGTCAGCATCGAAAACGACTCAAGGGCAATGGCTTACGGCGAGTACCTCTCCTGCGTCAAGGATGAGAAGAACGTCATTTTCATCAACCTCAGCTGGGGTCTCGGCATGGGAATGATACTCGACGGAAGGCTGTATTACGGCAAGTCGGGATTCTCCGGCGAAATAGGCCACTTCCCCATCCTCGACAACGACCTGATCTGCCGCTGCGGCAAGAAAGGCTGCCTGGAGACGGGAGCCTCGGGCTCCGCGCTGCACCGGATGATAGTGGAGCGGCTCAGCAAGGGCCAGACCTCCTCGCTTTCGAAGAAATTCGCCGAGCGCGGCGACGTCACCCTCGACGAGATCCTCAAGGCCGTGGAGGACGAGGACGTCCTGGCCATCGACGGCATCGGGGACATCGGAGATGCGCTCGGCCGGGGCATCGCCGGCATCATCAACATCTTCAACCCCGGACTCGTGATAGTCGGAGGCCGCCTCATCGTCGGAGGAGACTATCTGATGTACCCTATCAAGACCGCCGTCAACAAACTGTCCCTCAACAGGGTGAGCAGCGACACGACCATACAGTTCTCCCAATTGGGCAGAAAGGCAGCCTCGATAGGAGACTGCCTTCTGTCCAGGAGCAAGCTCCTCGGACTGCCGCTGTAGCGTTTACTGTATCTTGAACGAATCCTTCAGCGCCGTGGTTTTGTTGAAGACCGGGCGCTCAGGCGTGCTGTCCGGATCCTTGAAGAAATAACCCACACGCTCGAACTGAACGGCGATCCCGGAATTGTCCTCAAGCAGGGCCGGTTCGGCATAGCCCTTCGCGAGTACCAGCGAGTCCGGATTGAGGAAATCCTTATAGTCCTTGTCCTCAGGCACCTGGCTCATGTCCGCGAGGGTGAAGAGAAGGTCGTAGAGGCGCAGGTCGATCTGGCGCGCATGCTCAGCCGACACCCAGTGGATGGTGCCCTTGACGGAACGCCACTCGCCGCCTCCGGGACGGGTCGAAGGATCATACGTGCACTTGAGTTCGACGACCTTTCCGTCAGCGTCCTTGACGACTTCGTTGCACTTGATGATATAAGTGTATTTCAGGCGTACCTCGCCGTCGGGCTTGAGGCGGAAATACTTCTTGGGGGCGTCCTCCATGAAGTCGGCCCTGTCGATGAGCAGTTCTCCGGAGAACGGGACCCTGCGCGTGGCGCCCTCCGGTTCGGCCGGGTTGAGCGGGCAGTCGAACCATTCGACCTTGCCGGGCTCCCAGTTGGTGAGCGTGACCTTTACCGGGTCGTCGGAGACGACCATGTAGCGGTTGGAACGGGCGTTCAGGTCCTGACGGACGCACCACTCCAGCAGCTGGATGTCCATAAGCTGGTCGCGCTTGCTGACGCCTATCTTGTCACAGAACATCTTGAGCGCCTCAGGGGTGTAGCCGCGGCGGCGGACACCGCAGAGCGTAGGCATGCGCGGGTCGTCCCAGCCGGCCACGAGGCCCTTCTGGACGAGCTCGAGCAGCTTGCGCTTGCTCATCAGCGTATAGGTAAGGTTCAGGCGGGCGAACTCATACTGATGGCTGGGATAGATGCCGAGGGTCTCGATGAACCAGTCGTAAAGCGGGCGGTGCACGTCGAACTCAAGGGTGCATATGGAATGGGTGATATGCTCGATGGAGTCGCACTGGCCGTGGGTGTAGTCGTACATCGGGGAGATGCACCACTTGTCGCCCGGGCGGTGATGGTGGGCGAACTTGATGCGGTACAGCAGCGGGTCGCGGAACATCATGTTCGGATGGGCCATGTCGATCTTCGCGCGGAGGACCTTCTCCCCTTCCGCGTACTTGCCGGCCTTCATC
>JAEEGL013745573.1_pt1 | contig 11162 bp, 14 predicted proteins | sample 9134231 | NCBI WGS metagenome assembly JAEEGL01 (sample SAMN16246548, study PRJNA631951) | gut metagenome | biome: gut microbiome; feature: rumen; material: fiber-attached | host: Bos | place: Iran: Karaj | collected 2018-10
CAGCAACTCTTTCGGTTTCGGTGGAACTAATAGTGCGCTTGTGATTAAGAAAATATAAATGGCCTCTCCTCCCGCCCTCTCCCGTAGAGAGGGAGCTTGGATGAAATTGTTCTATTATTCCCCAAATTAAAATAAATAATTTTGACTATGAGAAAAGTGTTTTTGTTTTTAATGGCTGCATTTTTTGCTATTACAGTAAATGCCGCAAGTCCACTTAAAATCGTTTTTGGAACGACTTCGTTTTTGAGAACGGGAACAAGCGCTTATGTTGAAATGGATTTTTCGAATGCGACTTGGGAGAAAGAAGAAACTCTAAAACAACACTTCCAAAATGAATATGATGAATTGATAAATACATCACAATCCACTTTTATAAATGCTTTTAATTCTTCAAGTAATCAACTTAAATTTGTAGGAAAAGAAGAAAAGCCACAATACAAGATAGTTGTCAAATTTGATAATTTACATGCAACAGTAGGAGGCTTTTACCGCAAGTATGTCCGTGTTTGGGGGACTGCTACCATCACAGATTTGTCTTCGAATGAAGAGGTTTGTATCATTAAGATAACGAAACTTGACGGAGATGGTGACTATGTAACTAAGGAAGCAACATGGAAGAGTTTTAAGAAATTAGGTGAGTTGTTAGCAAAACTAAAATAGTAAGTTCAATACAAATAAATATGAAAAGAATATTATTTATTATTGTAGCATATCTGTCTCTTTGCAGCTTCATGCCTTTTGATCCTGAGGTTGCTGCAGGCTCTTTTGAGGCTTTGAACGGTAAGTCTGCTAATCTGGAGATCGTTTTCGACAAGATTCATGGCAGAACGGAAGCTGAATTTGCCGAGTATGAAAAGGACTGGAAGGTAGATAAGCCAGAGGTAGAGAGCTTGACTCTTATTGAGGCAAATAAGGCTTTGAAAGGTACGTGTCGCCTAAGCGATGGCAAGGATGAGGATTTGACCGTAAGGATTGTGGTGAAATCTATTAGCGTAAAGGGCGATTATGATTTTTACATAGTTCTTCTTGATAAGGACAAGAAAGAATTAGGAACTATTTCAAACTTATTTGGCAAAGGTGGTATGTTCGGCACAAAGTTGAATCTTATCAAGGATGGTGCCAAGAGCACAGGCAAGAGAGCCGGCACTCTGCTGAAGAAGTATGTGAAATAAAAGAAACATAACCAACCACTCCTTTCTTGCCCTACGGGCATCATTTCCTCATAGGATAGAAAAGGGGTCTTGATTATTTTACATATAATGAATTTATTTCCTGATTTAAAGAAAAAGTACACCAAGGACGATATGTCTGCGCGTGAGGCTCAGCGTTTGGCGGAGTTCATAGCGTGGGGACCTATTGTTTTTCAGGCTTCGCGTCTGGTGGTAAAATTTGGCATCCTTGATGCGCTTTGTGATAGCAAAGATGGTTTGACAGAGGACGAGGTCGTAGAGAAGACAGGTTTGTCAAAATATGCTGTTAAATGTCTTCTTGAGGCAGCTCTATCCATTGGGACCGTGATTATAGATGATGTTACGGACAAGTATTCGATTACCAAGACTGGATTTTTCTTGCTTAATGATCCAGCGACAAGGGTGAATATCGACTTCAATCACGATGTCAACTATCAGGGATTATTCAATCTGGAGGAGTCTATGAAAGAGGGTAGGCCTGCAGGATTGAAGTGGCTGGGAGATTGGCCGACGATTTACGAAGGGCTATCCTCTCTGCCTAAGCAAGTGCAGGATAGTTGGTTCGGTTTTGATCATTTCTATAGTGACTCTTCATTTCCTGAGGCTTTGGAAATTGTGTTTAAGAAACACAAGGTACGCTCTCTATATGACGTTGGTGGTAATACTGGTAAGTGGGCGTTGCAATGTGTTGACTATGACAAGAATGTAGAGGTGACGATTCTCGACCTTCCTCAGCAGATTGGCATGATGAAGGAGAATACGAAGGGTAAGGAAGGTGCAGAGCGTATCAAGGGCTATGGCATTAATCTGCTTGACAAGGATGCTGCATTCCCGAAGAGGGAAGGAGGTCTTGATGCTATCTGGATGAGTCAGTTCCTTGATTGCTTCTCAGAAGAGGAGATTGTCAGTATCCTTACACGAGCAAAGACCGTAATGGATGCTGATACCCGCATATTCATTATGGAGACATTGTGGGATAGGCAGAGATTTGAGACCGCCGCCTTCTGTCTGACGATGACAAGTCTGTACTTTACAGCCATGGCTAATGGTAATAGTAAGATGTATCATTCCGAGGATATGACCCGACTGGTGAATGAGGCTGGTCTTGAGGTTGAGCATATATATGATGGTCTCGGACAATGCCATAGTATCATGGTTTGTAAGTTGAGGAAAGAGTAATGTGTAAAGAGTAAAGGGTAAAGAAAATAGTAAATAGTTAAATTGTAAATAGTAAATAAAAATGACACGTCAAGAAGTAGAAGAAAAAGTAAATAACTTCCTTGTAGAGGATTTGGAAATCGATGAAGAAAAGATTGCCCCAGAGGCAGAGTTGAAGGCTGGCCTCGGTATTGACAGTCTTGATTTCGTTGATATCGTTGTAATCGTAGAAAAAAACTTCGGTTTCAAGATTAAGCCGGAGGAAATGGCAGGTGTTCAGACACTATCCCAGTTCTATGATTATATTGAGAGTAAGGTAAATGCCTAACCGAAATGGAAGAACAGAAATGGGCGGGAACAACCTTCGGTAATGGAGGTATGCATAGCGCACTTATAGCTGTGATGAAGGTCATGGATGTAAGGTTGATCTATGCTTTCGTGTCCGTTTTTGTTGTTCCTGTATGTCTGATTCTCAATACTAATGGCAGTCGTAGTGTGGCATACCGTTTTTATAGAAAGCGTTTTGGCTATGGCCGGCTGAGGGCAGCATGGAATACGTATGTAAACCACTGTATATTCGGTCAGGTGGTTGTGGATAGGTTTGCTATGTATGCCGGCAAGAAGTTTGAGATAAAGATTGACGGCTATGACAAATTCCTTGAGCTTGCTTCTAAGCCTGACGGGTTCATCCAGATGAGTGCCCATATAGGAAACTATGAGATTGCAGGCTATACCCTTACCGCAGATCCGAAAGTTTTTTATGCCCTTGTGTTTGATGGAGAGAAGGAATCGGTGACAGAGAACAGGAACAAGATGTTCGCATCTACCAATATCCGAATGATATCTGTAAAGCCAGATATGAGTCATCTCTTCGAGATAAATGGAGCTCTTCAGAGAGGTGAGACCGTTAGTTTGCCGGCTGATAGGTTCAATGGTTCTCCACGTTATGTGGAACAGGTTTTCCTCGGAGCAAAGGCACGTTTCCCGCAAGGACCGCATAGTGTTGCCACGATGAGAGAACTTGATGTCTTGGCGGTCAATGTCATGAAGGAGTCGATGAAGAAATATCATGTCTATGTCACTCCACTCGAATATGACAAGACCGTTTCGCGTAAGGAACAGATAGACCAGTTATCGAAAGCGTATGTATCGGAACTTGAGAGAATGGTGAGGAAATATCCACATCAATGGTATAATTTCTTTGAGTTCTGGCAATAAAAGGCAAAAGTCTTAGATAATATATAAGATGGAAACAGAGGAATCCCTCAGAAATATAGATATACACGAACTACTACCTCAGCAGGAGCCTTTTGTGATGGTTGGTAAACTTACGGCTTTTGATGAGAAACGTACAGTGACCGAGACTGTTATTAAAGATAATAATATCTTTGTCTGCGATGGTGTATTCTCTGCTCCTGGTTTGGTTGAGAATATAGCCCAGACATGTGCAGCTAGGATAGGATATGTGAACAAGTATATCTTGAAAAAGGGTATTCAACTCGGTTTTATCGGAGCTATCAGAAACCTTGAGATTGTAGGATGTCCTAAGGTGGGAGATGTGATTACTACCTGTGTCACGGTGATTGACGATGTGCTTGGCATGACATTGGCAAATGGTGTAGTGACTTGCAATGGCGAGACATTGGCTACTACAGAAATAAAAATAGCGGTCAGGGAGGCGGAATAATGGAGCTTGTAACGGAGAAGGAACTTGAGATAAGATTCAGCGAAGTGGATATCATGAAAGTGGTATGGCATGGATCTTATCCTTTATATCTTGAAGATGCGCGTGAGGCTTTTGGTGCTCAGTATGGGCTGAGCTATCAGAATTATATAGATAACAATGTGTTTGCGCCTATTGTGGAGATGGATATAAAGTACAAGCGTCCTGTACTCTATGGTATGAAGCCGCATATCAGAATCACTTATCGTCCAAAGCCTTCTGCTAAGATAGTATTTGATTACGAAATTTTTGACCCAAAAGATGGTTCGGTATTCTTGACAGCCCGAACTGTGCAGGTTTTCATGGATATGAACTATCAGCTAATGTGGGATAATCCTCCTTTCTTCGTTGAGTGGAAGAATAAATGGCAACAGTAATATCAGAAAATATAACAACACCTCTTGGACTGACTACCGAACAGACTTATAAGGCTGTACGTCAAGGTAAGTCAGGTTTGACACACTATCCTTGTGAGAATGGGGAAGGTGGATGGAATGACCTGCCATTTCCTATAGAGGCATCACTTTTCAATAAAGAGCAATCGGATAAGATTTTGGTTGACGGATTCTCAAAGTTCGAGAGTCTGGTGCTCCATTCTGTAAAGGCGGCTATATCAACTCTGAATTTCAATAAGGAGCATGCTATTCTTATCCTAAGTTCTACGAAAGGAGATATAGAACTGCTGGAAAAAGGTGAAGTTATGTCTTCTCTTGCCGATGCAGCAAAGAAAGTAAGTATGGCAATAGGCATAGAGAATGACCCTATCGTGGTGTGTAACGCCTGTATCTCTGGTGTCTCTGCTATTATACTTGGTCAGCGCCTTGTGGATTGTGGAAATTATTCGAATGTCATTGTATGTGGTGCTGATGTTCAGAGTAGGTTCATAGTATCAGGATTTCAGGCGTTGAAGGCTTTGTCGGAAGAGCCTTGCAGACCTTTTGATATTGAAAGACTGGGTTTGAATCTCGGTGAGGCGGCGGCAACTATTGTTCTGTCGAGTGAGATGAACTCTCCAAAAGGATGGAAGATAGACAAGGGAGCGATATGTAATGACGCATATCATATTAGTGCGCCGCATCCGAAAGGATTAGGTGCAGGAATGGCTCTTCGTAAAATGAAGGATGCTGATAATCCGATTTCTGTAATAGGAGTTCATGGCACGGCTACGATGTATAATGACCAAATGGAATCTAAGGCCATTGAGATGGCGGAATTGCAGGATGTTCCACTTTCGGCATTGAAAGGATACTTTGGTCATACGATGGGTGCTGCCGGTGTGCTTGAGACCATTATTACGATGAGAGCGCTTGAGGATGGGCTTATTCTACCTTCCAAGGGGGTTGAGACTTGTGGCGTAAGTGGCAAAGTGAAAATATCGGACAAATCCGTGATGGTTCATGGAAATACTTTCGTGAAGATGTTATCCGGCTTTGGAGGTTGTAATGGAGCTGTCCGAGTTTCTGATAGATCCCTTCCTCAGATCATTGTTAATGATATTCTTGTCGAGCAGTCACATTCTGTTAGAATCACCCAGAATGAAGTAATTATTGATGACGAAAGACTTGATTTGAAATCAAGAGGAAAGGATATGTTGACGGAGGTATATAAGACGAGGATTGGAGACTATCCGAAGTTTTATAAGATGGATATGCTCTGTCGTCTTGCCTTTGTTGCTTCCGAATTGCTTATAGGATGTGATGAGGAAAATGATGACCATAGTAATGACAGAGCAGTAGTACTGTTTAATCATTCTTCATCTATAATAGCGGATCGTCAGTATGTGAAATCCATAGAAATAGATGATTTTTTTCCTTCGCCAGCTGCGTTTGTCTATACTCTGCCTAATATCACTACTGGAGAGATTGCGCTAAGGAATGGTTATCATGGTGAAACATCGTTCTATATTCTTGCAGAAAGAAATGAAAAGCTAATGCAGAGGGTGATAAATTCCACTTTCATTGATCGTGATATTAAAAGTGTCATTGGAGGTTGGATAGACTGTCCTTCGGAGGACAAGTTTGAATGTGATATCAGAATATATGTTAAAGAGTAAAGTGTAAAGTTGAAAGATAAAGTATAAATATGGAAAACCTAATTAATGAACTCAAGGTTCAGATTAAGGAAGCACTTAATCTAGAAGACCTCTCAATTGAAGAATTTGATGAAAATGCACCTCTTTTCGGAGATGACGGCATAGGTCTTGATTCTATCGATGCTCTGGAGATAATCGTGTTGCTTGAGAAGAAATATGGAATACGTTTGGCTAATGCTGCTGAAGGTAAGACAATCTTCAAGAATGTAGCTACTATTGCTGAATACGTAGAGAAGAACAGGAAAAAGTAATATATGAATATCGCAATAACCGGACTGGGGATTATCTGTGCTATAGGTAATAATAGCCAGCAGGTTCTTGACTCCCTTGTGAACAGGAAAACGGGTGTTGGTATGATGAAATATCTTCAGTCATGCCATACGGAATTGCCTGTTGGCGAGGTTAAGCTGTCGGATGATGAACTGAAGACGTTGCTTGGCTTGCCAGTAGAGAGCCTGTATAGCAGAACAACCTTGCTCGGTGCTGTTGCGGTAAAGCAGGCAATGGCTGATGCTGGATTATCAGCCGATATGCTTGCAGGAAAGAAGGTCGTACTCATTTCCGGCACTACGGTCGGTGGCATGGATGTAACGGAGAAAATTCTAGCTGATATGCGAGAAGTCCTTCAAACACCTAACGCCAATCGCCCAACACCCGTTGACTATGTCAAACGCCATGACTGTGGCAGTACCACGAATGAGATAGCTCAGATTTGCGTGCTTGATTGTGAAGTCTGTACAATATCAACGGCTTGTTCATCTGCAATTAACTCAATAATAGTCGGTTGTGAGATGCTTCGTAGTGGTGAGGCTGATTTAGTCATTGCTGGTGGTTCTGAGGCTTTGAGTAAGTTCCATCTCAATGGATTTAATACACTTCATATCCTTGATACAGAAGTATGTCGTCCGTTTGATGTTACTCGTGTTGGTCTCAATCTTGGTGAAGGCGCTGCTTTCGTGGTTCTTCAGAAGGATAAAGCCGATGGTAAGGCATATATTGGAGGATATGGAAACAAGTGTGATGCCTTTCATCAGACAGCTTCTTCTGATGATGGTGAAGGCGCATATCTTGCAATGTGTGAGGCCTTGGAGTCTTCTGGTATTGACAAATCACAGATAGACTATATCAATGCGCATGGAACGGGTACTCCGAACAATGATCCTAGTGAGAGCGTCGCGTTGAAACGTATCTTCGGGGATGATATGCCTTTGGTTTCAAGTACGAAAGGATTTACTGGTCATACCACATCTGCTTCTGGTAGTATTGAGACCGTGATATGTGTTCTTGCAATGCAGAATAACTTTGTACCAGTCAGCTATGGATTCAGTTTGGTAGATGAGGCTTGTATTCATCCTTTTGAAGGTGATGACAAGCAGCATAGAATGGATTATGTAATCTGTAACTCATTTGGCTTTGGAGGCAATGACAGTTCGCTGTTGCTGATGAGAGAAGCCAAGGATTGTAGTATGGCATCAGCTAAGATTCCAGAACTGGAGATTGCAGCAGATATTACGATTGATTCTATGGAACAGCTTGCAGACTACAAGGAATACATATCCCCGAAGGAAGGTCGTAGAATGGGTAAACTTATGAAGGCTGCTACACTGACATCTCTTAAGGCTCTTCGTGAGGCAGGAATAGAATGTCTTGATGCGATAATCACGGCTACTGCAAATGGTATGCTTGAAACAAGTGAGAAATTCCTCGTTGACATGGTGGATAATGGTGAGGAAACTCTAAGTCCAACTCTTTTCATGCAAAGCACGCATAACACAATAGGTAGCGCTATTGCAATACGTACTCAGTGTCATGGATATAACATTACATATACTCAGGGTAAGGACTCGATGAAATGGGCACTTCGTGATGCGGAGCGACTGATAAGAATGGGTAAGGCAAAGACTGTGCTAGTGGGATGCCATGACGAGTCATCTCCATTGTTCCAGAGTTTTTATGACTATCTCAATATCTCTATTCCACAGATATATTCACGTAGTGTGCTTTTGAAAGCAAAATAAAAATGTGGTTAAAGTTATTGCCATTGGCATTGATACAGAGTGCGTTGCTTGCTATAGGTCAGGTGTTTCTGAAATATGGCTTACAACGTATGGTTAGTTTCGCTTGGAACTGGAATTTTTTCAAATCAGCCTTGCTTAACTGGCAATTTGCCATGAGTGGCATAACGATAGGAGCAGCCAGTCTGTTATGGATGTATATTATCAGACAGTTTCCGTTAAGTCTTGCCTATCCAATGGGTTCTTTGAGCTATGTTTTCACGATGCTCTTTGCTATATTGTTTTTTCATGAGAATGTAGATATCGTGAAATGGATAGGATTGTTTTTCATAATAACAGGTTGTATATTACTGACAAAATGAAGAGATTTCTTATTATATTAATAATGGGTATGGTGTCACTTATCGTGCCTGCTCAGAATAATCAGAAGATAATAGACCATATTAATCAGGTTGCGCACTCCCTAAAAAGTATGCAGGCTGACTTTGTTCAGACAAAGACGATGAAGATGCTAGGTGATAAGATGGTATCAAACGGCAAGATGTACTATCAGCAGAGTGATAAACTGCATTGGGAATATACAACCCCATATACTTACACCTTCATCCTCAATGGTGATAAGGTTCTTTTGAAGAAAGGAACGCGTAAGGATGTTATTGATGTAAATAAAAATAAGGTGTTCAAAGAAATAGCTCGCATAATGATGAGCAGTATGGTTGGCACCTGCCTGACAGATAAGAAGGATTTCAGCGTTTCCATTGTAGAAACGGATCAGACATATACTGCTACACTCATTCCTCAGAAAAAGGAGATGAAACAGATGTACACAAAAATCGTACTGACTTTCACGAAAAAGACATCTATGATATCACGTGTAATGATGTATGAGAAGAATGGTGACAATACAGAGATTGTATTGAAGAATGTTGTGACAAACAAGACAATAAATCCATCATATTTTGCTATCTAAGAGATTCATTTGTCTTTTGTCTTTTACCTTCTGCCTTTTACTTGCGGAAGCTCAGTCATTACCTTCGAATGAAGGAGAGAGGGCTCGTTATAGTGTGCAGATAGATATAAAGAAGGCATATATAAGTGGAATATGCGGAATGCTGTTTGAGGAAGGGAAACTCAAGGCAAGTGTGGTCAATGAATTTGGATTATCTGCTATGGATTTCGAATATAATCCTCAGAAAGACAAGGTGAAAATCATCAATATCATAAAGAAACTTGACCACTGGTACATTAAACGTGTTTTGAAGCGTGACCTTCGTATATTGCTTCACAACTTAGAACATGGTATTTACAAGCATGAAAATGCGAAATACGAAATAACATATATTTTTCAGCCTTTACAACCAATAACCGAAGAGGCAACTGATAATGGAAATACAAACTAAAGTACTCCCACTTGGAGAGACCGGGGGTTTATATAGCATAATTAGTAAGGAAATAACTGATGATGGTGGCGTTTTTCACCTTCATTTGAATCCTGAATGCCTTATATATAAGGCTCATTTTCCAGAACAGCCTATTACCCCTGGTGTTTGCATTACTCAGATAGCAGTAGAACTGGCTGAGATTGTCGTCGGACATAGCCTCCAGATGATTGGAATTAAGAATGTGAAGTTCCTGTCAATAATGACTCCTGATTCTCTGACGGAGGTAACATATAACATTACAATTAAAAGTTCTGACGATAAGGAAACGCGTATTCAAGCTGTGGCACAGTCGGATGACGTGGTCTATGCGAAAATGTCGCTTATATGCAAGAGATAATAAGTACATTGACTTCGCGTGAGCGCCTTCATCGTCGTGGTATCTGTGTGATTGTTCCCACTTTCAACAACGAGACAACGATTCGTGATGTTGTTGAAAGGTGTAAGGAACAATCGGATGATGTTATAGTTGTAAATGATGGTTGTACGGATTCTACAGCCTCAATACTTGCAGCTATAGATGGTATAACTATTGTTACGTTAAGTCATAATAGTGGCAAGGGAACAGCCTTAAAGATGGGTTTCCGTAAGGCATTGAAAATGGGCTTCTCATATGCGATAACACTTGATGCAGATGGGCAGCATTTCCCAGAGGATATACCTCTGATGTTGAAGGCTAACATAGAGAATCCGGGTGCACTTATCGTTGGTGAGCGTAAGGATCTTAAAACTCAGGAACGTTCTGGCGGTAGTAAGTTTGCCAACGCCTTCAGTAATTTCTGGTTCTTTGTTCAGACTTGGAAACATCTTAAAGATACTCAAACAGGTTTCCGCCTATATTCTCTTCGTAAGCTTCACGGACTTTCGCTTCTTACATCCCGATATGAGGCAGAACTTGAACTGCTTGTTTTTGCTGCGTGGCATGGTGTGAAACTGGTATCACAGCCGGTAAATGTATATTATCCACCACGTGAGCAACGTGTGTCGCATTTCAGACCCGGAATTGACTTTACACGCATTTTCATACTCAATACCATACTTTGCTTTCTTGCCTGCGTTTATGGACTTCCACTTTATATATGGCGAGCATTTATGGTTATCTTCCGTACAACATACTCATTGCTTTTCTTTGTTGTATGCTCAATAGGACTGATGACTCCATTGGTTACGCTATATATAAAGATTGGTAAGATGACATTGGAGAAACGTGACAATCTGCATGGCATATTGCAATGGATTTCGAAGTTCATTATGGTATGGCATGGGATTCCAGGTGTGAAGTATAAGCCAAGAAGTAATTCTGATGAGTCTTTGGACGGACCTTCAGTGTTGATCTGTAATCATCAGTCGCACCTTGACTTGATGACGCTTCTGCCTTTGAAGAAGAAGATAGTTGTGCTGACAAATGACTGGGTGTGGCGAAATCCATTCTACGGCTATGTTATAAGACAAGCCGAGTTCTATCCCGTATCAGCAGGTGTTGACGCTCTGATTCCAAAGTTAAGGAGTCTTGTTGATAGGGGATATAGTGTAGCGGTATATCCA
>JAEEGL014286262.1_pt1 | contig 11162 bp, 12 predicted proteins | sample 9134231 | NCBI WGS metagenome assembly JAEEGL01 (sample SAMN16246548, study PRJNA631951) | gut metagenome | biome: gut microbiome; feature: rumen; material: fiber-attached | host: Bos | place: Iran: Karaj | collected 2018-10
ATTTCCCTGGGGTTCTTCCTCTTTTCTGCCTTTTCGTCATATTCTTTAGTTCCGGCGCCGATAAACTCAAGGCCAATAAGAACATCTGCGCTGTATTCAAGCGCGCCGCTTTCCTTGTAGTCTGTCATACTAACTTTGCCCTGATTTATGCCGCCGCCAGCCTTATAACTGTCCCGGTTAAAACTGCTTATGCCTATTACTGTGATTTTATAGTCACGGCTTAAGCGTTTCAGTTCCAAAACGGCCTTATCTGTGTTCTGTTTGTCACTGCTTCGCATATCATAAGGGGCTAATATCTGCACATAATCAATTATCACTGTAGGCTTGTTGCCGGTTATTTCTATGTGTTGTTTTACTATTTCCTTTATCTGTTCTATGCCTATGTCCCCTATACCTTCGTGTATGTAAATATGGTCTGCATAGTCCTTATATGCTGCTATGGCTTCATTGATTAAGGCTTTTTCTGCGCTGCTATACTTTAAGTATCTTGCCCCGGCTGTAATTCCTCTTACTGTTTTGGCGTTTTTCTTATCGTCTGCCCTTAAGTAAGTAAGCCTGCTTATACTCTTTGCAATAAGTTCACTTCTTGCCATTTCAAGCGAAAATATAAGAACATCATGCCCGTCTTTTGCCAGGTTATCCGCAAGTTGTAAGGCAAGCGTTGTTTTACCTAAAGACGATATGGCCCCCAGGATATAAAGCCCTTCATACAGCCCGCCGTCTAATATGCTATCTAAATTGTGGAAGCCTGTACTTATTGCCGGGGTGTTTATACTGCCTATTACGCCTTCCATAAAGTCTTGTATGGCTTCTGCGGCACTTGTTTTTAAGTATTCTTCCCTTATTGCTTCCGCTTCTGCTTCAAGTTGTGCTTGTTCTGCCTGTTCGGCTTCTCTTACTATGTTTGCAAATTCTTCACGGCCTAACATTAGGGCTTCGTTTGCGTCTTTTGCGGCCCCGGTTATGTTGTACTTGTAATATGGGATATTAAAGCCGTTAAGAAGGTCTGCAAGTTCCTTTTCTGCCTTTTGGCCTTCTTCGTCTTTATCCAGGCATAATATAAGCGTCTGTGCTGGCTTCTGCTTTTCTACCATTTGCCCCAACTGTCTTATATTGCTTGTGCTTCCAAGTCCCACGGCATAGCCGCCTACTTCAAGTATGCTTAATGCGTCTATTTCGCCTTCTACAATAAAAATAGGCTTATCGGCTTCATATAAGCCCTTGCTGTTAAATATAAGGCTTGTGCCTTTCTTTCTGTAGCGGTTCTTCTTTTCCGGGACTTTCGGCTTGTCTATATTACGGGCTACAAAACTTTCCTTGCCCGTAGGAATAATAAGCGCCCGCCATGTAGCCCAAGCAAGTTGTCCGCTTTCGTCTTCTTCTCTTACCCGGTGTTCCGGGTCATAGCCCAGCCAAAATTTAGCCGCTACTTCTTCGCTTATACCCCGTTCTTTTAAGTACTGTTCCGCAGGGCTTCCCTTTAATGCGTTCCGGGCCTTTTGGTAGTAGTCCTTTATTTCTTCTGCTTTTGTCTTTGCCGGGTTCTTTGGCTGTGGCTTTTCAGGTGCTTTCTTTTCGTCTATCTTAAGGCCGTAAAGTTCGTATGCCTTGTCAAACTTTTCTTTATCTTCTGTTATGCCGTAGTCCATGCCTATAAGGTCGAAAATGTCATAACTTACGCCACAACTAAAACACTTGCAGCGTTGCCGGTTCCGGTCAAAACTCATAGAAGGGTGTTTGTCCGGGTGTTCAGGGTTAAGGCAAGTAAACGGCCTGCTTGTGTTTATGCCCTTACCCCTTAAATATTCTTCTAAATATCCTTTTACTGTTTCTTTTGCCTGTTCTCTATCCATATTGCCATGTTCCTTTCTGTTTATTGCTGTCCTGTGGTAAAATGCCCGTAAAAGAGGGCTTGCGATTATATATTACCATAGCCCCCGCCCGCACAAAGCGGCGGCGGGCAGGCTAATAGTACTAATAGTACTAATAGTACTGATTTTTGAGATACTGATAAATAGGGCGTTTGAAGGCCGTTTTTGTAAAGTATCTGCCCCCTGGGCGTAAAGTATCTGCCCCCCTGGCGTAAAGTATCTGCCCCCTACACGTAAAGTATCTGCCCCCCATTTTTATAAAAAATCAAGATTTTGTATTCGTGAGAAGCGTTTGCCCCCACATTTTTATATTCAGGTCTTATTTTATAAGCCAAACATAAAGAAGGGGGGCATTTGCTTTACAGTATAAAAATTATAAGGTTAACTTTATACAGATATGTGTATATGTATGTGTGTATATTGTTATACATCTGTAGGCTTTTTGTTGCCTGCTGCCTTCTTTTTAGCGGCCTGTCTTGTTGCGGCTTTTCGCTTATCTTCCGCCCTGCGTTCCAGCCTGTCCGTATGGTCCGGGGCTTCTAATAATTCAAATTGAACATACAGACTTGTAAAGGTTTCGTAGTCTGCAATGCTATACGCTTCTTCTTCCGTAAGCGGTTTGCCTTTTGACTTAACATATTCCCAGTTCTTAATAACTTTGCCGGTAAGAATATCCAGGGCTTTTTCAAAGGGTTCTTTTGTCCTTGCGTACCACTGCCGGCTGTTATCCTGTTTTTCGTTCTGTAAGTCTTCAATAGTAGGCAGGGAAGTTACGGCTAAAAGAGTGCTTACCTTTAAGCGGTTAGCAGTTCCGGCCACCTGGTTATTATCCATGTTATAGTGTTCTGTCATTTTTAAGCCCATATTATAGGCGTTGTCGCTTCTTGCGTCTATTGCAAGTAAGCCTTGCGGATATTGAGTTATAGGCAGGCTCTTAAGGTATTCTGCCATATGCCGCCCAAATTCCAGGATAATATAACCCTTTTTAATGGCCCCACGCTCAAAAAGGTTAATACTGTCAAAGTCTTTGCCCTTGCCTTTTATTTTTTCTTCCCAGGTCAAGCGCATAGCAAGCAATAAGTCTACGTCTTGCGATATTCTCTTTTTAGCGGTCTTGTATGCTTCCCTTGCCCGCTTCTTTTCCTTTTCGGCTTCTTCAGGTGTACTTGTTTCCTTTTCGTCTATCTTATAGCCCACCTTCCTGGCGTATTCGTCAAAAGGTATAGCCACTTTAGGAATAAAGCCCCCGCCGCCGTAGTTATTTATCTGCGTAAATTCTGCTATGCTGACACTAAACAACTTATGCGTGTTTACGCTTAAATTGCCTTTTACCTTACTAAAGTTCTGTATAACAACTTTGTAATCCCCTGCCGGTGTCTGTAAGGTTGCCTTGTCTGCCAGGGGCTTTTCTGTAATATCCTTGTGGCTTAATGTTGCCAGGGCGTCCGTAGCCTTGCCGTGATACATAGGCATATTAGGCTTAAATATGGCACTGTCCGGGGTTATGCTTAAAGGCGTGTGCTTAAACTTAAGGGCTTCTGCTTCCGTTCCTGTTGGTTTGGTCGCAGCCGTGTACTTACTTACGTCTACGGCTTCAATAATAGCGGCTAACAAGTCCCTTAACCCTTCCGGGTTATCCTGTAAGGCTTCAATATGTAGCCGCAGTTCGTCTTTTAGCCACTTTGTAGCGTAGTCGGCGTTAACGTATATTCTGCCCTTCTTTACTGTGCCTATTCCCGCTTCTTCCAAGTAAACTTCGTCTGCCCCTTCAAATTCGCTTACAGTTTCCTTGTGTATCAGTTCCAAAATATGCGGGGCCTGTGCTTTTGCGTCCATAATAATCGCCACTACGCCCTGTTGCCGTGTGGGTTCAAAGCGTCTTTTCTGACACTGCACACTGTAAGCGTCTAATACTTCCACCATGCTGTCATATATAGCCTGCCGCTTTATTATAAGTTGCAAGCGTTCTTCTTTATCGGCAGTACTTTCTAATAAGGCTGTAATGCGTTCCCATTCCGGCTTAAAGCCGTTCTGAATATCTTTTATATGTTGCTGTTCTTCCTGGGTAAACTCAATAAGCATATAACTGTTTCCTTTCCTGTCTGTCCCTATAATATAGCAAACTAAAGTATTTAATGTTTGCCTTTAGGAATATGTCTATTTTCCCTTGCACTTTCTTTGTGCGTTGTTAAAGCCACGCCTGAAGCCCACGGAATACATAGTCAGTAAACCTTCCCATATGTCTTTATTGGCAAGAAGATATATAAAGTCAAACTCACTTATTCTTAAGCCCGTATCGCCTTTTTTGTGCCTAAATTCGCCTGCTGCCATAATGCTTTTAACCATTTTGCGGCCCTTCGTATCGTCTTTGTATTCTTGCAGGCCTTCTTCTATATCTTCTGTTGCTATTCTGCTAACCTTGTAATGTTTCTGCGGCTTTTCTTCTTTCGGCTCTTCCTCTTCAGGTACATAGTTCTTACACGCTTCTACGGCCTGTTCTTCTGCTATTTCCAACTGCGTAAGGGCTGTTTGGGTGTTGTGCGCCGTTATAAAAATGCTTACGCTTTCTTTACTACAAGCCTTTACTTCCATAGTTGCGTCTTTTCTGTCTTCAATAATCATAGCAATAACCTTTTTCATTGTTTTTTGTCCTTTCTGTAGTCAATGGCGGGCTATTGTGCTATGATATACATAGCATAAGCCCTTGTGTTTATGCTGTCCTGTGGGCTGTTCCCGTTTGCCAGCGTGTGCAGCCCTTTTTATATGCCTTTCTTATATTTCCCCCTTTCTGCGGATATGTGTATATAAGTACACTGTTATTTATATACTGTTTTACTTCCGCTAACTATTATTTGTTCGTGTTGGTGTTCCGGGTGTCTTCGGTCACAAGTCGCTCTAACATAGTCCTGGTATGTTCCGGGGGTGTTCTGCGCCCTGCTTCCCATGCTTGTAGGGTGTTTATTGATATATTATACTGTTCTGCAAACTTTGACTGACTTAAGCCGCTTAAGGCTCTTATTTCCTTTATTGTCATTATTTACCCCCTTCTTTCCAGGTATTCTTCAAAAATATTATTGATTAGGTCATTCATGGTTAAGCCCTGGGCGTCTGCTGCCTTCTTAATGCCTTCCTTAAGCGTAGGCCTTACTAATAACTGCATACGTTCGCTTTTATTCTCTTTTACAAGCACATAGCCTTTAGGAATATCCCCGTTCATATCCAGCCTTGAAGTATGCCCCTGTTTTGGTTCTTCGGCAGTACTTATAAATAATTCTGCGGTGTTCTTTTTGAAGTCTTTTTTTGCCATTGTCATATTATCCTTTCATAAACTCTTTAATAAAGGCTGTGTAGTCCTTTGCAGCGTTGCTTCTTGGTGAATAACTAAATATGTCTGTTTGGCTTGCCTGGGCTTCCTTTATTGCCACGCATTCCCTGATAGGAACACTATAAAGCCGTGTGTTTAACTGTTCTGCCGCTTCTTGTAAGTTCGTCTGCATATCTTTTGATATTACAGCCCTTGCATTGTATCGTGTTATCAGTATGCCCCGGATATATAAGTCCTTATTGCAATACTTCTTAACGGCTTCTATGGTCTTGTTAAGTTGCCCTATGCCTTGCAAACTGTAAACTTCTGCTTGTACCGGAATAATAACACTTGTTGCGGCTGTAAGGGCGTTAACTGTGAGTGTGCCTAACTGTGCGGGCGTGTCAATGATAATATAATCATATTGCAGGCCGTTTATGGCTTCTTTTAGTCTGTATTCTTTGCCTGTGCCGTCTATAATTGCGTCTGCCCCTGCAAGTGCTTCTGTTGCTGGTATCGTGTCCCCTTGTGGCGTGTTCTGTATGGCTTCCTTTGCCGTTGCTTCCCCTGTAAGTACGTCCATGCTGTTAAGTCCGGCAGTATCGGCACCAAGCCCGTAAGATAGGTTTGTTTGGCTGTCCAGGTCAATATAAAGCACTTTCTTTTTCTTCTTTATAAGCCCTGCCCCTAAAGCCTGCGCCGTTGCGGTCTTACCTACGCCGCCCTTGCGGTTTACTACTGCTATAACTTCCATTCTTTCCCCCTTTCTTAAAAATGCTGTTTGCTATTGTGTCTTCGCTTCTGTTTTTCGCTCTTTCTAAATTATGGGCGTATATCTGCGTTGTGCTTATGTTCTTATGCCTTGCAAACTGTTGCACTTCTTCCAAAGGAAGGCCGCCTATAAGAGAAAGTGTAACGGCACTATGCCTTAAACTGTGGGCTGTAAGCCGTTCGCTGTTATATCCGGCGTTTATAAAGTGATTTTTTACTATGCTGCTTATGCTTTTGGGTGTCAGCCGTTCGTCTTTACTGTTATTGCTTAAGGAAGTAAAAAGGGGCTGTGTGTCCTTTGCGTTCCGGCGTGTTTTCAGGTATTCCCTTAAGGGTGCTTCTACTTCCGGCACAACTTTTACATATTCCGTTTTTTCTTCCCTGCCTTTGCCCTGTAAGTAAAGCACTGTGTTACTTCCCAGCGTTTTCAGGTCTTCTATGTTTGCCCTGCTTACTTCAATATCACGTAAGCCACCTGTTACCATAAGGGCTATAATGCTATAATCACGCTTACCTTTAGCGGTTTCCGTATCTATATTGTCTAATACGGCTTGCACTTGTGTAGCGTTCAGATAGTCTTTTTTGTGGCTGTTGTCTATCTTTGCCCCTTTAATATGTTCTGCTATGTTCGGATATATGCCCGCCTGGGCCGTCCATGCAAAGAATAGACGCAAGGCTGTTATATAGTTCTGTACTGTTGTAGGCTTGCAGCGTTCCTTAAGTTCTTCCCTATATGCTAATATATCTTCTCTTTTGGGGTTTTGTATGCCGTTTTCCTGCGTCCATTTTATAAACTGCTTAATGTTGCCCGTGTATGTTTGAATTGTCCGGGGCGTTGCGTCCAGGAAGGCGGCATAACTGTTATAAACGTCTGTAAGGTTTTGCTGTGCCGGTAAGGTGTTAACTTCTATTATTTCTTGCATATTATCGCTTCCCCTTTCTTATGTGTACATTGATATACACATATATTTAAGTCCCCTATGTTGTACATTGTATCATAGTACATTGTATCATGCAACAACTTTTTTACAAAACAAAAAGGCACCTGCCAGCGCAGTGCTAACAAGTCCCTTTGGCCTTATGGGGTGCAAATAACAGCAAAAGAAATCCTTTTACCATTAGTTACATATGTATTATAGCATACACATATACACATAGCAATATACACATAAAGATATACTTATATCAAATAAAGATAATCTAAAATCAAAATAAGATAATCTAAAATCAGATTATCAACTAAAATAATATTAACATACCTGAAGCCAACTAAAAAAATTATAACGAAAATATTTCAAAAAAGTATTTCATAGTTTGGCCGGGTATTTCACTTTTTTATTTCAAAAACGGGTAAAAAATGAAATATTTTTATGAACAGGCATATAGAAAAGTGCTTAAAATGGGCTTTTTCTCTTAAGGGTTTATATTTCATTCCGGGGCAAAAAAGTATTTCATATTTTCCGGGACTATAACAAAAAAAATATTAAAAAAATACATATACTGTTTTAAGGCCAATATTTGCCCAAAATAGCCGTTTTAGTCCTTTAGGGTGTAAATGTCTGCCTTATCGTCTTAAAAGCCAAATCTGGCCAAAATATTAAGTGTGTTTTTGTAGTATGGTACAATTCCCCACGCTTGCCAGGGGTTCAGAATTATATACGCACTCTTTACAATTATTCGTAACATAGAAAATACAGCCTGGTATTTTACGGCTTTCTTTCTTTTTGCAGTCGCATACTTCCCCTACGTCTAAAGCGGCCCCGCAGTCAGGGCATATTTTATAATCATATCTGCGTTTCATGCTGTCCCTTCCCTTCTGTTCCAGGCTTCTACTGCCTGTTCCCCTATTCTTGATACCGGGTGTTCACTCTTAACGGATAAACTCTTACAAAAGCAAGTAGAACACTGTACGAAAATGTAATAGCAGTCTGCCTTTTGGCTGTAATTGCTGTGTAAGTTCGCTTCGCCGCCACAAAAGGGGCATTTCTTAATTTCTGTCATGGTTTTACTTCCTGCCTTTCTTTTTCCCTGTACTTTTTCATATATTCCTTGTAATAGTCCGGGTTTTCGTCTTTCCATTTCATTCTTACAAGCGTCTGCCTTGCCATTTTGCAAGTAAAACTGCAATATTTCTTGTTAGGTCTGCTTGTTTCAAATTGTGTGCCGCATATAGGGCATATTCTTGTTTTTGCCATATTTCCACCTTATGAGTTGATAGAAGTAAAAAGTGTTACAGATAGAAGTAAAAAGTGTTACAGATTATCAAAAACCCACCTGGCAAAATCGCCTTTTGTGGTGCTGTCTTTGTCGGCTCTTTCTATCTTTGTACGTGCTTCTATTTCGTTTAATGCCATAGTGGCAAGGTCAGGCGTTCCGTTCTCTCTTGCCTTTACCCATTCCGTAAACTGTTCACGGGGGCTTTTGCCACTGTTCGCCGTTTCCCTTCTGTAGGCAAGTAAGGCTTTAGCCTGGGCTATGTTTTCTTCTACTGTTTCGCCGGTAAGGGAAGACGCTTCTATCCCGGTATATTCTTCTATTTCTTGTTTTAGTTCTTCTATGTTCACGATATGCCCCGCCTTTCTTCTTCTTTTTTGCCCTGGATAAACTTCCAACAAGTCCCACACAAACGGCCGCCGCCGTGTATGGGCTTACCGCATACGCTACATATCTTTGCTGTTATGCCCTTGTCTTGTTTCCTTTGTATCGGCTTAATGTTTCGCTTATCGTGGTTTGTACTTACTGACTTCCAGCCTAAATTGTTACCCATAACGCCCTTAACCTATTAACATTTTTCTTTGTGGGTTGCGCTTACTTGTTCGGCAGCCCCATAAGGCAAGCGCACACGCTTCTATAGGTGCGCAGGTTGCCCCACCAAAACCCCAGCCGCCTATTATCGGCCTTTTAGTTGCTGTTATTGCGCTGTCCCTTAATTCTTCCTGTTTGCTGTACCATGTTATTGTTTCTTCGTTTAAGTCATTTACAAGCATACTTGCCGCCGCTATTACGTTCTGCGCTGTCGGCTTTATAATGCTGTCCTTAAATACCCATGTAGGCCTTAACTTCTCTATAAGTACGTCTGTGCCGTTTTTCCCGTCTATAACCACACAAGAAGCCTGTTTATAGCGTTCGTTAAGCCAGTCTGCTAACCATTGAAGCCCACGGCCTACATTTTCCACGGCTAACAAGGTTATACGGCCTTTTTCGCCATTAGAAGGAATAACAGCCCCGGCTATAACTACTTCTGCGCCGTCAGGTGTAAACTTAACGCCGTATGCGGTCTTACCTTCCGGCTTTTCTGCGTCACTTTTGCACTTATCCCATATTGCAGCGTCTATTGCTAATTCTGTGGTGCTTTCTGTCGGTTTAGCCCACCACCCAAGACGTTCACGGGCAAAGCCGTCACTGCTTAAGGTCTTAAATTCTTCCACTGTAAATTCTTCTGTAAGTCTGTAGCCTAAAGCGGGGTTTGCTTCGTACCATAGTGTTTTATCTTCTGCGTTTATATCTTTCAGATTTTCGGCTGCTATACCCCATTCGTGCCAACTGCTCTTTAAGTCTTCCCCTTTTCCGGCACTTGATATACAAGCCTGCCTAAAACGCCTGAATACTTCCCCGGTACAGCCCACATAAGGCGGCGTGCCTATATAAAGAAGTTGCCTTGTGCCTGTTGCACTTGCGGATAATACGGCCATAATGGCTTCTGCTTGTTCGTCTGTTAGTTCCTGGGCTTCGTCATACACTACAAGGCTTATGCCGTCATATCCACGGGCGGCCTGTCTGCTTCGTGCTGTAAATTCAATAATGCCGCCGTTATCAAGTTCTATGCTTTCTTCCCCTATTCCGTAGCGTATCTTCTTAACGGCCTTTACTATTTCAGGGTGCTTTTTATCCGTAAACATAGCCGCAAGCCGTCTAAAAGCCTTTTTAGCGGTTCTTACCTGGTGCGCTGTATGTAATATGCGTTCGCCGTTAACAATAAGCCCGTAAAATTCCCTTGCTTCTGCTATACAGTTCTTGCCGTTCTGCCTGGGAACACTTAAGCCGCCACTTGTTACTGTGTACTGTTCTGCGTTATCCTTTCCCAGCCATGCGTCTAATACTAACTGTTGCCATTCGTCCAGGGTTACGCCGTAGGCCTGCATAAGCATAGCCGCACCCGTTCCGTCTGTTCCGGTTCTTTCGGGCTCTATTCTTATCCGTGGCTGTTGCTTACCCTTCAAGCCTTTCTTTCCTTTCTGCGTATTCCCTGCGCTTCTGTGCGTTTATTTCGTCCTTGTTTTCTGCATATTGTTCACGCCTTATAGCGTTTATTTTCTCTTTAGAGGTTGTACCTTCTGCGTTGTCATATATCCGCTTATATTCTTCCGGGTTATATCCGGCTACTGTTGTAGTTTTCTTAAAACGAACAGCAAAAGTACAATCACAATTTGCGTGTAAGTGTGAGTGCTGACTTGCAAGGTTCTGCGGTGACGCTTCACGCCAGCCATTAGAAGCAACTGCCATACAATAAGGGCAAGTGTCCCCGTTCGGCACCCATGCAAATTCGGCCCGGTCCCTGCTTGCGTTCTTTAGCATTGTGTCCGTTCCTGTTTTCTTTACAAGCGTTGCCAGGGCGTCACTTACTATTTTGGGGTTGCCTATCTTTAATGTGCCGCTTACAGCCTTTGCAACATCACTATATTGCGGCACTTCTGCCGGCACAGCCGCCGCTACATTTACCCCTTCCAACTGCGCTATAGCGTTATACATTTCTGCCGCTACGTTTCCGGCTTGTGCGCCGTACTTTTTGGCAATTAGGTTAGAGTAGTCAAGCAGTTCTTTAGTTCTTGCCATGCCGTTTTTATCTAAATAAAATTGCATTTCCTGGGCTGCCGCTTCGTTTATATCCCTTAACCTTGTTATATAGTCTTCCCATGCACTTCTTGATATTTTCATACTATGCCTTTCTTCATTTGCCGCACTTGTTCAAGTACGCTTATGTTGTTATTTGCTACTTCTTCTTGCATTTCTTTAGGCAAGTAAGAGGTAAACTTTTCCAGGCCTACCATATAAGCCCGCCACAAGTTTGTATAAGCCTTAAAAAAGGGGTTTTCCCTTGTTCCTGTCTGCCCGCCGCCGTTATCATACTCTACTACAAGGCTTTCATACTTCATTTGTTCCCTGGCTTCGTCAAGTTTGGCTCTTTGGCAGGCCATATTATCAATAACCGGGGCAAG
>JAEEGL015879880.1_pt1 | contig 11162 bp, 10 predicted proteins | sample 9134231 | NCBI WGS metagenome assembly JAEEGL01 (sample SAMN16246548, study PRJNA631951) | gut metagenome | biome: gut microbiome; feature: rumen; material: fiber-attached | host: Bos | place: Iran: Karaj | collected 2018-10
ACCTGTTTACTTGATATAGATTATCAATTGTGCTAAAATACAAGATGTTGTTTAATTATTTTCATTTTTTGCAAAGGAGATTGAAAAAATGAGCAAGAAAAATAGTATCATTTCAATGGTTCTCGGAATTGTTGGTTGCTGCTGTGCTTGCGGAGGTTATAGTGCGGTTGCAGGTTTTGTATGTGCAATCCTTGCCATGACTTTCTCAAAGAAGGCTGTAGCTGAAGTTGGTGAGAACGGATTTAACAAGGCCGGAAGGATCACCGGTATCGTAGGTATCATTCTTAACGGCATCGGACTTGTTACTGCAATTGTTTGCACTATTGTTATGGCTTCTGCAGGTGCAGCTGCCGGATGTTCCGCTCTTATGCAGCAGTAATTTAAGTGATTTCATTAAACGGGACCGGTACAATGTACCGGTCTTTTTATTAGTATTGATTTGTTATGTATCCTTATATTTCAATTTTCGGTAAACAATTTACAACATATGGGGTGTTTGCTGTTATAGGCATATCTTTGGCTATATTATATTGCTTTATCATTCATAAAGTAACCAAAGATAAAAAAGACTTCTTTTCACGTTTCATTTTTATATTTTATGGTGTGCTTGTTGGCGGAGTAGGTGCAGCTATACTTTACCAATTAACTAATATAAAAAATATTATTACCGGATTTCAGTATCTCTTTAGCGAGCCTAAAACATTTTTGTCATATATATCCTTTGGAATTGTGTTCTATGGCGGTATGATAGGTATGTTTATTGGTTTTATGGTTTATTCCAAAGTGTTTAAGGAAGATACCCGAGGCTGGATCAGAAATTCAATTCCGGGTATGCCCTTGTTTCATACATTCGGAAGGATCGGATGTGCGGTGGGAGGCTGCTGTTTTGGCGTAGCAAAAATTTCCCATGGTGTATATAATGCCGAAACACATATATATGAAATTGGAGATGCTCCGGTTTTTTCTAATGGCTGCATTTATAATGCAAGGATCGGACAGTATTGTATTCCGGTTCAATTAATAGAATCGGCTTTTTTGTTTTTGATTTTTATCATAGTTTTGATTTATGTTCTTAAGCAGAAAGACAAGAATGCATATTACAGACCCATGGGTTTGTATTTTGTTCTGTATGCTGTTTTAAGGTTTATAGATGAATTTTGGAGAGGTGACCTATACAGAGGAATCTGGGGTCCTTTTTCTACATCACAATATATAAGTTTGATCATATTTCCTATCGGTTTATATTGCCTTTTCTGCCCGACAGAAAAGAGCATATTTGAAAAGTGGTATAACGGCACATTTTTAGTTGACTCTGATAAATAAAAAGTGTTAAATTTTTAATAGATTCTTACTAAGGAGGGATAACTATGTTTTGTCCTAATTGTGGAACACAAAATTCTGATGATGCTTTATTCTGTGCTAACTGCGGATTTAAACTCCAGGCTTCTGAGCCTGCACCCGCACCTGCACCTGCTCCCGTTGTGGAGCCAATACCTGCACCTGCTCCTGCAGCAGAGACTGTACCTGCAGCACCTCCCGTAGCAGAGACTGTACCCGCAGCGCCTCTCGTAGCGGAGCCTGTACCTGCAGCGCCTCCCGTAGCGGAGCCTGTACCTGCAGCGCCTCCCGTAGCGGAGCCTGTACCTGCAGCGCCTCCCGTAGCGGAGCCAGTACCCGCAGCACCTCCGGTAGCAGAGCCTGCACCTGCTCCCGCTCCTCAGGAAGCGCCTAAGACAGCACCTCAGGCAGGACCTGCACCCTCTGCAAAAGAAGAGAAAAAAGGCAAGAGCAAACTCTTTATTATTATCGGAGCTGCTGCTGCGGCGGTTGTTTTGATCGCTGTAGTTGCAATTTTTATGCTGGGAAAGTTATCACAGTCCGGCGGAAAGATAGCAGACTATTTTGACACCTGGTATGATGATAACAATGATCTGACTTATATCACATATAAGGGCAAGAATTTCTCCAGCTGGTTTGAAGGAAATGCTTATGTATGTGGTACCAATGCAGACAATACTGTCGCATTGTTTATGTGCGGAGATGATCTTTACGTTGGCGATTCAAAATATAACCTGAGACTTGTTCACGAAGATGTACAGTATTATGCAATCAGCTACAACGGTAATGTTGTTGCATTTGTAGATGAAGATGATGATCTTTACACCTACAATACAAAGAACGGTGCAATTGCTTCAGTATCTTCAGACAACACCACTGCTCCGGTGCTTTCACCCGGCGGAAAGACTATTCTTTATGTTTCCGAAGATGACGGAGACGATATTCTTTATGCATATATCGGAAAGAAGAGTTATAAGATAGCAAGAGATGTTTCTCCGATGGCTTGCTCCGACAACGGTAAATTCATTTACTATTATGACAGCAATAAGGGTGCTATTTATGTTTCTGATAAGAACAATAACACCAATAAGCTTGGTACCGGTATTTCTTGGAGCAGCAACGCGCTCTTCACTAAAGATATGTCCAAGATAATGTTTTCTACTGATGACGGAGTTTATGTATGTGTAAACGGCGGTGATAAGGAAGAAGTATACAGCAAAGACGTATCTCTTACTCCGCTTTCTATATACAAAGGAGATGCATACGAATACAACTTCTATGGACAGGGTTCTTCCTTAGTATACGGCGCTACTTCTTTTGGTAATGCATATTATATTACCAGCGATTCAGATTTGATCTATCTTGATGCTAAGATGCAGAGCAACAAAATCGCAGGAAATATGTATGATTATGACTGTGATAAGGAAATGAAGAATTTCTTCTACACGAACAGTGACGGAACTCTTTACTACACCAAACTCGGAACCAAACTGGAAGCGCAGAAGGTTGCTGATGATATCATCGATTTCGCTGTAGGAAAAGGAAATACTGTATACTACATAAACGAAGATGATGCTTTGTATATGACAAAGGGCACCGGTAAAGGAAAGAAGATCGCAGATGATGTTGAGACAATGGATGTAACATATGATAATATTTGCCTCTTCACATGCAATTCTTACAATAATGAATGTGAGCTTTATCAGTGCACGGGCACTGCTAAGAAGATGATCACCGATGAGTGCTATACTTATTACTTAAATCCCGGATCAACGATGTATCTTTCTAACTATGACAGTGCATCAGATTCATTTGATCTTTACATCACTCAGAAGGGCACAAACTTCTGGAATGTTCTTACAGAAGTTTGCTATTGATCTTTATGAAGGCAGTAAAAACGATAATATCAACTCTAATAGTTTTGACAGCTTTCTTTGTATTGTTTGATTTCTGCATTTATTTTGTGGTTTTCAGCCCGGGATATTTGATGAACAGATATCGAACTTACGATGTGGCAGGGCAGCTTTCCATGGAGGAGGCTGACCTGCAGTCTGTCACAAAACTTCTTACGGATTACGTTAAGGGTAAGGCGGATTCCATAGAGATAACCGTACCTGTCAGAGGAAAGATGGATCTGTTTTACAACGAAACAGATCTCTCCCATATGAGAGATGTACGCGGAATCATTATCACTATCAGAGACTTGTTTGTATTATCGGTTTTTGCTGTCTTTCTTTTTGCTATTTTTCTGATAAGAAATAAAGATGCAAAAGCATTCAGAAACGGTACGCTTATTGCAGTCGGATTTATCGTTCTGTTTGCTGCAACCGTGGCTGTGGCAGCAAATGTCAATCTGGACTGGATGATCGTTTTTTGCCATAACATATTCTTTAATAATTCCGATTGGCTTCTTGATCCAAGATATGACAATCTTATATATCTATGTCCGGAACAGTTATTTATTGATGCAGGCAAGGTGTGCGGAGTAATTTGGATCTCTTTTCTAGTTTTGATAACGGGTTTTGCTTTTATTTGCCCCAAACTTGTTAAAAATGTTCGGAATTAAGATAAAATCAGTACTAAAACCACCTATTTTTCTATGTTATAATCTTTCCTTAGATAATTAAAACCGGAGGTCAGCGATGATTGGAGCTGAGGCTATTGTTAAATGCCTTGAAGAAGAAGGCGTAAAATATGTTTTCGGATATCCCGGAGTTGCAATTTGTCCTTTTTATAACAGCATTACGGAATCCAAGATCAAAACTATTCTTGTGAGAACCGAGCAGAATGCTGCCCATGCAGCAAGCGGACTTGCAAGGATCAGCGGAAAGCCCGGAGTCTGTGCAGTTACATCCGGCCCCGGTGCTACAAATATAATTACAGGTATTGCAACAGCATATGCTGATTCCATTCCTATCGTTGTTATTACGGGTCAGGTAAAAAGTGATCTTATCGGAAGCGATGTTTTTCAGGAAGCGGATATTACAGGTGCTGTGGAGTCTTTTGTAAAGTATAGCTATCTTGTTAAAAAGGCTGATGATCTTCCGAGGATCTTTAAGGAAGCTTTTCATATTGCCAATACCGGCAGAAAAGGACCTGTTCTGATTGATATTCCCATTGATATTCAGAATGCACCTGTCAAGAACTTTAAATACCCCGAAACCGTTAATCTGCGCACATATAAACCCACTGTTAAGGGCAATTCAGCGCAGATAAAGAAAGTTATAAAAGAGCTGAACAAAGCTGATAAGCCTATTATCTGTATCGGCGGAGGAGTACAACTCGGTGGTGCCGAAGACTTAGTTCAGTCTTTTGCGGAAAAACACGGCATTCCGTTTGTTACCACAATGATGGGTATAGGAACCGTTCCCACGGATCATCCTCTTTATTTCGGAATGGTTGGTAATAATGGAAAACCCTATGCAAACAAAGCTATGAATGAGGCGGATCTTATCATGATGGTGGGAGCGAGAGTGGCTGACAGAGCCATAAGCCAGCCTGACCTGATCATGAAGAATACGGTCCTGATTCATATCGATGTAGATCCTGCAGAGATAGGAAAAAATGCGGTTTCCTCTATTCCTCTTGTAGGTGATTGCAAGGCCATATTCGAAGATCTGAATACGGAAGAATTTGATATCGACTGCAAGAAATGGATAACGGAATTAAAGAAATATAAAAAAGAACTTATGCCTGTCAGAAAGCCTGACAAAAAGTATGTGGATCCCGAAGGGTTCATAGACAAGCTTACTAAAAAACTTTCAGATGGTGCCGTATATATCGCTGATGTTGGACAGAATCAGATTTTTTCCTGCGCTTATGCCAACATTAAAGACAAGACAAGATTTCTTACATCCGGAGGTATGGGAACCATGGGATATTCTATTCCAGCTGCTCTGGGTGCAAAACTTGCCGATCCTAAAAGACAGGTTGTGGCTGTTTGCGGAGATGGTTCTTTCCAGATGTCCATGATGGAACTTGCCACATTCAGACAGCATGGAGTGCAGGCCAAGATAATCGTATTTAATAATAAGTATCTCGGTATGGTAAGAGAGTATCAGCATTATTCTTACAAAGATAACTACTCTATGGTATCACTTGACGGAAGTCCCAATCTTGAGAAACTTGTTTCGGCGTATGACTTTGATTATTATCGTCTTGATAATATGACAGGCATTGATAAGACCATCGATACATTTATCAAGAATAAGAAAAACTGTCTTCTTGAAGTGATGATCGATCCAATGGATCTTGTTAAACAGTAATATTTTGGAGTTTGCATATGAAAGCAAAAAGAATATATTCCGTAACAGTTGAAAACAGATCCGGTGTACTGAGCAAGGTAAGCGGGCTGTTTGCAAGAAGAAGCTTTAATATCGATTCACTTGCCGTTGGAGAAACCGATGATCCCGATGTTTCATCCATGACCATAGTCTCCAGCGGAGATGAGAGGACACTTGAACAGATAGAAAAGCAGCTTAACAAAAAACTGGATGTTATCAAGGTTAAAACCTTCAACGAGTATCAGTGCGTTTCCCGTGAACTTATGCTCATGAAAGTAAAATACAATAAGAGTAATCGTGCTGAGATAATGGAGATGTGTGAAGTGATGAAGGCGGATATTGTCGATATGTCCCTTCATTACATGATGATTCAGATCTGTGATACGCCGGAAAAGATACAGCTTCTCATCACTATGTTTAAGTCCATAAGTATTGTTGAAATAGCACGAACAGGCACTTTATCTCTATCAAAATGTATGGAGAATGATGGTTGACATTAGGACTTTAACTTGCTAAAGTATTAGTTAAGCGTTTCCGGACATAAAGGCTTGGAAGTCGCTTAAAATGTAGATGGAAGGCTATTAAAATGCAAAAAAAAGTTTTTTCGCTTCTGGCAAATAATACATCCGGTGTTCTGAGTAGGATCTCCGGTCTCTTTTCCAGAAGAGGATACAATATTGAAAGTATTACCGCGGGTGTTACCGCAGATCCCAGATATACCAGGATCACCATCGTAACCAGCGGAGATGATGAGGTACTGGAACAGATTGAAAAGCAGGTCGCTAAGCTTGAAGACATTCAGGTTATAAAGGAACTTGTTCCGGATGAGAGTGTATACAGAGAACTTGCGCTTGTTAAAGTCAGATGCTCTGCAGAAGAAAGACCAAGTGTGATCGCCATTACTGACATTTTCCGCGGTAAGATCGTTGATGTTGCTGCTGACAGTTTAATTATCGAGATCACCGGTGGTATTGAGAAAATTGATAAGTTCCTTGACCTTCTTGAGGGACATGAGATCCTTGAACTTGCCAGAACAGGTATGGCAGGACTTTCAAGGGGAATTGAAAACGTAACATTTTTACCTTAATAAGGGAAAATATAAAAAGCCAAATGGAGGAAAAAACAATGGCAAGAATTTTTTATCAGAAGGATTGTAACCTTTCAATGCTCGAGGACAAGACCATCGCTATTATCGGTTATGGTAGCCAGGGTCATGCTCACGCACTCAACCTTAAGGAGTCCGGATGCAAGGTCATTATCGGTCTCTACGAAGGCTCTAAGAGCTGGGATAAGGCTGTAAAGCAGGGCTTTGAAGTATATACAGCTGCAGAAGCAGCAAAGAAGGCTGACATTATTATGATCCTCATCAATGATGAGAAGCAGGCAGATCTTTACAAGAATGACATTGAGCCCAATCTTGCTGCCGGAAATATGCTTATGTTCGCTCACGGCTTCAATATCCACTTCGGATGCATCAAGCCTCCCAAGGATGTTGACGTTACCATGATCGCTCCCAAGGGACCCGGACACACCGTTCGCTCCGAGTATCAGGCAGGAAAAGGCGTTCCTTGCCTTATCGCTGTTGAGCAGGACGCTACCGGAAAGGCTTGGGATATCGCACTTGCTTATGCACTTGGTATCGGTGGAGCAAGAGCCGGCGTTCTTGAGACCACCTTCAGAACAGAGACCGAGACTGACCTCTTCGGTGAGCAGGCAGTTCTTTGCGGTGGTGTTTGTGCACTTATGCAGGCAGGCTTTGAGACCCTTGTTGAGGCAGGATATGATCCCAGAAACGCTTACTTTGAGTGTATCCACGAGATGAAGCTTATCGTAGACCTTATCTATCAGTCCGGATTTGCAGGAATGAGATATTCAATCTCCAACACTGCAGAGTATGGTGATTACATCACCGGACCCAAGATCATCACCGAGGATACCAAGAAGGCTATGAAGAAGATCCTTTCCGACATCCAGGATGGTACTTTTGCTAAGGAGTTCCTTCTTGATATGTCACCTGCAGGAAAGCAGGTACACTTCCAGGCTATGAGAAAACTTGCTGCCGAGCATCCTTCAGAGAAGGTTGGTGAGGAAGTTCGTAAGCTTTACAGCTGGAACAATGAAGACGACAAGCTCATCAATAACTAATATTCTTTTTACTTAAAGTTTTTACAGACTACATTAGGGGAGTACGCATAGTCTCCCCTAGTTTTATACTATGATTTTTTTTTCTAATAATATTACGTTGTGGTCACAGTGAGTATATTTGTCTTCACAGGGACTCCGCTGCTAAGTTCAAAGCAAAGAATATCGTGCTTAGTAGCGGAGCGACTAGAGAGAAAACGCATAATCGCATATACTTAGCCCGTCACTAAAATAATAAAGAACAAATAGGAGGGTTATGTCATGGGAATGACTATGACTCAGAAGATTCTTGCGAATGCTGCAGGGCTTCCCGAGGTTAAAGCGGGACAGCTTATAATGGCAAAGCTTGATCTTGTGCTTGGAAATGATATTACAAGCCCCGTTGCCATCAAAGAAATGGACAAGATGAAGGTAGACGGAGTTTTTGATAAGGATAAGATCGCTCTTGTTCCCGATCATTTTGCGCCCAACAAAGATATTAAATCTGCGGAGCACTGCAAATGTGTCAGAGAGTTTGCAAGAAGAAATAAGATTACCAATTACTTTGAAATGGGAGATATGGGCATTGAACATGCGCTTCTTCCGGAAAAAGGACTTACCGTTCCCGGAGACGTTATCATCGGAGCAGATTCCCATACCTGTACATACGGAGCTTTAGGTGCTTTTTCAACAGGTGTAGGTTCAACCGATATGGCTGCCGGTATGGCAACAGGAGAAGCATGGTTCAAGGTTCCTTCCGCAATTAAGTTTAATCTCGTTGGTAAGCCTTCAAAGTGGGTTTCCGGTAAGGACGTTATCCTTCATATCATCGGTATGATAGGAGTTGACGGAGCTCTTTACCGTTCTATGGAGTTTACCGGACCCGGTGTTGCAGAGCTTTCTATGGATGACAGATTTACCATCTCCAATATGGCTATCGAGGCAGGCGGAAAGAACGGTATCTTCCCGGTTGATGAGAAGACCGTTGCATACCTTAATGAGCATGCCACCAGAGATTACAAAGTATTTGAAGCAGACGCAGATGCTGTATATGATGAAGAGTATACTATCGATCTCAGTGAGCTTCGCCCTACAGTATCATTCCCTCATCTTCCCGAGAATACTCATACCATCGATGAGATCCATGAAATGGATGATATAAAGATCGACCAGGTTGTTATCGGTTCTTGTACAAACGGACGTATCGATGACCTTCGTATTGCTGCCGAGGTACTTAAAGGAAGACATAAGACTCCGGATATGAGACTTATCGTCATCCCTGCAACACAGGCTATTTATATGCAGGCTATCGAAGAAGGACTGGTGAAGATCTTTATCGAGGCCGGAGCTGTTGTTTCAACTCCTACCTGCGGACCTTGTCTTGGCGGATATATGGGCGTTCTTGCACAGGGCGAGAGATGCGTTTCCACTACCAACAGAAACTTTGTTGGCCGTATGGGTCATGTTGATTCCGAAGTATATCTTGCAAGCCCTGCAGTTGCAGCAGCAAGTGCTATCACCGGAAAGATTTCCTGCCCTTGCGAGCTTGGATTATAGGAGGTAAAGACAGATGAGTATGAATGCTAAAGGTACTGTATTTAAATACGGAGACAATGTTGATACCGACGTTATAATCCCTGCAAGATATCTTAATTCTTCAGATCCTGCTGAACTTGCCACTCATTGTATGGAGGATATCGATAAAGAGTTTGTTAAAAAGGTAAAGAAGGGTGATATCATCGTGGCGACCAAGAACTTTGGATGTGGTTCTTCACGTGAGCATGCACCTATATCTATAAAAGCTTCCGGTGTAAGCTGCGTTATAGCTGAGACATTTGCCAGGATCTTTTACAGAAATGCCATAAACATCGGACTTCCCATTATCGAATGCCCTGAAGCAGCTGCTGCAATAGATGCGGGAGATGAGGTAGAGGTTAATTTCGATACCGGTGTTATCACTGATATCACTAAGGGCAAATCCTTCCAGGGACAGGCATTCCCTGAGTTTATGCAGAAGATCATCGCTTCCGAGGGATTGGTGAATTATATCAATAACAATAGAAACTGATCTTTAATAAAGGCTTAATACATATTATCCGTAAATAGTATTATAATAAACAGGTATGCAGTTTATATGCGTACCTGTTTTTGGTTTGGATATTTATGATTTTCATTATTTGACTTGATTGAATTATGGCTGATACTAAAAAATTTGAAATAGATATGTGTAACGGACCGCTTCTGGGAAAGATGCTGAAATTCTATTTTCCCCTGATGGCTTCCAGTATGCTCCAGCTGATATTCAATGCAGCTGATGTTATTGTTGCGGGTAGATTTGCGGGATCTGAAGCACTTGCTGCCGTTGGCTCCACATCGGCCCTTATAAACCTACTGACAAATCTGTTTATAGGCCTGTCCGTGGGAGCAAATGTTATGGTCGCAAGATATTATGGCGCCAAACAGGACGATGAGCTGTCGGATATGGTTCATACCGCTATGCTGACGGCGCTTATAAGCGGTGCGCTTTTGACTTTGGTTGGTGTATCCATGTCGCGTATACTTCTTACGGCTATGGGAACTACAAAGGATGCGCTGCCCCTTGCCGTTATTTATATCCGCATATATTTTGCCGGCATGCCTTTTATGATGCTGTATAACTTTGGAGCGGCTGTTCTGAGAGCTATAGGCGACACAAAGAGACCGATGATCTTTCTGCTCATTGCGGGAGCCATCAACTTTGTTCTTAATCTGGTTTTTGTTATCGTTTTTAAAATGAGTGTAGCGGGAGTTGCCCTTGCAACCATTATATCACAGGGTATTTCGGCCTTCTTAATAGTGCGTTGCCTTATGGTTTCCGAAGGAGCGTACAAGCTTATACTGAGTAAGCTCCATATCAATAGAGAGAAATTTCAAAAGATGATACAGATCGGTCTTCCCGCAGGTGTTCAGGGAATTCTGTTTTCAATTTCCAATGTAATTATACAGTCTTCCGTAAACACCTTTGATACCATAGCCGTTGCGGGTAACACTACGGGGCAAAATCTGGAAGGCTTTGTATATATGGCTATGAATGCGTTTTTTCAGACGGCTCTAAGTTTTTCCGGACAAAACTACGGAGCCCGCAAATATGAGAGGCTTAAAAAGGTTTTGGGAATTGCTCTTGCCTGTGTGAGCGTTGTTGGTATTGTTATGGGCAATGCGGCCGTATTGTTTGCAAAGCCGCTCCTTAGCCTTTATACAACCGATCCGGAGGTTTTGAGATTCGGAATACTTAGGATAACGTATATCTGCACTTTGTATTTCCTGTGCGGAACCATGGATGTCTGCAGCGGCGTATTGAGAGGAATGGGATATTCCATTTTACCCACCATCGTGAGTCTGACCGGTGCCTGTGTATTCCGTATTGTATGGATCTTTACC
>JAEEGL016074206.1_pt1 | contig 11162 bp, 11 predicted proteins | sample 9134231 | NCBI WGS metagenome assembly JAEEGL01 (sample SAMN16246548, study PRJNA631951) | gut metagenome | biome: gut microbiome; feature: rumen; material: fiber-attached | host: Bos | place: Iran: Karaj | collected 2018-10
CCTCTTCGGCGCTTCCGCATACGAGACCTTCAGCACCCGCAGCGCCCCGCACATACTCGCGTTCGAGTGGGGAAACGGCTGGCTGGAATCGCGCAACAGCGCCATAATCCTCGATCCTTCAGGAGATTACGAGATCTACCACAAGAGCAAGCTGGTGGTGGGAACGGAGCTTACGCCTTACCCGAAACTCTTCGTCCCGCTGGACAATGCGATAGGGAAGATGCTCGGGCAGAAAGGCCCCCTGATGGGCCGCTGCATAGGGCAGGACAAGGCTGCCGCGCTCCATTTCCGGGATTCCGTGGCCCTCGGCTGTGCGGTGTGTTACGAGTCCGTCTACGGTGATTTCTGCCGCGACTACGTCAAGGACGGCGCCCGCCTGATGACCGTCATCACGAACGACGCCTGGTGGGGGGATACGCCCGGCTACAGGCAGCATTTCAACTACAGCCGCCTGCGCGCCATAGAGCTGCGCCGCGACCTCGCCCGCTGCGGCAACACGGGCGTCTCCGCCATCATCGACCAGCGCGGGGACGTGGTCAAGGCCGGTCCCTGGTGGGAACCGTACGTAATGAAGGGGATTGTGAACCTCAATTCGGAGCAGACCTTCTTCGTAAGGCACGGCGACATCACCGGCCGCGTCTGCAGCCTCATCTTCCTGCTGCTGCTCGCGCTTACGCTGGTAAGGCTCTTCCTGCCGAAGAAATAATCAGAGAACCCAGTTTATCGGCTCTTTCCCCTCCGATGCCAGGATGGCGTTGGTGCGGGAGAAATGCCGGCATCCGAAGAACGCTCCGCGGGCAAGGGGAGACGGGTGCGCAGCTTCCAGCACGGTGTGCCTGCCCGTGTCTATGAGCGGAGCCTTGCCGCGTGCGTAGTTGCCCCAGAGCAGGAAAACCACGCCCTCGCAGCGGTCGGAGATGGTCTTGATGACGGCATCCGTGAAGGTCTGCCAGCCTATTCCGGCGTGGGAGGTCGGCTGGCCTGCGCGGACGGTGAGGACGGCGTTCAGCAGCAGTACCCCCTGCTGCGCCCACGGTGCGAGGTCGGGGCTGCCGGACATCCTCACCCCGAGGTCGTCCTCTATCTCCTTGAAAATGTTCTTGAGCGACGGCGGAGCGGGCACTCCGGCGGGCACTGAGAACGAGAGGCCCATCGCCTGGCCGGGGTTGTGGTAGGGGTCCTGCCCGAGTATGACCACCTTCACCTTGTCCAGCGGGCAGAGTTCGAACGCATTGAAGATGAGCCTTCCGGGCGGGTAGATCACCTTGCCCTCGGCCTTCTCCCTGTGCAGGAATGCCACCAGGTCTGCGAAATACGGCTTGTCGAATTCGGGTTGCAGGGCTTCCCGCCAGCTTTCTTCTATTTTCACGTTCATATACCAAAAGTACAAAAAATAACTAACTTTGTCTTGATATGAACAACACAGCATTGTTTCCGGGTTCTTTCGACCCGTTCACCGCGGGCCATCTGAACATCCTCCGCAGGGCCCTGACCATGTTCGACCACGTGGTCGTCGCCATCGGTATCAACCAGGACAAGCGGGGCTTCTACGACAACGAGACCAAGAAGGACATCATCCGTCAGGCCGTAGCCGGCCTGGAAGGCGTGTCCGTCATCGAATACGACGGCCTCACCATAGATATATGCCACGAGCTCGGCATCCGCCACATCGTCAGGGGAGTCAGGAACATGCTGGATTTCGAGAACGAGCGCGCCATAGCCGACGCGAACCGGCGTCTCGCTCCCGACGTGGAGACCATCATCATCCCTACCGCCCAGGAATTTGCGCACATCTCCTCCTCCGCCGTGAGGGACATCCTCAAGCACCACGGCGACACCGGGATGTTCGTCCCCGAGGGCGTGGTCCTTCCGCCCGTCGAATGATGAGGCGCCTGCTGCTCATATCCCTTCTCCTCCTTTCCGGCATCTGCGGCTTTCAGGCCGCCGCCCAGCCGGACAGCCTGAAGTCGCGCTACGCGCCGCTGGACAGCATGCTCACGCATTTCTACACTGCTCTGGAGCGCGAGACCGTGGAGGTGAAGTGCGACAACGCCGACTTCCTGATAGGGACCTGCAAGGATTCCCTCACACGCCAGCACGTCGCCCTTGCGCTCTTCGACCACTACCGCGACTCCCGCGTGATGGGAGAGGAAGCGGTGGCGATCTACATCTATGATACCTGGTTCGAGAGCGGCGCGGTGAGTTTCCAGGGGGAGATGGACAAGCTGGACGCCGACGTCTTCGTGAAGTTCAACCGGGACTCGCAGATAGGCTGCGATGCTCCCGTGATCACCCTCTTCAAACCTTGCGGGGGGCGTGAAACGCTTCCTGCAAAGGACAGGACCTCCATCCTGTTCTTCCACGACACCCATTGTGCCAAATGCCGCCTGGAGGCCACGGTCCTGCCTTCCGTGCTGAAGGACGTGGATTTCAAGATGGATTTCTACGCCGTCTATTGCGGATCCGACCGCAAGTCCTGGAGGCAGTTCCGCAGGGAGTTCAAGTTGCGCAACCCCAACATCACCGTGCACCATCTCTGGGATCCGGAAATGGAATCCGACTACCAGATGAGATATGCCGTCCTGGGCACTCCGAGGGTCTATCTCGTGGAACCTGGAGGCTCCATCCTGGGCCGCCGGCTCGAGCCCGAATCCATCAAGGAACTGCTGCCTTATGCGGGTGCAATCCAGGCCGCATACCTCAAGACTTTGGATAAAAGCAGATAATTTACTATAATTGTGACAGTTATGGCAAAGAAACGCAAAGTCGTGGCGGGCGTAGACCCCGAGTATCTGGAGAAGCAGAAGGCTTCCCTGATACGTTCCATCCGCAAGTCGGTATTGTTCAACAAGAAGGAACTTGAGGCCATAGACGAGTACTGCAGGCAGTTCAAGGTCCGTTCCCGCTCGGCGCTCATACGCCAGGCGACGATGGAACGCGTCCTGGAAGGGCTGGAGGAAAACCATCCTACGCTCTTCTAGGATTCAGCGTGCTGCCGGCCCGAGTGGCCGGTTTTTTATTTTCTTGCCTTTTTTGTTTCAGGAATTGAAAAAAATGTTGGACTATTCCCGGATTCTTCAGTAAATTTGAATCCCGTTATGGAAAATTACGGGTTCGACAACGAGAAGTATCTGAGGATACAGTCCGAGCACATCAAGGAACGCATCGCAAAGTTCGGTGACAAACTCTACCTTGAATTCGGAGGCAAACTTTTCGACGACTATCATGCAAGCAGGGTGCTGCCGGGTTTCGAGCCGGACAGCAAGTTGCGCATGCTCTTCAAACTCAAGGACTACGCCGAGATCGTCATCGTCATCAGCGCGGTGGACATCGAGAAGAACAAGATGCGCAGCGACCTTGGCATCACCTATGACGAGGACGTGCTCCGCCTGCGCGACGAGTTCATGCAGCGCGGCCTGCTGGTAGGATCCGTTGTCATAACCCACTATAACGGCCAGAGCAGCGCCGACGCCTACCGCAAGCGCCTGGAGCGCCGCAGGATCAAGGTCTATTACCACTATACCATAGAAGGATACCCGAACAACGTGGCCCTCATCGACTCCGACAAGGGCTTCGGCAAGAACGACTACGTGAAGACCAGCCGTCCGCTCGTGGTGGTGACCGCCCCCGGTCCCGGTTCCGGAAAGATGGCCGTCTGCCTGAGCCAGCTCTACCAGGAGAACCAGCGCGGGGTCAAGGCTGGCTACGCCAAGTTCGAGACCTTCCCCATCTGGAACCTTCCGCTCAACCATCCCGTAAACCTTGCCTACGAAGCCGCCACGGCCGACCTGAACGACGTCAACATGATCGACCCGTTCCATCTCGAGGCCTACGGCGAGACGGCGGTCAACTATAACCGCGACATCGAGATATTCCCCGTGCTGAACGCCCTGTTCGAGGGCATCTACGGCGAGAACCCCTACAAGTCGCCCACCGACATGGGCGTGAACATGGCAGGATACTGCATCTCGGACGACGAGGTGTGCCGCAAGGCCTCCCTGAACGAGATCGTCCGCCGCTACTACAACGCCATCGACAAGTTCGTGGACAGCGACGGCAACGAGTCCGAGGTGAACAAGATCGTGCTCCTGATGAAGCAGGCCAAGATCAACACGGACTACCGCAAGGTGACCGTCGCCGCGGCCGAGCGACAGGCGAGGAGCAAGATGCCTTCATCGGCCATCGAGCTGCGTGACGGCACCATAATCACCGCCGAGACCAGCGACCTGCTGGGTCCCAGCGCGGCGCTCCTGCTCAACGCCACCAAGCATCTCGCCGGCATAGACCACGCGGTCAAGCTCATCACCCAGGAGATGATAGAGCCCATCCAGCGGACCAAGGTGACCTTCCTGCACGGGCACAACCCGCGCCTGCATACGGACGAGGTCCTGGTCGCCTTGTCCATACTCAGCAACCAGGACCCCAACTGTCGGATGGCCTTGGAACATCTTCCCGACCTGAAAGGCTGCCAGGTGCACTCTACCGTGCTCCTGAGCGAGGTGGACCGCAAGATCTTCCGCAAACTCGGAGTCGACCTTACCTGCGATCCGGTCAAGAAGGTCAGCGGCTAGCCTTTGTCAAAGACGAAGTCTATCACCTCGTCTATAGTCTTTACATAGTGGAATGACATGCCCTCCACGTAGATGGGCTTGATGTCCTCTATGTCCCTCCGGTTGTCTTCGGAGATGACTATCGTGTGCACTCCGGCCCTCTTCGCGGCAAGGATCTTCTCCTTGATGCCGCCTACGGGCAGCACGCGGCCGCGCAGGGTCATCTCTCCGGTCATCGCGGTGCCGCTGATGATGGATTCGCCCCTGAGCGCGGAGACCATCGAGGTCACCATCGTGATACCGGCGGAAGGGCCGTCCTTCGGGGTGGCTCCCTCCGGCACGTGGACGTGTATGTCCTTCTCCCCGAAGGTCTTGGAATCGATCTTCGCAAGTTCCGGGTGCGCCTTGATGTACTGGTAGGCGATGGTCGCGGACTCCTTCATCACGTCGCCGAGGTTGCCGGTCATCGTCATTATGCCCTTGCCTCCGCTGACGGAACTCTCCACGAAGAGGATTTCGCCGCCCATAGACGTCCAGGCGAGGCCGGTGACCACGCCGGGGGCTTCGTTGCCCTTCTGCTTGTCGTGGAAGTTGGTCGGCAGGCCGAGGTATTCCTTGAGGTGCTGCGGCTTGATGACGGACGGGTACTCCTGCTCCAGCGCGATCTTCTTGGCGGTCACGCGCGCTATCTTGGCAATCTGCTTCTCGAGCCCGCGCACGCCGCTTTCGTGGGTGTATTCGTCGATTATCTTCGCCAGCGCGTCCTTGTCTATGCGGAGCTTGCTCTTGGCGATTCCGTGCTCCTCGAGCTGCTTGGGCACGAGGTATTTCTTCGCGATCTCGTACTTCTCCTCGGCGAGGTATCCCGTCACGTTGATCATCTCCATACGGTCGAGCAGGGCCGACTGGATGGTGGCGGTGGTGTTCGCCGTGGTGATGAACAGCACGTTGGAGAGGTCGTAGTCTATGTCGAGGTAGTTGTCGTGGAAGGTGGAGTTCTGCTCCGGATCCAGGGCCTCGAGCAAAGCGGAGGACGGGTCGCCCTTGAAGTCCGATGACAATTTGTCAATCTCGTCGAGGACGATGACCGGGTTGGAGGTGCCGGCCTTGGCGATGCCGTTGAGGATACGGCCCGGGAGGGCGCCCACGTAGGTCTTGCGGTGTCCGCGGATCTCGGCCTCGTCGTGCATGCCTCCGAGCGCGATGCGCACGTATTTGCGTCCCAGGGACTTGGCTATGCTCTTGCCGAGGGAGGTCTTGCCTACGCCGGGAGGGCCGTAGAGGCAGAGGATAGGGGATTTCATGTTCCCCTTCAGCTTGAGGACGGAGAGGTACTCGATGATACGGTCCTTCACGGTCTCCAGCCCGTAGTGGTCCTTGTCCAGGACGTCCTGCGCGTGCTTCAGGTCAAGGTTGTCCTTGCTCATCTCGCCCCAGGGGAGCTCGAGCATGAACTCCAGGTAGTTGTACTGCACGCTGTAGTCCGGCGAGCTGGGATTGTATTTCTCCAGCTTGGAGAGTTCCTTGTTGAACTGCTCCGCCACTTCCTTGGGCCACTTCTTCTTGGCGGCCTTCTCGCGGAACTTGTCGAATTCCTCGGCGTCGTCCATGCCCAGTTCCTCCTGGATGGTGCGGAGCTGGTTGTTGAGGTAGTACTCCCTCTGCTGCTGGTCGATCTCGCTCTTGACCTTCTGGTTGATCTCCTGCTTGATCTTCATCAGCTGGAGCTGGACTTCCAGGAGCGAGAGCAGCGAGAGCGCACGCAGCTTGATGTCGTCCATCTTCAGGAGCTCTATCTTGCCGTCGAAGTTCTCCACCTCTATCGTGGTGGCGATGAAGTTCACCAGGAAGGTGAAATTGTCGATGGCCTTGAGCGCGCCTATGGTCTCCCTGGAGCCCATGTTGGTGCCCCTGAGGATCTGGGTGGCCCTGTCCTTGAGGGACTCGCTGACCGCCTTGAGCTCGGCGGTGCCTTCGCCCGCGAGGTGCTCCTCGAGGTAGTGCACGCGCGCCGTGATATAAGGCTCGTAGCCCACCACGGAGTCGATGGCTATCCTCTTGAAAGCCTGGAGTATGGCGGTGACGGTGCCGTCCGGCATCTCAAGGGTCTTGAGTATCTTGCAGACGGTTCCGTGGGAGAAGAGGTCCTCGGCCTGAGGCTCTTCCACCATCACGTCTATCTGAGGGACGGCGCCTATGAAGAAGTTCTCCGTCTCGGCCTCGCGTATCAGCTTCATCGACTTTTCGCGGCCGATGGTTATGGGGAACACGGCACCCGGGAAGAGCACCGCGTTGCGTAATGCCAGAACTGGCAGAATTTCAGGCAGTTCACTTTCGTCGATCTTCAACAGCCCCTCTCCCTGCATTACCGGAATGATGCTTACTTCGGCACCTGCCGGGAATGTGAATTCTTTGTCTTGTCTCATATTCTGTCAAATTGTCAGAGTCGATAGTATATAAATAGTGGAAACGAATATAGTCAATCTCCGTGCCAGCACAAAATATTAAAAATCAGAACGGTTTAACTTTGTTTGTTCAAAAACAATTTCTATCTTTGCCCTCCCGAAATTTATTGAATACTAAATACTAACGAAAATGACTAAAGCTGACATCGTAAAGGAAGTTGCAGAAGCAACAGGCCTCGAGCGCACCGTAGTGATGAGCGTCGTGGAGGCCACCATGGATAGCATCAAGAATTCCGTAATCAAGGGTGAGCCGGTTTACCTCCGTGGTTTCGGCAGCTTCATCACCAAGCACAGGGCTCAGAAAGCCGCCCGCAATATCACCAAGAAGACCACCATGGTCATTCCTGCGCACGATATTCCCGCTTTCAAGCCTTCCAAGGCATTCGTCTCCGAAGTAGTGAACAAGTAACATTTTAATTCCTACAAAATATGCCCAACGGAAAAAAGCATAAGAGGCACAAGATGGCTACGCACAAGCGTAAGAAGCGTCTTCGTCTCAACAGACACAAGAAGAAATAGTCGCAAAGGGCCTGGCGGGAGATCCGGCAGGTCTTTTGTTTTATTACGTCCAACATAAAATTTCCTCATGGAAGTCGAGAAAACAGAAAAAGATCTTGTGGTAGACGTCTCGTCCACCGAGGTCCGTCTCGCGTTGATGGAGAATCATCGCCTGATAGAACTCAACAGAGAGTCGAGCCAGGGTCACAGCTTCTCGGTTGGGGATGTCTTCCTCGGAAGAGTGAAGAAGATCCTTCCGGCCCTGAACGCTGCTTTCGTGGATATCGGCGACAGCAAGGAAGCATTCGTGCACTATCTCGACCTCGGACTGAACTTCACCGCCTTCGACAGGTTCGTGAAGGAATCCAATCCGAACAAGAATATGGGGGACCTCTACTCGGGCATCAAGCTCGGGCCCATACTCGAGAAGGAGGGCAGGGTGGAGGACCACCTCAAGCCCGGCCAGATGGTCATAGTGCAGATCGTGAAGGAACCGATCTCCACAAAGGGATCCAGACTCAGCGCGGAAATTTCATTGGCAGGACGGAATATTGTACTGCTCCCCTTCGCAGACAAGGTGAGCGTTTCCCAGAAAATCTCTTCGAAAGAGGAGAGAAAAAGGCTCGAGACCCTCGTCCGGAGCATTCTTCCCAAGAACTATGGAGCCATCATCCGCACCGCTGCGGAGGACAAGAAGGCCGCCGTTCTGGTGGCTGAAGTCCGCTCCCTGATCGAGAAATGGGAATCCTCCTGGACGAAGATCGCAAAGAGCAAAGGAGTGGGGCTGCTCTTCACCGAGTACTCCAAGACCACGGCAATGCTCCGTGACCTTCTCAACGATTCTTTCACCAACGTGTACGTCAATGACGTCAAGGTGTACGAGGAGGCACGCAAATACATCTCGCTGATTTCTCCGGAGCAGGAGAAGATAGTGAAGCTCTATGAGGGCAAGGAACCGATCTTCGACCATTTCGAGGTCACCCGCCAGATCAAGAGCTCGTTCGGCAAGATAGTCCCGATGAAGCAGGGTGCATACCTCGTCATCGAGACGACCGAGGCCCTCAATGTGATAGATGTCAACAGCGGCATTCGCGCAAAGACCACCGACCAGGAGGAGAACACCTTCGAGGTCAACAAGATAGCTGCGGAAGAAATAGCCCGCCAGTTGCGTCTGAGGGATATGGGTGGCATAGTCATAGTCGATTTCATCGACATGGAGACTGCCGAGCACCGCAACGAACTGTTCAAGTTCATGCAGGAGTTGATGTCCACCGATAGGGCCAAGCATAACCTGCTGCCCCTCACCAAGTTCGGCCTGATGCAGATCACCCGTCAGAGGATACGTCCGGTGACGGAGATCAACACCACCGAGAAATGTCCGGTGTGCCACGGTACGGGAAGGATAACTTCCACCCTGGTCATCGATGAAGAAATCGAACGGAAACTGTCCGATATCGTGGCGGGCGGCAAGAAGTTCGAGAGACTGACACTTAAGGTAAGCCCGATTTTGGGCGCCTACCTCACGCGCGGATTCAACTCCTTCCTGCGCAAGTGGAAACGCAAGTACAAATGCAAGCTGGATCTCGTGGAATCCACGGAGTTCGGCATCCTGCAGAATGAAATTTACAATGAAAAAGGAGAGGCCCTCGGGTAGAGGACCTCTTTTTTTGTTACATTTGCAATCTATGAAGAAGTATAAGATCGGCCTGGGGCTCCTCATCCTTGCCGTCCTCTGCGGTCTCCTTGCCTGGAACTGGCTGAGGGACAACAAGTTGCCCAATTTCACCAAGTCTTCCGAGATCTATGTCTATCCGGACATGGGCCTGGACGAGGTGGTGGACAGGATCGTGGACAAGTGCGGCGTAATCAGCCGCAAGAGCCTGGACCGCAGTTTCAAGGCCAAGGAGGTCGCCGCGCATTTCAAGCCGGGGCACTACTGGATCTCCCACGGCAACTCCAGCGTCTATGTGGCCAGGATGCTGAACAACGGCTGGCAGTCGCCCGTGAAGCTCACCCTCGCCGGCAATCTCCGCCTGAAGGACAACATCGCCGCCAAGATAGCCAGCCAGCTCCTGCTGGATTCGGCTTCCGTCCTCGCCGCCCTGAACGACCGCGAACTTCTCGGCAGATACGGCTTTACCCCCTCGAACGTGTTCTCCCTGCTGGTTCCGGACACCTACGATGTCTATTGGACTGCATCCATGGAGGACATACTCGCCAAGCAGAAAGAGGCCCTGGATGCGTTCTGGACCGATGCCAACGACGCCAAGGCGAAGGAACTCCGCATGAGCCGCCAGCAGGTGTCCACGCTCGCATCCATCGTGCGGGCGGAGACCAACTACGAGCCGGAGATGCCCCTCGTCGCAGGCGTATATCTCAACCGCCTCAAGATAGGCATGCCGCTGCAGGCCGACCCTACGGTCGCGTATTGCTATGACTATAAGCTCAACCGCATCCTGAAAACCCATCTGGAAGTGGATTCCCCGTACAATACCTATGTCCACACAGGACTTCCCCCGGGACCCATCTGCGTGCCCACCAGGGCTGCGCTGCAGGCTGTCCTGGACGCCGACTACGGTGCCGGCGCGGGTCCGGGAGCGGGTGAACCGGGATCCGGCGGCAATCTCTATTTCTGCGCCAATCCCGACTTCAGCGGGACCCACGCCTTCGCGAAGACCCTTACCCAGCACAATGCCAACGCCGCCGCGTTCCAAAGGGAACTGAACCGGCGCGCCGCCGAAAAAAGGAGACAGGCCAATGGAAAACAGTGAGTGGCTGGACCGCTTCGAGAAGGTCCTCGAGGACGGGCTGCTGAAGGTATGCTCGGGCGAGGGGCTGGTGGATGCCGAGCTGCTCCGCAGTCCCGACGTGGATGCGAAGTGGGAGGATTACATCAAGGACTACGTCGCCGACGCGGTGGAGAACATCAATGAGTTCCCCGAGGCTGCCATAGCCTGGGCCGCTTTCCTCGGCATGGGGGTGGCATACAACTGGGATCTCAACTGGCGCCTGCACCACAAGGACGCCTATTCCGACTATTACGGCAGCCGCGGTTGGGACGACATGGACGAGCACATCCTGCGCGACCTGCTGGGCCTTCCCCTGGACGGGGACGAAGCCCGGAAGATATCCTCCGTCCTGCAGAGTTGCGCCGTCGCGACCCTCGGCCTCTTCAGGCACGAGCAGGTGGAGACGGACACCTCGCTGGGATTCTACGCGCTCTCCCGCGCCTATACGGTGATGTACCGGATAGGTGCCGGAATTGAACTCAAGCGGCTGAAATACAGGAAAGTAGCTATAAACGCCTGACGGATTTCACCTTGGGCATGATGGACAGCTGGGATACGACCTTGTCCAGTTCCAGATTGGACGGCACGAGTATCCTGGCCGTTATCTCATATTCCAGGACGTGGTTCTTCTCGCGCTCGGATACGTTGAACGAGCGGATAGAGGCCTTGAACGAGCCTATCACCTCCATCAACTTGCCTATTACGGCGTGGTCGGCGGCGGCTTCTATCTTCAGTGCTGCCTGGAAACTGCCGCTGTTGGTGTCCTGCCAGACGACCTTCTGGCAGCGGTAGGGATACTTCTCCCACAGCCTGGCGGCGTTGGGGCAGTTGTTCCTGTGGATGGTGATGCCCTGCGTGCG
>JAEEGL016989151.1_pt1 | contig 11162 bp, 9 predicted proteins | sample 9134231 | NCBI WGS metagenome assembly JAEEGL01 (sample SAMN16246548, study PRJNA631951) | gut metagenome | biome: gut microbiome; feature: rumen; material: fiber-attached | host: Bos | place: Iran: Karaj | collected 2018-10
ACGGCAGAGGTCAACAGGTAAGGGAATTCCTCTGATTTGGCCAGCCTCTGAGTATTGCCATATATCGTAGTGATTTGGTCCATTAATAATGGGTGGATTAGAACCTGATTGATACCTGCCGATGTAAAGCAAGTAATCATTGTTGAAATCAGGAGCAAGGTACTCATTGTAGCTTCGCATTGTTGCATAAAGCATCGGCTTCGTTCCATAGTAGGTTTCAATCAATTTGGCGAGTTCGCGCACTTCCTTCTGAACCTTGGACCGTTTCTTTACAGATGGGGAATTACCCGGTTCAACGTCAATCATCGGGATTAGATCCACATTCTCCTTCGGGCATACTGTAATGAAATGCCTGAACTGATCCTCAACTGTCGATTCGGTGGAATAGAAATGATACACCCCGACTTTAATGCCGTTTTTCTTCGCCTCGGAAAGATTGTATGAAAAGTATTTGTCCGTGATTGTCCTCCCTTGTGTGGCTTTGATGTAGACAAACTGGATGTTCTTGTCCTGAGAGACCTCGCCCCAGTCTATTTTGCCATATTCTTTCCATTTACCGGCGATCATCCTTTCGCTCTGGTAATGGGACACGTCGATTCCCTGATACTCTCCTTTCTGCGGCTTCCTAATGTCTTCTTGGAGCAGTATGTCCGAAATGTCATTGTAAACTCCTTCGCTCATGTGCAGTGAAACATCAATCCCATCAGTTATGTGTCCTTCATAATGCTGAGAGCAAGATGTTATAATTAGAAGCAAAAGGACCGGATAAATTATTGTCTCGGCTCGTTTTCTCATACACTCTGGCTCAATTATCAATTTACTATCAATTTGGTAGACTATAATCCAAACACTTTATTGAAGAACCTGAACATAGGTCATTTCTGTTGATATAGTTCCATCTCCCTGATTTTGAACTCCATCTGGTCGCCTATGATGATAACATGATCTTCTTTATGTTGTTCATTTGCCGAATTAATATCCACAAGTATATATCCGACAGCGTATTTCTTCTCTTTTGAGTCTTTGGCACAATCGGCAAGTTTCTTCAATTCTTCAAGCGTAATGCCTGCATTGAAGTGCCCATAGTTTGTTCTTAGCAACAGCATAAAATCTTCTCCATTATGCTGCCCGATAATATTCCATGGATTCGAGAGCAAGTAGTTCATTTTTTCGATCTTCCATCCGTTTGCAGACAAGTTCTGAAGTGTTCCCCTCAATGCACATATTCTGATTTCATCCAACGTCTTGATGCTTTTGTTGTCATATTTGCCATTAATCGTATACGATTTCCTCAGATGTGCATGAGAATATGAAATTATTTGCCAATAAATAAGTGCAGATGACAGAGCACTCTTGAAGTCTTCTTCGAACTCTTCGACCCGCATGCTTCCAATCTCTGCTTTGAGCCTTATGTTTTCAATCTCTTCTTTTAAAGGAAGAAGATAATGCATGGCCAAGTCAGACAATTCAAACATATAGTGAGCCGGGATACTGATCTCAAAGTATTCCTTGTCAACATCGCTCAGCCGATAAACAACATTACAAATGCGCTTTTCATCAGGCTTGTAGAGATCGTCTGCTATGCAAGTCTCAGCAGCTTTCCCCATAAAATATCGGAATATCCTGACAAGCTGTATATCCGACAGTTTTGTCACATCAGCATAATGCTCCTCGAACAGCTTGGACAATTCGGCAGCTTTCGTCTGAAAGCCGCGATCATATGCGATTTGCACATCAGACGGGCTCTTTATTAAGCCGTGAGTTATGGCTTTATTGATGACTCTTTCCTGATCTTCCATTTGCGGTTGTTTAGTGAGATCTTAAGACTCTGTTAATTACACATAATAATTCATCACAGGGGTTATCCCATGCCAAATTTGAAGTTATGGCAGGAAGGCTGTTTGCAAATTCGACAAGCAATTCTCCTATTTGTTGCTTAAATAAAGGCAACCTTAAATACTGAACATCGCATCCTCTATGGAAACGGCTTCTATCCAAAGCATCAGAATCCTTTAGTACTTTCCAGATTAAATCATTTCTCGTGTCAGCTGGACATTCGTCATCTTCAACGGAGTGATAACGCACCGCATTCAAAATACGATTCTGAAGTTCTAAGCTAGGAATAATTTGGTGGACTGTGTCTTTAAAACGGATCATAGATTTATATCCATGAATGCTTCCCTCACTGTCATCCGTCTTACCCAAATCATGTATAATAGCCGCTAAATAGCAAACGTTCTTTTCATCATCGCCGACTCCGGAAAGATTGCAACATATGATATACGAGTAAAGTAAAACACGAGACGTATGAGAAATCCCATGGCATGAGTTGACCATAGATGGGTAGAAAATACGCTTGTTGAGTTTTAAAGGAAGCCCATGCATCACACGAGGGAATGATTGTATGGTCTCATTTATTGGAGCAAAAGTATCTTGTTTCTTTTCCTCTATAGTTCCTTCCGAATACAGATTTGGATTAGCAGACTCAATACATGCACCTCGTGTGTTCAAAAAATCCACAAGGGTGTCAATACCAACATTGAACAGCTTGATAAGTTTGCGGATCCGAATCTCTGCCATTTTAAAATATTCTACATCACTACTGTCCGGAGAAATAATCTCCGTTTCCGAATCACGATGCAAATAAATATTCTCCCCGCGAACTCAACATTCGCCCCGCACACTTTTTAATCTTTCCAGCGAAACGGTGAGTTCCTGGATCATCTGTACACGGATTCTGGCGGGCGAGATCAGGATAATATCCTCTCCGTTGCGGTATATGGCATTGAAAAGTTCGCGGTTGGGTTTGACGTTGAGGTGGTAGAAGGTACAATCCTCAAAGCCGGCATATTTCTCATGAAGGGTCGGCTGCTGCGCTTCGGGATATTTTTTCTGCGAACTGTGGATGGGCTTGGTGTTTACATAGCCGGTAAAGGAATTCTTCACCGCAAGGACGATCTCCGTAAGTTCTTCCTCCTCGCGCCAGGTGATGCCGATGATATCATCGAACATTTCCTCCAACGACACTTCGCAATCGACATAGTCTTCGTCATCGACGGCGGCCACGCTGTTCATCCGGTCCAGCGGCAACGTGAGAAAGAAATCTTTGCGGTAAGGGAATTCCTCGGTTTCGAGCGGCGTCCCGATGAGGTACCAGCGGTCGTTGTACTGCTTGAGCATGTACGGATAGAGCCGGATGGTCCTGGGCCATCCGTTAAAGGGTACGTATTCCACGTCCACGACCTTTCTGTGCGATATCTTGGCGAACAGATTGCTCAGATATTCCGTCCCCTTCAGGTATTCGTTGGAACTGAAATAAATGATCTTCCGAGTATCCTGCATCTCCTTGTCGTACGGCCCCCTGCCGAACGCTTTTTTGTCGTTGAGTTTCTCCTGCAGTTCTTTCAGCCATTCGAAATTGTCGAGGCCGGAGAACTGGCCGAGAGTGTTGAGCACTTCCTGCAGCAGCCGTTTCTCGTCGTCCGACAGCGGCTTGCTGAAGAGCGACTGGGTCTGGTCGGCATAGCGGTACACCGGCGAGCCGTTGCGTTTCTCAGAGCTGTCTATCTCCATGTTGAACGGCGTCTCCTGCAGGGCCTGGAGGTCGAGCTGGATGACACGCTTGCCGCTCTTGATATATCGCTCGTAATCGCCCTGGTCGCCGCCGATGGTCGGATAGCCGGCAAACGCCAGGCGTTCGTTCACCTTGATGAGAAGATCCTCGCACGTGTACTTATTATAACGGTCGCTCAGCATCTGGTCGAGATACATGTATCGGATAACGGCATTTTTGTTCGAAGGCATAGCGCTCGGTTTTTTGGTTTTCGGCTGCAAAGGTACGGCCTTTTGCGAACTCTATATTCGCAGATAGTGATGCAATTTATCATGGAGCCTAAGATGAGCCCCCTCCTACTTCCAAACGATGTAATTCTCGTTCTTGTACGGAGTTCTATGCACATCGGGGGCGAAGAGCGTCTTTACGCCATCGGCATCGACGTACCACCCATACGCAGAGTGACTGCCTACCAGATAAATGGCATTCTCAACGCCCAGGTCGATCAGGGCTTGTGTAAAGTCGTGAAAAGACTCGTCGGTTTCGCTCACTACCACGAATATCTGTCCGTTCCTTGAGCAGAGGGCTTTTCTCATGGTTTTGTTCTTGGGCTCGTTCTCAATAAGTACGCCATGGTCCACCAGGGGATACTGGCGGAAGAAATAGCCGCCGGTCTCCGTGGCTTTCTCGAACAGTGGGGAATCGTCGGCAACGCCCACCGTAATCTGTCCGTCGATGATGGCACAATATCCTTTTTTCGAGAGGCCCCAGGCCAGCGGTTCGCCTTTGAGGACAAAGGCACCGAGAATCTTTTTGTTATCTGCGCGGATGTCGGCCGCCTGGAATGCCAGGACCGCCTGCGCTGCCTCCGCATCGGGTTCGCCTACGATAAGCGATGGCGTGGCATAATGTGGTATGTACACCGACAATTCCACATCGTTGATCACCGTGTCCAGTTTCTCCGCATAGGCAACTCCGACAGAATCCTCCGCAGTCCCTAGAAAAGTGGCCGCCGGCTCAACGGGCTGTACGACGGCCGGCAATGAAGCTTGTTCGAACACCCCGGGCACTTCCTCGTCGGCCGGCTGCTCATGCTTCGGAATCAGCCATGTCACAGCACATATCACCATGGCCAGAACAGCCAGAAGAGCCAGAACCAGCCAGATTCTGCGTCTCCGGTCTGTAGCCGGCGGTTGCCCTATGACCCTGAACTCATCGTCCCGTATGTCAAGATTCTTGTTATCCATCATGTTTTTCTCTCAGTAATTCCATATATGCCTTCAACTTGGCCAGCACCTCCCTGGATGCCGACAGTTCATGATACACGCCGGCACCGTCGGAGAGAACCAACTGCTGCTTTGTCACGTCGATAAGGAATATATAGTCAATGTTGATAATCAGACCGCGTCCGAGACGGAGAAAATGCATGCCTTGATCGCCGAGTTGCTCTGCCAGCATATCTTCGATTTGTCCGAGCTGATACGTAATGAGGCGTTTCCTGCCATCTTTCGTCACCGCATTGGAATAGTTCCCGTCTGCAGAGACATAAATGAGGTTCTCTTCGGGAATTCTCAGGAGTTCTGTTCCTCTCGATATGACGATGTGCTTGGACATTTCGGGCTTTTGCAAAACAAAAATACCTCTTTTCGTCCGAAATAATCCGGCGCATGCCGGTTTTGTACGAAATGAACGGATAATGTACCAAATGCAGGGGGCATCTCCGGCTCATACAGACGGTCCGCCAGTTCGTACAACCGCGCCGGAAATGCTTTGCGGAACGACTTTTCAGGGTGAAATTCGCAGCTCGTAACGCATGTTCCGCCACCATGAAATACTCTTTTCTAATCCTTGTTGCAGTGACACTTGCCGGCCTTGCCGCAGCCTGCCTCATCGCCGAAAATAGAATTCGGACCCCGGACTTTTCTTTGCAAAAAAAATAAACATCTAAACAAATCGCATCATGTCTAAATGGTTTTATCTCTTTCTAATCGTAGCGACCGTTATGGCCGTCATAGTTATTGCCGCGGATTTCAAATTCTTCTTCGCAAGCAAGAAAAAGCCCATGCCATATACCGGCCTGACTTCAAAAGAAATGCTGTCAATCATAAGCGAGGAGGGCTACCGTCCCAGCCTGGATGAAGATGAGGACATCGTCTTCAAAGACAAAGGGCTGACCATTTTTTATGGAACCCGCACAAGCAAAGACCTCGTTTTCGGACGAATCTACTGCAATTTGGAAAAGGATGACAAGTGGCCGGCCCTGTTGGCCGCCAAAGACGTAGAGACGGAATATATTGCCGTTAAGGTTCTTGTAGATGACGAAAGCGTGATCTTTTCGGTGGAAGCATTGTATATGCCCAGTGAGGTTTTCCGGCTTTTCTTCAACCGGACGTTATCCATCCTGCATGATTCTGTGGACATGTTCTCAGACAAGTTCCATGAGTACAAAGCAAGTGAAGAGAGCAAGGGCCGGATGTTGCAAAGTGCCCTGGTGCTGTCCACAGGAGCTCGGTTAATTAACTGAGAATTTGTATAATAACTGGTATAATTATGACAGAGAAAGAAACTACTCAAATTTCAGGGACAATTACCTTTCTGAAAGGGGACTCAGCAAAGAAAGCAGCGGAACTCTTTCAGAAGAAGAAAGACAAAGACGAAGCGCAAAGCGAGTGCATAGTTGACAATACGTTCATATGGGACGAAGTAGAGGATACGGCCATTTCCCGTTTCGTCGAGGCGAGACAAAACGGAAAAATGGAAGAAGTCCGCGACCTCTTCGACCCGGAGGTCACGCTGGTCGTTTACGATCGTGAGACCCTCCATGGCATCGATGCCGTGCTTGGTTTCTGGCAGGAGCGGTACAACGCGTCTCTCACGCGCCATGTCAAGTCCAACTATCGGCTCCTTTCCTGCAGGCTCTACATCGGAACAATCCTGGAAGAGGTCCCCGAGCAGTTCGAGCGGATGCTTATCAATTTCCGTTTCCGGGACGAAAAGATCGTTGGAATGTGTTTTGCCCCGGAATATCCAAATCTTGAATTCCCTGGCCATGGAGGGTTCATGGAGCAATCCTATTTGGAGACGTTCTTCCAGCAGTTCTACACTTCCAGTATCAAGCCGAAGAAGAATCGGATTCCCTGCCAACACTGCGGAGAGTTCTCCGAAAACCTTGAGTGGCACACCTTCCACGTCGTCACTTATGACAGATTATACGGATACCGGGGGATTGTGTCGGTCTGTCCGAACTGCCACCGTACCGTGGAAATCCGCCCCGAAAAGAAGGAAGACATGACAAAGGAGACGTTAAGGAAAAAGGAGGCACCGGAAGAACCCTCCCGAAGGGTTCCGGCCGTCATTACCTCCTATTTTGAATACGCGTTGCCGCTTGCGGGAAGCAAGTTGACAGAGACACTCGATGACATACGGCTGATCAACCTTGAAGTCCCTCTCGCCGGTCCCGAAGGGGAACCTCGCACCGTAAAGAAGTGTGCCGAAGAGTTCCATCCCATACTGCTCCGCCAGTTTGCAAGTCAGGATCCGGAGACCATCAATGCCATCGTAGACTGCTATCACAAGGCATTTCTGCTCGGGGATGTCGAGGCCGGCAACAACCTGGGCATCCTCTATCTAAACTATCAGGGGCGGTACGACGAAGGAATGGAAGTCCTGCGGGCATGTGTCGAAAGAGGCAATGCCAATGCTATTGCGAACTATTTCATCGGTCTGTGGGAGATGAAGGGAGACCGTGCCGGAGCCGTGGCATTCGCCCTCTCTGCCCCGGCGAAGCCTTCTCCCCTCTGCTGGAATCTTGCCGTCATGTACCTGCGCGGTCCGGCCATCGAGGGGAATCCCCTGCCCATAAACAAAGAGAAAGCCAAAGAATACCTCCGTATGGTCGTTGACGCAACGGCCCTGCCCGTGAGCGATGCCGATGAAACGGCCCGTTGGCGGGAAATGGCCCGGCGCCTGCTTCCTTTGGTGGATGGGTACAACGAGTTCTCGGAAACGGCGAGAGATTATGTGCACATAGCCATCCCGCGCTGCGTAAAGTACGCCAGGCGGTGGTATGACGACGTAACAATCGAGGAATGCTTGTTCGGCGAATTCAGCCACATCAGCATCCCGCAAGACAAGTCTCTCCTGTTGAAAACTAAAACGCCATTGAATATCTCAGAGTTTCTCCTGATTGACAAAAACAGAAATATCGATGCCATTGGTGAAAAAATTCTTTTCAGGCTCAATGTAGAAAAGTCTGTTTACGGAGCTTGGGAGGCGTATCTCGTCAGCAAGACGCAGAATCTGCTGCCAACCCACGAAAAAAACAAAGACATCGAGTGGACCCTGCTGTTCGGCATCGAAGAGTTTAATCAAATAATGGCTCAACAGGGACGCTGCAGAGAGCTTATCTGCAGAGATGATGATTTCAGACCGCGGGTTATCCTCAAAGGAGACACGGCTACCGTCGAGTGCTACATCTGGAGCAAATGGGGCGGTTTATTACGGGAAACCGTGAAGATAGTCTTCGATGGAAATACAATCTGGACTTTGAACAGAAGCCTGAGGAGTTACGATTACACCAATCGATTCAGAAAAGCTTGAAAATTAATTTATTTCAAATAGCCATCATGATAAATCCCGGCAAATAAACCTAATTAAAGTTATGACATCGCCCGCTTCCCATTTCAATTTCAATCCCAAAGAACCTTACTTCTCGCAAAGTTTAATCAAAAAAACCGCCTTGCCACAGAACAAATACGTTCCAACAAATTTTAAAGAACTGGACACCGTTATTAAAGGGTTCAGAAACTCCAATCTGACCATTCTTGGCGGACGTCCGGGCATGGGTTGCCGCTCATTGGCTCTGACTATGGCGTGCAGACAGGCGTGGGCAGAACACAAAGTCGCCTGTTTCTTTATGTCGCTTACCGAAAGCGAACTTATTGAGCGCGTCAAGCGAAATTACAGGTGTTACAACCAATCACACACGGCACCTTTCCCATCGTTTCACGTTGATTACCTGTTGGATGTCGACAAACTGCACCACGAGATCGGGCTTCTGAAAAGAGAGGAAAACATCGAAGTGGTATTTGTGGATTCTGTTCAAATGCTGGGCGTTAAAGATGATTCGGCATCAGACAAAACAGCGATAGCCGTAAGATCGTTGTGGGAAATGAGCCGTGAGTTCGACATTTCTGTGGTGGCATTAAGTGCCTTATCGCGCGAGTCAGAATTCCGTGTAGGTGATAAACGGCCATTTATGTATAATTTACGCGCTTCAAGCACCCTTGAAATGTATGCCGATGTGGTGTTGCTGCTCTACCGTCCGGCTTATTATGGAATGAACGAAGATTTGTACGGCGATTCGCTTGTGAATGTTGCCGAAATAAGGGTTGTAAAAAACTCAAACGGACACACGGCAGACGTGAAACTGGGATATGACCACACTTCGTCGATGTTTGTTGACGACAAGGACATACTGCCGTTTTAAAATGAGCTTTAAGCCCCCAAACTTCAATCATGAACACCCTGAACTATATATTAGACCACTATCAGCGGATGGATATGCAAAAGAACGCCGGAGGACGGGCTGTTCTGACGGCGTTGGTGCATACGCTCACGAAAGAAGAACTGCAGACGCTGCGAAAGAAAATCAAGCGTAATGTATTGAATTGGCATGTCAGCACGGAACTCTGTAAGGAAGTCACCAAAGTGCTGAACAAAAAATACCCACACAGAAATGGTGACATTTCGACCGTGCTGAAACAGTTCTCCGATAAGAAAAGCGGCAAGGTGACGGAAGCCAGAGTGGAACTGCGCGACAGGTACAGCAAGCAGTCGTTCCAGATGCAGCGGAAGATCCTGAAGGCCATGCTCGCAGCCTCCAAGCAAGACCGGATCTGGGCTTACAAACAATTGGAGAAAGCATGGGACGACTACTTCTTCGAAGACGTGAAAAAAATGTGGGAACAGCACCGCGAGGAGGCGTGCATTGCCGTGGTTTCAAAGCATTTCCCGACGGATTATGTGTACGACAATCTTCCCTGGCTGGATAAGAACGACAACTATTTCTATCTATGTGTCAAGCTTGTACATCACCCCTCATTCAAGATAGACGCAAGGCGGTTCATAAATACATCTCATACATGGTGGTGGCCAGATTTGGCATATCTGCATATCATGGCCAAATCAAAAAGTAAAGTGGAACCGGGCGTGGCTACAAAGGTGCTGTACAAATACATGGCATTCTATATCCAAAACACGACCCTGCCGCCACGGGCCCCATTCCAGTACGACCTTTCCGATCAAATCCACGATAAAACATTATCCACCAGATATTTTGAATTTGTATCTTTCACTCTCTGGTGCATGGGAGAACTCGGGCTAGTCGAAGAACTTTTAGCCTACGAAGCATGGGATAACAAAATCAAATCATTGTTTTTCAAGCATATCTGGGAAGGCCTGATAATATCTGTGGAACCCGAAAATACGTCAAGGCACTCATGGGATTATGAGGATTTGCAAGGCATGTGGGACCTGTTCCGCTACACCATCGTTGAATGTCTGCCGGAGGAATACCGGCAGTTGATAAAGGTTAAGTTCAAAGCATCTGTGGATCCAGAATCAAGACTAATCCCGAATCAGCAAGAAGCACCGATAGCAATCCCGACCGGGCAAGACAGTGACCCCATGCGCCAGACTGAAGTATTGAATAAACTCATCGCTGAATTCAATCTGGAAGAACTGCCGTTTAAATAATGAAGGTATTCCAGATTGGTTCGGCCTACGTCTTCGCCGAAACAATTAATCGAACATAACCAGCAAAGTAATTATGCAAAAGAAAAGAATACTTGTCGTCCCTGACATCCATGGGCGAATCTTCTGGAAGGCGCCTGTCATGAAGTACCTTGATACTGTTGACAGGGTCGTATTTCTGGGCGATTTCCTTGATCCATACAAAGACGAGAACCAGATAGCGGACGATCTCTTTCAGAATCTGATGGAGATTATCAATCTGAAAAAGAACAACATGGAAAAGGTGGTACTGCTAAAAGGGAATCATGACCAGCATTATGCCTCCGTTCGCTTTAAGGAAGTGGCAGGCGGAACGCGCATGGATACCCGGAATTGGGACAAGTATCATCAGGCATTTAATGAACACAAGGACTTGTTTCGGCTTGTCCACGTCGAAACACTCAAGGCCCTGCCCATCGTGTTCTCGCATGCCGGGTTGACGTCTTACTGGCTGAAGAAAGTCAATGAAGAAGTGTGGCACCTGCCTGACCATCAAGTCTCCGTTGCAGATCCTGAAATCATCAGGATGATAAACCAGTTGGATGATGACGGCAAAGGTCAGGATCTGCTCGCCGTTGTCGGCAGAAGGCGTTCCCGGTGGTTTGGCGAAAAGACCGGCAGCGTGCTTTGGGCCGACATCGAGGAGCATGCCTTACTTCGTCCGCCGCAAGAATATGGCCTGGACAAAGTGTTCCAGGTCTTCGGACATACCCAGCTGATTGAAAACTACGACAAGTTAGAACTTGACAATCTTGCCATGATCGACTCCAGGCAATGCTTCATCATGGATGAAAGTATCAAGGAGAAAATTCTTTCA
>JAEEGL010419742.1_pt1 | contig 11161 bp, 7 predicted proteins | sample 9134231 | NCBI WGS metagenome assembly JAEEGL01 (sample SAMN16246548, study PRJNA631951) | gut metagenome | biome: gut microbiome; feature: rumen; material: fiber-attached | host: Bos | place: Iran: Karaj | collected 2018-10
CTTAACGAGGAGGTCCTTTCCAAAGGTGTTAAATACAGTTCGGTGAACGCAATTAAAACACTGATATATTATTGGAGCATCCGTGGCTATATTCAAAGGGATCAGGACCAGGAAACCAACAGATCTGTAGTTGTCCCAAAGATGAGTATGGACAGAATAATATCTGTTAGGCAGAAGAGTTATATGATGGCTGAGTTTATCATAAACTATCTGTTTAGGATCAGTGATAAGAAGGCAGACCACAAAGAGGAGACCCTGGTTCGATTTTCTGTTTTGGAGTTGCAGACAGCGTATAATAGTCAATCATTGTTGAAAATGGAGGAAAAAGATGTAGAGGAAGCATTGCTGTTTTTGTCAAAGATCGGGGCACTAAAGCTTGAAGGTGGCTTTCTGGTACTTTATAGTGCGATGTATATAAAAAGACTTGAACAGGATAACAAGATCCGATACAAGATAGAGGATTATAAGCAACTTAGTGAGTATTATAAGCAGAAGATACAGCAGATCCATATAGTGGGCAAATTTGCTAATATGATGGTTGGCAACTATGATGAGGCTCTTCGGTTTGTAAGCGATTACTTCAACATGGACTATAAGCGGTTTTTGGCAAAGTATTTTTCCGGGGAAAGCTATACCCAGCTTGATAGAAACATTACTCCGAAGAAATATGAAAAGCTATTTGGAGAACTATCTGAAAGACAACGACAGATCATAAGTGATGATAATTCTAAATATATAGTTGTTTCCGCGGGACCTGGCAGTGGAAAGACAAAGATCCTGGTCCATAAGCTTGCTTCGCTGTTACTGCTGGAGGATATAAAACATGAGCAGTTATTGATGCTGACTTTTTCAAGAGCTGCAGCAATAGAGTTTAAGCAAAGACTACGCGAACTAATAGGCAATGCTGCAAATTATATAGAGATAAAAACCTTTCATTCTTATTGTTTTGACCTTCTTGGAAAAATCGGAAATCTGGAGGCATCAGAAAACATAGTAAGGGATGCTGTGGCATTGTTACACAGCGGAGACGTTGATCTGGGACATATTACAAAGTCAGTGCTTGTTATAGATGAAGCACAGGATATGGATAAAAATGAATATCAGCTGGTCAGATTCCTGATGAGTCATAATGAGGATATGCGAGTTATTGCTGTAGGTGATGACGATCAGAATATATATCAATTTAGGGGATCTGATTCAAGATATTTCGCATCTTTTATGAGGGCGCAGGATGCAAAACAGTATAATCTCATTGAAAATTACAGAAGCAATTTAGATATTGTTAAGTTTACCAATAGATTTGTAAAAGAAATATCTGGCAGAATGAAAACGGAAGATATAAAGCCGACGACAGATAAAAGAGGCGAGGTTGTTCTTGTTAAGCACGAAAGTTATGGTGAGATATCCCTGGTAGAGGATATGATGTCAGCCGGCTCTTCCGGAACCACCTGCATATTAACATATACTAATGAGGAAGCACTGCTTATAATGGGAGTATTAAAACAAAAAGGTATTCCTGCGAAACTAATACAATCTATGGATGGTTTTGACCTGTATAATATAGCTGAGATCAGGTATTTCTTAAATGAGATCATGCGTGACAACGCATCACCGGTTATAAGTGAGGAAAAATGGAGCGATGCTTTAGAGGAATTAAAAATAAAATACAGGGAAAGCGCATGCATGCATGTCATATTAAGAATGCTTGACATTTTCAAGGCATCTAATGAAAAGAAGTATTTTTCAGATTTTGAAATATTTTTACACGAATCAAAACTTGAGGATTTTTTTGTTGGGGAAAAGGGCGTAGTCACAGTATCTACTATGCATAAGTCCAAGGGAAGGGAATTCGATAATGTATATATGCTGATAAACAATATAGATATTAGGGATAATGAAAAAAAGAGGATGATGTATGTAGGAATGACAAGAGCAAAGAACTTATTGCATATTCATTATTCCGGGGATGCTATGGATGCCTTTTCTGATCATGCTACTGAGTACCGATTAGATAGAAATGAATACAATGAGCCTGAAGAAATAATATTGCAGCTAACACACAGGGATATATTTTTGGATTTCTTTAAGGATAAAAAAGCGATCATTCTTAAGGAACTAAAGCTGAAAAGCGGAGATCATTTAGAGGTAAAGAATAACAGGCTGTATGCAGACAAGACTGCGGTTTTACAGTTTTCATCAAAGGGAAATGATAGCGTAAAAAAACTGATTTCAGAGGGATATGTTCCGTTTGATGCGATAATAAGATTTGTTTGTGCGTGGAAAAGTAAAGAGGACTCAACTGAATTTGCCATCATTTTACCGGATATTCATTTTCGCAAGGCAGATCATGGGGGCATGGCATATAAATAAGGATAATTGGATTTAGAGTTAAGATTGGTTGGAGCATGGTCGGTGATAAAGAAGGATTAGTATTATGAAAACAAGAGAGCAAGCATTGGAATTTGGGCTGTCCTTTCCGGATGTGTATCAGGATGCCCCGTTCCATGATGACAACTGGCAACTGGTCAGATACAAGGGAAATAAGAAGGCTTTTTTGTGGACCTATGAGAAGGACGGATATATTAACCTCAATGTAAAGGTGGATCCGGACAAGGCTTTCTTCTGGCGGGATATTTATAATTCCGTTATCCCGGGATACCACCAGAACAAGGAGCATTGGAACACCATCATTTTGGACGGCAGCATCCCGGAAAATGACATAAAAGAAATGATAGCCGAAAGCTATGCTCTTATATCAGACAGCCCTACAAAAAGGATCTACGAGGCGGTGAAACAGATCCCGTATGGTCGCGTAGCTACCTATGCACAGGTAGCTGAGATGGCGGGCGACAAAAAGATGGCAAGGGCTGTGGGAAACGCCCTGCACAAAAATCCTGATCCGGATCACATCCCCTGTTATCGGGTTGTAAATTCAAAGGGAGAGCTTGCGGGGGAGTTTGCTTTTGGCGGTCCGGGGGAGCAGGCAAAGCTTTTGGAAGCTGAAGGGATAAAGGTGACAGACGGCAGGGTTGACCTGAAGAAATATTCCTGCATATAAAATAGAATACAGAGCTAAAAAGGGAGTGGTAAACCACCCCCTTTTTGTATATAATTATACAGGTTGTGATAATGGTTGTTATGTGACAGAACCATAAATCGTTAAGGATATTTTAAGGACCATCATATATATAGAAGGAGACAGGCCATGCCGGATATCAGAGAAAAGGTGCTGGAAAAAATAAAAGACGAGATTGAAAAAAATAATGATGAGGCTGAGGTAAAGCTTTTAAAAGCAGGCGAAAACGGACTGGCGCGGGATATTCTCACCACAGTAGAAAGCGGGTTCGGAGCCATGTCCAATGTTGCTGAGTCAAGATTTTTCTTTTTGGATAAGGATGAGGCGGGCATAGAGCTTTTTGTGGCAAGGATACAGGTGGCTGCGGACATACCTCAAAAAAACGGTCCCCTGCTGTCCCTTTTGATCAGCACAAAAAACGCAGAGCTTTTAGGCGGAAGCTTTGGCTATGATCCGGATACAGCCACTTTATTATACACCTTTAGTGTTCCGGTGACAGAGGATACCGGGGAAAAGCAGTTGTATTCCCTTGTGGAAAGCGCGGTAGCTACAGCTCTTTCCGAAGCAAGGCTGCACGCTGTGGATCTGATCTTTGCGGCAAAGAAATAGGGGGATGATATGAAGTTTAAACAGATCGATCCGGATGAAGAATTGCTTTTAGCCACTGCGTCAAAAGATGTGATAGAGTCGCTGGCGGACAAGAGAACGGAGATCATGATGCTGGCGGGCATTGAAGAAAATGAGATCATCTGCTACGCCATCTTTTCTCATTTTCCCGAGGCCGGACATGATGTGTATTTAGAGTATCTCTATACCACGCAGGAGCGTCGGGGCCAGGGATGCATAAAAGAGCTTATAGAGGAAAGCAAAAAAACACTTAAGAAATCAGGTGTAAGCTGCATTATGATCCGACATAAGGCTTTTTACGAAGAGGCAGAAGATATAAATGAGATACTGATAAAGACCGGATTTTTACCTCTGAACCTTACCGGAAGAGTAATGTACTACAGACTCAATGACATGCTTGATGCAGGAGTGTTTCAGACCGTTATCAAAAATCGGAAAAAACTTCCGAAGGTGTATGACATAGATAGTGTCGGGCGTGAGCGGATCCATATGATGATGTCAAAAGCATATGCCAAAGGATTTTCGTTTATCATGGATGAAAATGCAGCTCCCTATAGCCGGTTTTATGTGGAGGACGGGGAGATAGATGGCGCCATGATTGCCGTTAAGCCGGATGAGGATACTTTATATGTTTCCGGCTTCTATCTTGAGGATGAAAAAGAGGATCAGAATCTGTTTTTGATACTGTTTTCGGAATGTGTTTATGCTGCATTCCAAAGTGACATAGACAAGAAATTTAACATCATTTTGTCAGTGGATAATGACAGAGTGTATGGAGGACTTTTGAATATATTTAATCCGCCTGATGCCGAGCAGCTCATATTGGAATACATGCTGCCTTTGTCAGGAAAGGGAGGTAAGGACTGATGGATGACAGCAAGCCTTTACAGACTGAGACTGAGATCGAAAAGAAGATCACCGATGAAAAAAAAGAAGAGGAAAAAGAGGAAAAGCAGGGGATCTTTTTCATAGCTGATTATGTCCAGGATAAAAACGATTACAAACCGGCCGATATGAAATTCACGGAATTTGCACCTCTCGGGGAGAAACTTAAGGTGCGTGGAGACAGCGGCGTGCCAGTTCAGGCAAAAACCATCGGCGCTCAGGCAAAGCTTCGCAGGGATTATTTTATCCATGAACTTAAACTTTCAGATGAATTACGGGACAGGTACATTACAGACAGCACTACAGAACTTAAGCAGATCATCAATGCATTCTATTCAACAAAAGAGATAAAACAAGCGGCCAAAACCGCAAAAGAGCACCTTGCGTCCTTTAATGAACTCAGGGAAAGATTAAACAGCGATGCTTTTCTGACCGAAAAGGAAAAGCTTAAGTCTTTGTATAGATACGCAAGATCCATTTCCCATGACATAGAGATATACAAAGAGTGCTATCTTTCAAACGAAAACATCCCGGATAAAAGGAGGGATGATATACAAAAGTATCTGGACAATTACGACAAGCTGCTTAAATATCATGAGCATATGGAAAGCGGGGAGGGTAATGAGGCGGAAAATGCCCTTGCCGGCATCAAAGAAAGCTTAGAAGGCGTTAACGAAAAATGGCTTGGCGGAGAGTCTAAGTATTTGAAAAAAGCCGAGGAAAAGGTAATCGAGCTGATCGATTATAAGGCTGATACAAAAGAAAAGAAGAAGGATGAAAAGTTTACTCTGAAAAGCGACATAGATAAATCTTTAAGTGACAGCCAGCTATTTGGCATTAAAAGTGCTGACAGATGGCTTATGGAAATAGGGATCAATTCGTCTAAGAGACTTCCCTTTATAAATGAGTTCCTTAACCTGACCATGCGTGAGCGGATGTTTGTCTACTACATGATCGAAAAGGATAAGCTTATCAATGTAAATACGGTGGACATTGCATTATCGCAGACGGGTTATATCCCGGATGTTAAGACCATCAGCACAAGGATGGACAGATGGCATCGTCTGCGCTTATGGGAGATCACGTCAGGGGACGGCCGTGTTGCTCATCACTGGGGCAAGCTTGAAACGGCTTTTTCCATGGTGGACAGGGTCGAAATAAAAAATGAGATAAAAAAATATTCAGGCCTTAACTATATAGGAGATGAGAAAACTTTAAAAAAGGAAAAAGAAAAGCAGGGGCTTAAGGAATTAATATATGCATACCGTGATATGGAAGGCGTGCAGCCGGAGCTGATCAATTATCTCGACGATATACTCGCTGCCGAAGAAAAGCGGCGTAAGGACCTTGATGAAACAATAGAGGCCCTTAAGGAATGTGAGGCTGTCATAAGGAAATTCGAGGCGGGGGATGCTGATGAGAATGCCAAGGCAGAAGCACTACAAAAGGCAAAACAGCATCTTAATATCCTGTCTGAGTCGGATGCCGATCTGATGGATCTGATAGACCGGATGGGGGATGTTGCTGTAAAAAACTATGAATCTTTATCGGATGCGGCTCATTCCACAGGACACAAGAAGACATCCAATGCAGGCAGCAAGGCGGTGTTTACCACGACTCAGCTTACCTCACTTTGTTCGAAGTTAAGCACCATACCCTCTATTTTTAAGGATACCCTGGGAGCGAATGCAATTGTTAAGGAAGGATTTAGTATAGCAGGGGCATCTTTTGGCATACTTACCGGAGTGATCGGGATCGGCCAGGCTCTAATGGGATTTCAAAAAGCGCGGGAAGCTCTTGACAGCGGCGATTTTCTTAAAACTGATGCCTATGGGATGGTTGCCCAAAATGGAATAGCATTTACAAATTCCTTTGCCGTAACAACAAGCGGTATACTCAGCCTAAACCATACCCTGGATATGGCAAGTAAGCTTTCTGGAGTTGTGGACTGCGCAGGATTTACCGCCCAGACACTTTCTGCTACGACTGCATCCATAACCGCTGTCACCGGAGGTCTGGGGCTGGTCTCAAACGGGATCGAGGCCGTAAATATATTAAAGGGACAGAGCCACTTAAACAAGGCGATGGAAAAGGTTGTGCTCGGCGATGCATTTACAGGTGTGAAGGATCATTATGCTAATAATGTCATAAAACTTGAGGAGCGCAACAAGAGAAGAAAAGTGGTAACCACATCTATAAATGCTTTTAAAAATGCGGGGAGTGTTTGTGTGGGGGTTAATTCCGCACTTATAGCCAGCACGGGGATCGGAGCTGCAGCCCTGCCCTTTATTACGGCTGGTTGGGCAGCTCTTTCCGTTGGCATGACTGTTGCAAACAAGGTGTTGGATTATGTCATGCATGAAAGGACCAAGAAAAGTACGGCAGAAGAGTTTATGCAGCTTGACGATCTTTCGTGGCTTGAGCTTCCGGAGGGCGTTTTAGAAGAAAAAAAGCTGATGAAGGATATTAAGGTAAGTCTCTTTAATCACATGGCAGCAAAGCTTAAGTTTACCACCTTTGACAGCATGTTTAAGTTTATAATCAGGAAATATGGCATTTTCCTGTACAATCATATTTTTTACAAGGATGGCGAAGAAAAGGCCGGAGTACTCACCCAGGCTGAAGCAGAAAAAAGTGATATGGCCATTTCCTGTATGGAGATAGTAAAATCCCTGGGGCTGAATGTGGAATACCCTTGCGAGAAAAACAAAAACACACGGCATCCTGCACTTGACCGGATCATCGGAAAACTTGGTGCATAGTTTTACATATTCCGGCAAATGCACATAAAGAAAGGAAGCTATATAAATGAAGGTGTTAAAAAAACTGAATGACGAACTTAATAAGCGAAGCGTTCCGGCGCAGCTTATAGAGGAGGACAGCATCCTTACGGTGTATCTTTCTCCTGAAGAGGCGGGGCATGAGGTCTACGGTGATATATATTTCAGACCTTATTCCGATGAAAAGGACTCCGGCGGATATTATATCCTTAATTGGGAGGTCATGGAGGTATCCCCTCTTTCGGACATGAAAAAAAGCGAGATGTGTAATATTGCTGCGGTGGTAAATACCAGACTTACCGCGGGAGGATATGGGTATTTTGTCAGGGATGATGTGGATGATGAGTGGCTTATCTTTCGCATGTCCATTTCCCTTGCAAACAGCGTGGGGGAGGATTGGCTAATAAAAGAGCTTTTGGATTCGATAGCGCTTTCGGCCGCAAACATAAAAAATACCGTGGATTGTTTCAAGGATTGTAAATAATGATCGTTGAAGGGAGATTATCATGCAGCTTACAAGAATAGTATCTGAAAATTATGATGCTTTTGATCCGCTTTTGGGAGGAGTAAAGATCAATCCAGAGCAGCTGGGAGTCGGTGCCGTAGAGGATGGAAAAGCGGTAGGAGCTGCGGTATTTTCCGCTCTAAACGAAACCCTGATAGTGGATTATATATATGTGGCCGGTGAGTATAGAAAACAGGGCATAGGCAGGGCGCTTATTGAAAATACCCACGAAACACTTGGTACGGAAAAGCTTCTTGCAACCTTTATAGATTATAGGGAAGATCTGATGGCGTTTTTCAAAAGACTGGGGTTTTCTTTGGCGCCGGATACTGACTGTTATAAACTTCCGGCAAAGGAATTTTTGAATTCTGAACCGGTAAAAAAGCTTATTAAAATGAAGATTTCCTGTACGGTCGAAACGGTAGCGGATATGAAGTATCAGGACAAGTATGAGCTGCAGGACAACTTAAGGCGATTTGCCGCTCAGGAGATCTTTGATGAGAATGAGCTTTTTATGCCCCTTTCCCTCGTGACCTATAAGCAGGGAACCCAGGATATTGCCACCTGCATGTTTTGCGAAAAGTATGAAAAAGAGATCATCATAACACTTCTTACAAGCTTTACCAATAATGTGGCAGATATCACCACTTTGTTTTCTGCCTTTGGAAAGGCTGTGGTGGCAGAAAACTTAGAGGATTGTGAGCTGTATTTTGTGTCTGCCAATGACAGTGTGGATGCATTGATACATAAGCTGTTGCCCGATGTCAGACCGAATGCCATGATGATAAACGCAATGAGATAGATTGGAGGGGTTGTAGGTGAAAGGATTAAATTTAGAAGCTCTGCAGGACCTGGGCCAGATCGAGATAAAAGAAGATTATACCCGGGAGGAAAGCTTTACCGATCCCATGATGGGTATGTTAAAGACCGGTAAGACTAAGGAAGAGCAAAAGGATACCGACACTACCCTTAATATGCCGCAGCTCATCGAGAGGGTTTCGGACAAAGACAGGTATGTGGACAGGCTAAAGACTGAGACTGAGACGCAGAATAAGGAGAAACTGAAAGCCAGACAGACTGAGAATGATACTTCATGGCTTTTTGCTCCCCTTACTGCGCAGATGTTTGAGGCTAACCAGCAGGATTCTTTTGATATGGCTTTTGAGGGAAAAAGCTTAAGCAAGTCCCAAAAATCAAAGCGAGCCGCAAAGGTGGGAAAAAAGTCTCAGAATATAAATGCCATTCAGGCGGCCGTAAAAACCTATCATACGGTAAGGGATATTGCCGCAGCCGATATTGCCCAAAAGGTATTAGATGATAATGAGGAATATGCACCCAATCCGAAGTATGAAGATCTGATCAAGGATGTATCCGCTTATGCCGCCTCAAGCCAGGATGATGTGGCAATGGCAGCAGCTGCGGCTATAATTGAAAAGACATCAAAGGAAGAGACAAAGGATGACGTATATGATGTATTCAGTATCATAAAGGATGCGGATTTCAGCGAGTTCGAATATGACAGCGATCAGGAATTTTTGCGAAATTTAAGCCATAAAATGGCAAAGCTTAAAGCTTTTTCCAGGGTAGAGGAAGTGTATCAGGCTCTTGAAAAAGAAAAACGTCTGTCCCGCGTGTTAGGCGATGATGCATACAAGATCAGGGAAAAGCTGTTTGTCTTTAAGTATATAAATGAGGATTACAATAATCGTATGAAAATGATGAACAATACATTTTATGCGATCCTCGGACAAAAGGATTTAGGCAGCTATTCCGTAGAGAGGCTAAATAAAATAAACGGAGTTGATGCTCACAGAACTCTAGGTGACTACAGGGACGGACTTGTGGGCCTCAAGTTAAACAGATACTTTGGCAAGGGTGTAAAAATATCCGACTATCAAAACAATATGACAGACCTTCTTCAAAAGGAGAGTATGACAGACAGCGAAAGTATTTATGGATCAGTGACGGAAATGGTTGAGTCCTATGCAAAAAAAGCCGGATATGACATGACTCCCGGATTACAAAGAGCCTCGGCAATGGCGATGGTTTATTATGACAGGCAAAGCTGGTTTTCCAAGGCTGAGAATGAGATATCCGAATTACTGAGGGATCATTTTGTTGAAAATGAGATAATGGAAAATAAGCAGTACACAAAGGACAAGAAGGCACAGGTACTGTCATTTATTGAGGACCTTAAAACAGCAAAGGGATATCTCCATGAGCTTAACGAAATGCAGGCGCAGATGGGAATACTGCATGAAAAACATAATGCAGACATGGGAGAGGTTGCTTTAAATGACAGGCTGGCCGGCACCTATACAGAATATTTACAGACCCTGCCATTTGTGATACAGACGGCGTCTAAGTCAAAAGCTGCAGGGGATATGATAGATAAATTCCTCCGTGATTTCGGGTTTTCTTCTCACGGAGTGGAGGATACGGGCATTGAAAGATACCGCAATGCCATAAAATTTAAGAATGGAGATGTGGAAAAGAAATCCTATGAAGATAAGGATATGAGGGAGTCTGCAGATGAGGATGTTGACAGGCTTTTACAGGGATTGACTATTGAACTGTACTATATGCATAAAGATCATCCGCAGGATGGAAGAGAACAGTATTCAGGCATCCATTATGACGGATATTACGATCTTCCGCCGGTAGAACAATGGCATGTATATACCATAGCCGGCAGGATCATCATGTCTGAGAAAAAGTATGCCGCAGCAGATAGATCCGGTCAGTATTGGAATGCACTTTATGATAGTTATGCCACCAAGGGAAACCCCTATGATCCCAACGGACCGTACTATAATACCTATAAAAAAATGAAGAAGGAATAGGAATGGAAGGGGAAAAGAAAAAGAAGAAAATATGGCCTAAGGTGCTTGCAATATGTCTGCTGATATATGCGATCATTGGCATAATATGTACAAAGAAGATATACGATAGCAGCTGGGTGGTCCGGGAAACTGTATACCCAGAGCATACTGAGTATTTTTATGTTGAGGATTACAGTCATGTGTTGTCGGAAGATGCAGAAAGGTATATCTTCGACGAAGCCAAAGAGCTTGAAAAACTGACCGGGGCTCAGGTTGTGGTGGTTACGGTACCCGGCACCCAGGAGGACTCTCTTGAGGACTTCAGCCTGACTTTGGCAAACAGATGGGGCATTGGCGATGCAAAGCTGGATAACGGAGTGCTCTTGCTTTTTGACACCACTGAGGATGATCCCCATGTGCGCCTTGAGGTTGGAAAGGGACTTGAGGGTGCCATTCCCGATGGTAA
>JAEEGL011151790.1_pt1 | contig 11161 bp, 7 predicted proteins | sample 9134231 | NCBI WGS metagenome assembly JAEEGL01 (sample SAMN16246548, study PRJNA631951) | gut metagenome | biome: gut microbiome; feature: rumen; material: fiber-attached | host: Bos | place: Iran: Karaj | collected 2018-10
CACCGTGGAGAAGAGGATAGTGCCGGTCGAAGAACTCGCCGAGTTCGACGAGATCAACGCCTGCGGAACGGCAGTGGTCATATCGCCCATCAAGTCCGTCTCCGACAAGCCGGCGCTCGAGAGCGACGTCGTCACCAAGACCTGGAACGTCCCTTCGGGAGACGAATGCGGCAAGACCAGCCGCAAGCTTTACGACCATATCCGCGGCATACAGGACGGCATAGTCGAGGATGTCCACGGATGGTGCCTTGTACTTTAGGATATGAAGATTTTCAGTGAAGAACTGGTCGCGCAGGCCTGCCACGAGCAGCACGTAGCCGACCTTTCGAAGGCCACCATCGGGGAAGTCCTGCTGGTGGCCCAGTACCTCGAGCAGAAGACCGGCATTCCCTTCGTCCGCATGGACCAGGGCTCCCCGGGCCTTCCGATGAACCGCTACGGCATAGAGGCCGAGAAGCGCGCGCTGGAGAGCGGGATCGGCTCGCAATATCCCGCCGCCGCGGGTGTCGCAGAGCTCAAGACTGCGGCTTCGCGCTTCATCAAGGCATTCATTGACATCGACATAGACCCCATCGGCTGCATCCCTACTACAGGTTCGGTGGCGGGCTCGTTCGGCGCCTTCATCGCGTGTACGCAGCGCATCCCCGGCAAGGACAAGATCCTCTTCATAGACCCCGGCTTCCCCATCCAGAAGTCCCAGCTCCGCGTGCTCGGGATAGGCTGGCGCGAATTCGACATCTTCCCTTACCGCGGCGCCGACAAGCTCCGCGCGAAGCTGGAGGAGGAACTCGCCGCCGGCGACATTGCCGCGATAGTCTATTCCAACCCCAACAATCCCGCGTGGATCTGCCTGGAAGAGGAAGAGCTCGAAGTCGTGGGCAAGCTCGCGACAAAATACGATGTGGTGGTGATGGAGGACCTCGCATATTTCTGCATGGACTACCGCCGGGACCTCGGGCACCCCTTCGTGCCTCCGTTCCTGCCCACCGTCGCCCGCTATACGGACAACTACATGCTTTTCCTGTCCGCATCCAAGATCTTCAGCTATGCCGGCCAGCGGATCGCGCTCGCGTGCGTCAGCGACGCCCTGTTCAAGCGCAAATACCCGGCCCTTGCCGAGCGCTATCTGGACGAAGGCGTGTTCGGCGTGACCCTCACGGCCTCCATCCTCTATATGATCACCAGCGGCTGCACCGCCACCACGCAGTATGCGTATGCGGAGATGCTCAACCTTGCCTGCGACGGCACCATCAACTTCGTCGAGGATACACGCGAATATGAGCGCAGGGCCGCCCGGATGAAGGATATCTTCTGCCGTCACGGCTTCAGCGTCGTCTATGACAGGGACGTCACCCGCAAGGTCGGCGACGGTTTCTTCTTCACCCTCGGCTACGGCTCCCTCAGCAGCGAGCAGCTCGTGCTCGAACTGATGTACTACGGGGTCAGCAGCATCAGCCTCTCCACCACCGGAAGCCACCGGAACGGGGTGCGCGCCTGCGTAAGCCGTATGCGCGAAGAACTCTACGACGTGCTTGACGAAAGGATGGCCGCCTTTGACGAAGACCATAAAGCCGTGCGGAAATGAGACGCCATGTCCTGACGGCCGGTGAACCTTTCACCTTCGAGTGCGGGAAAAAGCTGGAGGGCATCCGCATCGTTTACCACACTTCCGACAGGGATTACACTCCCGGGGAGAAGGTGGTATGGATATGCCATGCGCTCACAGGCAATTCCAATCCGGAGGACTGGTGGCCGCAGATGGTCGGGGCTGGGAAACTCATCGACCCGGAAAAATATTACGTCGTGTGCGCCGCGATGCTGTGCTCTCCTTACGGGGAGTGCGGTCCGGCAAGCATCGACCCGTCCACGGGACGCCCGTATTTCCTCAGTTTCCCCAGGACCACCGTCAGGGACATAACCGCTGCCGACATACTTGTGCGCAAGTATCTAGGCATCAATAAGATAGACCTCCTTATCGGGCCGTCCATCGGAGGCTTCCAGGCGGTCGAGTGGGCCGTGATGGAGCCGTCCGTGATAGAGCGCGCCGTGTTCCTTGCGACCGACGTGAGGGTGGCCCCGTTCCTGACCGCCTTCAACGAGTCCCAGCGCCTCGCGCTCCTCGCCGACCAGAGCTTCGGGGAAGCCGCCAGCCTGGACGGAGGCCGTGCGGGCCTGGAATGCGCCCGCTCCATCGCCCTCATCTCCTACAGGACCTTCGACGGCTACAACCTCACCCAGGCCGAGCAGGAAGAGGACACTATCTTCGCCGACCGCGCTGCCTCGTACCAGCGCTACCAGGGCGTCAAGCTCGTCAGGCGCGCCTTCGACGCCTACAGCTATTACTATCTTTCCCTCGCCCTGGACAGCATGAACGTCGGAAGGGGCAGGGGAGGTGTAGCCGCTGCGCTGGCCACCATAGAGGCCAAGTGCTATGTCATCTGCATTACGAGCGACGTCCTGTTCCCTCCGGACCGCTGCCGCGCAGCAGCCGAGGCCATCCCGTTCTCGGAATATTGGGAAATTAATTCTATCTTTGGACATGACGGATTCCTGATAGAGAACGACCAGCTTACCGGAATCCTGTCCGATATTGATTTTTTCAAATGATGATCGAAGAAAAAGAATTCTCCTACGCAGCTCCCGCCATCCAGGTGATCGCCGTCTCCTGGAATGCCCTGGTCTGTGCATCGGGAGAGAATGACGGGCTCTATGACGGCGATGAAATCGAAAGGCCATGAGAAAGTTGAGTATCCTTGCGGCATCCGCTGCCGCTTTCCTGATCGCCGGCTGTTCTCTGGACATCACGGTCGAAGAGACCAACGACGGCATCAAGGACGAGTGGCCTGAAACCATCACCTGCGTCCTGCCCGAACCCGAGACGAAAACCACGCTGGAATACACCGGCGGCAGAATGTACACCAGTTGGAAGACCGGTGACGTGGTGTCCGTCGTGTCCGGTGGCCTCTCCGCCAATGCCGCTACGTACACAGCCACCGCCAGCGGTTCTTCAGTGACGTTCAACAGGACTACGAACGGCACTTTCAATTACACTCCTTTCCTTATCTACTATCCGGGCGACCGCATAACCGGCGACATTGCATACGGCACGTTCTCCTACAAGAACCAGGTGCAGTCCAAATCCGCCCCTATGGCCCACCTCGAGAACTTCCAGGCAATGAGGGTCCGGGCCAACAGCTTTGAGTCCGGCAGCACTCATCCGACCATCAGTTTCTCCGACGCCGACCAGTCTTCCTGCATGCGTTTCAGCCTGTCGGGAATGACTTTCAACAGCCCCAGTCTGATTACCCTCAATGTCTACAGGAGCGGCTCCAAGGCTTCCGTATTCCTCAATACCAACTACCTTCAGAGTTTCTTCTCCGACGGCAGCGGGCAGCCGATGCCTTCCGTTTCCTATGTCGCGGACCTGAACCTCGGCCTCACCGGCTATGGCAGCGCCGAGACTTCGCTCACCGCTTTCATGATGATGTCCAACAAGGACGTGACCCTGAATTCCGGAGATGTCGTGCGCGTCAGCGTGACCTGCGCGGACGGAGTCTATTACAGCGAACTCAACCTGTCATCCGCCATGACCCTCCACGGCGGCCACTGCCACTCGGTGGTGATCTCCTCCGGTTGGGAGAAGGAAGGGAACGTCAGCGGCGTGGAACCGCCGGACTACACCCAGTACGAGTATGACGGCGAGGTGGTCGTCCTCCAGCAGGGAACGGAAGACCTGCTCAACATCATCCTCCTTGGCGACGGATTCATCAACGAAGATTTCGTGAACGGAACCTACGACGCCCTGATGCGCAAGGCCTATTCTTCGCTCTTCGACATACAGCCGTACATCTATTATAAGGACCGCTTCAATGTCAAGTACGTAAAGGCTGTATCCCCGCAGAGGACCTACGCCACCAACACGGGCTCGAACGGCGCCGAGAACTCCGGTACCATAACGAAGTTCAGCACCAGTTTCACGCCCAACTCCACGAACACCACCGGTGATTATGCCACCGCTGAAGAATACGCTAAATACGCCCTCGGCACCGATGCGAACACGCTCGTGCAGGAGGCCGTGATCGTGGTCATCGCCAACCAGCGCTGCCACGCCGGAACCTGCCATATGTCGTTCTCGACTTCGTCGTCGGCTCCGGATTACGGCAAGGGCCACTCCATCGTGTTCATGGGCAGGGGCACCAGCGACGCCGACCTCAAGGGCCTCATGCATCACGAAGCACTCGGCCACGGTTTCGGCAAGCTTGCCGACGAGTATTTTCATAACCGCTATTATCCCGATCCCACGCCCGCCTGGTCCAACCTGCAGACCTATCACAGAATTGGTTTCCACAGGAATGTCGACATCTATGTGGACCAGGATTACCTGACTGCCAATCCTTCGTCCACCTATCCTCTCACCACGCAATCCAACGTCTATTGGAATGATCTCTTCGGCACCGCCAACAACTACGAGAGCCTCGAGGGACTGGGCATCTACGAAGGCGCCAATACCGTTAAACTCGATTTCTGCCGTCCTACGGATGCCGGTGAAAGCTGCGTGATGCATTCCCACGGGCCCCAGTTCAATGCTCCCTGCCGCAGGCAGATCATCTACCGCCTGAAGAGCCTCAGCGGCGACATTTCCGGCAACAAATGGGGCGACGTCACCGAGGAACTCAATCCGTTCCTCCAGTGGGATGCGGCCAACTACATCCCGAGCGTCAATTCCGCTCCTGCCGCACCTGCCAAGGCCGTCAAGAGCAAGGTCGAGGTCGACTATATGTGGTCGGCGCCCGTGATGCGTCCCGGCCATTGGGAGAACGGTGTCTTCATCGAAGAGAAACTGTGATGAAGATATGATTGCAAAAAACAAGGCCATCAAACCGATGGCCTTGTTTTTTTATTCCCGGGGCGGAACGCGCTCCGTCAGAGGATGTCTGCGTCGTATTCGTCCCAAGCCTTGATCGCGAGCTCGGATGCCGAATACCTGCAGAATGCCTTGATGAAGGCGTTGGCGAGACGCGCGTTGGTGATCAGGGGGACGTTGAAGTCCACGGCCGCGCGGCGCATCTTGTATCCGTTCGTCAACTCCTTGTGGGTGAAGTTCTTGGGAATGTTGATGACAAGGCCCACGCGGTGGTTCCGGATGAGGTCTATCGAGGATTCTCCGCCAGCACCTTCTTCGTTCGGCCACAGTGCGAGTTTCGCGGGTACGTTGTTCTCGTTGAGGTAACGGTGGGTGCCGCCTGTCGCATAGATCTCATATCCCTTGTCAGCCAGCATCTTGCAGGCGGGCAGGAGGTCGGCTTTCTGCAGCGCGTCACCCGAGGAGATGAGCACCGGCCCTGCCGGAATCCTCAGTCCGACGGACAGGAGCGCCTTGAGCAGTGCCTCGTCGAAGTTGTCGCCAATGCATCCTACTTCGCCCGTGGAGGTCATGTCCACGCTGAGCACGGGGTCCGCGTGGTTGAGCCTCGAGAACGAGAACTGCGATGCCTTCACGCCAACGTAGTCCAGCTCGAAGTAATCCTGCCTGATGGGCTCCGGATGCTGTCCCAGCATGCAGCGGGTGGCAAGGTCGATGAAATTCTTCTGGTAGATCTTGGAAACGAAGGGGAAGCTGCGCGACGCCCTGAGGTTGCACTCGATCACCTTGATGTAGTTGTCCTTGGCGAGGAACTGGATGTTGAACGGTCCGGTGATGTGTAGTTCCTTGGCGATGGCCGAGGCGATGCGGCGTATCCTGGCCGCGGTGACGCCATAGACCTTCTGGGGAGGGAACTGTATGGTGGCGTCGCCCGAATGGACTCCGGCGTATTCGATGTGCTCCGAGATGGCGTGCGCGATGACCTTGCCGTGATCGGCGACGGCGTCGAACTCCAGCTCCTTGCACCTCTGCATGAACGAGCTGATGACCACCGGATGCTCCGCGGAGACCTCCACGGCCATCTCCAGGAACTTGCCGAGCGCCTCCTGGCTGTAGCAGACGTTCATCGCGGCGCCTGAGAGCACGTAGGAAGGCCGCACGAGCACCGGGAAGCCCACTTCCTGCACGAAGCTGTCCACTTCGTCCATCGTCGTGAGTTCCTTCCACTTGGGCTGGTCTATGCCGAGCTTGTCCACGATGGACGAGAACTTGTTGCGGTCCTCCGCGCGGTCGATGTCGAGCGCCGACGTGCCGAGGATGTTGATGCCGTTCTTCATCAGCGGGAGCGCCAGATTGTTCGGGATCTGTCCTCCCACGCTCACGATGACGCCGTACGGGTTCTCCAGCGAGCATATCTCCAGCACGTTCTCCAGGGTGATCTCATCGAAATAGAGGCGGTTGCAGATGTCGTAGTCGGTGGAGACGGTCTCCGGGTTGTAGTTGATCATCACGGTGTTGCAGCCGGATTCCCCGAGCGTCTTCACGGCGTTGACCGAGCACCAGTCGAACTCCACCGAACTGCCTATGCGGTAGGCGCCGGAACCGAGCACTATGACGGTGTTGCCGCCCTTGTCGAATTCCACGTCGTCCGCTATGCCGTTGTAGGTGAGATAAAGGTAGTTGGTGATGGCGGGGAATTCCGCCGCCAGGGTATCTATCTGCTTTACGTATGCCCTGAGGCCCATCGAGAGCCTGCGCTCGCGCACCTTGTCCTCCTTGATGCCGAACACTCGCGAAATCTGCAGGTCGGAGAAGCCCTGCTTCTTCGCCGTCTCCATCAGGTCCCTGTCCACGTCGTCGAACGACTTGCAGGCCTCGAGCGTGCGGTAGGTCTTCTCTATGTTCATCAACTGGTCCAGGAACCATTTGTCGATGTGCGTGAGTTCCTGGATGCGCTGCACCGTGTAGCCCTGCTCGAATGCGTCCGCAATCGCGAAGATGCGCATGTCGGTGGGGTTGGCGAGCGCGTAGTCGAGGTTCTCCTCCTTGAGCCGCTTGTTGCACACGAATCCGTATGCACCCTGGCCTATCATCCTTAGACCCTTCTGCAGAGCCTCCTCGAAGTTGCGGCCTATGGCCATCACTTCGCCCACGCTCTTCATGCTGGAACCGAGCTCCCTCGACACGCCGCGGAACTTGGTGAGGTCCCAGCGCGGGATCTTGCAGACTACGTAGTCCAGGGACGGCTCGAAGAATGCCGGAGTGTCCCCGGTGACGGAGTTCTTGAGGTCGAAGAGCCTGTAGCCGAGGCCGAGCTTTGCGGCGATGAAGGCGAGGGGATAGCCGGTCGCCTTGGACGCCAGGGCGGACGAGCGGCTGAGACGTGCGTTCACCTCTATCACGCGGTAGTCCTCGGAACCGGGGTCGAACGCGAACTGCACGTTGCATTCGCCTATGATTCCCAGGTGCCTTACTATGTTTATGGAAGTCTGCCTGAGGAAATGGTATTCGTCGTTCGTGAGCGTCTGCGACGGGGCCACGACTATGCTCTCTCCGGTGTGGATGCCGAGCGGGTCGAAATTCTCCATGTTACAGACGGTGATGCAGTTGTCGGATGCGTCGCGCACCACCTCGTACTCGATCTCCTTCCAGCCGCGGAGGGACTTCTCCACGAGCACCTGGGGGGAGAACGAGAAGGCCTTTCCTGCAACCTCGCGCAGCTGGGCCTCGTCGTCGCAGAACCCGGATCCGAGTCCGCCGAGCGCGTATGCGGCGCGGACGATCACGGGATAGCCCACCTCCGCCGCTGCCGCGAGAGCCTCGTCCAGGCTTGTGGCTGCGTGGGAACGTATGGTCTTGACGGAGATCTCGTCGAGCCTCTCCACGAACAGTTCGCGGTCTTCTGTGTCTATGATGGTCTGCACCGGGGTGCCGAGCACCTTTACTCCGTATTTCTCCAGGACGCCGCTCTTGTAGAGCTCCACGCCGCAGTTGAGCGCGGTCTGGCCGCCGAAGGAGAGCAGGATGCCCTGCGGGCGTTCCTTCTCTATCACCCTTGTCACGAAATCCGGGGTGACGGGGAGGAAATAGACCCTGTCCGCAACCCCCTTGGAGGTCTGCACCGTGGCGATGTTGGGATTCACCAGGATGGTCTCTATCCCGTCTTCACGCAGGGCCTTGAGCGCCTGCGAGCCGCTGTAGTCGAATTCTCCGGCCTCTCCGATCTTGAGTGCGCCGGAACCCAGGAGTATGACTTTCTTTATGGATTTGTCGAGCATGGCTTAGAGTCTTGAGATGAATTCGTCGAAGAGGAACTCCGTGTCGGTGGGGCCGCTGGATGCCTCCGGATGGAACTGGGCCGAGTAGAACGGCCGGCTGATGTGACGTATGCCCTCGTTGGTGCCGTCGTTCATGTTGGTGAAGAGCGGCTGCCATTCGGCGGGAAGGGTGCTCTCGTCAATTGCGAATCCGTGGTTCTGCGAAGTGATGTAGCACCTGTCCGTGCCTGCGAGGCGCACCGGCTGGTTGTGGCTGCGGTGGCCGTATTTGAGCTTGAAGGTCCTGGCTCCCGCGGAGATTCCGAGCAGCTGGTTGCCCATGCAGATTCCGAATATCGGCTTCTCCCGCTTCATCGCCTCGCGTATGTGCTCCACGGTCACGGAGCAGAGGCTGGGGTTGCCGGGGCCGTTGGAGATGAAGAGCCCGTCCCATTCGAGGCTGTTGAAATCGTAGTCCCAGGGCACCCTGATGAGGTGTATGCCCCTTTCCACGAAGCAGCGGAGGATCTGATGCTTCACGCCGCAGTCCACCAGGACGACGGTCTTGCCGTCCCTGGGGCCGTACTCCTTGATTTCCTTGCAGCTGACGATCGCGACCTGGTTGTCCAGGTTCGGGTCGGGGGCGGGGAAGGCCCCGTCTTCCGGCCGCCAGTCCTTCGCCGGGTGCTCCTGCCCCTCGGCCACTATGGCTCCGAGCATCGCGCCCTCTTCGCGGAGGACCTTGGTGAGTTCCCTGGTGTCTATGCCGCAGATGCCCGGGATCCTTTCCTTCTTGAGCCAGTCGGAAAGGCTCTCCACCGCATCGTAATGGCTGAATTCTTCGCTGTACTGCGCTATCACCAGACCCCTCACGTGGATGTGTTCCGATTCGAAGCGGGTGCAGATGCCCCACTCGTCGGGAGTATCCTTGGGGATGCCGTAATTGCCTATGAGCGGGAAGGTTACGCAGAGTATCTGTCCGGAGTAGGAGGGGTCCGTGAGGCTTTCGGGGTATCCCACCATCGCGGTGGAGAACACCACTTCGCCGTCGCAGGGCCCGTCATAGCCGAAGCTTTTTCCTTCGAAGACGCGTCCGTTGGCGAGAATGAGTTTTGCTTTCTTCATCTATGTCAGTTAAATCAGTCCCAGTTTGCCGCCGCTTCCATCTTGGCGGCTATTTCCTTGTTGCAGAGGTTTCCTATGCTGCCTATGTGCGTGTGCCCGAGGTCCGAGGCCTTGAGCGAGCGGGTGTCGCCCCCGGAATACTTGAAGCGGCCTTCGTTCACCTCTATCCCGACCTGCCTGTAGGCATCGCGGAACGGGGTGCCGGCGAGCGTGCGCTTGTTCACTTCCTCCACCGTGAAGAGGTAGTCGTAGAGCCCGGAGTCGAGGATGTGCGTGTTCACGATGATGTTCGCGAGCATCCTGTCCGTGATCTCCAGACAGGAATGCATCAGGTCCAGGGCAGGGAAGAGGATGTCCTTGAGCAGCTGGTAGTCGCGGTGGTAGCCGTGAGGCATGTTGCTGCAGAGGAGGTTAATCTCATTCTCCACGGAGAGTATGCGGTTGCACTTGCCCCTGACCATCTCCCAGACGTCCGGATTCTTCTTGTGCGGCATTATGCTCGAGCCGGTGGTGAGGCTGTCGGGGAACTTGATGAAGCCGAAGTTGGGGCACATATACTGGCAGCAGTCCGCTGCGAACTTGTTCAGTGTCAGCGCTATGGCTCCGATGCCGGCTGCCACGGCCCTTTCCGTCCTGCCCCTGCTGAGCTGGGCGGCGACGCTGTTGTATTCGAGGTCGGAGAAGCCCAGCAGCCTGGTCGTCATCTCCCTGTCCAGCGGGAAGGAACTGCCGTATCCCGCAGCCGAGCCGAGGGGATTCTGGTTGGCTATCCTGTAGGCTCCCGCGAGCAGGTACATATCGTCCGCAAGCGCCTCCGCATAGGCCCCGAACCACATCCCGAAGGATGAGGGCATCGCGATCTGTGCGTGGGTGTAGCCCGGAAGCAGGACCTCCTTGTGCTCTTCGCTCAGTCCCTGGAGCCTCCGGAACAGCGCGAGCACTTCGTCGCGCACCGCCTTCAGTTCGTCCCTGAGCAGCAGCTTGATGTCCACCAGGACCTGGTCGTTGCGGGAACGGCCGGAATGGATCTTCTTGCCGATGTCCCCGAACCTGCGGGTGAGCAGGATCTCCACCTGCGAGTGGATGTCCTCCACGTCGTCTTCCAGGCGGAATGTCCCGGCTGCGATTTCTGCCGCGATGTCGTCGAGTCCCTTGTCAAGGATTGCGTACTCGTCTTCGCCCAGCAGTCCTATGGATGCGAGCATCCGGATGTGGGCCTTCGAGCCCATCACGTCGTACTTTGCGAGCCTCTGGTCGAGGATGCGGTCGTCGCCGACGGTGAATTTCTCCACCATCTCTTCGGCCTGGGTGCCTTTATTCCACAGTGTTGCCATAGTAAGTCTCTATGAATTCGATGTACTTTGCCACGGCCTCCTCTATCTCGGAGACCAGAATGTATTCGTCCGCCTTGTGCGAACGGCTGGAGTCGCCAGGACCCATCTTCAGCGCATCGTGATGGATGCGTATCCAGTCGGAAGTCGTGGGGGAGGAGAAGGTCTCTATCCCGAGCTTCCGCACTGCTGCCAGCAGGGGCGAGCCGTCCTGTGTGGCCGACGATTTGTTCTTGAGGTTGCGCGGGGTCAGCCTGCTCTTGCACAGGGCCTGCAACTCCTCGGCGAGTTCCGCGTTGTCATATTTGTCGGTGGGCCTTACGTCCACCACGAAGCGGCAGTCGTCGGGCACCATGTTGTGTGCCGTGCCGGCATTGATCTGGGTAACGGTGAGCCGCACGTCGCCCATCACGGGGGAATGCTTCACGAAGGTATGGTCCCTAAGCGCCTTGATGTCCTCCAGGGCTATGTAGAGGGCGTTCACGCCTTCTCCGCGGGCTGCGTGGCCGCTCACTCCCACAGCCTCGCCGTCCAGCACCAGGAGGCCCCTTTCGCTGGTCGCGGCCCTCATCCCGGTAGGCTCC
>JAEEGL011463566.1_pt1 | contig 11161 bp, 9 predicted proteins | sample 9134231 | NCBI WGS metagenome assembly JAEEGL01 (sample SAMN16246548, study PRJNA631951) | gut metagenome | biome: gut microbiome; feature: rumen; material: fiber-attached | host: Bos | place: Iran: Karaj | collected 2018-10
AGTGACCACGTTCTTGAAGGAGACCCGGCCGGTCTGGTTCAGATGGATCAGTTCCTTGTAGGTGCCGATCGGCGTGGAGCCGGTGGGAAGACCCAACACGAAAGGCTTTTCAGCCGTCGGCTTGAATTCATTGATCCGTTTGACGATGTATGCCGCAGCCCACTGCGACATCTTTCCATACGATTCTTGAATGATCAGACGCATAATTTATGATTTTGATAGTTTCTTGTTGTCCTTCAACAGAACGGCGGCGTTGGCGAGCGCTTCGGGCGTGATGCCCTCGCCGCTGAGCATCCGGGCCACCTCGCGGAGACGGTCGTCTCCCTCGACGCGGCGGATGCGCGTAGCAGCGCCCTCCGGGCCGTTTTCCTTATATACCAGGTAGTGGGCACTGCCCTTGCTGGCCACCTGGGGCAGATGGGTGATGGCGAACACCTGCATCCGGCTGCCCATCTCGACGATGAGCCGGCCCATCTTGTCGGCGATGCTGCCTGAGACGCCGGTATCGATTTCGTCGAAGACGAGCGTCGGCATGCTGCAGTACGTGGCAAGCAGCGATTTAATGCAGAGCATAATGCGCGAGAGTTCGCCGCCGCTGGCGCACTTGGCCAGCTCGCGCAGTCCCGCGCCGTTGGCGTCGAACTGGAAGACGACGTCGTCGGCGCCGTCAGGACCCGGCTGGGCAAGCGGACGGACGTCCACCTGCAACTGTGCCCGGGGCATCTCGAGGGCGCGCACGTCGTCGGTAAGCTGGCGGGAAAGCTGCGGCGCAGCCGCAGCGCGGTGCTGGTGCAGGCGGTCCGCCGCAGCGCGGCAGTCCGCGTGCAGCTGCGCACACCGCTTCTGGAGCGCCTCGCGCTCCTGGCGGTCGTTCTCACCGGCCCCCAGGCGCCCGGCCAAGGCGTCACGCTCGGCGATCAGTCCGGCCACGGTGTCCTGGCCGAATTTGTGCAGCAGGTCATATAAGAGCGCCAGCCGTGCATCCACGGCTTCAAGCCGGGCCGGATCATACACGACCTTCTCCGTCCGGATATCCACCTCGTCGCGGATGTCCTTCAGTTCGATGCGGGCCGACTCGATGCGGTCGGCGATCGCGTCCATCCCCGGCACCCAGGCCCGGACGCGCGAAACGGAGGCCTCGATTTCTTTCAGGCGCGCATCCAGCGACCAGTCGCCCTCCGCAAACAGGCGGCCGGCGACCGAGAGGTTTTCCTTGATGGCTTCGCTGTTGGCCAACTGGCGTTGTTCTTCTTCCAGCTCCTCGAGCTCACCGTCGCGCAGGTGCGCGTCTACGAGCTGAGCGTGGCGGAAGGACAGGTAATCCTGTTCCTTCGCCGCGGTCGCGATTCGCGCATCCAGCGCGGAAAGTGCTGCTTCCGCCGCCAGGCTCTCGCGGTATAGGCGGCCGAAAGCGGCGGTCTCTTCCTCCAGGCCGGCGAAGCGGTCCAGCACGGAAAGCTGGAACTGCCGCTCGGAGAGCAGCAGTTGTTGATTCTGGGAATGAATGTCCACGAGGCTGGCGCCCAGGGTGCGCAACTGCTCCACGGTTGCGGGTTCATCGTTGATGAAGCCGCGGGAACGGCCCTGCGGCGTGACCACCCGCCGGATGAGGAACTCTTCTCCCTCCCGTTCAAAAGTGGCCTCCACCACACAATTGCGCGACGCATCGTGCAGTACGCCGGTGTCGCTGCGGCCGCCCAGCACCAGGGAGAGCGCGCCCAGGAGGATCGACTTGCCCGCACCCGTTTCACCGGTGATTATGACAAGTTCACCTGGAAACGCAATGTCCAGGTGATCGATCAGGGCGTAGTTCTCGATGAGCAGCCTCGTGAGCATAGGCTGGAAATGGTTTACTCGGACTTCTCGGCCTTGCGATAGAAAATCTTGCCGTCCTGGAACTCCTTGGTAGCAATCAGCACCGGCTTCGGGAGACGCTCGTAGTACTTGGAAATCTCAATCTGCTCGCGGTTCTCGAAGGTCTCTTCAAGGGTATCGGCGTAGTTGGAAAACTCCTCGAGCTTGTGGTTGAGTTCCTGCTTGATGTCGGCTGCGATCTGGTTGGAACGCTTGGCGATGATCATCACGCTCTCATAAACGTTTCCCGTCGGGGCGGCGAAGTCCGCCAGATTCCGGGTGACGGTGTTGTTAGGCACCTGTGCGATTTTCTGGTTATCCATTATTTTCTTCCTTTTTTAATATTTTCTGCACTTTTTCGTAGAGCGCCGACACCTCTTTCGTGTACTTGGAGCCGGGGTATTCGCTCACCAGGTTGAAGAAGTCGTCCACAAACACGAGATAACGTTCCCGTTGCTTGGACGGAATGCTGTTCAACGCATATTTATAGGCGGACATCGCCGTGTAATAGAGAATCTCCTCACGGTAGCGGTTGTCCGCATTCTCCTTGAGGACGTTCTTCAGGGCGTAATGTGCCGCCAGATAGTCTTCCATGTGGTAGTAGAGCCACGCGGCCTTGTAGGCCTTGAGTTCCAGGCGGCCGTTCAGGTCGTCAATCTTTGCCTGGATGTCGTCGTGGTACTTCGACGTGGGGCGCTCGATCTGGAAGACGCTCATCTCCGCCAGGGCGCGGCGGGTCGGCATCGGATCGAGCTCGTAGCGATACGTGCTGTGGTACAGGCAGTCCAGATAGAGGAAGCGGGCTTCCTCGTAGAACGGACTGAGCGGGAACACGCTGATGAACTGCTCGAGGTTGCTGGCCGCCGTGGTAAAGTCGCCGTAGCGGTAGTTGCTCAAGCCCCAGTAGAACTGCACGGTGTCGTCCTGCGGCGTGCCGCGGAGCGCCACCGACAGCGCCTCGAACGTCTCGGCCGCCTTGGCATACTTCTTCGCCTCGAAGAGCTCGAAAGCCATCTTGTATTTCGCGTCATTGTCGCTGCCGTAGAGGATGGCATCGTACTGCGTCTTGCACGAGGAGAAGAGAAGGAGGGTGGCGAGCGCCACGAGGATGGATATCTTTCGCATAGTCTATTCGTTTGACAGGATGAACCGTTCTGCGTCGAGGGCGGCCCGGCAGCCGCTGCCGGCCGCTGCGACGGCCTGGCGGTACTGCGGATCCTGCACGTCGCCGGCGGCGAAGACGCCCGGCACGGTGGTGCGCGAACTCTTGCCGTCGGTCAGGATGTAACCGTTCTCGTCGGTGGCGATCCACGCCTTGAAGAGATCCGACTGCGGGTGGTGGCCGATGGCCAGGAAGAAGCCGTCAATCGGCTTCTCAAACACTTCCCCGCTCTTGCGGACCAGCCGCACGCCCGTCACGCCGCTCGCGTCACCCAGCACTTCCTGCGTCTGGCATTCCCAGAGGATCTCGATATTTTCCGTGTTCTTCACCCGCTCCTGCATCGCCTTGGAGGCACGCAGCACATCGCGGCGAACGATCATATAGACCTTCCGGCAGAGGTGCGCCAGGTAGGTGGCCTCTTCGCATGCGGTATCGCCGCCGCCAACCACCGCAACATCCTTGCCACGGTAGAAGAAGCCGTCGCAGGTAGCGCAGGCGGAAACGCCGAAGCCGCGGAACTTCTCTTCACTCGGCAGGCCCAGGTATTTGGCCGTAGCGCCGGTCGCGATGATGAGTGTGTCGGCGAGGATCTCGTCGCGCTCGTCGACCGTCACGCGGAACGGGCGCTGCGAGAGATCGACGGCCGTGACGTAGCCCGGACGGACATCGGCGCCCAGGTTTACGGCCTGTGCGCGCATATCGCCCATCAGCTGGTTGGCGTCAACGCCCTGCGGATAGCCCGGGAAGTTCTCGATCACCGTGGTGGTGGTCAGCTGGCCGCCCGGCTGAAGGCCCTCATACAAAATGGGATTCAGTGCGGCGCGGGAAGCATAGATGGCCGCCGTGTAGCCGGCAGGACCGCTTCCGATGATCAGGCATTTCGTGGTTTCCATAAGTGGGTATGATTCAACCTGCAAAGGTAATCATTTTTTGGATATACTATCTTTAATAAAGAATTCCAGTCGCTGTTCCCAGACCAGGACAATCGACATCGCCCAGCGCGACAGCAGCAGAATCCACCATACGGCGCCGCAGGCCGTCAGCAGGAGCAGGTCCTCCAAGTTACTGTGGGATATGCAGATATGCGTATCGAGCAGCAGCACGTCGCGGTGGCTCACCTCGCCGCGTTCCAGTTCGTCGAGCATCGCGGCAGCGCCGTAGCCCAGGCCGATGATGTTGGCCACGATCCAGAGGAACACCGTACCGGACGGAAGGCCGAACACGTACATCAGCGGGCGGAACACCTTCGCGATCTTCTCCATCACGCCGAACTCGCGCAGCAGCCGCTGCAGGATGTTGAGCGCGTAGATGATGCAGACCATCATCACCACCAGTTTCAGGGCCGAGAGGAACCACTGCCAGAGCGTCATCCAGAACGAGAGCTTCTCCCCCGCCCCGGCCGCCGCGACCGACAGGTCGGACGTCCCCGGAAGGATGAGGTTCAGCACGACACCCAGGATGAAGGCGCTCAGCGTCCGGACGATCACCATCCGAACACCGCTTGCGCCGGTCTTCTTCAGCACCGCGGTCTCAAGCACCATCGAGTGGGAGCACATCACCATCGTGCAGAGGATGGTGATCGCGCGCCAGTCGAGTTCGAGCGTCGTCATCACGGCGATGCACGAATAGACGTTCACGAAGTAGCCCGACACGAACGCCAGTGCCGCGGAACCCGGCAGGCCAAAGATCCGGAACACGGGGCTCACGGCATTCGAAATCCAGGGGAGGATGTCGAAATATTTGAGCAGCATCATCGCGAACGACACCGCCACCGTGATCTTGATGATCCAGATGCAGGTTTTGGTAGTGGAAGGCAGCACTTCCCGGACGCAGCGCACAAACCGCTCCTTGGTTTCCTGATTCATAATACAAACGGGTAATCTGCGCAAATTTATGTCTTTTTGACTATCTTTGCAAATATGAAAAAGTTCCTCTTAATCCTGCTGGCGGGCTGCGCATTGGCAGCTTGCAGCGAAAAGCCCGCGGACCCGCAGGTCGTGGCCCATCGCGGCTTCTGGAAGACCGAAGGATCGGCCCAAAACTCCATCTCCTCCCTGCAGAACGCCGGCAAGTTCGGCGCCTACGGCTCCGAATTCGACGTCAACCTGACGGCCGACGGCCAGCTCGTTGTCAATCATGACTTTACGTATCACGGACTGAAAATCTACGCCACCGACTGCGCCACGCTCCGCAATCCGGAACTCACGCTGAAAAACGGCGAGATCATCCCGCTGCTCGACGAGTATTTCGAGGCTTCGCTCGAATACCCCGACATGAAGCTCGTCTATGAGCTCAAGAGCGAGGGCGATGCCGAATACGAAGCAAAGGCCCTGCCAGCCACGGTCGAGGCCATCAACCGCTACGGCGTGGCCGACCGCATCGAATTCATCTCCTTCAGTCTCAGCGCCTGCGTGGAATTCGCCCGCCTGATGCCGAAGAACCGGGTCGAATATCTGGGCGGCGAAATCGCCCCGAAGGAACTGCATGAGATGGGCATCTCGGGCATTGACTATGAGTATCCCGTCTTCTACGAGCACCCCGAGTGGATCGAAGAAGCCCACAAGCTCGGCATGGTGGTCAACACCTGGACCGTCAACAAGGAAGACGACATGCGCAAGCTCCTGGAACTCGGCGTCGACCAGCTCACCACCAACGAACCGGAACTCGCCGCCAAAGTTATCGAGGAGTTCAAGGCCGCAAAGAAATAGATGCGGCATCTCATTCCCGGCTTTTTGCTTGCAATCGTCCTGAGCTGGATTCTACTTCGCACAATACGAGTAATGGGACAAAAAGGTTGTTGCCGACTCAACAATCCCACTTGGTTATGCATCTATTAGATAGAAGGACACGAAAAACAATGAACATGAAAAATGCAATAATTCTATTTGTTATTCTTTCTACCTTATTTGTTTTCGAGGCTTGTGAAGGAATAGGCCGGGATACTTATGAAGTGAATCTGGTGGATGGCAGTTATTTCCAGGACACAGGGGTTGTTTACCACTTTCCCGATACATGTTGCTTTTCTCAAAGCTACGCTGGTTTTTTGTCCAAGCAGGAGGATGTTGTGGAGTTTTCTTGTCGCTGTGCGAATAGCCCTTATAGCGATTTATGCATTTTTATCACTATACCCCGTGATTCGTTTTCGATTAAGGATAACCAAGTGATTCTTCCTCCCCATTGTTCTGTCACAGTTAATTTCATACATATTCTTAGCTATGATGTGACCACGGTCCATTCTGTATATTCGGCTAGAGCTCGGTTCAGGAGTTCTTCCTTGCCATACTATTCGACCGAAGATGGGAATATTAACCCTTGTAAGATCGACATGAAGCTTACTATGGATGGGGGCGGGGTTTTGAATTTGTCCTTCGACCGTGTAATGAACGGAAGTGTTTACCGGCTGCAGAAGAGTAAACGGTGACACTGGAGATTAACATGTTTACCAGAATAAGAAAAGCAGTCAAAGAAAGTGACAGCCCTTACAAGGAACAATTCTTGGAGTTCCCTGGATAAGATGCTGATAATCTGATTGTTACGCACATTTCGCCGGAGAACAACTTATAACAAGCTGTGTGTCAGCAAGATACGAAAATTGAAAGGTTTAGATAAATTATTCGTGTAAAAAATGGCCTCAGACATCATCTGGGGCCGTTTTTCTTTAATAGAATGAAAGGTTATTTTTGATAGCCGTCATCTATTTTCGCCTTAACTTTGTAATATTATTTCTGTTGCCATATGAAATAGTTAGTGTGCGTCTTTTTTGTCATGTCTTTTTATCTCTTTACGAGGAATAGAATAAAAAGGTTGTTGCCGACTCAACAATCCCACTTGGTTATGCATCTATTAGATAGAAGGACACGAAAAACAATGAACATGAAAAATGCAATAATTCTATTTGTTATTCTTTCTGCCTTATTTGTTTTCGAAGCTTGTGAAGGAATAAGCCGGGATACTTATAAAGTGAATCTGGTGGATGGCAGGTTTTTCCTGGACACCGGGGAGGTCTTCCATTTTTCTGATACATGTTTCTTTTCTCAGAAATATCATCCAAGCCACTCATGGAAGGGTCAGTATAACGATTACGTAGAGTTATCGTGTCAATTTTGGGAGGATCGCAGATATGCTTCTTATTGCATTTATATAGCGATACCTCGTGATTCATATACGATTAAGGATAACCAAGTGATTCTTCCCGCCCATTGTCCTGTCATGGTTGACTTTTTGCGGCTTTCCAATGATTTGGTCGGGATCCCTTCTTTTTATTCGGCGAAAGCTCGGTTCAGGAGTTCTTCCTTGCCATACTATTCGACCGAAGATGGGAATATTAACCCTTGTAAGGTCGACATGAAGCTTGCTTTGGATGGGGGCGGGGTTTTGAATTTGTCCTTCGACCGTGTAATGAATGGAAGTGTTTACCGGCTGCAGAGAGATCCGAGAAAATCCAGGTAAACGAAACCGGAAGATCCAGCTATGGATCATCCGGAATTTATAATATAATATCCTATCTCACATGAAAAGTATTTGTGTTTCACTAACAATTCTTGCCTCCCTGTTATCCGTCGTGGCCTGCGAAGGGCTTTCTTCGGGGGAAGACAGCTATGGGGGCATTGCGCTGACTAAGAGCAATGAGTCCGTCAGGGACGCCACGAACGGTTTTTCACTGGACTTGTTCCGCCTAGTAGCCGATGGTAGCAGCAATGTGTTCGTTTCACCGATGAGCCTTTCCATGCTCAACCTGATGCTGGCCAATGGAGCGGAAGGAGATACGTATCGGGAAATCCTGCAGCCGATGGGTTTGGGCACACGCTCCCTGGGAGAAATCAATGACTATTATCAGCTGATGATGCGGTCCTTGTCGCGCGCCGACAAGAGCATATCACTGTCACTCTCAAATTCCTTGTGGACAGCCAAAGGCTTCTCTGTCAAAAGTCCTTATAAGCGGTCGCTCGTCAATGTCTACGACGCTGATCTGTTTTCGGTTGATTTCAGCAGCCAGGCTTCCGTGGATAAGATCAACCAGTGGAGCAACCGCAGAACCAATGGGCAGGTGCCTAAACTCCTGGACAAGGTCGATGGGCAAACCTCGATGATGCTGGTCAATGCGCTGTACTTCCAGGGCGAATGGACCCATAAGTTCAAGGAGGAGGCCAGCGCCCAGGGCTCGTTCGAATCTCTGGACGGAACATCGACTCAGGCCATTTACATGCACCAGATAACAAACATGCTGAATGGATATGCGGACGAAGAGGTCTGCGTCGTACGCATGCCTTACGGAAACGGAGCCTTCTACATGGAGGCGATCCTCCCGCTCACCGATTATGGCAACTTCATCCAGACGATAGACATGGAAAAGCTGGCGAAATGGGGCAAGGATAATACGGAATATATCGACCTGAAGTTCCCCCGGATGGATTTCGAATTCGACTCTGGAGACCGGCTTCTGACCGGGGCCCTGCAAGCACTCGGCATGCACCTGCCCTTCTCGGCAGCGGCGAATTTTTCCGGCATTTCCGATGATCCCCTCTCCGTGAGTGCCATCTGCCAGAAATCCCGTATCAATGTCGATGAAGGAGGAACGATTGCCGCAGTTTCGGGACTCTACAAACTGCGCGGAGCCCCCAACTTAGATCCTAAAATTACCGAGATGCATTTCAACCGTCCCTTCATCTTCCTGATCCGGGAAAGCAGCACCGGCTGCATCCTCTTCATGGGTGCAAAAGTCCGATAGCTTACGCCGGATCCACGTCAATGACGATGGAAGTATGGCCCTTGAAATCGCGTTCGATCTGCTCGACGCGGTTGTAAAGGGCCTTTTTCGTGACTGCCAGCTGGCGGTTGCGCGGCAGTTTGATCCAGAACTGGGCGATGTGCTCGCCGCCCACGACGTCCACGGCGGGGGCCGTCGGGCCCGCGATGTCGCGGATGCCGACGGCGTCGGCCGCTTCCCGGATGAGGCGGCATACGTTCCACACACGGCCCTCATAACTGTCCTTCACCGTAATGGAAATCATCCGGACGTAGGGCGGATAGTTGAACGTTTTTCGTTCGTCCAGCAGGTTATTCGCCGGCTCGTCCGCTTCGGCGACAAGCCGCTGCAGGACCGGATGGTCCGGCTGGAAGGTCTGGATGACCAGACGGCCGGGTTCGCCGCGACGGCCGGAGCGGCCCATCAGCTGCGTGAGCAGTTGCAGCGCCCGCTCGTCGCTGCGGAAATCCTGCACAGCGAACAGGCTGTCGGCGCTGACGATGGCCGTCATCGCCAGGCGCTCGAAGTCGAAGCCCTTGGTAACCATCTGGGTACCGACCAGAATATCAATTTTCCCTGCGGCGAAGTCGCGAATCAGTTTCTGTTCCGCCGTCTTGCTCTGTGTCGTGTCGGCATCGAAACGGGCGACGGTCCGGCCGGGAAAGGCGGCCTGCAGTTCTTCCTCGATCTTTTCGGTGCCGCTGCCCCGTTCCACGAGCGCCAGCTCGTCACACGACGGGCAGCGCAGCGAATACGGGCGGTGATAGCCGCAGTAGTGGCAGGAAAGCGTGCTGTTGAAGCGATGGTAGCTGAGGGGCACGTTGCAGTGCGGACACTTGACCGGCTCACCACACGCTTCGCACTGGACCACAGGCGCATACGCACGGCGCGAACGGAACACGAGCACCTGTTTCCCGGCATCGAGGACGGCCGCCATCTCCTTGAGCAGCTTGCGCGAGAAGGAGCCTTCCATATTGTGCAGGCGAAGGGCCTTGGCCGTATCAATGATTTCGATGACGGGGGCGCTGCCGCCATAGAAGCGGTTCGGCAGTTCCGCCAGGGAGAATTTACCCGACCGGACGTTGAACAGCGCCTCGCAGGAAGGCGTGGCGCTACCCAGCAGCACGTCCGCCTTGTGCAGGGAAGCCAGCATCAGGGCCGTGTCGCGGCCATTGTAACGGGGCGCCGTGTCGTCCTGCTTGTAGGAGCGGTCGTGTTCCTCGTCAACGACGGCCAGGCCGAGCTTCCGGAACGGCAGGAACACGGCGCTCCGCGTGCCGAGCACGATGCGCGGCGCGGGATCACGGCGCAGCGTGTCGATGACCTTGAAGCGCTGTGGAACGGTCGTCCTGGAATGATAGACCAGCAACTTGTCGCCGAAAACGGCTTCCAGCCGCTGTTGCAACTGTTGCGAGATGGCGATCTCGGGGACGAGATAGAGTACGTCCCGGCCATGCTGAAGCTGCTCGGCCGCCAGGTGCAGATAGACCTCGGTCTTGCCGCTGCCCGTCACTCCGTGCAGCAACACGGGCTTGCGCTGCGCGAACCCTTCGCGAATGTGCTCCAGCGCAACCTGCTGGTCAAGAGACAGTTCGCTGAGGACGGTATCCGAATGATCCGCTTTGGCGGCTTCTTTCTTCCGGGAGGTGCGCGGCTTCGGAGGATTCAGCATCAGCTTCTGGAGGCCGGCGTTGTAAGCGGCCCGGAACACCTCGCCAGGCGTGCAAAGGTAGTAATCGGCAACGGCGCGCCAGAGCGACAGCTCGCACGGCGAAGCGGGCGGAGCCGTCAGGACCTCCTCCACCGGCTCGATGGCCGACAGGTTCACGCCCACGGGAGCGCTGTTCCGCACCTCCAGCACAACTCCCAGCGCGGGATGCCCGCGCAGGGGCACCTGCACCCACGTCCCGGCAGCTACCTCCCATCCGGCAGGCAGCCGATACGTCAGCGCATCCTTCAACTTCAGAGGCAGCAACACCTCGACATATCTCTTCTCCTCAGCCATAACCGTTGCTATTCGAATATTCTTCTGCGAAATTAACATTATTTTTTGCAGAAAGAAAAAAATCCTTACCTTTGCAGTCCCAATCCGGTGCTGTAGCTCAGATGGTAGAGCAATGGACTGAAAATCCATGTGTCGGCAGTTCGATTCTTCCCAGCACCACAGGAACCCGCTGATTATCAGCGGGTTTTTCTTTTTGTTCTCAGTTTTAGCAAAACCTACAACTTATAGATTCCCGGAATCTCCTGCTTCTTGCGGATGAAAGTAGTCATGTAGATGGGCAGGTAGGTTTTCTTACCCTGAACGGAGACATTATCGTTGCAAAGGATAATGGCCTTGCTGAGGTTGTATTCCTCGTTGTCCAGGATATTGGCCAGGGCATTATGCCGTTCGTAAT
>JAEEGL012115459.1_pt1 | contig 11161 bp, 10 predicted proteins | sample 9134231 | NCBI WGS metagenome assembly JAEEGL01 (sample SAMN16246548, study PRJNA631951) | gut metagenome | biome: gut microbiome; feature: rumen; material: fiber-attached | host: Bos | place: Iran: Karaj | collected 2018-10
TCCTATATCAAAGAAATTAAGCCATATTACTATTGATGATAACGTCAGCCATACACCATATAATTCTTTATCTACAAAATCCAGAGTTAATGGTACGATAAAAAAAGACACTCCAATACTGATACCTTTAATCAATATAGAACCAACAACGTTTCGCTTTACAGTTGCAGATCGACCAGAGCCACTTAGAAACCTTGAAACAAAATTCATTCCTCTAACCAATAGAATAATAACGAATATAAATTATTGTATGTCGGCTGTATCTTTATCCTTTCTCATGCAAGTATAAATTCACATCTTTAAAGAATGACCAAATCATAAACATGATAATAATACCAATTGGGAATGCAGCAATAATGGAAACTGACTGTAATCCATACATTGAATTCTCAGAAAACAGCAATCCTATCGGGAACAAAATGAACATTACAGCCCATAGACCACGAATAGCCTTGTGTGGTTCCTCATTGTCACCCATACGTTTATATGAATAAATAGATGCAATCAAGGTTAGGGTATCGAATGATGTTGAATAGAACATAATCATCGTTATTACCAATAACAGAAGGGCAATACTTGGCATTGGCAATGTCCCAAGGATCTGAAGAATGGCATCATAATAGGTTCCGCCTCTATCTATCAAACCTACCACATCAAGGCCGTGTTTCATCTGTTGTGCTAAACCATAATTGCCAAGAATAATGAATGAGGTGAATGTTCCTGCTAAAGCCCACCCATATCCTCCAAGTATTGTATTCTTAATGGAACGACCTTTACTAATCATGCCAATGAAGAATGGAGTGCCGATTGTCCAGGCCATCCAATAAGCCCAATAGAAAAGTGTCCAGTTCTGAGGGAATGATGTCTCACGAAGGGGGTCAAGCCATGTAGAAAGACCGATAAAGTTCTGCACCATATTGCCCATTGATTGGAATCCTGTCTCAAGAATATAACGAGCTTCACCACCTAAGAAGAATACATATGCCAAGAAAGCAAAGAAGAAATACATACACCATTTGGCCATTTTCGAAATTCCTTTCATACCGAACCATACTGCCAAACTATATATCACGGCAATAAGAATAAGGATAGAAATAGTAAGCGTAATACTATCGGACAATCCAAACACTTTACATATAGCTGCAGAAAGCAATGGTGTTGCCAGAGAGAATGTAGTTGCTATTCCTGCAAGCATAGCTAATATGGCAATTATATCGATAATACGACCAAAATTTCCATCCATTTTATCTTTGAAAATAGGACGACAAGCTTCTGAGAAACGTTGGCGATCGCGTTTGCGCACATGAATCATAAAGCCAAAGCAGATGGCCAACATCATATGGAAACACCATGCGATTGGTCCCCAGTGGAACAAGGGGAACGTAGGAGCCCAATCTTGCATTGATCCCATAGACTTTACATGTTCATCACTTGCATACATAGCCCATTCACTTAATGAATAGAACATAATATCTGCAGCCAAGGCTGATGTAAATATCATGGCACCCCACATAAAATTTCCATATTGAGGTTTCTCCAAACCTCCTAGCTTTACCTTACCGTATTTTGAATAGGCCGTCCATATGGTTAACCAGAAGACACCAACACCTAAAATCGCATAATAGATGCCACAGTCATCACCAATAAACTTGCGGATTGCCTCTAATACTGTTTTTGAGCTATCAGGAGCAACCATAAAAACTGCACATAGAGCAGCTACGCCTACAAAAGGGATTAACGTGGTTAACCAATCAATACGTCCTTTTAAACTTTCTCTTGATTCCATTTTTTTCTATGATTTTAATGATTAATTCTACTTAATAATTCTTTTGCTCTATTGTAACGATCTTTTCCATACGTTCCAAAATCATCGCCATTAGCTTCTTTGATGACAGTCCACTGAGCCCATAGAGTATCCCATAGTATCTCATAACAAAGGATACGTTCTTTGGTATGGGGTGGGATAATATCTTGATAGTATTTCCTTAAGAAATAATCCTGAGAATCTTCTGAAAACTCACTCTCAATGAAGAGAGCCGCAAAATCTGCCATCGGGTCGTTCATACCACTATATTCCCAATCTATCAGATATATAGTACCATCCTCTGCTTTAATAAAATTCTCTGGAACAGCATCGTTATGGCATGCGCACATTTCTACGCCAAGTTGATTCAGGCGTGATTCTAAAGCCATAACCTGAGGTTTAAACTCTTTCCATCCTTCGTACATGACTGCATTTGCCTTCTTAATAAGTTTGTCGTATTTTTCAATTTCTTGGAAAACACAGAACTCATTCTTAAGTCGCACGTGAGAATCATGAACTCGATGATAAATATCTGCAATCTTGCGAAGATTATCATGACGTTGGATGGTACCAGCATTTAGTGTCTCTGCATTTTCTACAAAGTCTGCCAATTTGATACCTGTCTTGGCATTGAAGTACCTTATTTCGGGATTAACACCCATACGGCATCCCTCGATGGCATTGAATTCTTCATTGCTGCGTTCCACCATACCATCGCTTCCTGGGCCAGGTACTCGTAACACATAGTTTTTTCCTTCAAAGTTTACTCTGAAGTTCTTATTACTCATTCCACCTATTTGAATAATTTCAGCTTGAGTAACATCTTTGCCTGGGAATATCTCTACAAGATATTGCTGCAGATTCTCTTTATCAAAAGGATCCTCTTTACGTCGAAGTGTGCGGAATGTGACCTCCTTTAAATGTTTAAAGTCCTTCATGTTATCCACCTCACCCCATATCAGATTTCTGAATTTCAGGACAGGTCTGTCAAGAACGTCTGTAACATCCATCATCAGATATTCATAGTTGAGATATGAATTATCTGACGATTCCCATTTGTCAACAATCTTTTTGAAAGTTGTCCTAGAGATGCGAGACAGACCAAGCAGCTCGCCTTCGAATCTGCAAACTCGGTGGCGATCTTTGCTGATCTTGGTGATAAAGCCCGCCTTTGTTTCAACAAAGCATTCATCGCCACTACCGCTTTCTTCAGTCATGACAAAGCAATTGCCTTCTTGAATCTCAGATAGTTTCTTCAATACTTCTTTCTCATAAAAGGTATCTCCTTCAACCAATAAGAAATCATCATTTATCAAGTCCTTAACCATGGCCAAAGATGCCATGGAAGACGTAAACTCATAGTTGGGATTAAAAATGAGTTGAACATCATCGGCCTGATATGCTTTGAACATTTCAGCCTGATAACCAACTACCACATAGGTCCTTGAAATACCTATCTCACGAAGAATATCAATACTACGACCAAGTAGTGTAACATCCTCTGAAAAGGGCATTAAAGGATATGGTATTTGGCTATCCCGCTCCTTACGAGCGCTTAAGATGACTGCGGTATTCATTCCAGCATGGGTCAAACATACAAAGCTCATCGAGGTTGTCGAACTCCTCAATATCATGAGGCTGATAACGACGTATCTTCATTAGAGGCAAATCGTCTATATGACGAATATATACATCCTCCCAATAGCCATGACGCGTCTCATCATTGGCATATTCTTTCTTCATGATTTCGCGGAACTTGGCTGAGAACTCCTTGTTTAAAAAGGCATGCCCTACCATATACCATGCATCACTCCCGCCAACTTCAACACTAATAATATTGTCTTCTTTATCAGTAGTCAGACAATACTCTCCAGTCTCTCCTTCAGCATAGAGTGCAGAATAATAGCTTTCTTTCGGTTGTTCTAAAAACACATTATGAGGGAAATAATTATCTGAAGAACAGAGATAAGTATCTTCCAGGTCTTCGATCACGCGAATGACTGAAGAAGTATTGTTATAGCGACTATAGTCCTCGTTCACAACTATCCTCACTCCATACTTGTCTTTGAGGTACATAAACTTTTCAGCCAAATAGCCAACAACGACTATAATATCCGAGATACCAGCATTTTTCAGTTGACATATCTGTCGCTCAATGAGAATTTCACCTTTAACCTTAAGAAGACCTTTAGGTGTTTCGTATGAAAGAGGAGCAAAGCGGGTTGCCATACCCGCAGCCATGATAATTGCATTCATTTGTTTTAGAAAGCAAACCTGGCTGTCAAGTTCACGTGTGACTTTTCGTACACAGGGTTAATTATATAAGCAACACTCAAAGGGAGTGTAAAGTTCTTCATTGCTAAGTTATAAGTGTACTTCAGTTCTATATTACATATGCTGAAATCGTGCTCATAGCCATTATAGCAGCTTTTATTGAAGGCTGCCCCCAAAGCCAACGCTAGTTGATGATCATTTAGGAAATCATAGTGACCACCTAATTCTGCATAAGTAGAATAGGCTTGTTTTTCATCCCAATTTTTATCAGCGCCTGCAAAGTAATTACTTAATAATAAGTAAGCAGGGATACTCTCAGGAGCAATTGTTACAACAGCTTCAAACCAGTGCCCAGTCTCTCTACTCTTGAAATTGAAGTATTGGTCCTTAGGTGTATCTATCGTTGGATAATAATAGTCGTTCAATCCAACTGTCAGCCACTTGTAAGTATAACTCAAACCAAGGTCTACTTCTGCATACTTACCATTGATGGCATATCCTCCCATTGCGTATACATAAAAGCCCTTATTGGAATAATTCAAACAAGGAAATACAACAGGGGCAGCATTCTCGGTCATCATCTCCATACCTCGCCAGATATATTTGGTCTGAAGGTCGATTCCAAGATGGAAGTTTGACTCACGTTTATTACTCTCTTGTGCTTGTGCACTGGCAATGCCTAAACATAAGGTAATTGCCAACATAATCTTTTTCATGTTTATTATTAATATTTATAATTGGATTCTTCTTTATACTGTGCTGGGATTTGAATCTTATTTTTCACCATCGCATTCTTTAATACTAAAAAGAAATTTTCTATATCCTTCACATCAATGGCTCCTAAAGCACAAAGACGGAAGGTATTTGTAGTTGATATCTTTCCTGGGTAGATAGTATAACCACGCTCATAACAAAAATCATGTACCTTTTCGAAACTCCAATTAGAATCATCTGGATACTTCACTGAAACGACAAGTCCTGATTGTATTTCATTCTTAATTGCTTCCTTCAATCCCAATGCTGCAACACCTTTCTTAATTGCCTCATAGACTCTGCGATGACGTGCAAACTTTGCATCTTCGCCCTCCTCGAAATATTCTTTCAAGGCCTGAATAGTGGCATAGATAGTCTGCACTGGAGGCGTAAAGTGCATCTCCCCCGTCCTCTCGAAGTATTCATATTGTAGATAGAGATTACAATAGTAGGAACGTGTTGGATAATTCTTAGATGCCTCAATGATATCCCTGCGACCAATAATAAAACTCAGTCCAGACATAGCCATCAATCCCTTTTGAGCTGATGCCATACAGAAATCAACATTATCCTTCACCACATCCAGCGGTATCATACCAAGACTAGATGTAGTATCACTCACGAAAATGGCACCATACTTATGCGCCAAAGCACCTATCTCACGAATGGGATTCAGCACACCTGTACCTGTCTCATGATGACAGCAATAGACCACAGCCACATCGGGATTCTCTTTCAGCGTATTCTCTACGTCTTCCAGATTAGGCTGCTCATAGACTGAAGACTTTAGATTAATATGAGGAATATGATACATCTCACATACCTCTACAGCACGAGTATTGTAAGCACCATTGTTTACGACGAGGATCTTCTTTCCATCTGGCACCAGCGAGTTGATACAAACATCGATATTGATAGTACCCGAACCGCAAAACAATACTGATGTATATTCTGGCTCTGGGGCATGCACCACCTTACACAAATCACTTCGCAGGTCTTTCAGCAAACCTGCAAACTCCTTCTCACGGGGACAAATGTCAGGCACTACCTGAGCATATTTAACAGTATCTGTCGTAGTGGCTGGACCGGGATTCAGCAACACGTTTCTATTAATAGATTCCATCTTTCTTACTTCTTTAAGAATTCCATTAATGTTTCTTTATTCTGAATAGGAGTCGTGGTTGGCCTTCCCAAATCCTTACGATTGCCCTTCTTCACTTTCACTTCTAAGAAGATTGGGCCGTCCCCAAGATTAGAAAGTCGTTTTTGCAAATCTTCCTTGTTATCCACAGAATATACCTGCCTATAACCTACAGCCTTAGCGACAGCAGGGATATTGATCTTTAAACCAACAGTAGGCTGTCCGCCAACTGAATCGTGGGCGCCATTATTAAACACTACATGGATGTAGTTCTTTGGAGCCTTGTTTGCCACAATGGCCATAGAACCCATATGCATGATAGAGGCGCCATCGCCATCGAAACACCATACTCTGCGATCTTGCTTAGCTAAAGCAATGCCAAGGGCTATCTGGGAAGCATGTCCCATAGAACCCACAGTCAGGAAGTCGCGTTCATGTCCTTGGTTCATCGCTGTACGATACTCAAAAAGCTCTCTACTGATCATACCTGTTGTAGAAACTATGACATCTTTGCCGCCCAGAACAGATGCAACGTTTTGAATGGCCTCTTCACGGCTCATCGTCAGATCGTTCTTCTCTATGTTCTGAAGGGTATAGACATCAAAGGTATCCTTCTCAATCACCAATGCATAGCACTGCTTGGTAACCTGCATATATGCAATGGCTTTTTTTATCTGCGCCTCAGCCTTATCCTCTTCCTTACTCAATACGGTATAGTCTATCCCCATGACATTCAGCAGACCTGTTGTCACTTTACCCTGTTTCACATGCTGTGGTTCATCATGCACACCAGGTTTGCCACGCCAACCTATCACCAACAGCACTGGGATGTTATAAACATCAGGATCTGTCAAAGATGCAAGAGGATTAATAATATTACCCTGACCTGAGTTCTGCATATATACTACAGGTATCTGGCTGGTAGCCAGATAATGACCAGCAGCCAAGCCCATAGCACCACCTTCATTGGCTGCGATAATATTATGTGCAGCATCTGCATGGTCAGTAATATAGGCACAGAGGTTTTTCAGCAAAGAATCGGGTACACCTGCATAGAAATCAATACCATAGCAGGCTAGTGTATCATAGAAAAATTGAGGTCGTATCATCTATCTGTAAAACCAATCAATTAATCATTTCTTTATTGTCCCTGGTATAAGATTTAATATCTGTTTAATAGGCATACAATATTTCTCCGAGGCTTCTAAACTTCGAGAAGTCGCCAGTATTGTTTCTGCACACTTTACCATGGCAGGATATGCTGATCTCAACATATGATTTGCATAGATAACTATATTAATACCCCATTCTGCCAATTCTTCTTCCGTAAATTGATTATATGTAGTTGGCACAGCGACAATTGGAGTATGAGGATCTTTTTCTCTGAAACGCTGACAGAATTCTTTAATATCATTACCGCTCTTGTTCTTTGAGTGGATCATCACACCATCTGCACCTGCTGCCACATAAGCATGGCAACGTTCTAAAGCATCCTCTACGGTTTTTCCTGCAATCAATGACTCACAACGAGAGATGATCATAAAATCCCGTGTTATTTGAGCCATTTTGCCAGCTTTAATTTTATCGCTGAAATTTTCTATAGAATCCTGTGTTTGTATAGCGTCTGTACCAAAAAGAGAGTTCTGCTTTAAACCGACTTTATCTTCAATAATTACTGCAGATATACCAAGACGCTCTAATGTACGAACGGTAAAAACAAAATGCTCAAGTTTACCACCCGTATCTCCATCATAAATTACAGGCTTGGTCGTTACCTCCAACGTATCGTTCAAGTCATGCAGACGAGTTGTCAGATCTACTGCCTCAATATCAGGTTTGCCCTTAGAAGTCGAGTCTGTCAATGATGATGCCCACATACCATCAAATTCACGATGCTGACCATTAACCTCTACCGAAGTATGCTCTGCAATCAAACCCGTCAATCCATTATGTGATTCCAGAATACGGACTATAGGCTTAGCAGTAATCAACCTACGTAGAGTGGCCATTCGAGCCTGAGGGGTAACACCCAAAGAATCAATTTCGTCTTTTAAACTAGATGCAGATATACCTTTTGTATAAGGAATTTCTATTACCTCTCCTCCAATTTCATCCATTGCTTTAAAAACCTCATCACGGAGATATTTATATGGTCCCTCCTGCCAATCATCGCCATGAATGATGTAATCTGGTTTATATTTATAGAGATTGGGGGCATAACTAATCTCATCCTGAGGTACGATAGAAGAGACACCTTTTATATTTTCAATAACATTCTTCCGCTGTTCATAATTTAAATATGGGAGTCTTCTATAAGTTGCTATTGCCTTATCCGTGAACAAACCAATCATCACGTTGCCATATTTTGCACCTTCATTAATAATGTTAATAAGGCCTGGGTGCATTATATCGCCAACCATACCTAAATATACTGTCTTTGCCATATATAATTATATCTTTATGTTGTTTTCTGCGTACTCCAAATCATTTTCATCATCTATCTCATACCACTGAAGTCCATAAACTTTCAAAACATTCATCGGCATAACGTGCTGAGACATATAGAGCAATTGATATTCATAACCAAGCTTTGGTTTTTCATCTACAACCTTTTCGTACTCAGAACACATCTTTGCGTAAAATGCATTACTGAGTTTGTGAATACCAACCAGCTCGCCAATAGGATTAATTTTGTTCTTATCTGTAGAACAATTTGAGAGAACACAATTATCATTCATCTCCACATAATACTGATCCTGGAACTTGGTTACAGGAGTAATCAGCATAGCACTTTCAAATTCACAATCTTGTAACGAAGTGATAGCCTTCTTCTCAAAAACCAAATCAGATTCAAGCAGTATGAAATCATCATCGCCTATAGCCTCACGGCAATTCCAAAGCGTATACATACTATTGGTTTCCGCATAGCGAGGACTAAACACGCATTCAATCTGCGGATACTCCGTTTTTAAAGCTTCATAAGCTTCCTTCTTATATCCTGTGCCAATAATAATCCTATTAATCCCACAATTAATAAGCGTCTTGATAGAATGAACAACCATTGGCTCGCCCATAAAAGACACAAAGCCTTTTGGCATCTTCTCCGTCATCTGGCCAAAGCGAGTTCCAAGTCCCGCAGCCATAATGACTGCTGTTGATATCTTTTTCATTTCGTTGATGATAGAGAATTGATTGATTTGTTACTTGGAACCAGCTTAGCTCCTCACTTGCTTCTAAGAATCATCACTTCTTGAAGGTTAATCCTGCTAAAATATCAGTGAATTATTATAATCCGCGCGGGATTAACTAAAGGAGGAGGGGTAGGGAGACAGAAGTAGGAAGTCTGAGGCAGGAAGTCTTAAAGGTTGTGGCAGCAGAGTTGGGCGAATGACCGTGGTGCAGGAAGAAAGGTGGATGGGAAAGTGCCTTCAAAAAGAAATCCAAAAATATTTGGAGGTTTCATATAATTATCGTATATTTGCCAACGGAAAGGGATATCGATATCTGAAATCATCCCAAGAACAGTATTGCTCGTTAGCGCATATACAATTGATATGAATAAATGGTGGTATAAGGTTGGCTTTTATCTTCTTTCGATGGTATTTTTCCTAATAATTGTTATGATATTAGGAACTAAAATACCTGTCTATTTTGGTGAAGACTGGGAGTTTATCGGAATGAAGGTTTTCCTGCAGAAAGGCGTGATGATTCCGATAATATGCTTATTGTTCATAATAGCTTCTTTGTTTTTTTGTCTCTGGTTATATAAGTGGAACAAAAGTAGTAGATTAGGACCAGTGACAGAAACTACGTATGAAAATGTGAGCGGAGATGTGATGTCGTTTGTTGCTTCTTACTTTATTCCGCTTGTTAGTTTCAACCTGAGTGCTACATGGCAACATGTTGTTGTTTTGTTTCTGCTGTTTATACTGATAGGAGTCATATATGTGCAAGCGGATATATACTATTGTAATCCAACCTTAATGGTACTGGGGTTTAGGGTATATAAAGTGATTGGTAAGCATAATAAAAATAGATCCTTTACACAAACTGTCATAACATGGGGAACATTGAGCGATGGCGACATAATCAAATATATACCGATTGACAAAAAGACAAGTTTTGCTTATAAGATATGACTAAAGAAGAATTAAAAAGTAAGGTCGCATTTATAGGAAACGACCAAATAGAAAAGAGTATCAATCTGTATGTAACTACGGATACAACCGGACTGCAGCTCTTTAATATTGTAGAAAACGACTTGAAGGATTTATGCGATATGTTCGTCAAATCTGTCAAGGCAAGGGTTCTTGATGATAATGAATATGTGGTAGAGGATTACTCTACCTCCTTGAAACGTGAGGATGTTATGCACGTATATGACCTGCAAGATCAACTAACAGACGAAATGAACAAAATGAAGGAGGTTGAAATTATTCAGATACCCTCTTATTTTGACAAAAGCCAAACTAAGATTGAAAAGATTAATGGTATCTATATTATCATCAAGGATAATGCGAACCAGCATAGCTTAACGCTATACAAGAATATAACGAACGTAGATAAGGCATACGCGGCTTCAACATTCTTTATTTTTGGCAGCCAAAATAGACAATTTGAACGTCAGAAAGACACAATGTTGAAAGTTACGCCTACATTCCAAATGCTGCAGATAGATGGAAGTATTATTATAACAGATATAGGTAAACTTGAAAAACCATTGCACTTGGATGCTATACTGGAACGTGAAACTGTAAGAGATGTGACTACTATAAGTGGCACTATCGCAATGAATACAACACACTTATTAAATGTTTGTAAGAAACCCAAGTTATGTAAGAAACTGAGGCATGCCTTACAAAAAAGCAAGGTCGTGAAGAAACTGGAAGATGGTACACTGACAGGGGCTCAGATAGTGATTTTTGTTGAAACAAAAACTAAATTGAAGTTCAAATACAATCACGCCAAAACGAAATTCCAGTTGGGAACTGATGCAGAAGCTGAAAGGTTTATTAAACTGATGGATGATGATTATCTGATGTCAGAACTGACAGGGGAGAAGTATGATTCGCCAGATAAGGACGCAATGGAGGCTTAGGAAAGTCATTTGATATGGGACCAATAAGTGAAGCATACCAACAGTTGTTCAGGTTGAGGTCGTTGACTATACGTGAACATCCGATATTAAA
>JAEEGL012624012.1_pt1 | contig 11161 bp, 6 predicted proteins | sample 9134231 | NCBI WGS metagenome assembly JAEEGL01 (sample SAMN16246548, study PRJNA631951) | gut metagenome | biome: gut microbiome; feature: rumen; material: fiber-attached | host: Bos | place: Iran: Karaj | collected 2018-10
CGCCCGTTGCATCCTGCCCGTCACCTCCCGCACCGACATCGACCCCAACCTCGGTCTGCGCCACCGCAGTGCCATCGGTGTCACCGAGCAGCTCGACGTGGTTAGTGTCATCGTCTCTGAGGAGACGGGTGCCATCTCCTACGCCCTCGAAGGCGAGATACACCACAACGTCACCCCCGCCCAACTCCGCCAAGCCATGGAACACCTGCTAGAGAGCGGCAATATTGAAAAATAGGTAGTATATGAAAATTGAAATTCAGTGATTAGTGAATTTCAGTAATGAGTGAATCGACAAACGACCACTCCAGTTAACTCCCAGTTCCCTTTGCCATCCTAGAGGAATCTCAATTTGTTGCGTTTTCACCCTCCACCTTTCAATTCTCACTTTACGTATAATAGGTGGTTGGTATGGCTACATGATGATCTCTTTAATGATAGACAACGTGTGTGAATACCAAGGTTGTAGTTCTTCGTTTACGTCTGAGGCATGTTTTTGCCCTCCAATAGTGTCAATCAATGCTAGAAATTCCGTTTTCTCAATTAGTAGTGAGTCCATCTGTTGTAGTTCTTCTAATTGGGCCATTGCTGTACGCAGACTTTCTTCCCTGTTACCGATTGTATATTGATATATAGACAAATAATAGTGGGTGTAGATATCATCAAATTTGCTGGTTTGACAATTATTTAGTTCTTCAAAGATTGGCTCAATCTCGCACGATTTATGTTCTCTAAGCAAAAAAAGAATCTTACTATGAAGATGTCGCGGATAATACCTGTCCATGCGCAGTCTGGAACTATATAATCTGTCTGCCCAAGCAAGTTCCCTTTCGCAAACCACAGGGTCATATACAGAAGAGAAGAGCTCAGTCTCCAAATTAACATACCGTACGGCTAGTTCCAATTGGCGTGACTTAAACTCGAAATCGGATTCTGTAATCCCGCTTTGCCAGTCTTTTTTATAGAATTCATCTAATGCCGACTTGAGTTTTTGTCGGCCATCGTCAAACTGGCATAATATTATCAACACACGTGAAAGGTTCAGGTGGTAGTAGATAATCTTTTCCAACGAAACATTTCGTTTCATTGACAGTTGTATTGCATTTTTAAAGAACTCTGCCGAACGAGAAATTAAGCCACATTTTTTTGTGGCTAGTCCCAGCATATTCTGTACGGAATACTCCAATTCGCTATTTCCATAATCCTTGCCAAGTAGTTCCATGTTATTGCTTATGGTTTCGTATTCCCCATTGATATAGTAATATCTTAGGGCAGTCATTCTCTCTTTATCATTCATTCCGTTATGCAATGGTATCGTAAAACCGTGCTTCTTCAATTGTGCAAATAGCCCTTTGTTAAACAAATCGTTGCCAAAAGAATACAGAATATCGTTGAAGCCTATGCTATGGAGTATCTTTCTCTTTACGGTATCGTTCATTAATGAAAACTCGACAAACATCCGTTGAAGCATCAGGTCAACACCCAATACATCTTTGCGTCGTTTCCAAAACACAACATCAGAGAACACCTTTACCAAATCCATTTGCCTGTCTGCTGCAATCAGATATTGTGGCTGATACGTATAAAAATGATGTATCATATCATCGTCGGACAAATCGTCGTCAAGAACCTCCATTCCCCAGTCACACATCTTCTCAAAACCATCTTCAAGACTCACATAAAACCTCCTATTGTCACTATCGGTGAGCCAATCTGAGAATGATTTGTGAAATGGAATGATGTATTCTTCATTCTCTTTCAGCAGAGGCCCAAAGCGATTGACAACCCTCTTAAAACGCGTCTTGTCCTTACACCATTCTTCTGTGTCGTGTATTCTTTTATAAATATATTTTCGTTTGATAGGCTGATACGATGCCAACATCAGATGAATGATTGGCAATGCGTGAGTGTCAAAATCATAGGGGCCTGTCCCAAAATACCTTCTCATATGTGCATCATAAAAATTGTTTAACCCCTGAGGCAGTTGCGACATGTCATTTCTTTTTCCTCTGCAGATAGCAGCGCACATTAGTTTTGCATAAAGTATTACATTGCCGCTTCGCTCAACTATGGTATTAATTAAGCCTTCGTTTTTGGCAAGGATGGTGTTGTTCAGATTGGCTTTCACAAAATCTTTAATATCAGAGGCGCAATTCATCTCGTTGTTTTCGCCATCAAGGTCTATTACATATGAGACATCCTTTAGTGGCAATGTCACTGAAATATCGTTTCTAGTGGTTATTATAAATCGCAACCATTCTGGCATGTCATTTACATACTGCGCCAATGTTTCGGCTACCTTGTTTACACCGTTTTCGCTCGCTTCGTCCAATGCATCTATTAGTATCACAATCTTCTCCCCACTGACATGGGTATCTTTCAGATTGCCTAAGATAATATCTTTAAGCATAGCACCTGAATTTTCTTCCCCACCTTGCACTAAATCTTCAATTTTGGAGATTTCCAAAGAATCATAGAAATAAGGTAATCGGGAAGCCAGATACCATGTCAATGATTTGACACATGTCAGCAATGAACGCGTTGCTGCATCGTTGTACTGACAGAGATGCCACGCATGTATTCTTTCGGGTAGTTTGCGGGTCGCTATCCATAAAGAATAAGCTGTCTTGCCTGTGCCAGGACTGCCCTCGATGAGAAGCATCCTCTCATTCCTGTTCTCCAGCCAGTCTATAGTGGTATTGAGTAGCCATTTCCGTGGACAGTAGTTCTGGAGGTGTTTGTCTATGTCAAGTGTGAACTGGCACGGGCTTAATAATCTGTGCAGAATGTTCTGCTTTCCATCTATTTTGATTGACTCTTTTGAATCAATTAAATTACACAGAGCCTCTATACGTTGTTGGAAATCCTTATTGTCAATATTAATCTCGCACTGAGTCAAATCGAACCATTGTATGCTTCCGATAGGCAATGGCATGGGAGCCGGAGTCAGCCGTATTGGCAATATTCTGACGCGCCCCTCCAATGCCCTCAGAATTTCATTGATACAGAAATTATAGCGTTTGTCACTGGTAGAATACGGTGTGACAATATAGATGAAGCATGAGTCAGGTTTGCTTGCTATGAGTTTGTCAAGATTATCCTCAATCTGTCGTACCCAATCCGCTGATTTTTTCATATCACCGTCCCACCAAGTCTGATATTCCTTTCTCTTATTTAATGTCTTGATTATCACTCTAACTTTTTCGGTGAATTCATCATGCCCATATGATACAAAAATGTGTGTGTTCATTGTTGACTATTATTTAAATAATCATCTAGCCATACAAAGTCTTTGACAATTGCAACAGCTCTTTCTTCATTAGAATCAAAAGACAATATAGCCTCATTTATTATGTCCGAATTCAATAGATAGATTTTAGATTTTATTCCATCCCCATTCTGCAGTTCCCGAAACAGTTCCCTATTAGCGAATGCATCTTCTGATATTGCAATGGGATAAGTATATTCATATGACGTTTTTGCCTTAAGATTTATTGCATTTGTTTCTTGTTCTGTCAGTTTTCGAGAAATAAACATTAATACATAACCATCCGTTATTCGTTGTTCATGCGTATTATTCTGGTAATAGTCCATTGGTAAAAGTATGACCCTGAATGATTTCTTCATCAACTCATGAGCAACCATTTGATTGAAAGAAGTTTCTGTGGACCATATATAAACCGTAGATCTTCTGTCAAATCTGTCTATGGCATTGTCAATTTGAGGTTCATCAGCATCTATATCAATCACCTCGTAAGGACGTTGAAGGGATTTGATGTATTCTGTTTCTTTTTGGACCCATTCTGATTTTTGAGAGTTTTTACTGTCGCATAGAATAAATCTGTCACGTGCTTTTATTTCACGTTTAATAAGCTCGAATATCTCATCATCATCATCTAAGCATTTTAGAAAAAACAAAAGTGGTTTATAATGTCTTGCTTCCAGCTTGTTCCTCAATCGGATAATCTTGCCAAAATCTTTATTGGAATGAGAAACAAACACCCATGCATTTTTGCCAAGCATGGTTTGAACCGAGTCAATGAGATTTGAGTAGTCACGTTCGGGCCCAATGCTGATACTATTATATTCTGCCAAAGTGAACTGTAGCCTCGGAGGAGGTTGTGGAACATTAACATATACAGGAAGAATAAATTGGGCACCCAACTGAATCGCATATCTTATTTCATTTATCATTCCACTTGAATCCTGTGTATTTGGGCCTATAATACACATAAATATTTTAGTATCATTTACAATACTCTTAATGGCAGATGATATTTCTTCCGTAATTGAGAATCCTGATTTAATGGAAACGTAGTCAACCCAGCATGACAAGCCCTGATCCTCCAACACGGAAACAATCTCTTTTACAATGTCATAATCCCGATGGCTGTAACTGATATAAATGTCATATTTAACTTCCATAATTACACTTTTATATTATTTGTACTGATTCTCCAAATCAAAAGATATAAGAGCTTCTACAATTGCTTTTGCCTTATCTTCATCAGAAAAAATACCATTTACATCAATAATGTTTTTATCTCGCAGGAAATTGGGTAAATTATTTCTACCATTCATCGTGATTGGAAGAACCATATTGGGAGCTATTTCGTATGCAATCTCCACTTCTTCTTGAACAAACCAAGCAGAATTGTTAGAATTTTCAATGAAGAATAAAAAATAGCCGTTTGAAAGCGTTGATTCTAGGACTTTTCTTATTATTTGAGACATGCCTTTTAAACCACCAAAATGTCTATACCAATGTTGTTGGTCTAATAGTTGAACATCCGTTGGTTTGAATCCTTGAAGAGTTAGGTGTTTTTTTAGCAAATCTCCTAAACTCGTATTATTAACAGCATCATAACACAAAAACACGTTTGTTCGCTTTCTGAATGGTTTAATCAATTGTAAAACGTCATCTTGTATGTTTTCACTGTCTAAGTCTATCGAAGACAAATCCACAACTTCGTACATTCTTCTCTTAGAACGGATATAATCAACTACAGATTGAACGAACTTTGATGCTTGGGCATTGAGACTATCACAAAGAATGAAACGGCGACGGGCATCAATTTCTCGTTTTAATAGTTCGTTAATCTCATCTTCATCCTCCATACACTTCAAGTAAAAAAGAATTGGACGGAATCCACTATCTTCAAGTGCATTTCTAACAAGGCGTACCCGATCAAAGTCCTTTGTCGAATGGGATACGAACACCCAGAATCCTTCTTCTATATCGTTCTCTTTCATAATGTCATTAACCCAGGATGGCAGCTCTTTGTTCCTTGCTATTATATCTAGATAAAGTAGTTGGCAAGAATAGAGTCTACCGTCTTGCGTATAAAATCCTCATTTGGATTAGCACATTCAGAGTCTGGTATGTCAAACGACAAGAATCTCATTCCATTTCTTTGCTCAGCATAACATTCAACGCGATTGCAAAATCCTCTCACATTATAATCACTTGTTTTAAGTCCAACAACTAAAGAGGCTTGTTGAAGTCTTGCCATTTGTTGTTTTATGTATTCTAATGCTTCTTGAGGCAATTGTCCGTTCCATATCGGAATGTGTTCGTCATCTTCAAAAAGAACGAATTCAATGTTAATATCATACTCTCGTAGATTCTCTATGATGCGATTACGAATTATACGTGTTTTTCCAGTGCCTAAAAATCCAATTGTTTTTAAATAATCTGTCCAATACGAGAGCTCATCCAATATATAGTTTGAGGGCTTTTCCAAATCAATTTCTTTAAAGATTGCTCCTTTTACCTCTTTAACTTGGGACAATTCCCATTGTACAAATTCTGACTTTATGGCGTTCTCGCTATTACAGTATAAGAATCTTCGCCGTGCCTGAATTTCACGATGTAGTAAATCTTGTAATAGAGAAAGATCCTCCCCTTTTGTTTCAAGACATTTTAGATGAAACAATAGAGGATAAAATGATTTGTCCTCTAGGTAATTACGAATAGCTCTAACTTTTTCCCAATCTTTAGATGAATGTGAAACGAATATATATTTTAAGGGGTTAGAATTCATATGCATCAATCTTTTAGTCCAGATAATATTTCTTTCGCTCCTCTTGAGTCGGCCTAATTGCAAACTGTTTCTTTACCTTATTTATAAGGCCTTGAAGATCCGGAATCTTCCAAAAATTAACGACTCCGTCATTTGAAGCAGAAGCTATTTGTTGACCATCCGGGGAGAAAGCGACACTATTAACACACTTCTCATGCCCATATAAGGTAATAACGACCTCTCCGGTTGCTACATCCCATATTTTAATAGTATTATCCATATCAACGAATTCCCATCCAGAACAAGAAGCCAACCTTCTACCGTCTGGACTAAAACTTAGGTCATTCACATGATTAGTATGCCCTTTAAGCACTATATGGCTGTTATTGGATTTCCAGACAATAATAGTTCCGTCATCGGAACACGATGCAAATAATTCGCCATCAGGACTAAATGAAATAGAATTAACAGTATCGTTATGTCCTTCAAATTTTCTCGGGAATATAGGCTCTTCTCTAGATGTATCTTGGGATTTAATTAAAACAAGACCTCTCATGATATTAACTAAGTGCCAAAGATGAATGTTACCATTAGTATCACCTGATAACAACAAAGAATTATCTGGACTTATTGCTATACATTCAATTTCGTTGTCACTTTGCAAAGAAACTATTTGTTTTCCAGTTCGAACTTCCCAGATTCGTATTGTCTTGTCATCAGAACAAGATGCTAAATATCTTCCATTGCTAGTATATACAACATCATTTACACTTTGTGAATGCCCTTCCAAAGTTATTCTTACTTCCCCTTTCTTGTAATTCCACAACTTAATAGTTCCGTCATCGGAACACGATGCAAGTTCTGGTTGATTAGGACAAAATTTGACTTTCCTAATTGGCTTAGAATGACCATTTAATTCGCAAATAATACTTTTCCCACTTTTATCCAAGATATGCACAATCTTATCAACTCCTCCATATGCAAAAAACTTTCCATTAGGACTAAACGCCACAGACGCAATCCACTTGAAATGTGAATCTATGTTAGAAATTCCCAATGATGCAATATGTAGAGTATCTTTATTTTTTAGGTCCCATATTCTACTCGTGGTATCTTTAGAGGCAGAAATAATTTTACTCATCTTATAGTCAAAACGAACAGAACTTACTGAATCATGATGCCCTTTAAAAACCGTAAATGGGATTCCTGTATGAACTTGCCATAAGATTATTAACTTGTCTTGAGAGGAAGATACTAACCACTTTCCATCTGGACTATATTGTAAAGACTCAACCGATTCTCTATGTCCTTTGAGCGTTATAAGATGCTCACCCCTAAAATAGTCCCATATTTCAATTTCACGCCCTTGTATAATAGCGATAGTATTGTCGTGGGGATTATATGCAAAAATATCATGTGATTGATAAAGGTCAACATCAACATCGACGAGGAAATTCGTTAACGCTCTTGTTCCATCCGGATTCCATAATTCAAGCGTTAAGATGTTTTTTTGTTGTTTTGTACTATAAACATATGCTATTCCTTTTTTATCTATATATACGATTATTTTGTGTTGATTAAAATATCGAACAAGAGAGATGCCACTTATTACATCATTTACACAATCTGTAACTTTTTCTGTATTATTATCCCATAAATAAATGTCATGTTTTGTCGCAAAGCATAAAGTATAGCTTTTGTACTCACTAGAAACATAAAGTACGTCTTCTTTAGGAGAGCTAATTCTTGTTTCACAAAAATTGTTTAAATCAAACAAAGACACTTCCTTGGATAGATTTCCTATAGCTATCATTTTTCCGTCCGCAAACAATGAGATTTTATCTTTATCATAATCATTACCATATTTATCATAATCATCGAAAAGATATGGTAGACGTAAAGAGAAAACGACAATTCCCTCTTTAACGTTCCATATGTTTAAAGACGATGTTCGTTCATTAGATATCATCGAGGGAGAGTTAATAGTAATTATCAGTTTATCATCCTTTGCAAAGAATGCCAACTCAACATCTCCTTCGTGATACAAAATGGCATTTTCTTGTCGTGTTGATTTTAGTAATGCTGTTTCTGCTTCTGACACATATGGCCTGTCCTGATTCTCTAAATCCTTCGGTAAAGCCTCTAAAGCCAAAAGTCTAGCAGTATAAGAATCCCCTTCATCAACAAGGGCATTCGCCTTCTCTGCCAAGAAACGGCTTTGGACTCTTAACAGGTTGTCTCTTTGTTCACGAATCTTTCGTTCTTCTTCAGCCCTCTCTAGTTCATACCGGTCCCACAGGCTAGGAAAGTTGACTTTTAGCATGCCAGCCACCACTTTTACAAAAGCGATGTTACGACCACCATCTTTGTTGACATCCCCACCGAGCTTGGATAGTTTGAGTGCTGTGGGAAAACAGTCTTTTGGTTCGCCTTCGACAATAAATGGGAAAATGTGATCTTCTTTTCCTGATGCAATAAAAGTTTTCACTTCTTTGTTCACAGCATCAGACTTCGCAGCATTGGGAGAGCAGATGACAATAAGATTGTTGGTGTTAGTCAAAGCATGATTCACCTGTTCATCCCATTCAGGGCCTGCACTCAACTCGTCTCTATCACGAAACACCTTGCGCAGATTGTCTCTCACATCAGTTCGTCCATTAAACGATGCGGGCAAATGGTAATGTTCCAACTCATGTCTGAGCCATATTGCCCATTCGTTATCCAAGCTTGAATAACTAATAAAAACGAAATATTCTTGATTTGCTTCCATTGCCTTTCTAATCAATACTATTTCATCCGTTCTTCAGGGGTCAACAAATTGTCTTTAACTTAGTTATATTTTACAAAGATGTTTTTTTTCTTAGCCTTCAATTTGCGATAATCCTTGGAATCTCCTTGGAAAATCTGCGGTCGATGTCGGCAGTGGCTTGTTCAAGCTCGGAGAAAGGGCGAATGTCATCGTGAACGAACAACGCTTTGAGGCGCTTTTTCTCGGGTTTGCCTTGGTCGGTGATGGCTTGATGCTCTTCTTGGGTGGTGGAGCGGAAGCCCATCAGCAATTTCTCAACATTCCAGCGGTTGTGTTCGACTTGCGAGAGGACTTCAATGTTGGCTTCAAGGTTTTCTATGCCACCGATGCCACGGAGTTTGGTAGGAATGGCAGCGACATTGTATAAGCTAGACCATCGGTCGTAGATACGGCCGCTGTTCCACTCATCTAGCATCTCTTTCTCATTGGTATAATCTACGTTCTCTTGATCTAGATGCCAATAGAAATGGTTGAGGTGTTGGGCGTGAAGTATGTCCTTGGAGTTGATGCGGTTAGAGATCTCCTGCCCTGACATGCCAAATGCGACGACATTGGAGAACTTGGAGCCTTTCAGGTAGGCCGCCAGATCACCCTGTGCAGGCTGGTAGACCCAGACGGGGATGTGGTTCTCGGTGACGGCATCGGGCATATATAGTGCGGTGGCGATGCTGTGGTGCGACGATTCGAAGCAGATGGCCAGTGTGAGGTATTGCTTGGGGTCAACAGCCCATTTGGTCAATTTGTTGCAAACCATGGCTGACTCAATGTTTGCTTCGATGAATTCAAATTCGATGTCGAGGAAGTCCATTCCCGTTTCTGGCTTGTGTTCAGTAACGGGCTCTTCTTCTCCTTTCATGTCACAAAAAGTATAGCGGCAGTGGTTGAATAGATGTCGATAATGCCCCAGAAGATTGGTCATTTTTTCCTTGGCGTTTTTGTCAATGAAGGTTATCTTTGTCTTTACTCCAGATTTAACAAAGTTAGGATAGTGGCAGATAAAGGCTACCTCACGCGCCATCGCGATACCCATCTGCGTCAATCCCACAATCACTAGATGCACGTTCTTCTCTGGATGACAGCTGATGTCATCACTGTCGCCACGGCTATCGAGACGAAGATGTTCGCAATGATTGCGTTCTAGGTATTCGCCTGTGACCATCAACCGTGCCCACTCATCGTAAAAATTGAAGCTATGGAAATGCTTCAGTGCTGTATCAAACTCCTTGTCTCCGCTTTGTACAAAGGTTTGGAAGAGCGAGAATGTGGACTGGTGGCTGATGTTAACATAGCATTCAGGCATATTATCTTTGCCGCAGATGCGGTAGATGGCTTGAAAACAGTTCATGTTTAGTGTGTCGTGAGTCTCCTCATTTTGCTCTCCAATGATGTATATGTTGGAGGCTTTATCAATTCCCAGTCGATTGAGGTCATTCTCGTTGCAACGGTTAGCACGTAGCACTATCACCCGCTTACGTTCATTCTTGCTGAGTCGTGAGTATAGTTGGTCGTAGTATTCGGCAGCATTTTTTGTGACAGCGACAACAATGCGAGCAGTAGTTTCGGAACAGAGTTTCTGAATCATTCCGACCACCAATTCGTCATAGCCGAAGAAGAGGATGTGGTCGCTGAAACGGTAGCGCACATTGCCGTTTCGAAAGCGGTCAGACCGTGTGCGCAAGCTATTGGTAATTGTGGCAATAAGTACTCCCGACAGAAGTATTGTTCCAAGAATGTAGGCAAGCCAGATTAGGAAAGCATGAGGAAATGACTTTCCATGGTTTGGAGTCTCGTATAGGACAGCTCTTAGCGAGAAGCCACTAGACATGTCTGCAAAGGTTTGGCCAAAAGCATATCTTTTTAGTGCTATGGAATAAGCGATGCCCAACAGGATGAAAACGACACCGAAAAGGCTGGCGGCCACTATAATCTGTTTCCATATTTCTCCCGAAATAGTTCGGTCAAGCCATAGTTTAAGGTTTTTCTTCTTCATGGTAGTTTATGTCCAATTATTTTATAGATTTCATTTTGCGTTGCTTCACTCGCGAAGTATTTTGTTTTACTGATTGAAAATCAAATGATAATGTAATAAACTTCGATACTTAATTTATAACAAAGTTACGGATTTTTTTTATTTTTTTGTGATTTCTATAATTTTTTTCATTTTTTTTAGATTTTTTGGTGTTTGATGCCATAATTTTTATCGAAAAACGATAATTTTTTTGTTGTTTCTAGAAAAAGTTGTATTTTTGCAGCGTCAAATGATAAGGCGATAATTGATTGGTTTCCGTATATCGGTATGAGAAATAGCAATATAGCGCGGGTGCGCACACTC
>JAEEGL013878257.1_pt1 | contig 11161 bp, 10 predicted proteins | sample 9134231 | NCBI WGS metagenome assembly JAEEGL01 (sample SAMN16246548, study PRJNA631951) | gut metagenome | biome: gut microbiome; feature: rumen; material: fiber-attached | host: Bos | place: Iran: Karaj | collected 2018-10
CCTGCCGGCATGGGAAGGCTCGGGTTCGGGTTCGGGCTCCGGCTCCGGCGCAGGGCCGGGCGTATGGGTGGGCTCGGGCCGCAGAAGGCCCGCCAGGCCGAATTCCTCCACCGGGGAGACCGGCCGCACCACCGGCGGGGCCGTGATGACCACGGGCTCCGGCGCGGGGAGCTTCTCCGCGGTCGTTCCCGGCTCCTTTTCCGGTTCCGGCGCGGCGGCGGGCTGCCCTTCTCGGTCCATGTGCTTTTCCAGCCACGCCCGCTTCGCCCCGCAGTGGGCGCACCGGAGGCTGCGGCTGCCGTTGGGCAGACCGCAGGTGCAGATCCACAGCCCGGCCTGGGCGTGGTAATAGTAGTCGCAGCGGACGCCGCCGGCGATGGCGCTGCGGGAAAGGCGGTCGTAGGCGGGGTCCTCCTGCTTCACGGGCTCCGGCGGGGGAAAGGCAATGTAGTCCTGGTCCCGTTCCTCGTCCCAGGTGGAGCCGTCATAGAAGCGGACCCGCTGGGCAAAGACCTCCACGAAGCTGGTGCCGGGAGGGGTGAGCTCCACCACCCGGTTGTCGCCGAAGATCCGCCCCGGCAGCGCGGAAACCGCCGGCACCGGGACCAGCTCCAGCTGGGCCAGACGGGTGTGGGCGGCGTCGAAGCAGATCACCCGCAAAAACACCTGACGAATCCGTTTTTCCGAAAGGTTGACCATCCGGACCTGCAGAAGACGCTTGCCGCTCTCCAGATCCAGGCTCAGCTGATACCGGCTGACCAGCACAGGGCTCTGGGGGCCGAACAGGTGCTGCTCCGCCGCGGACAGCGTTTGAAATCGTTGATAAGTCGCCATAAGGGCCTCCTCATCCGTACTCGCGGGGGGTTGTCGATAGTATTTCAATTTATTATACACGAAAACCCACGGTATGGCAATCTTTTTTTGTCGGCCGGCGGGGATCGGATGCACGGAAAAAGATCTGCGAATCATTTGCAAATTTTCCTTGACAAACCGCGGAGCGGTTGTTATAGTAAGGTGCAAGCTTTTGAGAATCATTCGCAAATCGGAGGAACACGCCGTGCAAGCCTATATGACACAGCCGAGAAAACGGCTTTTGACCTACCTGCACGCTCACCCGGACGAGACCCTCTCCGCGGGGCAGATCTCCAGGGATCTGCCGGAGATCAGCGTCAGCGCGGTTTACCGGAACCTGGCCGCCCTGGAGCAGGACGGCACCGTCCGCAAGGTGGCCAAATCCGGCAGCCGGGAGGTCTTCTATCAATATATGCAGGCCGAGTCCTGCAAAGCCCATCTGCACCTGAGCTGCAAGAAGTGCGGCAAGACCTTCCACATGGACGAGGCCGAGACGGAGCAGCTGCTCCAGTCCATCGCCCGGGTGGACGGCTTTGCCGTGGACCGGGCGGACACCGTGCTCTACGGCGTCTGCGACGACTGCGCGGAGCAGCGCCAGGCTGCGGCCTCCCATACGGAAACGGAGTAACACGATATGAAACGGATCAAACGAATCCCCGTGCTCTTTGCCCTTCTGCTGGCCGCCGCGATGCTCTGCGGCCTTCTGACCGGCTGCGTCGAAAACAGCGCCGCCGGCACCGACACCCGGCCCTCTCTGGAGGGCAAGACCCTGTCCGTGGTCACCACGGTCTTCCCCATCTACGACTGGACCCGCCAGATCATCGGCGGGCAGGACGAGCTGGTGGGGCTGACCCTGCTGCTGGACAAGGGCGCCGATCTGCACAGCTATCAGCCCACCATGCAGGACGTCTACACGATCTCCACCTGCGACGTTTTCATCTACATCGGCGGCGAATCCGACCGCTGGGTGGACGACGCTCTGAAGCAGGCCACCAACAAGGACATGACCGTGATATGCCTTCTGGATCTGCTGGGCGACGCGGCGAAGGAAGAGCAGGCCCTGGAGGGCATGGAGGAAGAGGAAGAAGAGGAGGACGGCCCCGCCTACGACGAGCACGTCTGGCTGTCTCTGCGAAACGCCCAGACCCTCTGCAGCGGCATCTGCGACGCCCTGTGCCGGAAGGATCCGGACCACAGCGCGGATTACACCGCCAACCTCAAGGCCTACAACGCCCAACTGGCGGAGCTGGACCAGGCCTATACCGCCGCGGTGGAGGCTGCGCCGCTGCGCACGCTGCTCTTTGCCGACCGCTTCCCCTTCCGCTATCTGGCGGAGGACTACGGCCTGACCTGCTACGCCGCCTTTTCCGGCTGCTCCACCGAGAGCGAGGCCTCCTTTGAGACCGTCAATTTCCTGGTGAACAAGGTGGACGAGCTGGGACTGCCCTGCGTGTTGACGCTGGAGCACGGCGATCAGCGGCTGGCCCAGACCGTCATCTCCAACTCCAAGTCCGGCAATGCCGTGATCCTGGAGCTGAACTCCCTGCAGTCCGTCACCTCCGAGGGCGTCAGCGAGGGGATCACCTATCTCGGCGTCATGCAGTCTGATCTTGAGGTGCTCAGGCAGGCGCTCGGAGGCTGAGCGGGCCGAGCCTGACCCGGTAGAAAAACCACAGCAAAGGAGGCCCTGTCATGGCCCTTTTGACCTGCTCCGACCTCTCCCTCGGATACGAGGGGAAGGCGATTTTGGAACATCTGCGCTTTCAGGTGGACGCGGGGGACTATCTCTGCATCGTCGGAGAAAACGGCTCCGGCAAGTCCACGCTGATGAAAACCATCCTCGGGCTGATCCGCCCCCTGCACGGTGAGATCGTCACCGGCGACGGCCTGCGGCCCAACGAGATCGGTTATCTGCCCCAGCAGACCGACGTGCAGCGGGATTTCCCCGCCAGCGTCTTCGAGATCGTGCTCTCCGGCTGCCAGGGACGGCGGGGTCTGCGGCCCTTCTACAGCCGTGCCGACCGGGCTCTGGCCCGGGAGAACATTCGGCGCATGGAGATCGAGTCCCTGTCTCGCCGCTGCTACCGGGAGCTCTCCGGCGGGCAGCAGCAGCGGGTTTTGCTGGCCCGGGCCCTGTGCGCCACGAAGAAGCTCCTGCTGCTGGATGAGCCCGTGGCCGGCCTGGACCCCAAGGTCACGACGGAGATGTATCAGCTCATTTCGGATCTGAACCGCAAGGACGGGATCACCGTGGTGATGATCTCCCATGATCTGGAGGCGGCTCTGAAATACGCCACCCACATCCTCCACATCGGCGCGCGGCTCTTCTTCGGTCCGGTGTCGGACTATCTCAGCAGCGAGACCGGCGCGAGCTGGATCGAGAGAGGAGGGAGCGGGAAATGAGTTTGGGCGATTATCTCAGCATGCCCTATGCCCAGAACGCTCTGATCGTGGGCATCCTCGTGGCCCTTTGCGCCTCCCTGCTGGGCGTGCCCCTGGTGCTCAAGCGCTTCTCCTTCATCGGCGACGGCCTCAGCCACGTGGCCTTCGGCGCCATGGCCGTGGCGGCGGTTCTTGGTCTGACCAGCGACATGCTCCTGATCCTGCCCGTGACCATCGTCTGCGCCATTCTTCTGCTGGCGGCGGGCACCAACGCGAAGATCAAGGGCGACGCCGCCGTCGCGATGATCTCCGTGGGCGCTCTGGCGATCGGCTATCTGCTGATGAACCTTTTCCCGCCCGGCAGCAAGTCGAACATACCCGGCGACGTTTGCTCCACCCTCTTCGGCGGGACCTCCATTCTGACGCTTCAGTCCGTTGAGGTCTGGCTGTCCATCGGCCTGTCCGTGGTCGTGGTGGTCTTCTTTGTCCTGTTCTATCACAAGATCTTTGCCGTGACCTTCGACGAGAACTTTGCCGCTGCCACCGGCGCGCGGACCAGGCTCTACAATCTGCTCATCGCCATCATCATCGCGGTGGTCATCGTCCTGGCCATGAAGTTAGTGGGCTCGCTGCTGATCTCCGCGCTGATCGTCTTCCCGTCGCTTTCGGCCATGCGGGTCTTCAAGAGCTTCCGCTCCGTGTCGATCTGCGCGGCGGTGATCTCCGTGATCTGCGCCGCGGGGGGCATCCTCATCGCCGCCGTTCTCGGCACACCCGTGGGCTCCATGATCGTCGTCGCCAACATCGCCGTGTTCTGCGGCTTTACTCTTGCCGGACTGATCCGCTCCAGATAATTTCAAGGAGGTCCTTCCCATGAAAAGACTGCTTTCCGTTTTCCTTGCCGCACTGCTGCTTCTGGCTCTTTCCGCCTGCAATTCCGAGTCACAAAACTCGAAGGCCCTTCCCACCCTGCTGAATCAGAACGAATACGTGCTGTACCAGAACATCTTCTTCAACGACATGGCCGACGACTATCTGGGCAAGAGCTACACCAAGGAGGGCACCTACACCCGGCTCTACGACGCCTTCAGCCAAAAATACCGCTACTACGTCTGGGGCTATATGGACGCCACCAAGTGCTGCGACTGGCAGTGGGAATTCGTGCCCGCCGACCCGCAAAGCCTGCCCGCCGTGGGCTCCATGGTGAAGATGACCGGGACCATGGTGCGCGACGAGGCCGCGCTGGACAAGATCTGGTTCACCGACACCTCGGTGGAGGTGGAGACCGTCTTCGAGCCGGTGGCCTGCGACGTGGACATGACCACCATGGACGCCACCCTGGAGCGGGTCCAGCTGCTCAACATGCAGTATAAGCCCGAAGCCTTCGCGGGCCAGAGCCTGCGGTTTTACGGCCGGGTGCTCACGCCCACCAGCCTCCAGCACCCCTACTACGACAACGCCTGGACCCAGAGCTTCGAGACCGCCGGGACCGTGCCGGCCATCGGCACTCTGGTCATAGTCAGCGGCACCTGGAACAACGGCACCGTAAGCGGCGCGGAAGTGACCGTGACGAAGGATTATTGATCCGTCAAAAACGAACATACCCCGGAGCCCGGGCATTTCTGCCCGGGCTCCGGGGTTTTCTCTGGGTTTTTCAGTTCCCGCCGCAGTAGTCCAGCTGCTCGACGGTATAGCCCGCCTCCCGCAGGAGGGTGACCAGGCCGGCGTCGCCCACCAGATGGGCCGCGCCCACGGCGAAGAAGACCTTGTCGCCGGAGGCGAGCCATTCCACGGCCCGGTCCCGCATGCCGAGATTCCGCTGATCCAGCATTTGGTCGCTGTAGTCCTCCAGCAGGGCCAGCTGCTCGGCGGTGTAATGCTCCTCCGCATCTTCGTCTTCCTCCAGCGCCACGGCCTGGATCTGCTCATAATTCCCGCCCAGCCAGGTCTCATAGAGCTTCATCAGATCCTCGCCGCAGGTGTCCAGGCTGTCGAGGTTGTGCTCGATGAGCAGCAGGCTCGTCTCCTCCGGGAAGCCCGCCAGCAGCTCGTACTGGAACTGTGCGGACTCCACGTCCCGGACCTCCTTGCCGGTCTCGTAGCAGTATTTGATCAGGTTCGTGTCCATGCCGTTTTCCAGATCCAGATCGCTGCGCGTCATGAGGGCGGCTTGCTCCACCAACTGGGACCACATGGCCACGTTGTAGATGCCCATGATCTGCGGCGGAAGGCCCGCCTCTTCCAGCAAAACGCAGGCCCGGTCATAGAGCTCCGCCGGCATGTGGTCGCTGACGGTGGTGCCGTCGGTCAAGTAAAAGAAATTCATCATATCCAGCTGCGCCGCCACGTCGTTCTTGAAGGCCTCGGTATCGAACTCCACGGCCAGGGCGTCGCACTCGTCCAGAAAGGGCTTCATCCGCTCCAGCGCCGTCTGCATGCGGCTGTCGCCGGCATGGATGGTGCCGAAGAGGTACATGGTCTCCCCGTTCTGACCGGTTACACGGAAGAGCATGGGGTGGACCTCCGCCAGAAGCTCTGCGGGCTTCTCCGTCTCTGCAGGTTTCTCCGTCTCTGTGGGGGCAGCGGTGTCGGGCTCGTCCGTGGACTCCGGGGCGGGAGTTTCCGCCGCGGCGGTCGTTTCCGTTGAGACGGGCTTCTGCGTCGACACGTCCGTCGTGCCTTCGGGCTGCTGCGGTGCGGGGGACTCCTTGGCCCCGCAGCCCGCAAACAGGGCGGCGGCCAGAACAAGGCACAGAGCCAGGGCGATCATTCTGCGTTTCATCGATTTCGTTTCTCCTTCCGGTTTGGGATCGTTCTGTGCTATTATACCACGCCGGCCGGAAAAAGCAATCCTCCGGGGAAAGAGTTTTCGCGCATCGATTCAGCGGCCAGTGCATTCCGGTTGAGGGAACAGGCAACAAAGACCGGGGGACAGGGGACGTAGTGGCCGCTGACCCGTAGTGGCCGCTGACCCGTAGTGGCCGCTGACCCGTAGTGGCCGCTGACCCGTAGTGGCCGCTGACCTCAGCGGCCATAAATGCTCACAATGCGCTTCGCGCTATGGCCGATCGGGTGATCGGCCACTACGGAACATTTGCCCGTTATCAGGATCCCCCTCCTGTTTGGCACCGCAATTCTCATTTCTCAATTCTCAATTCTCAATTCTCCCTTGTCCCTTGTCACTTCCCCTTCCCTGCCCGCCGCTCATGCCGGGGCCGGGCGGCGCATACACTGCCATGAGGGCGGCCGGGGGCCGCGGACAGAGGCTGCGCGGGAAGGGGCTGGAGGAATGCGGGGACGGACGCTGGTGCGGGGGACGCTTTGGCTGGCAGCCGGCGGTCTGGCCTTGCGCGCCATGGGCGTGCTGTTCCAGACCTATCTGTCCGGAAAGATCGGGGCCGAGGGCATGGGACTGATGCAGCTGGTGTGGACCGTTGGCGCTTTCGCGGCAACCCTGGGAGCGGCCGGCGCGCGGCCCGCTGCCCTGCAGCTCATGGCCAGAGCCGGCGGAGCCGGAGACCGGCGCGGGGTGGACGCAGCCCTGCGGGGGTGCCTGCGGTACGCCGCGCTCTGCAGCGCGGCCGCGGGGGCCGGGCTCTTTGCCCTGTCACGGCCTATTGCCGCTGTGCTGCTGGGCGAGCCCAGGACAGCGTCGGCCCTGCGCGCCCTGGGGCTGCTGCTGCCGCTGCCGGTGCTCAGCGGCGTGATGCACAGCTGCTTCACGGCCTGCGGACGGGTCCGGCAGCTGGTGGCGGTGGAGCTGCTGGAGCGGCCCGTGAGCCTTGTGCTCACCTTCCGGCTGCTGCGCTTCGCGGGTTCCTCTCTGGAGCGGATCTGCCCCTGCGTGGTGGCCGGGACCTACGGGGCCTGCGCGCTGTCCTTCGCGCTGCTTTGGATCCTCTACCGGCGAAACAGCCCCGGCCGGAGCCGCCCGGCTCTGCGCGCCGCGGCCCGGAAAAGTCTGCCCCTGGCGGCCAACGACGGCCTGCGTTCCGGGCTGGGCGCGGTGGAGCAGTTTCTGATCCCCTACGGGCTGGCAAAGACCGGCTCCCGGCACGAGGCCCTGGCCGCCTACGGCACCATCTCCGCCATGGCCTTTCCGCTGATCCGCTTCCCTTCGGAGATCATCCTGGCCCTGTCGGAGCTGACGGTCTCGGAGACGGCGCGGCTGCTGGCAAAAAAAGACCGGCTGCGCCTGCGGCAGCTGGTCCGGAAATGTCTTGTGTTCACCGCTGTTTACGCCGCGGCGACGGCAGCCCTGCTCTACGCCCTGTCAAGGGTGCTGGGGCTGGGCCTCTACGGCAGCGAGCGGGCGGCGTATTATCTGCGGCTCATGAGCCCCATGGTGCTGTTTTTGTACCTGGACGCCATGGTGGACGGCCTGCAGAAGGGCATGGGGCAGCAGCTCCATCTGGTGCGCTACAACAGCTTCACCAACGTCATCGACGTGCTGGGCCTGTGGCTGCTGCTGCCGCCCTTCGGGGTGGCGGGCTACCTGTTCACCTACTGCCTGTCCCACCTGGTGAACCTGTTTTTAAGCCTGCGGCGGCTTCTGATCGTGACGGAGCGGCCGGAGCTGTGCGATACATGAGGCGTCAGGCGTCACGGGATGGCTCCCTGCGAGCCGAAGCCGTAGTGGCCGCTGACCTCAGCGGCCATAACTCCCGTCTTCCGCCTTTGACCTCAGCGGCCATAAACCTTCGGGAAAGCGCTTCGCGCCATGGCCGGTCAGGTGACCGGCCACTACGACCAGAGCGCTGCAAACCGCGGCTCGGCGCTTTTCGGACGGATCAATCCCGACCCACAGCGCTTCGCGCCATGGCCGCCGAGGTCGGCGGCCACTACGAAAAGAGCCCGGCATATCCCGTTTTGCGTTTTCCTGTCACGGCGTGATCTTTCTCAGCTTCTCCAGCACCGACTCGAAATAATCGGGGCGGGGGCAGGTGACGGTGATCTCCTCCCCGGTACGGGGGTGGCGGAAGGTCAAGGCCCGGGCGTGGAGGCACTGGCTGCTCTGGCCCAGCTCCGGTTTGGGGCTGCCATAGACCGTGTCGCCCAGAATGGGATGGCGGATGTGGGCCATGTGGACCCGGATCTGATGGGTTCGGCCCGTCTCCAGGCGGCACTCCACCAGGGTATACTGCCCCAGCCGCTCCAGAACCCGCCAGTGGGTCACTGCGGAGCGGCTGTTCTTTTCCGTGACGGTCATTTTCTTCCGGTCCGTCGGGTGGCGGCCGATGGGGGCGTCCACGGTGCCCTCGTCCTCCCGAAAGCCGCCCTTCACGATGGCCTCGTAGGTCCTGCGCAGGCTGTGGTCCTGCAGTTGCCGGGCCAGGGCCTGATGGGCAAAGTCGTTCTTTGCCACGATGAGCAGGCCCGAGGTGTCCTTGTCGATGCGGTGGACGATGCCGGGACGCAGCTCGCCGTTGATGCCGGACAGGCTGTTTTTGCAGTGATACATCAGGGCATTGACCAGGGTGTCGTCCCAATGGCCCGGAGCCGGATGGACCACCACGCCCTTGGGCTTGTTGAGCACCAGCACGTCCCCGTCCTCCCAGACCACGTCCAGAGGCAGATCCCGGGCCTCGATGGTCACTTCCTTCACCTCGGGAAGGACGACCTCGTACACCGCCCCGGCCAGAGTCTTGTCCTGCTTGCGCAGGGGCCGGCCATCCAGAGTCACGGACCCCGCCTCCAGCAGCTTCTGGGCCGCGGAGCGGGAGGTGTTCTCCAGCGCCTGGGAGAGGAAGACGTCCAGACGGACGCCGGATTCGGTTGCCTGTACAGTCATGGGGACCTCCGTTTCCCGAAAAGATGCAGGACAATTCCGTGAATTATCCTGCATCCTCCGGGGTTTCCGATTTGGGCTTGTTGAAAAACAGAATGTACACGATCAAAACGGCGGCGCCGCAGGTGATGAAGCAGTCCGCCACGTTGAAGACCGCGAATTTCATGAACTCCAGCTCGATCATATCCACGACCTTGCCGGTGAGGGCGCGGTCCACCGCGTTGCCCAGCGCGCCGCCGCCGATGGCGGCCAGGCACCAGAGCTCCACGGTCCTGCGGAAGGTCCCGCGGCGGATCAGCACCCAGGTGCAGACAAAATAGGCCGCCACCAGAGCCAGAAACAGCCAGCGCATGCCGGAAAACATGGAAAAGGCCGCACCGGTGTTGCGCACATAGGTCAGATGCACCACGCCGGGAATCAGGGCGGCCTGATCGCCGTAGGGGATGTTTTGGACCGTCAGCGCCTTGGTGATCTGATCGGCGGCCACGATGAGGGCCATGAACAGGAGCAGCGCGACAGCGCGCTTCTTCGTGATCCCGGTCATTTCGCGCTCCTTTCCGCCGCGTCCGCGACCCTGGACAGCAGGGTCAGGATCGGGTCCTCCCCGGCGGGGACAGGGGCGGCGATCCGCTTTTCCGGACGGAGCTGCTCCTCCAGGGCGTGGGGGTCCAGCGCCTCCGGCAGGGGCCGGATCAGCAGCAGGGCCGAGAGCAGGAAGTCGGCGTTGACCTCCCGGACCAGCTCCTCCGCGTCCGCCACGGGCGCGTCCGCCGGCAGGATGTAGCGGCGCACGAGGATGCGGGCGGCTTTGGCCGCCGAGAGCAGCTCCTGCTCCAGTGCGCAGGCGGCGGGGTCCTCCCCCACCCGCAGCGTGGCCAGCACGGGGAAGATATAGTTCAGATACAGCGCGTCCACCCGGGCCCTGAGCCCTTCGGTCCCGGCGCCGGAAGTACGTTCGGTCTGCATGGCGTACACCTCTTCGGGAATGATTCGTACGGTACAGTATACCACACCGGAATGAAAAAAGCCACAGGTTTTTTCGGAAATCGGCGGGATCTCCGAAAAACCTGCGGCTTTTCAGATCGCTTAGCGGTAGATGGGATACTTCTCGGTGAGCTTGACGACCTCGGAGCGGATGTAGTCCTTCTGGTTGTCAAAGTCGCGGATGGCCAGATCGATGAGCTCGGCCAGCTTCTCCATGTCAGCTTCCTTCAGGCCGCGGGTGGTGACGGCGGGAGTGCCGATGCGGATGCCGGAGGTGACGAAGGGGCTTCTGGGCTCGCCGGGAACGGTGTTCTTGTTGACGGTGATGTAGACCTCGTCCAGACGGTTCTGCAGCTCCTTGCCGGTGACCTCCAGACCGATGAGATCCAGCAGCATCAGGTGGTTGTCGGTGCCGCCGGAGACGATCTTCTGGCCGCGGGCCATCAGAGCGTTGGCCAGGGCCTTGGCGTTGCGGACCACCTGCTCCTGGTAGGCCTTGAACTCGGGCTTGAGGGCCTCGCCGAAGGCCACGGCCTTGCCGGCGATGACGTGCATCAGGGGGCCGCCCTGGATGCCGGGGAAGATGGCCTTGTTGAAGTTGAACTTATCGACCGCCGCCTGGTTGGCCAGGATCAGACCGCCGCGGGGACCGCGGAGGGTCTTGTGGGTGGTGGTGGTGACCACGTCGGCCCAGGGGAAGGGGCTGGGATGTACGCCCGCGGCCACCAGGCCCGCGATGTGGGCCATATCGACCATCAGCACCGCGCCCACCTCGTCGCAGATCTCGCGGAAGCGGGGGAAGTCGATGGTGCGGCAGTAGGCGGAGGCGCCGGCCACGATCAGCTTGGGATGATGCTCCAGCGCCTTGTTTCGCACGTCCTCGTAGTCGATGACGCCGTTGGCGTCCACGCCGTAGGAGACGCACTTGAAGTACTTGCCGGACATATTCACGGGGCTGCCGTGGGTCAGGTGGCCGCCGTTGGAGAGGTCCATGCCCATAAAGGTGTCGCCGGGGTTCAGGATGGCGAAGAAGACCGCCATATTGGCCTGGGCGCCGGAGTGGGGCTGGACGTTGGCATAGTCGCAGCCAAAGAGCTTCTTGGCGCGTTCGATGGCGATGTTCTCCACCACGTCCACGCACTCGCAGCCGCCGTA